>Ga0181527_1000703_pt1 | contig 37959 bp, 30 predicted proteins | sample PEATcosm2014_Bin_30_FD_119762 | JGI IMG/M metagenome (GOLD analysis project Ga0181527, IMG submission 119762) | Peatland microbial communities from MTU Mesocosm Facility, Houghton, MI, USA - PEATcosm2014_Bin06_60_metaG | ecosystem: Environmental > Terrestrial > Soil > Wetlands > Peat | place...
CGCCGCGGGTCTCATCCAGTACTACGACATGGAGGAGACGAAGGCGCTCAAGCTCAACCCGGTCTTCGTCATGAGCATCGGGGTCGTCGCGGCGTTCCTCATCGAGATCCTCAACTGGCGCCTGGGGTAGGCGCGACCCGCCCGGCGCCGTTCTCCGTCGTCCGCGGTCGGGGCTCCCGGCCGGCCAAGAACCGCCCGTCGGCGGTCCGTCCGAGCAGCACGACCTTCGAGTCCGGGGACTCGTCCAGCACCCGATACCCCGTCCGCGCGGCGAGCCGGCGGGCGAAGGCCGCGACCTCGTCGTGCTCGGGCACGTGGTCGCGGCCGAGGCGCTGTCGCGACTTGCCCATGAAGACGTACCCCTTGGGCTCGATGAAATCCGGGCGGGCGATCGAGTCGAGCTCGGCGTAGCCGTCCGTCCATCCGAGGTTCCAGCCCCGGACGAGCGTGTGCCGGACGACGCGTCGCGTCCGGAGGCCCCGGAGGATCTCGAGCGACTCGCGGAGACGCGACCACGCCCCGTCGTCGGTCGGGAGCGTCAGGCGGCGGAAGATCTCGGCGTTCGGTGCGGTCACCGAGACGTAGAGCTGGGTGGGCAGGGGGTCGAGCGCCCGCAGGCCGTCCGGGTTCGTGCCGTTCGTGACGAGGAACGTCGTGATCCCCCGCTCGTGGCAGAGCTCGAGGAACCGGTTCATCTTCGGATAGAGGGTCGGCTCGCCGGTGAGCGAGATCGCGATGTGGCGGGGCGACCGCGACTCCTCCCACCGCTCGACCGGGACGACAGCGTCCCCCTTGAACCCCGAGAGGATCCGCTGCTGGGCGTCGACCGACCGGTCCAGGAGCAGCTCGGGGTCGTCGTACTCCGGCATCGGGCCGTCGTTCTCCCAGCCCTGGTTCCGCCAGCAGAACCGGCAGTGCAGGTTGCACGAGTCGATCGCGGGGGACATCTGGAGGCACCGGTGGCTCTCGATCCCGTAGAAGCGTCCCTTGTAGCAATCGCGTCCGCGGACCAGCGACTCCCGGGTCCAGTAGCAGAGCTTGACCGCGCTGTGGCGGCCGGTCAGCTGGTAGCCCTGGTCGGCGAGCTCGTTCGAAAGGTCCTGGTCCCCCATCGGATGACCGCTCGACCTGGCCTCGACCCATAAGGCTTTGCAAATCGGCCCCCTCGGCGGCCGTTCTCGGGAGGGCCTCCGGTGGACCGCAACGTGCGCTGGCTCGGCTTCGGGGCGGTGGTGCGGGCGACGGGAGTGAGCCTGGTGCTCCCGTTCCTGGTCCTCTACCTGCGGAACGTCCTCGAGGTCGGGTATGCCGAGATCGGCCTGTTGGTGGCGCTCACGGGCATCACGCCGCTCCTGATCGTGCCGTTCGCCGGCTTCCTGACGGACCGGGTCGGTCGGCGTCGCGTGTTCCTGCTCGGCCTCGCCGCCGAGGCGGCCTCGGTCCTCGCGCTCTCGGAGGCGATGCGGGCGCATTCCCTTGTCGGCGTCCTGGTGCTCGTCACCACGGTCCAGATCGTCGGTACGATCGCCGGACCGGCGATCTCGGCGTACGTCGCCGATCTCGCCCAGGGGTCGGACCGGACGATGGGATTCACCTGGGTGCGGATCGGATGGAACGTCGGGTTCACGATCGGGGTCTTCGCGGGAGGCGTCCTGATCGGCTTCGTCGGGTTCGTGGAGGTCGCGCTCACGGCCGGGATCGTGCTGCTGGTCAGCACCGGATTACTCGCGCTGATCCTCGATCCGTCCCCGTACGACCTCGAACGGGCAGGAAGTTCTTTGGCCGTCGGGGCCGGCGGACACGCCCCGCGGTCCGGCTCGATGCGGGGAAGCTTCGCGATCCTCGCCCGCGACCGTCCGTTCCTCGCGCTGTGCGGTGCCGTCGCGCTCTCCATGCTGACGATCGGGCAGTGGGGGACGATCTTCCCTCTGTACGTCAACACGGTCCTCGACATCCCCTACGCGATCCTCGGGGCGGGCCTCGCCCTGAACGGGCTGGTCGTGGTCTTCGGCCAGGCCCCGATGACCCGGGCATCGCTCGGGCACCGCCACACGTCGCTCTTCCTCCTGGGGCTCGCGGGGTACGCCGGGGGGTTCCTCCTGTTCGGGGTCGTGGGGCAGTTCGCGTTCGCCCTGGTCCCGTCGTTCTTCGTCGTGGTCTTTGTTCTTACCGTCGGCGAGAATCTCAGCTCGATCCCGGGCACCACCCTCCCGTCGAACCTCGCCCCGGCCACCGACATCGGCGCCTACAACGGCGTCTTCTTCGCGATCGTCGGGGTGGGACAGCTACTCGCGCCCGTGCTCGGAGGAGCGGTGATCGCCGCGAGTTCGAGCCCGCTGATCGTGTGGGGGATCCTCGTGGCGCCGTCGGTGCCGGCCGGAGCGATCCTGGCGCTGTACGTCACCCCGAGGCTGCGGGCCGAGGCGAACCGGGCGTGAACGGCGGAGGCGGGGACCGCTCTACGTGAACTCTTCCCGTTCGAAGAAGAAGAGTCCGGCGATCGCCGTGAGCACGAAGTATCCGGCCATGATGGCGAGCCCCTCGGGGTACGTCGGGTTGTAATTGGTTAGGTTCAACCCCCGGGGCCCGGAGCTCGTGGACACGTGCGCCGGCAGGGTCGTGAGGAACGGGTACGAGATCACGGAACGGGCGTAGTCGATGATGAACCACGGTTCGATCTTCACCAAACCGACGATCAGGTCCTGGATGAGCGTGAACCCGAACAGGAACAGCACGGCCACCACAAGGACCGCGTAGAGGCTGTTCTTGAACATCGAACTGAACAGGAAGACCGATCCGAGCAACGCGAGCAGGTACAGCATCGCGATGGCGAACGACTCCACGAGGGCGAGCGGGAACGCGCCGACCCCCAGGTAGACTGCTCCGTTCGCGACGAGGATCGCGAGGTAGAAGAGGACCGCCACGATCGAGGCCGCCAACGCTGCCAGGAACTTGCCGGCATAGACGCTCGTGCGCCGGATCGGGAGCCCCATCAGGAAGTACCCCGTCCTGTTCTGGAACTCTCCGGCGATCGCGTCGCCGCCGAAGATGATCCCCGAGAAGATGATCACGACGTAGACTCCCCCGCCCCAGAGCGATCCGTAGAGCGCGTCGGAACTGGCGGTCAAGCCCTGGACCGTGGCCGACCCATGATAGTAGGCGAGGACGAACGAGAGGATGGCACCGATCACCGCGACGATGCCCATCATCAGGATGAACCGCCGCGCCCGCAGGTAGTCGCGGAGCTGGTAGCGCGAGAGAATCAGCGCTTGGGCGAAAGTGCCGGGGACCATGCCCAGCCCGCCTCCGGCGGACGGGAGCGCCCCCGCCTCGGCACCGGGGGTCGGGGCGGCGCTCATGCGTCCCCCACCGAGATCTCCCGCAGGTAGACCTCCTCGAGCGCGCTGCGCGATTCGTGGAAGCTGATCAGGCCGAGGCGCATCGTTACGAGCTGCTCGAGCAGTTCCGTCTGCTGGGCCGGCCCGCCCTTGAACTGGAGCGTGATCCGTCGGGGGTCCACCCGCGACCAGGCGGCGACCTGGGGCAACGAACCGATCTTTCCGGCGAGCGTCGCATCGTCGGGCGGCGACACGAACTCGGCTTCCAGGGACCGTACCCCGCCCCCCAGACGCGCGGCGACGTTGGACAGGCGGTCGGCGAAGAGCAGCTTCCCGCGGTCGAGGAGCGCGACCTCGTCGCACACATCGACCACTTCGCTCAGGATGTGGCTGCTCATGAAGATCAGGCGCCGTTCCTTCTTGAGGTTGCGAACGATGCTGCGGACCTCGGCCATACCGCGGGGGTCGAGGCCGGTGCTCGGCTCGTCGAGGATGACGACCTCCGGGTCCGAGAGGAGCGAGGCGGCGATGTTGACCCGCTGTTTCATTCCCTTGGAGAAGCGGCCGACCTTCTGGTCGATCCACTCCGTCATCTTGACCTCCCCGAGGACCTCGTCGGTCCGGGACCGGATCTCCTCGGGACGCATCCCGCGGAGGACCCCGCTCATCTCCATCGCCTCGCGCGGCGTCAGGGACGGATAGATCTCGGGCGTCTCGACCAGGTCCCCGCACGAGCTGAGCGCGCGCTTGCGGTCCTTCTGGACGGAGATGCCGTTGATGAACGCCTCGCCCTCGGAGGGGAAGATGAGGTCGGTGAACATCTTCAGCGTCGTCGTCTTGCCGGCCCCGTTGGGCCCGAGGAATCCCATGCACTTGGACCCCTCCACCTTGAGATTGAGGTGGTCGAGCGCGGTGAAGCTACCGAAACGCTTCGTGAGCCCGACCGCTTCCAAGCTCGGAGTCATGGTGCCCCTGGAGGGGGAGGGGTTGGCGGTGAGGGTTGAAAAGGGTTCGCTACCGGCCGGGGGCCGCGTGCGACGCCGGCGCTCGGTTCGGCCTTCGCCCGAGCGCGACCCACCGTAGGGACAACGAGTTCGCCACCACGGTCGTCGAGGAAACGCCCATCGCGACGGCGCCGGCCACGGGGAGCACTTCGTACACGTGAAGCCCGAAGACCGGCACGAGGGCGCCCATCGCGACCGGGAGGAGCACCGCGTTGTATCCGATCGCCCACGTCAGGTTGCCACGGACCTTGCGGACGGTCCGCCGGGCCAGTCGAAGGGCGAGCGCGACCCCGCGAAAGTCCGGGCGCACCAGGAGCACCTGGCCCGCGTCCCGCGCGACCGCGGTCCCGGCCCCGATGGCGATCCCCAGGTCGGCGCCGGCGAGCGCGGGAGCGTCGTTGATCCCGTCGCCGACGAACGCCACCACCCGGCCCTGCGACTGGAATCGGCGCAGGAGCTCGATCTTCTGGGCCGGGGCCATCCCCGCGTGGACCTCGCGGATCCCGAGTGCCTCGGCGACACGCTGCGCCGCCGGGAGATGGTCACCCGTGACCATGACGACGTCGATCCGGTCCTCGGCCAGCGCACCGAGCGCCTCCGCGACCCCCTCGGCGATGGGGTCGGCGAAGGCGAGCACCCCGACGGGGTTCCCGTTCTCGCGCACGACGGCGACCGACATCCCCTCCGCTCCAAAGCGGCGGAGGTCCTCCTCGAGGGGTCCCGGCGTCTCGGAGGAGCTACGGTCGGACTCGGGCCGGGCGACCTCGACGTACGTGCGTCCGACCTTCCCTCGAACCCCCCGACCCGGGTCGACGGTCACCTCCGTCGCGGCAGGGACAGGGATCTCCCGGGCCCGTGCCGCCTCGACGACCGCCCGCGCGTACGGGTGCGTGGACCCGGCCTCGACCGCGGCGGCGACCGAGAGGACGTGCTCGACCGAGAGGCCATTCCGCGGTCGGATCTCCGCGAGGACCGGCGATCCCCGGGTCAGCGTCCCGGTCTTGTCCGTCAAGACCAGATCGACCCGGGAGGCCCGCTCGATGGCGTCCTCGCCGCGGAAGAGGATCCCCTCCTCCGCCGCGCGCCCCGTTCCGACCACGATCGCGGCCGGGGTCGCGATCCCGAACGCGCACGGGCAGGCGGTGATCGAGACGGAGACGAACACGAGGACCGCCGTCGTGACCCCGACGCCGGCCGCCACATACCACAGGCCCCCCGCGACGGTCGCCAGGACGAGCACCACCGGTACGAACACCGACGCGATCCGGTCGGCCGTCCTCTGAAGGGGGATCCGGGACATCTCCGCGTCGGTCAACAGCCGTCCGACCTGAGCGACGAACGTATCGGCCCCGACCCCGGTCGCCCGGAGATCCACGAGCCCTTCGCCGTTCACCGCTCCGGCGAGCACGGCGCTCCCCGTTCCCTTCGGCTGGGGCAGGGATTCCCCCGTCAGGAGCGATTCGTCGACGCTCGTCCGCCCCTCCACCACGGTCCCGTCGGCCGGAAACCTTTCCCCGGGCCGGACCCGGACCCGGTCGCCGACGGCGACCTCGCTCGCCGGGACCGATCGTTCTACGCCGTCCCGGACGACCGACGCGGTCTCGGGGAGGAGCTCCTCCAGCCGACGGAGCGCCGTCCCCGCCCTGAGACGCGTTCGGTGCTCGAGGTAGTTCCCCGTCAGGATCAGGGTGATGATCAGCGCCGACGCGTCGAAGTAGTACGCGTGGGACAGGCGGCCGGGGAGCGCGAGCGCCGCCAGACTGTAGGCGTAGGCTGCGGTGGTCCCCACCGCGATCAGCACGTCCATGTTCCACGAGCGATCCCGCAGCGCGTCGCGCGTCCCCCGGAAGAACGGGCCCCCGGCGTAGAACTGAACGACCGAGGCGAGCGCGGCGGCTCCGGCGGTCGCCTCCCCGGAGGAGGGGAGGTACGTGAGGACCAGTACCGCCACCGAGAGGGGCCAGGCGACCGCGAGCCGGCGGACCAGCCGGCGGAGCTCGTGCTCCGGCTCCGCGAACTGGTGGAGGCAGGTCTCGCAGCAGAAGTAGTAGGTCCGGTTGTCGCGGACCAGGTGGAGGGAGGTCGGCCGCTCCTCCACGAACATCCCGCAGACCGGATCGGTCGCCATCTTCGGGAGGCAACGCAGCAGAACGGTCGCGGGGGGTGGGGCTCAGTGCGCGGACGGGTGTCTCTGGTCGTACGTCTTCTTGCAGGCGGCCGAACAGAAGTAGACCGGCTCCCCGCCGTACTCACCCCGCGCCGCCGCGCGCTCCGTATCGACGGACATGCCGCAGACCGGGTCCCGCGCCTTCATCGAGGACCGGCATCCCCCGGTCGATTTAGGGCTGCCGGTGGGAACGCCGGACGGCCGAAATACCTAAACTGCCTCGCTCCTCGGCCGGCCCGATGGTCGAGGAGCTCGCACCGGAGCAGGTCGCCGACCGGCTGAGGGGCGACCCGGACCGCCTCGTCCTTCTCGACGTACGGGAGCCGTACGAACGGGAGCTCGCGGTGATCCAGCCATCGATCCACATCCCGATGCGCGAGGTGGCGGGGCGGACATCGGAGATCCCCCGCGACCGGGAGGTCGTCGTCTACTGCCACGGCGGCGCCCGTTCGATGATGGTCGCGGCGTTCCTCGAGGGCCGCGGGTTCGTCTCGGTCGCCAACCTCTCCGGCGGGATCGACGCGTGGTCGGTCCGCGTCGACCCGAGGGTACCCCGTTACGTGTGATCCCAGCGGACGCGGCCGCCGGGGGAATCCGACCCGCCGTCGACCGGACTAGACCGGGCGCCCCGTCCGCGCCTCCGCGGCCCGGCCCAGGGCCTCGACGTACGCGCGCATCTTCCAATACGTGTCGAGGAACTCCTGGCCTCGCGCCGTGATGTCGTAGACCGGACGGCCGTCGACCTCCTCGCTCCGCAGGAGGCCGAGCGACAGGAGCCGCTCGACCAGGTTCCGGAGCCGGTCGACCGGCATCCCCGCCCCGTAGGAGACGCGGGTGATCCGTGCGGCACCGTGGTAGCGCTTGACGACCTCGAGGACGGTCGCGTACAGGTCGGTCACCTCCCGCCGCCGAGCGTTGCCGGTCTCCCGACCGCCCTCGAGCATCGCTCCCCTCGCGACCTACAGGGGGAACGGTGGCAGGGCATCGACCTTCCGCGGCGGGGAGCGGCAGGTCACACCCGAGCCGAGCTCGACGGACCCCGTGTAGACGACCTCGTCGACCTCGCAGCCGTCGCCCAGCCGGACCGTGCCGGCGAAGATCCGGCGGGCTTCGGCCTTGTCGTCGAGACGGACCCGCTCCCCGTACACGTCCTCAACCCGCGCCTTCTGCTCGACCTCGACCGAACCGCCGACGAGCGGCCCGGTGGCCCGCGCCTTGCGGCCGATCCGGAACCGGCCCGCCTTCGCTCCCTCTTGGGTCGAAATCGAACCGCCGATCGACGCGTCGCCCGTGATCACCGCGCGCCGCGCCTCCACGCGTCCGCCGATGTCCAGGCGGGCCGCGGCGAGCGCCTCCCGGACGGAGATCGCACCGCCGACGTCGAGGTCACCCCCGAGGGTCAGCGAGCCCCGGACATCGAACTTGCCTCCGACGTCGACCCGGTCGCCGACGCCGTTCCCCCCGATCGACCCGAGCCCGCCGATCTCGAGGGCCTGGAAGGTGAAGTCCTGGTCGGCCGAGAAAAGGCCCCCGACATCGACCGTGCCGCCCTTCGCCGTGCCGTGCAGCTGGACGACCCCGCCCACGTCCAGGGCACCGAAGACCAGGGGACCGTCCGCGACGAACCGGCCGCCGACGTCGATCTTCCCGCGGACCGAGCCCCCGGCGAGGTGCACGGTTCCGCCGACCTCGAGCGACTCGAGATCGACCTCTGCGAGGTCGACGGAGCCCCCGGCCTCGACCGTCTGTCCGGACAGCTTGCCCGCGAGGCGGAACCGGCCACCGACCGAGATCCGGCGCGCGGTCAGCGTGCTCTCCGCCTCCAGGATGCCTCCGACCTCGAACTCCTCGGCGTTCGCCGCGCCCGTGACCTTCAACCGTCGGTCGACATCGACGGTCCGCGCCGTGAGCCCGCCGGAGATCTCGAGGCCGCCGTCGCGGGCGCGGATCCCCTCGCGGACGGTGACGTCCCCGGCGATCTCCACCGTCCCGTCGTTGATCTCGAGGGACCGGCACTCGAGCGCGCCCTCGACGCGGGACGACCCGTCGAACCGGGCGGTCCCCGAGACGGCGAGACGCCCGTCCACATCGATGCGCGCCCCGGCGGCCACGCGGAGGTCCCCGTCCACCGCGCCGAGGCGGACCCGGCTTCCCCGAGGGACCGAAGTATCGCTCATATGGGGAGGGGATGGGAGCTGGCACCTATATCGATAGGTCACCGGGAGTGACCACCACCGCATCGACGGCCGATAGGCCATATCCGTCGCCCGGCTCGCCCGCCCGTGGGCGACAGCCTCGACCAGGTCCGGACCGAGGTGGTGGGGTGCGCCCGATGCCCGCGGCTGGTCGCGTACCGGGGTCGGGTCGCCCGGGAGAAGAAGCGGGAGTTCCGGGCGGAGGAGTATTGGGGTCGTGGCGTCCCCGGGTTCGGCGACCCCGCGGCGCGCCTGGTCGCGGTGGGACTCGCCCCGGCGGCGCACGGCTCGAACCGCACCGGCCGCGTGTTCACCGGGGACCGCTCCGCGGCGTTCCTGGTGCGCGCCTTCCATCTCGCGGGATTCGCCAACCAGCCGACGTCCCTGCGCCGGGGGGACGGCCTGCGATACACGGACCTGTACCTGACGGCGGCGGTCCGCTGTGCGCCCCCCGGGAACCAGCCTCTCCCGGCGGAGCGCTCGAACTGTGCCCCGTTCCTCGAGCGGGAGCTCCGGCTCCTCACCGAGGCCCGGGCGATCCTCGCGCTCGGCGGGTACGCCTGGGAGGCGCTCCGGCCCGCCGTGGCGCGCGCGTACGACGTCCCGGTGCCGTCGGCTCCGTTCGCCCACGGCGCCTGCGTCCCGCTCGGGCCGGGAAAGCCCCTCCTGTGGGCCTCGTACCACCCGAGCCCTCAGAACACCCAGACCGGGAAGCTGACCACCCCGATGCTCGTCGATCTCCTCGAGCGGATCCGCGCCTCCTACGGCGGCGGACCGCCCCGGTCGCGGCGCCACGCTTAACGGGCCCCGAACGTCGCCTCGCCGATGGTCGACTTCGAACTGCTCGAGCGCGACGGGCTCGCGCGGCTCGGAAGGTTCTCGACCCCGCACGGAACGATCGACACGCCGGCGCTCCTGCCCGTCGTGCACCCGGACCCGGCCCGCCAGCCGTGGACCCCGTCGGTCCTTCGGGAGCGGCTCGGCGTCCGGGCGGTGATCACCTCGGCGTACATTACCTGGCGAACCCCCCCGCTGCGCGAGCGCGCCGAGCGGGAGGGGATCCACGGGCTCCTGGGGTTCGACGGCCCGGTGATGACGGACTCCGGGGCGTTCCAGCAGCACGCGTACGGGTCGGTCGAGGTCGGACCGGCCGAGATCCTCGAGTTCCAGGGTCGGATCGGGTCCGACATCGCCACCGTGCTCGACCTCTTCACCGAACCCGAAGCGCCGCACGAGGACGCCGAGGCGGCGCTCGGGGCCACGGAGGACCGGCTGCGCGCCGCCCGCGGCGCGCGCTCCGGCCTCCTCGCGGCGCCGGTCCAGGGAGGACGGTACCCCGACCTGCGTTTCCGGGCCGCCACGACCGCGAGCGAGGTCGCCGACGTCCTCGCGGTCGGGGGCGTCGTGCCGCTGTTCGAACGGTACCGGTTCGCGGAGCTCGCCCAAGTGCTCTGCGCGGTCCGGCCCGGCCTCACGCCGGCCGCTCCCGTCCACCTGTTCGGGACCGGACACCCGATGACGTTCGGCCTCGCCGCGCTGTTCGGGGTCGATCTGTTCGACTCCTCGGCCTACCACAAGTTCGCGCGGCGCGGCCAGTTGATGTTCCCCGAGGGAACGGTCTCGGTGGAGACGATCCGCGAGGAGATCTGCCGCTGCGACCTCTGCGCGGAGACCCCGCTGCGGGAGGTCGCGCGGTGGCCCCCGAAGGAGCGCGAGGCGCGGCTCGCCCTCCACAACCTCTCGGTCTCCTTCGAGGAGATCGGCCGGATCCGCCAGGCGATCCGGGACGGGACCCTCTGGGAGCTCGTCGAGCGCCGGGCGAGCGCGCACCCGGCCCTGAGGGCAGGCGTGGAGGAGGCGATGCGACGGCCCGAGGTGTTCTGGCCCGCGGAGCCCGAGAGCCGTCGGGCGTTCCGGGAGACCGGACCGCACAGCCTCGGTCGACCGGCCGTCCTCCGGTTCCAGAAGCGAGTGGCGGCGTTCGCCGCGGGGCGGCTCCCCGTCCTCCCGATCGCCCGGCTGGCCCTTCGGCCCGAGTTCCTGGGCCGGGTGCCGGTCCGGGACCGGTCGGACCGGCCGCTCTGGTGGACCGTCGGCACGCCGCTCGGGGCGGTGCCCCTCGAGCTGACCGACCTCTACCCGGTCGGCCCGTACCTGGGCCTCGCCGAGTTCGCCGAGCCGCCCCGGCACCGCTCGCCCTCCGAGATCACCGCCGAGGTCGCTCGGACGCCGTCGGTCGACGCCGAGCTCGACCGCGACTGGATCGAGGCCTGGACCGAGCGACAGGTCCGCTCCCTCCTCGAGTGGCAGTACGGGGCCGAGGTCGCCGGGTCGTTGCCGGACCGGCTGGTCGGCGAGCGCTCCCGACGGACGGGCCGGCTCCGCACGATCCTTCGCGAGGGCGAGCCCCTGTTCGTCGTCGGCACCGACGGGGTCCCCCGGCCGACGTTCCGGGGCGCGGGGATGGTGCGGGACGCCGCGCCCGTCGGCCGCCAGCGGGTCGTGGTCGCCGAGGACGCGGTCGAGTTCGTCCGGGAAGGGCGCAGCCTCTTCTCCCGGTTCGTCGCGTCGTCCGATCCGGCGCTCGTCCCCGGGGCGAGCGCCCTCCTGGTCGACCGGTACGACATGCTCCTCGCGGTCGGGCGCCTCCTCCTCGCCCCGCACGAGATGGGCCGGTTGCGGCGCGGCGTCGCCGCCTGGGTCACGGCCCACGCGAAGCGGCCGCTGCCGGAGGTGGAGGAGGAGGAACCGCCCTCGGACGTGAGGATTCCGCCGTCCGACATCGAACGCCTTAAGCCCCTGGACCCCTGACGACGAGCGTTCCGTGGCCGCCGGTGTACGATGACCCAGACGTTCCTGCTCCTCCAGCTGGACAGCGAGGGGAGCCCGTACTCGAAGGTCGCCGAGATCCTCGAGAGCCTAGGGTTCCGCCCCGAGACCGAGGGCTACGACTTCGTCTACGACTGGGGCCGGTCGGCGACGGTCGCGGAGACCCTCGCGTTCGCCGACCGGATCCAGGCGGCCCTTCAGGGCACGAAGGTCCGCTTCCGCATCGAGTCGATCGAACAGTGAGAGCCAGCGGCCGGTCGTTATAACCGAGGCCGGGCTCGACCGACGATGGTCGTCCTCGGCATCGAGTCGACGGCCCACACCGCGTCGGTCGGCGTGGTCGACGACCAGGCCAAGGTCCTGGCGCTGGCCTCCGACATGCACCAGCCCGTCGCGGGAGGGATCCATCCGCGCGAGGCCGCGAACCACCACGTGGAGGTCCTCCCCGACCTCGTCCGGCGGGCCCTCGAGACCGCGCACGTCCGACCGGCCGAGGTCGAGGCGGTCGCGTTCGCCCAGGGACCCGGCCTCGGCCCGTGCCTGCGGGCGGGGGCGACGGTGGCCCGGGTGCTGTCGCTCGCGTGGAACCGCCCGCTCGTTCCGGTCAACCACTGCGTCGCCCACGTCGAGATCGCCCGGGTCCTCAGCGGGCTCGACGACCCGCTCCTGCTGTACGCGAGCGGGGGCAACACCCAGGTGATCGCCTACGGGCGGGGCCGGTACCGCGTGCTCGGGGAGACCCTCGACATCGGCATCGGGAACTTCCTCGACAAGCTGTGGATCGGCCTCGGCGGGACGTTCCCCGGCGGCCCGGCGCTGGAGGCGGAGGCGAAGACCGGAGGGGAGCTGTATCCGTTGCCGTACTCGGTCCACGGGATGGACGTCGCGTTCTCGGGAATGCTCACCGCGTCGCTCGCCCTCCACGCCCACGGCACCCCCCGCCCCGACCTCGCCTACTCCGTCGAGTCGACGGCGTACGCCATGCTTACCGAGATCACGGAGCGGGCGCTCGCCCACCGGCGGAAGGGTTCGGTCGTCCTGGGAGGCGGCGTCGCGTGCAACGAACGGCTCCGGTACATGGTCCGCGCGATGGCCGAGAGCCGGGGCGTGGAGATGTTCGCCCCGCCCCGCTCGCTCTGCGTGGACAACGGGGCGATGATCGCGTGGACGGGCCTCCTGGCCCACTCGGCCGGCCTCTCGGTCCCCGTCGCCGACTCGGCGGTGCAGCCGCGCCAGCGAACGGACCTCGTGGAAACCCCGTGGCGGGGCTCCTGACGGACCGATCCCTCTGCGACAGGGCGCGCCCGGAGACGCGCACGGCCCGTCGAGGGCCCCGCCGCCCGAGGGGGGCCGAGGATCGCTCCCGGACGGCGTTATGAGGACGGGCCCGCTCGAGCGAACGTGACGGACGTCGACGTCCTCGTCGTGGGCGCTGGGCCGGCCGGGTCGACCGCCGCCCGACGCCTGGCCGCGGGAGGGCACCACGTGCTCCTCGTCGAGGAGCACCCCCGGATCGGCGTGCCGGTCCAGTGCGCGGGCCTGGTCTCCCGGCGGGTCCTCGACCTCGCGGGCTCCGAGGCGTTCGTGCGCCAGCCGGTCCGGGGAGCGACGGTCTTCGGGCCGGGCCTCCGACCGTTCTCCTTCCGGGCCGACGAGCCACGGGCGTTTGTCATCGACCGCGCCGGACTCGATGTCCACCTCGCCGACCGCGCGGCGGCCGCGGGGGCCGAGGTGCGGACCTCCACCCGGTTCGACGGGATCGTACGGCACGATGCGGACGGCGTCACGGTCCGACTGACCGGTCCGGACGGGGCGCCCGCGCGCCTGCACGCCCGGTTGGTCGTCGGCGCCGACGGCGTGTCGAGCGCCGTCGCCCGGGCGTTCCGCCTCCGGCGGCCGGTCGAGATACTGCCCGCCTTCGAGGCCGAGTTCCCCGAGAGCCCGGGGGACACCGAGACGGTGGAGGTCTACCTCGGCCGCCGGTTCGCGCCGGGGCTGTTCGGCTGGTGGATCCCGGACGGGCGCGGGGGCGCCCGGGTCGGGCTCGCCGCCGATGCCGACGGGACCTCGGCCCGGACCTACTTCGCCCGGCTCCTCGAGCATCTCGAACGACGGTTCGGGCGCCGCTGGGCGAGCCCGGTCGCGTACCTCGTCTCGGGGATCCCGATCGGCGCCGTCCCCCGGATCTCGGGCGAGCGGGTCGTCCTGGTCGGGGACGCGGCCGCCCAGGTCAAGCCGCTCTCGGGGGGAGGCATCTTCACGGGGATGCGGGCGGCGGAGATCGCGGCCGACGTCGGGGGGGACGCGCTGCGCTCGGGCGACCTTTCGGCGGCCCGGCTCGCGCGGTACGACGACCTCTGGAGGGCGGAGTTCTCCGACGAGTTCCGGAGGGCGCTCTACCTCCGGCGGCTGTTCGCCCGCCTGTCGGACGCGGAGCTCGATTCGGTCGTCGAGGCGCTCGGCCACGGGTCGCTCGGCGCGACGGTCGTCGCCTTCGGCGACATCGACTTCCCCACGCCCGTGGTCCGCGAGCTCCTGCGGGAGTCGCCGGGGCTGATGCGCCTGCTCCCGAAGGCGATCGGGGCGTGGGTCTCGTCCGCCGGGGCCTACCCGGCGCCCGCGGTGGAGCCGGGTCCGCGTCTCGAGTAGACCCAGGCGCCCGCGGCGAGCAGGACGAACGCCCCGGCGAGCAGGGCCCCGAGGGCCCAAGCCCAGTCCGACGAGGCGACGAGCACGGCGGTCTCGGGGATCACTCCCGAGACGTTGAGGACGCTCAGGTTCAGCGTCGCGGTCCCGTTCGGCAGCTCGGTCGCCCGGGACCACGTCGACGACGAGAACCAGCCCCGGGACTCGAGGAGGTAGGGGGTTCCGTTCAGATGGAACGAGAGCGCCGTGCGGATCGCGAACGTCCCGGCCGGCGTATCGGTCGATGCGGCGACCCCGACCGAACCGGCGGTCGTGGCGCCGGTGGAGAGGGAGGGCCATGCCACGGTCACGAGCTCGCCGGACGCGCTCGAGTTGCTCAGCACGGGGGCGTTCGCGACCGGGAGCGACGCGCTCGCGTTGCCCGGGAAACCGTTGAACGCGTACACCTCGAACGTCAGGACGACCTGGGTGAGCGGGGCGCCCAACGCCGTCGGGTCGGTGACGCCGAAGTCGAGCCGAGTCGAGCCCCCCGGGGAGATCGACGGGGCGGAGAGGTTGCCGAGGAACTGGCGGTCGAACGGGATCGGGAGCGTCGGGTACGCCGCGGGCCGCGCGGTCGCGGCCGGGGCGACCGCGACGAGAAGGACCGCGATCAGCGCGGCGACCGCCGGCCGGACGAAGGGGGCGTGACCCGTCCTACGCACCGGGCTCCTCCGGGAACCGGCCGCTTTCGGCGAGGGCGACCAGCCGGTGGATCCGTTCGATCGCCTGGTGCCGTCCGCGCCGGCCGCCGGGGCCGAGGAGGCCCGCGAACGCCTGCCGCCGGGCCGGTGCGAGGCGGCTGGCTTTGTAGATCGCCCGGGCGAGGGCGCGGGGCCGGCCCGTCAGCTCGACGGCGTCCAGATCGGCCCGGAACTCCTCCCGCCGCGTGAGGGCACCGGCCGCGACGGCCAGGACCGGGTCCCAGCGCATCATGCGCGCGAACATCCGCAGGAACGTGAGATACCGTCCGTCGAGGCCGCGCACGTGGCCGAGCTCGTGGGCGACGACCGCTTCCCACTCCGCCGGGGTCAGCTCCCGGAGCAGGCGCTCGGAGACCAGGATCACGTCCTCGCGGTTCCAGCGCGGTCCGGCCGCAGGGAGGAGGAGCGTGAACATGAGCGCCTCCGGCCGGTCGGACCGGAAGGCGAGCAGCCGGGTCGGCGTCGTCGGGACCGGAAGGCGCGACGGCCATTCGACCGGACGGGGCCGGAGGAGCACCAAGAGCCCGCGCCCGACCCCCTGGCTGAGCAGGAACGCGAGGAAGAACAGGACGAACGCCCCGACGGCGCCGAGGAGCCAGACCCGACCGGCGGACGGCGCGAAGAGCGCCATCGGCGAGCGCACGAGCCGCTCGATCGCCTGCACCCCCCCGCCGACGATCACCCAGACGAGCACGGTCGTGGCGAGGAGCGCCCAGCCGGCGAGCAGGAGGACCGTCAGCCGGAACACGGCGACCGATCCCGACCGGCGAAGTGCGGTCGCGAGGCCGGCCCCTGCGGCGAGCACCCCGAGGACGGGCGCGAGGGCCCACCACCCCGATGGCCACCACATGATGCCGGGCCGGAGGTCAATCGAGGCCGAGCTTGCGGCGGAGCTCGCGCTCCTCCGAGGGCTTCAGCTTCGCGATCTCCGCGTTCAGATGAACGACTCCCGCCGGGCCAAACATGGCTACGACGCCCCGGAGGAGATTGAGGAGGTATTTCTGCTCGACGTTCGCGGGCCGATATACATACCGCTCGCCCCCGCGGCACGGCTCGCGCCGACGTCGCACGAGGCCCTTCTCGAACAGGCGGGAGAGGATCGTGGCGACGGTGGTGTAGGCGACGCGGATGCCGCGGTGCTCGAGCTCTCGTCGGACCGACGCGGCCGGGGCTTCGTCGAGCTCGCGCAACGACGCGAGCACCTCCGTCTCGAGGGAGCCGAGCATCGGACCGTCCGAGCGAAAGAGCCGCCAGGTTTCCTTAAGGGATATGGCGGACTCGAACGGACGGGTTCGTACCGAACGAACCTGCGGGGGCGCACCCCCGCGCCGCACCCCCGAAGGGTTTAACCCGCTACCTCGTTCGCGGCGCCGTGACGCCGTCCCGTCCCCCGCCCCGGTCGATCCTGGACCTGATCGGGAACACTCCCCTCCTCCCGCTCCGGCGGGTCGGCTCCGAGCTCCCGTACCGTCTCTGGGCGAAGCTCGAGTTCCTCAACCCGGGAGGGTCGGTGAAGGACCGGATCGGCCCGGAGATGATCGATGCCGCGGAGCGGGACGGACGGTTGAAGCCCGGGGGAACGATCGTCGAAGGGACGAGCGGGAACACCGGGGTCGGCCTCGCACTGGTCGCCGCGGTCCGGGGCTACCAAATGGTGTTCGTGATCCCCGACAAGATGAGCTCGGAGAAGATCCGTCTCCTGAAGGCGTACGGCGCACGGGTGATCGTCACGCCGAGCGGGGTGCCTCCGGACCACCCGATGAGCCACTACTCGGTGGCGGCGCGGCTCGCCCGGGAGACACCGGGGGCGTTCTACCCCAACCAGTACACCAACGCGGCGAACCCCGACGCGCACTACCGGACGACCGGCCCCGAGATCGACCGCGACGCCGGACCGGAGCTCGCCGCCGTCGTCGGTACCGTCGGCACGGGGGGCACCATGAGCGGGGTCGGGCGGTACTTCAAGGAGCACCGGCCCGGGGTACGGATCGTGGCCGTCGACCCGCAGGGTTCGGTCCTCGCCCCGTACTTCCGGACCAAGACGACCCCTCCGGCGGTCCCGTACCTCGTCGAGGGGATCGGGGAGGACATGGTCCCGGCGACGGTCCACTTCCAGTACATGGACGAGTTCGTCGAGATCGGGGACCGGGAGTCGTTCGACACGGCCCGTCGGCTCGCCCGCGAGGAAGGGTTGTTCGTCGGAGGCTCCTCGGGGGCCGCGGTCGCCGGGGCGGTGAAGTGGCTCGAGCGGCGTCCGCTCCCGGAGGGGGCGGTCGTGGTCGTGATCCTGCCCGATTCCGGCGACCGGTACCTGTCGAAGTTCTACTCGGACGGATGGATGCGCGAGAACGGCTTCGTCGGCGCCGGCACGACGGCCCGCGACGTGGTCCGGGCCAAACGGGGGGTCCCGGCGCTCGTTGCGGTCGACCCTACGACCAACGTCCGGGCCGCGCTCGATACGCTCGGGGTCCACCACATCATCGAGATGCCCGTGCTCGACGGCCCGAAGAACATCGGCTCGTTCCGGGAGGACGAGGTCCTCCGGCGAAGCTTCGACGACACCACCGTCCTCGACCGCACCGCCCGTTCGGTCCTCTCGTCGCCGTTCCCCGAGGTCTCGGCCGAGGCCCCCGTTTCGGAACTGGTGCGTCGGCTGCGCGACGACCGCGCCCTGCTGGTGCGGGACCCCGCCACGGGCGCGCCCGTGGGTGTCTTGACCCGCCACGACCTGGTGGGTCTGTCCCAGGAGGAGGCTCGTTCCGATGCGGTTTAACACCCGACTGATCCACGCGCAGCAGCCGGCCGACCCGCTCACCGGCGCCGTCAACACGCCGATCTACCTCTCGAGCACGTACCGGCAGAGCGCTCCCAACCGGCACCGGGGCTACGTCTACAGCCGTTCGGGCAACCCCACGCGCGCGGTCCTGGAGTCGACCCTCGCCGACCTCGAATCCGGACGGGTCGGCCTCGCGTTCTCCTCCGGGCTCGGGGCGTTCGCCACCCTGCTCGAGATGTTCCCGAGCGGCAGCCGGATCGTCGCGGGCGACGACCTCTACGGCGGCACGTGGCGCCTCTTCGAGCACCATCGTCGCCAGTTCGGGGTCCGCGTCGAGTACGTCGACCTCGGTCGGCCGGGGGCGGCGGCCGCGGCGCTGAAGGAGCCCGCGGACCTCGTCTACGCCGAATCGCCGACCAATCCCCTCCTCAAGCTCGTCGATCTCCGCACCGTCGCCCGGCTCGGGCACGCCGCCGGGGCGCTCGTCGTGGCCGACAACACGTTCGCGACCCCGGCCCGCCAGCACCCGATCGAGCTCGGCGCCGACATCGTGCTGCACTCCACGACGAAGTTCCTCGGGGGACACTCGGACATCCTCGGGGGAGCGCTCGTGGCCCGGGAGCGGAAGGTCGGAGAACGGCTGGCATGGCTCCAGAACGCCGTCGGCGCGGTCCCGAGCCCGGTCGACTCGTTCCTGGTCCTGCGCGGGATCCACACGCTCGGGGTCCGCATGTCCGCCCACGAGGCGAGCGCCCGCGCGGTCGCGGAGGTCGTGGACGGCCACCGCGCCGTCCGTACCGTCCACTACCCCGGGCTCCGCTCGCACCCGCAGTACGTCCTCGCGCGCCGGCAGATGAGCGGCCCCGGCGGCATCGTCACGATCGACCTCCGGGGCGGCGGCGCGGCGGTCCGACGCTTCCTGCGCGGGCTGAAGGTCTTCACGCTCGCGGAGAGCCTCGGCGGGGTCGAGTCGCTGGTCGACCACCCCGCGTCGATGACGCACGCGAGCGTGCCCCGGGCCGAGCGCGAGGCGCACGGGGTGACGGACGGCGTCGTTCGGCTCTCGTGCGGCATCGAGGACCCCGCCGACCTCGCCGACGACGTGCGGGCGGCGCTCGGGAGGGTGTAGCGGTGCGCCGCTTCACCATCTACGATTCGCTCAGCCGGACGACGCGGGTCTTCGCCCCGCTGAACCCGCCCCGCGTCGGGATGTACGTCTGCGGCCTGACCCCGTACGCGCCGGCGCACGTGGGCCACGGGCGGACGTTCGTCACGTTCGACGTCGTCGCGCGCGCCCTCCGCCGCTGGGGCTACCGCGTCTTCTACGTCCAGAACGTCACGAACCTCGACGACAAGCTGATCGCGCGGGCGGCGGAGGAGGGAACCGACCCGCTCGGGCTCGCGGACCGACGGTTCCGCGAGTACCGGGACTCGATGGAGCGGCTCGGCGTCCGGTCGGTCGACTACTATCCGTTCGCGACCGACTACGTGCCCGAGATCATCGCCCAGATCCGCACGCTGGTCGATCGCGGCCACGCCTACCGCGCCGCGGACGGCTCGGTGTACTTCGACGTGTCGAAGTTCGGCGAGTACGGGAAGCTCTCCGGCCAGAAGGTCGCCGGCCTGCGCGCGGGGGCCCGGGTCGAGGTCGACGAGCGCAAGCGCTCGCCCGAGGATTTCGTCATCTGGAAGGCCGCGACGCCGGGAGAGCCGTCGTGGGAGAGCCCCTGGGGCCCGGGCCGGCCCGGCTGGCACGTCGAGGACACCGCGATGACGCTGCGCCTCTTCGGCCCCCGGTACGACCTCCACGGCGCCGCGATCGACCTCATCTTCCCCCACCACGAGGCCGAGATCGCCCTCGCCGAGTCCACGACCGGCGCGGCGCCCCTGGTCAACTACTGGATGCACGGAGGGCTCCTGCTCCTCTCCGGAGAGAAGATGTCGAAGTCGATCGGCAACGTCGCGTCCCTCGACGAGGCGATGGACCGGGTCGGGCCGGGAGCCCTCCGACTCTACTACCTGAACGCGCTCTACCGTAGCCCGCTCGACTTCGACCCCGACCGGACCCTGACCGAGGCGAAGGAGGCGTACGACCGCCTCCGCCAGCCCCTGGACCGAATGGCGGAGCTCCTCGCGCGGGACGGGGCGGACCGGAAGGGGACGGCCCCGTCGGACGAGCTCCTCTCCGAATCCGGCGCCCTCGTCGAACGGTTGGACGCGACCCTCTCGGACGACTTCAACACGCGCGAGGCGATCGCGCTCCTCTTCGGCTGGACCCGCCGGCTCTCCGAGCGGGGGGCGGACCTCGCCGCGTACTCGGGCGCCGGTCTCGCCGCCCTCCGCGCCCCCTACGACTGGGGGGCGGAGGTGCTCGGACTGTTCCCCGACGAGCCGGCCGCGGAGTCCGACGGCTGGTCGAGCGCGGTCGCCGCCGCGCTCTCGGCCCGTGCCCGGGCTCGGGCCCGGGGCGACTTCGCGGAGGCCGACCGGATCCGCGACGACCTGCGCGCCGTCGGGATCGAGCTCGAGGACGGGGCGTCCGGAACCCGGTGGCATCGGGCACCCGTGAGGTGATCCCCCTGCGCGGGTTCGGCTTCGAGGAGCACGGAGGCCTCGACCGGCTTCGGTTCGTGGAGGTTCCGGAGCCGCTGCCCGGCCCCGACGAGGTCCGCGTGCGCCTCCGGGCCGCGGCGTTCAACCGCCTCGACCGGTTCACCCTCGAGGGGATCCCGGGGCTGACCGTGGAACGCCCGCACGTCCTCGGTTCCGACGGCTCCGGCGTGGTCGACCGGGTCGGCGAAGGGGTCTCCGACCTCGCCGCCGGAACGAAGGTGCTCCTGAACCCGGGGCTCTGGGACGGAACGTGCGACGCCTGCCGGTCGGGCGAGCCGGCACTGTGCCGGAACTACCGGATCGTCGGGGAGCACACCCAGGGCACCGCGACGTCGTTCGTCACCCTCCCGCGCCGGAACGTCCACCGGCTACCGGAATCGATGTCGTTCGCGGAGGGGGCGGCCGCCCCGCTCGTCTTCGAGACCGCGTGGCGCTCGCTCCGCACGATCGGCGGGGTCGGCCCCGGCGACCGGGTCGCCGTCGTGGGGGCCGGCGGGGGGGTCGCCACGGCCGCGGTCCAGGTCGCGAAGCTCCTCGGGGCGACCGTGGCGGTCGCCTCCCGTTCCCCCGGCAAGGAGGCCCGCGCCCGCGCCCTCGGCGCGGACGCCTTCGTGCCCATCGACGAGGCCCACCCCCTCGACCGCGGGCTCTGGCAGTGGAGCGAGAAGCGGGGGGTCGACGTCATCCTCGACTCGGTCGGGGCCCCGACCCTTCCCCGCTCGGTCCGGGCGCTGGCCCGGGGCGGGAGGGTCGTCGTGATCGGGGCCACGGCGGGCGGCGTCGTCGAAATCGACCTGCGCACGCTCTTCTGGCGGCAGATATCGATCCGGGGAAGCACGATGGCGGGCCCGCAGGAGTTCGAGGAGGTCCTCGGGCACCTCGCCGCGGGCCGGCTGCGGGCGGTCATCGACTCGGAGCTGCCGTTCGACCGGGCCGGGGACGCGTTCCGCCGCTTCGACGCGGAGGACCTCTTCGGAAAGGTGGTCGTAGGGGCCCCGCCGGACTGAGGCCCCACGACCGGACGGCCGCCGTCCGGCGAGCGACGGCGAAGCCTGAGAGGTGATTTTTAAATAGGAGGTGCCGGCCTCTCATCGGGTGTGAATCGCTCACGGGAGTACCCTCCCGGGACCGGAGGCTCAGTGCTACCGACCCGCCGATCGACGTTCAAGGTCTCGGCCGCGCTCTTCGTGGCCGTGGTCATGCTCGTAAGTGGCCTTGCGGCAATGTCCCATGTCTCGGGACCGGCCGCCCCGGCCACGGTCGCTCCGTCGGCCGCCCCCGCGGCGGTTCCGGCTGCGTCGACGACGCACGGCGACCTGGTCGTGGTCGCGGGCGAGACCTACTACATCAACTCGAGCCATGGAGCCCAGGTCTACTTCCAGGCCGGGAACATCACGGTCGAGTCCGGGGGCACGCTGATCATCAAGAACGTCACGCTGTCGTTCGTCCAGTTCGTCGGCTCGACCGGCTCGCCCGTCGTCCGGCTGGCCCACATCGTCCGGTTCATCGACGAGAGCGGCGGGGTCGTCAAGGTCTCCAACGCGGTGATCACGACCGACATGTTCGAGATCAACGCGTACGCGAAGCTGAACCTCACCGTCGAGGGAACGATGGACCTCTGGAACTCCACCATCGCGTTCCCCGGCTGGGTCAACGTCGAGGGGGCCGGCGCCACGCTGACGCTCAACGGCTCTCATATCACGCGCAACCCCGCAGTGATTGACCACCCGGAACCGGCCGTGATCCAGGGCGACGAGGACTTCGCTCCGACGCTCGCCGCCTCCGCGGGCGGCGTCGTCAACCTGTTCAACAGCTCGTTCTCCGCGACCTACGGGGACAACTTCAGCCAGAACGGGACCCCGCATCCCGTCCCGATGGGCGTCAAGAATGTGACCCTCGTTCCGGGGTCCTTCGTGAACCTCACGGCCCTCAAGACGCCGAACGATTCGGCGAGCCTCGCCCAGGACTGGCTGTACCCGATGGGGATCGCGGGCGGCGAGGTCGTGGTCTTCTACAACAACTCCGAGAACTCCATCACGACGGCGAACGTCGTGGCCTGGTACGACGGCCAGTCGTACGCCCTCGGGACGCTGACCGTCCTGAACGGCACGGAGAACGGGAACGTGTCGCTCAAGTTCCCGGCGGCGCTGACCCACGCCATCAACTCCGGGGGACTGCTGAACTACCTCAACTCCACCGGGGACTTCGGGGTCACCCCCAGCCGGATCGCCATCAACATCACGGGCATCGCGAACAACCACGGCGATGTCGTCAACGCCAGCGGGGTCTACTTCGTGCTGAACCCGCCGGTCTCCTACGACATCTCGGCGACCGGGGCGGGGACCCACATCAACACGGTCGACACCTCGCTCGACCTGACGTTCAACGCGCTCGGGGCCGGCCCGCTCTCCACGCGGCTGCCCTACCCGTGGCTGGCCAACAAGGTCAACCTCTCGGCGGGGGCGAACGCGAGCCTGGCCAACCTCTCCGTCCCGAACACGGTCCCGGGGGTCTTCGAGACGTCCGCGATCCTGGCCGATGCCTCCAGCGAGGCCTACCTGTTCCGCTGGGCGCAGATCAACCTGACGGGGCTCGGAGGCGCGCTGCCGGTCTACGGCGGCCACGTCGCCGCCTACTACGCGTACAACACGAACCAGACGAACAACGCGACCGCGAACGCGGCGAACGACCTCAAGACGTGGGACACGCCGATCTGGCAGTACCTCCAGTACTGGGACGAGCAGCACGCCCTGCCGGCGTACGCGACGTCGGGGTTCGGCGGGAACGCGTCGCTGCTGCTTGCCTCCAACGAGATCACGGGGTCGACCCTGCCGGACGGGATCTTCATGGGAGGGTACCACCTCGTCGTCGTCATCCCCGTCGCGGCGGACAACACCCACACGTTCAACGCGTCGGTCAGCCCCTATCCGGCCGGGGTCGCGTTCGGGACGCCCGGCTACGGCCTGCCGGATTTCGCGCACCCCCAGAACTTCCCGTCGTACTTCGCGGGCGTCGGCGTCACGAGCGCCCACCAGACGGTCGGGGGCGTCGTGGAGGCGAACACGACGGTCCGGATCGGGGAGGCGTTCGGTGCGCTCGTCACCGTCACGGATACGGGAACGGCCCCGGTCTTCTCGCTCGCCCCGTCGCTCTTCTGGAACGTCTCGACCCCGACCCTGCTCACCTCCTCGAACCTCACCGTGAACCTCACCGCCCCCGGCCAGACGGCGACCTTCGGGCTCAACTGGACCGTGGTCGACACCGTCACGGGGCTCCACGGGACGTTCAACAACACGTTCGACCTCCAGGTCGTCTGGAACCTCGGCGAGCCGAAGTTCGGCGGAGGCACCCTCCCGGTCGCGCTCAACAACACGACCGTCGAGCCGAGCCTCATCAAGATCAGCGCGGTCACGACCACGCCGGTGCCGGCGAGCCCGCTCAACATCCACCTGAGCTACGTCACCGACGGCACGGTGGCGTTCAATACCTCCCTGCCGAAGACGGTCGGCGAGGCATCGATCACGCTCTACGCGACCCCGGTGGGCGGCGGAACGGCGATCGTCCTCGGTGACGCGACCCACGCCCCGGGAACGTTCCAGCTGTCGTGGTTCTACATCCCCGGTCGCCTCGCGAACGGCACCTCCTACGACCTGACCCTGGTGGCGTCCTGGAACCGCCAGTCGTTCACCGACAACCTGGGGGTCTTCGCCATCCCGGCGGCGCCCAGCCCCTCGCACAACTTCCTCACGCAGAAGTTCCTCGGCCTTCCGCTCTGGATCTGGATCGCGATCGCGGCCGCGGTCGTGATCGGGCTCGTGGCGTTCTTCATGGTCGCCCGCCGGCAGGCCGCCGGCAAGGTCGTGGAATGCGGCGAGTGCGGCAACCTCGTTCCGGAGAACGCCCCCACGTGCCCGAAGTGCGGTGCCGAGTTCGAGTCCGAGCTCGTCCGCTGCAGCCGGTGCGCCTCCACGATCCCGGCGAACTCGCAGTTCTGTCCCGAGTGCGCGGCCCAGCTCCTCGGCAAGCCCGGCGAGGGCGGCCGCGACCCCGAGCGCGACGGCTACGCCGACTTCACCGAGCGGTTCCGCGCGGAGGCGAAGAAGGAGCTCGGGGAGAACTACACCGAGGGATCGTTCTGGGACTGGTGGAAGCGCCAGCCGACGTACACCTCGTTCAGCCAGTGGAAGCTCCAGCAGGACCAGGGCGCCCCCCGCGGCGGCATGATGGCGCCTCCGATCCGCACGACCGAGCAGCCCGCGCCGACGCCACCGAAGGTCCCCCCGAAGGGAGGCGCTCCGCCGGCGGCCGCTGCGGCCCCGGGCGACCGCGGTCCCCCGCCGGCCCGTCGGCCCAGGACCGACCAGGCGCCCCCCGCCGCGGCCCCGACGACCGCGGCGACCGCCCCGGGCGGGCTCAAGCCGTGCCCCAACTGCCGCAAGGAGATCCCGCCCGAGTACCTCGTCTGCCCGTTCTGCGGGTCGGTGACCCAGTAGGGCCGGTCGGCGCGACGAACCCCTTCCGCCCCGGCCGGGGGCGAATGCCCCCGGCGAGCCTTTATCCCGCCCCGACGCTCGGTCCGGCGTTCCGCCGATGGTAGGGGACCTCGAGCGCGGTCGGCTGAAGATCGACTGGGCGCGGTCCCGCATGCCGGTCCTGGAAGGGATCCGGCGCCGGTTCGAGTCGGAGCAGCCGTTCCGCGGGCTCACCGTGTCGGCCGTCCTCCACGTCGAGGCGAAGACGTGCGCCCTCGCGCTCGCGCTGCGGGCCGGGGGAGCGGAGGTCCGCCTGGCCGCGGGCAACCCGCTCTCGACCGACGACGACGCCGTCGCCGCGGTCCAGGACGCCGGGGTCGAGACCCACGCGCGCAAGGGGGAGTCGCTCGCCGACTACCGCGCCGGTCTCGTACGCCTCGTCGAGGCCGACCCCGACCTGATCGTCGACGACGGGGCCGACCTGGTCGCGCTCGTCCACACCGACCGGGGGAAGCGCGGGCGCGTCCGCGGTTCGACCGAGGAGACGACGACCGGCGTGACCCGGCTCCGGGCGCTCGAGCGGAGCGGCCGGCTCCTCTTCCCGGCGATCGACGTCAACGACGCCGCGATGAAGCACCTCTTCGACAACCGGTACGGCACCGGGCAATCGACGATCGACGGCCTCCTCTCGGCGACCAACCTCCTCGTCGCCGGCAAGGTCTGCGTGGTCGCGGGCTACGGCTGGTGCGGAAAGGGCGTCGCGGCCCGGCTGCACGGCCTCGGCGGGGACGTGATCGTCACCGAGGTCGACCCCGTCCGGGCGCTCGAGGCGCGGCTCGACGGCTTCCGGGTCCGGCCGATGCTCGACGCGGCCCGGGAGGCCGACCTGATCGTCACCGTCACCGGGTCGACGCGCGTCGTCCGGGAGGAGCATTTCCGGGTCCTGAAGGACGGCTGCCTGCTCGCCAACTCGGGCCACTTCGACGTCGAGGTCTCGAAGCGGGACCTCGAGGGGCTCGCGGTGAGCCATCGGACCGCCCGCCCGGGCGTCGAGGAGTACCGGTTCGCGGACGGCCGCCGGGCCTATCTACTCGGCGAGGGTCGCCTCGTCAACCTCGCGGCCGGCCAGGGCCATCCGGTGGAGATCATGGACCTCTCGTTCGCCCTTCAGGCACTCTCGGCGGAGCACCTCGCGCGCCACGGCCTCGAGATGGCTCCCCGGGTGCACCCGGTGCCGGCCGACCTCGACCGCTCGGTCGCCCTCGCCGCCCTCGCGCCGATGGGCGTCGGGATCGACCTACCGACCGAGGAGCAGGTCCAGTACGCGCAATCGTGGCAAGGGGGAACATAATGGAGACCGGAAAGATACCGCCCGAGCTTCGCTACACGAAGACCCACGAGTGGGTCCGTGTCGCCGGATCGACCGCCACCGTGGGCATCACGGACCACGCCCAGTCGCAGCTGACCGACATCGTCTTCGTCGACCTGCCGGCCGCGGGCAAGCCGGTCACGAAGGGCAAGGGCGCCCTCGTCCTCGAATCGGTGAAGACCGTCGCCGACGTCTACGCTCCGGGGGACGGCCGGATCGCCGAGGCGAACGCCGCGCTCAAGACGCACCCCGAGCTCGTGAACCAGGACCCGTACGGCAAGGGCTGGCTGTTCCGCGTCGAGCTCACGGGGCCCGTCGACGAGGCGTACCTGCTGTCGGCCGACGACTATCGCAAGCTCGTCGCGTCGGGCTAGCCGGGTGGGTCCTACTTGCCCTGGAACGACGGCTTGCGTCGCTCCAGGAAGGCGCGCATCCCCTCGGTCCGGTCGCTCGTGCCGAAGGTGTGTCCCGCCGACTCGGCCTCGAGGTGGAGCGCGCTCGAGAGCGACGCGTCCATCCCCCGGTCGATCACCCGCTTGACCCAGCGGACGCCGAGCGGAGCGCGCTCGGCGATCGTCTCGGCGAGCGCCTGCGTCTCCCGGCGGGCGGTCGCCGCCGGCACGACGGTCGCGACGAACCCGAGCCGGTACGCCTCCTCGGCGCTGACCGGGACGCCCGTGTACGTGAGGAGCTTCGTCTTCGCCCGGCCGATCAGGCGGGTGAGCCGGGTCGCGCCCCCCATCCCGGGGTGGATCCCGACCGTCACCTCGGGAAGCCCGAGGCGGGCCCCCGCCGCGGCGACGATGAAGTCGGCCGCCAGGGCGATCTCCAGGCCGCCGCCGAGCGCGTAGCCTTCGACCAGCGCGATCACCGGGGTCGGGAACCGCTCGATCCGCTCGGCGACCCGCTGGCCGGCGAACCCGAACTCGATCCCCTCGGCGAGGGTCTTCTTCTCCATCTCGGCGATGTCGGCCCCGGCGGCGAAGACCGAGGACGAGCCCGCGAGCACGACGACCCGGAGCGCCGCCTCCGGCTCGAGCGTCCGGAACGCCTGGTCGAGCTGCTCGAGCACGTCCGTGCTGAGCGCGTTGAGGACCTCGGGGCGGTCGAGCAGCACCCACGCGACCGGCCCGTGGCGCTCGACCCGCACGTAGGCGATCGGCCACTTCGGTTCCCCGCGCAACGCCCGCTCGCGGAGCTCGCGGGAGACCGGGAACTGGCCGTGCCACCGCCGCGCGTACTCCTCGGCGAGGTGGAACCCCTCGGCGAGGCCGATCTCGTTGAGCTGGCCGAACGGACCCCACCGCCGGCGGAGGCCGACGATCGCGCCCCGGTCGGTCGCTTCGGCCGTGGCGACCTTCTCCTCCACGAGGCGCGTGGCGATGCCGATCGTGAGGCCGAGGAGACGCTCGCGCACCGCGGTCTTCTTCTCGGGCTCGACCGAGGTCTCCTTCCAGGCCCAGAGCTTCCCGCTGCGGAACTGCTCCTCCAGGAGCCGGCACGGGGCGTACGCCGGGCCGAACGCCACGGCGAGGGTGGTCTGGGCGTGGAAGGCGATCGGGATGCCGGTGAGGTTCATCAGCTCGAACGGTCCGAGCGTGGCCCCGAACAGCTCCCGTCCCACCTCCTCGATCGTGGCCAGGCTCGCGAGCTGGTCCTCCGCCATCCGGGCGGCCTCGTTGAGGTACGGGATGAAGTAGCGGTTCACGCAGAATCCCGCCCGGTCGGCCGTTTCGATCGGGAGCTTGCCGAGCGATTCGGCGAACGCCACGAGCGCCGAGCGCACGCCGGGGTCGGTCGCCTCTCCGCCGACGACCTCGACGAGCCGGTTGATCGCCGCGGGGAAGAAGAAGTGCAGGCCCGCGAACCGTCCGGGCTCGGGGAACGCCCGGGCGAGCGCGGTGACGGAGAACGAGGAGGTGTTCGTCACGACGACGGTCGACGGGCCGACCAGCGGGGCGACCTCGTCGAAGAGCGCGTGCTTCACCAGCTCCTCCTCGAAGACCGCCTCGATCACGAGGGCGGCGCCGCCGACGGCCTCCCGGAGGTCGGTCGTGAACGAGATCCGCCCCGCCACCTCGTCCCGCCGGGCGGGCGTCGTCTTCCCGCGCTCGATCGCGCCCGCCAGCGTCTGTTCGATGAGGCCTCGGCCGCGCGCGAGCGCCGCGGCGTCGATGTCCCGGACGCGCACCGTGAAGCCGGCCTCCGCACACGCCTGGGCGATGCCGCTGCCCATCGTTCCGGCGCCGAGCACCGCCACGACGGCGGGAGGGCGGATCGACCGGTCGGGTGGGCTCTCGGTGGGGTTCACGGGTCCCGCTCGTCGGGCAGTCGGCCCGACTATAAACCGTGCGTACGTCCCCCCGGACCCGCGGGAGGGCCGCGGGTCCGTGGACCGACGGGGCCTTCCGGGCCCGCGCGCCGGCGACCGCCCCGATCGGCCCCGGACCGGGTCACTCGCGCCGGCGGAGCCCCTCGAGCTTCATCCGCTGCTCGAGGGAGGCGATCGTCCGCATCGTGGAGACGACCGTGTCGGCGTTGAGCGATATCGAGTCGATCCCCTCGCGGACGAGGAACTCGGCGAATTCGGGGTACACGCTCGGCCCCTGGCCGCAGATGCCGACGGTGCGACCCTCGGCGTGGGCGCCCCGGATCAGCATCTCGATCGCCGTCTGGACCGCCGGGTCGCGCTCGTCGAAGTACCCCATCCGTCCGAGCGTCTCGGAGTCGCGGTCGGCGCCGAGGACGAGCTGGGTGAGGTCGTTGGAGCCGATCGAGAGCCCGTCGCAGTGCTTCGCGAACTCCCGGGCAAGGAAGACGGTCGAGGGGACCTCGGCCATCAGGTAGAGACGGAAGTCGCGGGAACGCTTGAGGCCGACCTCCTTCATCGTCCCGGCGATCTCCTCGAGCTCCCAGGTGTTCCGGACGAACGGGAGCATCATCATCGCGTTCTTGAGGCCGAGATCGGTCCGCACCCGGTGCAGCGCCTCGAGCTCGCAGAGGAACGCGGGTCGGAAGACGGGCGAGACGTAGCGGGAGCACCCCCGCCACCCGATCATCGGGTTCTCCTCGACCGGTTCGAACGGCACGCCCCCGGGCATGCCGCGGTACTCGTTCGTCTTGAAGTCGGAGGTCCGGACGATCACCGGCCGCGGGTGGAACGCCTGGCAGACCTTCCCGATCCCGTCCGCGAGCCGGCGGACGAGCTCCTCCTTCTTGCCGGCCTTGAGGAGGGCGAGCGGGTGCTCGCGCACGTGCGCGGTGAAGATGAACTCGATCCGGAGCAGGCCGACCCCGGCGACGGGCAGGCGGGCGTACTCCTCCGCCTTCTCCGGGACCCCGACGTTGACGAGGATCTTCGTCGCGGTCACCGGGGCCGACTCGTGGCCCCCCCCGGCCGACCCGAACGCCCCAAGGGAGGGTGCGGCCTTCGGCGGTGCGCGCAGGCCCCGGTACACCAAACCGGTCTTGCCGTCGACCGTGATCTCCCCGCCGTCGGCGATCACGCGGGTCGCCTCCCGGGTCCCGACGACGCACGGGACGCCGAGCTCGCGGGAAACGATCGCCGCGTGGCAGGTCATCCCCCCCTCGTCGGTGACGATCCCGGCGGCCCGGGACATCGCCGGGACCATGTCGGGGGTGGTCATCGTCGTGACGAGCACCTCGCCGTCCTTGAGCTTCGCCATCTCGGCGGAGCCGCGGAGGATGCGGGCGATCCCTCCGGCGATCCCGGGGGCCGCGCCGAACCCACGGACGAGGGGAGCCTCGCTGTCCGGCTCGGCCGCCGGCGGGGACGCGCGCGACACGGTCGACGTCGGGATCGTCGTGACGGGCCGCGCCTGGACGATGTACAGTGCCTCGTCGTCCCCGCACCACTCGACGTCCATCGGCCGACGGTAGTTCGACTCGATCAGACGGGCGAGCGACACGAGGCGGAGGAGACGCTGGTCCGGCAGCTTCTGACGGGAGCGGTCGGCGACGGGAACCTCCTCCCGCCGGTTGCCACCTCCCTCGGCGCGGACGATCCGTACCCGCTGCTCGGAGATCTGCTTGTGGACGATCTTCTGGGAGACCCCGTCGATCACGTAGTGGTCGGGGGTCACCTCCCCCCCCACGATCGCTTCGCCGAGGCCCCAGCCGGCCTCGACGATCATGTGGTTCTCGCCCGTGTTCGGGTCGCGCGTGAAGAGGATCCCGCTCACGGTCGCGTTGACCATCTTCTGGATGAGCACCGCGAGCCGGACCTCCGCGTGGTCGAACCCCTTCGTCTGACGGTAGACGAGGACCCGCGCGGTGAACAGCGACCCCCAGCACTTGCGGATCGCGACGAGCACGTTCTCCGTCCCCTCGATGTTGAGGTACGTTTCCTGCAGGCCCGCGAACGACGCCCCCTCGAGATCCTCCGCGGTCGCACTGGACCGGACGGCCGAGAATCTCGCCGAGTGCTGGCGCACGAACGCTTCGTAGGCGGTGACGATCTCCGAGCGCAGCGCCTCGGGGAACGGTGTCGACTCGAACCCGGAGCGGATCCGGCGCGCGGCCGCCTCGACCGACTCCGGTCGCGCGGGGTCGATCGTCGCGAGGGCCTCCGGCACGAGGGTCTTCAGGTCGGTCGCGTCGACGAACGCGCGGTACGCGTCGGTCGTGATGACGATCCCGGGCGGGACGGGGAGGCCGTGCCGGACGAGCTCGCCGAGCTTCCCCGCCTTTCCGCCGACGAGCGGAAGGTCGGAGTCGGAGACGTCGGCGAGGTTCAGAACGACCGCCATCGGGCTCCCGTCAGCCCCCGGTCCGAGCGAAGACGAACGCCGCGAGGTCCGAGTCGGGGGAGTACGGGTGGACCACCCGCACGCCGACGGGGCTCCACCGGCCGACCGGTTCGAGAGAGCCCGCGATCACGTCCCCTCGGTGGTCGAACTCCGACCGGCGGACGATCTCGTAATAGTAGAGCCGTCCCCCCGGCACGACGAGGCGTGCCACCGAGGGAGCATACTTAATTCCTTCGTGAGGGAGGTTCAGGACCGCCCGCTCGAACGGCGGCCGGCCGGGCAGGAACTCCTCGATCCGGGCCTCGATCGGAGCGACGCGGGCCGCGAACGGGTACCGCGAGAGCGTCTGACGCAACAGCGCGATCGCCGCGGGGTTGGCATCGACGGCGACGACCTCCCGGGCGCGGCCGTCGCGCGCGATGTGTACCGAGAACGGGCCGACGCCGCAGCAGAGGTCGTAGACCCGGTCCCCGTCCCGCACCTCCGACGCCACCCGGGCGTGCTCGCCGGCCAGCCGGGGGGAGAAGTAGGCTCGCTCGAGGTCCACGCAGAGCTCGAGCCGGTTCTCGCGATGCACGGTCGACCAGTCCCCTGCGCCCGCCAACCGCTCGATCCGGCGGCGGCGCTCGGGACCGTGAACGCCGTGGTCCCAGCCGACGACGCGGGCCCGGGGAACGAACCGGAGCAGGGCGTCGCCGATCTCCGGGGCCCGCGCTCCGAGCTCCGGCGGAAGACGGACGAGGACGACGTCCCCCACGACGTCGAACGACCGGGGAAGGAGGTCCCGTTCCCCCGTCGGCCACGCGAGAAGGTCCCGGTAGTCCGCGGCGGCGGGCAGCTCCCTCGGATCGAACTCCTCCTCGCCGAGGACCCCCCATTCGGGCGGGATCGGCCCGGCGTCGGTCACCGGAAACCGGAGCGTCTCCTCGTTCGACACGATCTTGAGGTCGGTCCGGAGGAGGCCGGCGTCCGCGAGCGCTCGGCGGACCGCCTCCCCCCGGGCGCGGGGGACGACGAGCGCCCGGGCCCTCATGCCGGGCCGGGGGCGAACGGATCCGAGAACAGCAACCGGAGGACGTCGGACCCGAGCCGCCGCCCGAGGGAACCGCGGGCCGCCGCCGCCTCGGAGAACTTCGGGGGAGGGTCCGTCCCGTCCGCGGAGACCCCGCGCCCCGCGACGACGAGGGGGACCGGGTCATCGGAATGCCCCCGGAGCACGCAGGGCGTTGCGTGGTCGGCCGTCACGGCGATACGGTGCCGGCCGAGGTCGAGACCGTCCAGGAACGGGCCGAAGAACGACCGGTCGATCGACTCGATGACCTCCTTCTTTGCGACGGCCTGACCGTCGTGGCCGGGTTCGTCGGGCCCCTTCAGATGGACGTAGACGAACGGGAACCCCGCGGCCATCTCGCGGACCACCCGGGCGCGCTCCCGGTAACCGGCGTCGCGGTCCCCGGTCATCGGCCCGAGGTAGCGGTCCTCGAGGCCGAGGCTCCGGGCGATCCCTCGTTCGACCGGCATCTCGGTCACCGCCGCACCCGCGATCCCGTATCGGGAGCGGAACGACGGGAGCGGGGTCGAGGGGAGGGATCCCGCGTTCCGGACGAGGATCGCGTTCGCGACCTTCTTGCCCCCGAGCGCGCGGCGCGCATTGACGCGGTGGCCCGCCAGCACGGGAGCCGCCGCCGCGAGGAACCGGTTGACGGCCTCGGCCGAGCGCGCGGCGGCCGGCGACGCCTCGAGGGCGACCACGGTCTGGACCGTGGGCCGCTCGGGCCGGCGGGCCTGGCCCATCCCGCCGATCCTCTCGTAGAACGGGTCCGCGTTCGAGATCGCCGGCGACAGGGGGCCGTCGCGGGTCGGATGGAGCCAGAGCACCCCTCGGTGGCCGACGGTGGCCCGGACCTCGGCCCGGATCCCGAGATCGGCGAGGAGGTCGGCGGAGGTGAGGGAGCGCGCCAGGTCCTGCGACTCGGCCGTCCCGAGGGACCGGCCGACGCGGGAGTCGACGATCGTTCCCGCCCCGTCGGTCGTGGCGAAGTTGAGCCGCAGCGCGATGTCCCCGGGGGCGAGCGGCACGTCCACCCCGAGCGCCTCGAGGACCCCGCGCCCGGGCGAGTCGCGAACGGGGTCGTATCCCATCAGCGCGAACACCCCGGCGTCCGACTCCGGGGCGATGCCGGGGCCGACGACGACCACCTCTCCCATCCGACCGACTCGGGAGAGCCGGTCGAGATGCGGCGTCGCCGCGGCCTCCACCGGGCTCCGGCCGCCCGTGTCCGGACTCGGCCGGTCCCCGAGGCCGTCGAGGACGACCAGCACGTACGATGCGGGGCGGACCGAGGGGGCGGGGGACGTGGCTGGCATCAACTAATTAAGGGGACCCGGGACTGCCTCCCCGTTCCGTGGAGCAGCAGCGCCCTCGCGGTCTTAGGGGTTTCGTCCAGACGCCGGTAGGGCGCACCCTCCTCCTCGCGTTCGGGATCGGCGTGGTCTACGGTGCGTTCGTTCTGACCGTGCTGCTGGCGATTCCCGCGATCCTGATCGCGGGCCTCCTCCTGCCGATCTACGCCGGGATCAAGCGCCCCCGTTACCTCGCGATCTCCGGCCTCGTCATCCTGCTCCTCGTCGCTCCGATCATCACGGCCACGTTCACCGACCAGCTCCTCGTGCCGATCGGGCCGGCGAGCTCGGGCGCGGCCGGCGTCGAATGGGGCGTGACGATCGGGGGCACGACCCAGGTCTCCCAGTCGAGCCAGATCGTCTTCGAACTCCCGAACGGGACCCAGAACTACACGGTCTCGCCGGTCGCCGGGTTTGCGGCCCCATCGGCCGGCACGGTGACCGTCAGCGGGAGCCCGGTCTCGGTGCCGGTCACGTACACCGACGTGCTCTACCCGCTCACGTTCACGGAAAGCAACCTCGGCGTCGGTACGTCGTGGGGGATCACGATCGGCTCGACCACGATCACCTCCACGACGACCACGCTCGTCTTCAACCTCACGAACGGATCGTACGCGTACCGCGTGGACGGGGCCTCGGGGTACGTTCCCCCGTCGCGCACGGGCATCGTGACCGTCGACGGGAGCGCCGTCGGGCTCTCCGTCGACTTCTCCCTGAGCGCTTACGCCACGACGTTCGTCGAAACGGGCCTACCGACCGGCACCCCCTGGAGCGTGACCGCGATGTCGACGACCGTCACCTCGACCGCGACCACCCTCGTCCTGGAGCTCCCCAACGGGACCGATCCGTTCACCGCCGCCTCCGTTCCGGGGTTCTCGAGCCCCGGCGGGCAGAACGCCGACGTGGCCGGGACGGCGAAGTCGGTCCCGGTCGCCTTCGCGCCGGTGACGTATCTCGTCACCTTCTCCGAGAGCAACCTCCCCGGTGGATCGACGTGGTCGGTCGAGATCAACGGGGAGCTCGAGAGCTCGACGGGCCCATCGATCTCCTTCAACGAGACGAACGGGTCGTATCCCTACGAGGTCGGATTCCCGGCCGGGTATGCACCGGTCGCAGCGAACGGCACGGTCGAGGTGAACGGCGCCCCCGACGCGATCCCGGTCGTCTTCAACACGGCGACGGCGTACCTCGCAACGTTCACCGAATCCGGACTTGCCAACGGGACCGCGTGGGGCGTCACGATCGGCCCGACGATCCTCGAGACGACCTCGACCTCGGTCTCCTTCAACCTCTCCAGCGCCAAGTATCCGTTCGCGGTCAGCGAGGTGCCCACCGGCTACAGCGTGAAGGTGCCTTCCGGGAACAACGTCACCGTGGCGGGGGCCGCCGTCTCCACTCCGGTGAACTTCTCGGCCCTCAACTACACCCTGACGTTCACCGAGACCCACCTCCCTTCGGGTACCCCGTGGAACGTAACCGTGAACGGCGTGACGCACGGCTCGACCTCCACCACCGTGGTCTTCCGGCTCCCCAACGGCACCTACCCGTACCGGATCGGGTCGCCGTCCGGCAAGGCGCCGCCCGCCGTGAACGCCGTCGCCGCGGTAGATGGTTCCGCGACGTCCGTGGCCGTCCCGTTCGCCTCCACGGCGTACTCCGTCACGTTCACGGAGACCGGCCTTCCCTCCGGCGGGGGCACGGCGGTCCTGCAGAACGCCGCGGTCTCGCCGTTCCACGGCGACGCGGCCACCGAGTTCACCTGGACGGTGACGGTCGATCCCGCGTACTTCTCCTCGATGAACTCGAGCCCGCTCTGGGTGGAAGTGTACGTCAGCACCTGCCCGGGGGCCATCACCAACGGCTCCACGCTCTGTGCGGCCGGGTATCCCTTCGTCGTCCTGACGCACTTCTTCTGCACCGACCCGACGACGCTCGCGACGTGCGAGGCGACCGTTCCGACCCTCACCGCGCCGGTGACGGTCGCCTTCAACTACACGGTCGGCGAGGACGGGATCTGGGACTGGCAGATGGGGCTCGCGGTCGAGAACCTCGCCTCCCACGGCCCGGCCTATACGTACCTCGTGGGCGAACCCGGATACTACAACGGACTCGAGGGTCCGGTCGTCGGCAGTTTCGCGACGGTCTTCGAGCTCACCCTGCCGTCGTTCTACCTCGAGGATTTCCTGTTCCTCGGCCTGCCGTTCTACGCGGTCCTGCTCCTCTACGTCTTCTTCAAGAGCCGCGAGCGGCGGCGCGAGGACGCTCGCCGCCGCAACGCCGGCCCGATCCCTCCGAGCTCGGGGGCGGAGGCGGGAGCCGCCCCGGCCGCTGCCGGGAGCCCGCCCCTGGCCACGGAGGCACAGGGCAAGGCGCCCCCCGGGCCCGCCGTGGGCGAGCAGGCCTGCCCCAACTGCGGGGCCGTCGTCTACCCGTCGGAATTGAAGTGCTGGAAGTGCGGAGCGGCCCTTTCGGCGCCGAAGCCGGGGAACGGCTAACGGCCGCCCGTTCCGTGCCGACCCGAGTCCCGCCGGGCGCGCACCGCCCGTGAGTGAGTGAAGGGGAGGCTCCCGGGCCCGACCCTTTCGGCGGCGCGGCGGCCCACTACGTGGTGAAATTGAGGAGGGCCGCGTCCCAGATGTATCCGACGACGGTAGAGCCCGACGTGATCGTCAGCGTCAGGGTGGCGGTGTAATCGTAATTGAGGGTCCCGCCGCCGGCCGGCGGCGTCCAACGGGTGGTTCCGGTCGTGGAATCCGTGATGACGTTGAGCACCGTCGAGCCTCCTGAGGAGACCGTACTCGAGATCGTGTACGACTGAGCGGCCGTTCCGCAACTCGGGCCGGTCGACTTGAGGCAGGTAACGATCACGGACCCGTTGAACGTGAGGCTGGCCGGTCCGAAGTAGGCGGCGGTCGTGAACGAGTCCTTGACCGTCAGCCACAGGTACGGGCAGGACGACGACGAGCACGAGTGGCTCGCCGTGGTCACGTTGCCGGAGGTCGCACCGCTGGAGCTCGACGTGAAGTAGGTATAGCCGAGCACGAGGTTATACGGCCCGAACGAGGTCGAACCGGTCGCAGTTCCCACGCCGGGCAGGCTGAGGTTCGCGTAGACCACGGTGGTCGTGTTGAGCAGGGTCGTGAACGCGGTCTGGCTGAAGATCGTGACCGAGGCCGGGCCCGACACCGTCACCCCGGAGGGTCCGGTGATGGTGGTGTGGGTAACGTGGCCGGTAGTGGTCGCCGCCTTACCCCCCTGGAACTCGACGATTGAGAAGTTCACGTACACCGCCACGTTCGCCTTCGTCCCGCTGTAGGTGACGGTCGACCAGGGGTACAGGCTGGAGCCCGGCGTCGAGCCGGAGATGGAGAAGGGCTGCGGAGCGACCCCCACCGTGACCGATAGTTGCGAGGGGGGAGTGACGACCGTGGTGGTGATGTTCACGGGGATGGAGTCGGACGCGAGCTGACCGGCGCCGTTCGACACGTAGAGGAACGCGAAGTACGAACCGCTCGTGGTGGTCAACCCCCCCGTGACATTGGAGACGTAGAGCCCGTTGTAGAGATGCAACGAACTGTTCCCGGAGAGTCCGGGGATGCTGGCGAGGTTCACCGTGTCCGTGAGCCCCGTCAGGTTCCCGCTCAACGAGGCCCAGATCTGGAACGCCTGGCCGATCCCGACGGAGGTGACCGCGACCCCGCCCGAGGTGATCCCGTCCGAGAGGATCGCCGGGGGGACGTTGACCGCGGGTCCGGGCAGGTCGACGGAGAACAGGAGCTGGCTGGGCGTGGTGATGTAGACGGTGATGTTGTTCGGGGCTCGGACCAGCTTGGCGAAGGTGGTGGTCCAGGACTGGCCGAGGTTCCAGGTGGTCGTCGATGAGTTTCCGGGGAGCCCCCAGGAGACGGGGACCCCTCCGTTGATAGAGAACTGCCAGTCCGACACGTGGGTGGACGGCTCCAAGTAGATGTGGTCGGACCCGGGAAGGGCCGGGCCGGCGAGGTGTTCGATCGTCAGTCCGGAGAAGTAGGTTCCGTTGGTCGTCCGGACGAGGGCCGCCTGGAACTCGCTCACGTTCTGGGGCGGCGGTGCCGGGAAGGCCCCGACGAAGGCGAAGATCGAGGCGAACAGGGTGACCGTCAGGGCAAGGATCAGGATCGTCGCTACGACGTCGGAGACGCCTCGCCGGGAGCGCCGGCGTCGAGTGGCCGATCGGAGGGCACGGCTCCTGGTCGAGGCGCGCGAACGGTTCTTTCGAGGAAGAGACATGGGTCCAGGGGCGCTCGAAAGAGCGCCCGCAGCATTCAAAGGCGGGGGGCCCATATTTAGACGTTCGGGTCGGCCAATTCGTCCGGCTCCGTTCCGGTCCGCCGCGGCCTGGGGCTGGCCGTCCCACCTCCCCCGTCGGTCCCCGGGGGAGGGACCATGCCCGCCTCCCCCGTTTCACGGAGCGACGCCGACGGCAGGCCCCACGAACCGGGCCCCGAACCGCGCGCCAGCGATCGCTCAACCGTTCCGTGATCAGGGCCACCCGTGCCCGGGTCTCCGGTGGGGGTGCAGCCTGCCGACCCGGAGGGGGAGCCAACGAGATCCCAAGAAAACAGGACAAGGAGCGTCTTTCGGACCCGAAGGCCC
>Ga0181527_1000704_pt1 | contig 37959 bp, 45 predicted proteins | sample PEATcosm2014_Bin_30_FD_119762 | JGI IMG/M metagenome (GOLD analysis project Ga0181527, IMG submission 119762) | Peatland microbial communities from MTU Mesocosm Facility, Houghton, MI, USA - PEATcosm2014_Bin06_60_metaG | ecosystem: Environmental > Terrestrial > Soil > Wetlands > Peat | place...
GACATGCCCGAACTCAAGCCCGTGGAGACTGGACCTCTACCACCCCAGCCAACTGAGGTCGCAAGCCCGGTCGAGGAAGCGGGAACTATACGCCATGAAACAGGGGCTGGAAGCCCACGACCTCCAGTCGTGGGAGGATGTCACAGAATACAACGCTTCTCCACGTCAGCAGCCGGATGACCGGGTTGTCTGGACAGGGTCATCTAGATTGAGGAAGTAGCTCGAGTATCTGATTGTGAAGTCTCGCGTCTGCAGATGCCACGCAGGCTTCTCTTTCAGATAGGTCCAGCTTCCATCTCAACTCTCGACCCGCTTCATCCGTTATCAACGCCCCCGCTTCAGTCGCGATCAGGTAGCCGGCGGCGAAGTCCGTTATCCTCATTCTTTTCCTGATGTCGACGAACGCGTCGATTCTTCCCTCAGCAAGATAGCAGAGCTCGAGGGCGTTTGCACCGTAGTGCACCAGCCTCCTCACTCGACTCATGAGTGGTGAAAGGCTTCTGAGCAGTTCAACTGAGGCGGTGCTGAGGTCCATTGCCGCTACCGCTTCTGAGAGCGCAAGGGGGCTGGATGTCCTGATGGTTTCACCGTTCTTCATGGCTCCTTTGCCCTTTTCGGAGATGTACACGTCGCCTGTCACTAGGTTCCTTACGATACCGAAGAAGACGTCATGAACGGTGGGGCCATCGGCGATAGCGATTGACGTGCAGTAGAATGGTATCTCCCTTTCGAAATTTGCTGAGCCGTCCAGGGGATCGACCACGGCGATGAGTCTGGCCTTCGCGTCTCCCCTACGTCCGGCTTCCTCACTCAGGACTTGCAGCCCCTCGACCCGGAGCAGGACCGAGAGTAGGTCTTCTTCAGCCCTTCTGTCTGCGAGCAGGGTCTTATCCCCCGCGGCGCCAGTCCCCACGATAAGGCTGGTGTTCTTGCCGGCTGCAATCTCTGAAACAGATTTCTGTACCCTCTCGGTCGCGTCCGACAGTAGATTCCTCCAGTCGTGACCCCGTGCATTCATTGCTTGAACACGTTCCTCCTCTTCATCAGGGCAAGGACCGTCTTGAGTGTCACTCTGGAGTCGGAGTCCGTGTAAACTCTTTCGGCGTTCAGCTCTCCGAGGTCTTTGTGGACTTCGGCTAGGGCCGCGTAGTACTTAGCCCTGGAGAACATAGCCATTCTTCTGGCTTTTCCATCCTTCCTGACTGGTCTGTTGTCGGGCGTGTTATGCTGCGCTTCCAAGATGATGTATAGGTCGGGCCTGACTTCGGGGTTCTTCAGGACTTCTCGGCAAAAAGTGAGCAAGGCCCGATACGCGGTGCTCTTCTTCAGCTCGAACCTGATTTTCGCATAAGCTAGGTCTGAGAGGAGGTAGCCCTCGGAGACCAAGTCGCGCGTCTTCCTTAGCCTGGAGATGGCCGAGCTGTAGGCCAACGTGGTCCCAAGGAGGCTGTAGTCGGAGTATGTGTCGCCATGTTCGGCAACAGGGACATGGTCGGGCAGGGCGTGGGCGGATTCCTGGAGCCTGAGCCAACCACGCTCCTCCAGGTGCCGGGCGAGGGTCGTCTTGCCGGTCCCTGAGAATCCCTCAAGAACGAGGAAGGTCATGCCGTCACACTGTCCGGGTCTATCAGCATTTAACCTCGCCAGCGCCTAGGAGGTCAGGGCAATGAAAGTAGCGTCGTCTGGTGGAAGATCAGAAGACACGCTATGCATGCAAGGTATCCGATTCCCAGGTATGCGACCGTCGGGACCCCGTAACTTACCTCGACCATCGCTCCGGATTTCTGATTCGCTTCGACCTCATCTCTAGCGACGTTGACATCGCTGTCCACCTCCTCCCTGACTCCATCTCTGATGACAGCCGCCGGTATCCACTTCTGCTCCTTCAGGAACCTCTCAATCGGGATTGTCTTCGTTCCCCGTGCATTCCCAACAGCAACCTCATAACCAATGTGTCCTAGGGCGACTGCTGCCCCGGCGATGACGGGAAAGATCGGTGATAGCTGGTAGGGATCTGCCGCAAAGAAGACGAGCGCGATTGAGTCGGCCTGTCCGACCAGGCCAAGGTAGACGAACAGGATCGCAATCGCCCCGATCAGTCCGAGCCAAATCAACTGGACCTCGAGGTCAGGGAACTTGGAGTAGATGACGTATGCCGCACCGACCAGCGCCGGGACCCAGACGATGTCGCTCACTGCCCTTTCCTTGACGTCCTGGTATGAGGCCGCGGCGAAGGACGCTCCGATCAGGAGCTGCGCGAGCAATCGCGCCTTGGACTCCAGGGCCACATATAAGTACCAATCAGGGAAGCGAGATCTTGGTTCTCTCGATCCTGCCGCGGGTCGACCCTAGGTTCTCGAGCGTTTTTGCCAGGCCTGAGAGGGAGCCCAGTCTCATTTCCCGATCTTGGCAGCCATCACCAGGGCGCCTTCGCCGTCCCTGTAGTATGCTTCCAATCGCCCTTCGATCTTGAATCCGAGCTTCTGGTACAGCCTGATCGCCTGAGCATTGGAAACTCGAACCTCGAGGTAGCATTCGGTGGCTGACTTCTTCACCATCTCTTCCTGCGATGCAAGTATTAGGCTTGTTCCGATTCCCTTACCGCGATGATCCTCATTCACAGCAACTGAGACCACATGTCCCTTCCGTGCGAGTCCCAGCCGCTTCAACTGGGAGAAACCGTATTCAATCCGGCACATGATGTACCCAACCAGCACGTCGTGCAGCTCAGCGACCAAGAAGGTCTCGGGGAATTCCGATAGTATCTCGTAGTAGAAGTAGTCAGAGTAGTGTTCGGGGAGAGTCTTCATGTTGACCTCGATTACCGAGGGGATGTCCTCTCGGTCGCAGCGGCGTATCTCATAATCACCGAGCCTCGCTACGACGGCCTTCTGCAAACCCGCCCCTGCGCTGACCCCGGTGGTGGTTAAGTCTTGCTGAATGCGGAGGAATTCCTTATTATCGGACTCGGAAATGGTCGCACAGTTGACGGTGCAGCCCATCGACTTGGACGCTTCCGTCCGCTCTAAGTTCATGGTCAAGGATAGCTTCCAACTCACAGACGGAGAGATGGAGTTCAGCGTCGTGTACAGGTCTGACTCTAAAGAGAAGTTCGTCGAACTCTGTCGAGAGCTAGGCGCGTCCGGATTCACTCCAAGGCTCGTAGGAAGCGAGGATGAGGCCCTCCTCTTCATACGGAAGGCACAGACGGTCGGAAAGCGGCGGTCGAGGATTCCGTTGATCCTCACCCTTCTCGCTCTGGGGTCCGTCGTCGTCTTCGGGCTGTTCATGGGGGTCACCTATCAACAGTATGCTCCGTCCATGCCAGTGGGGTCCGTCATCCTCCTCTACGGGTGCGCTGTCATCGCGGTGGTGGCCGCCCATGAATTCGGTCACGTGTACATCTCGCACAAGAAGGGCGAGGCGCCTCCAGACCCCTGCCTTCTGCCCGGGATCCCAGGTGTCACCGCGGCTCTCCCGACACTCGGGATCATCTCACGCCAAAGGGGGCCCGCCGTCAACAGAGATCGGTTCTTCGACGTCATCCTCGCTGGCCCGCTCCTGGGCCTCGCCTTCGCACTGGCGGTGTACGTCCTTGGAGCTCTGGTGAGCGTCCAGTCGGCGGTGCCTCTGCAGGGCTGTCAGAATGCCAACGGCACAGCGACGCTCTGCCCCAGCATCATCCAGCTGGGCTTGGGCGTGGTCGTCGGACCTCTCTTGCCGCATGTCGCCCCCGGCTACTCAGCCCTCTCTCCTCTATCAGATGGAGCCACCGTGGGGCTGATCCTGACCTTCGTCGGCTTGCTCCCCATTGCCTCCTTCGACGGGGGTTATCTATCGAGCCTCGCCTGGGGACCCGGAGCCTCAAGAACTGCCTCCTATCTTAGCGTCATTCTGCTGTTCTCGGTGGACCTGACCACCTACGGGGGCGTGCCCCCCTACTGGGCGCTAGCCTTCGTGGTCCTTCTATTCATGAGCTTGAGCCGGGACTCCGAGCCTCAGCTGCTCGACGAGGTCTCCCGAATATCGGAGACTAGGAAATGGCTGTATCTGGGCGCACTTGCGCTTGCGCTGCTCTGTATGCCCCTGCCTCAGACCATCCTATGGTTCCATCTAGGCTGACTCGAACTTGCATTCGGCGGCGCGGGTCACTACGTTCATCTTCCCAGACCTGCCGAGCTTGTTAAGGAGCCTCCCGATTGCTTCCCCGGAGCCCCTCGCGGTCGCAAGCCCAAGTTTCGATTTCGCGTAGACTTCGGGTAGGCCGGAAAGGAGGAGAACGTCGTACTCGTCTTTGAGCTTGCTGAGATAGAAGACGTCCTCGAGGCCGTCGATGTAGGCCTCTCTCCTTCTTCCTCCTTCGCCCGAGAGCCTATCTGTGGCTGCCATGTCGAGAGCAGTCGAGCCAAGCCCCTCAGAGCACTCGGCCACCAGGACGACCGAGCCAGACTTCCTCACTCCTGACAAAGCGTTCCACGTCGTTCTTATCGCTGAGGAGAGGGTGTCATCGCAACCTCTTCCTCCTGTCCCCACCACGATTGCCCTCGCAGGCTGTACGCCGACGTTGAGGAAGCCGTTCTTGATCGCGTCGAAAGGAGCGTCCTCCAGCACCGTTCTTAGCTTCCCTCCCCTGGAAATGACGTCCATGAAACTCGCCTCTGCTATCCCTTCGGCAATTCTTTCCATCGCCTCCCTCGACCTCGTCATTTCGAAGGGCGAGGGCTCCATCTCCTTCCTAGCCTGTGCAGCCTCTCTATGGGAGTGGGCGATCCAGTTAAGGCACGCCTCGACCTTTGTGTCGGCAATCCCGAACATGGGATCGGGCCGAGGGGTCCCAACAAAGAGCTTCGTCCCTCTTTCGGTCAGCTCTCTTGCGAGAACCGTCCCTCCGTCGCTGGGTGAGACAGGCGGGGGAAGCGTTGTGACCCTGCCCTTCAGTTCAGGCACGGCGTACTCGATCCTCCTGGGTGCGGCGGAGAACATCTTCAGCGGTGAGGCGGGAGCAAGCCCGGGCGTGAGTTCCCGTAGGAGCTCGGCCGTGGTCGGAGACGCGTCGCAGATGAAGAGTGCGGAGGCACGGTTCACTGCTTCCAGCATCCTTTCTGTCTCAACCACGCCCTTCTCGGCCGGGGGGTCCACGACTGTGCCCAAGTTCTCGGCCTGAACTGTTACGAGGGTCTCCACAGAGCCGTAAGGAATCCAGAGTTCCGGCAAACGTCATCTCAGGCACGGGGTTGGTTTTTAAGCTCGAATCTGTGAGCAAGTCGTATGGCTTGGAAGACGCGCCGCACTCAGATAAGCAACTTGGCCGAGGGACTGGCCAAGGCAGGAGCACTCCAGTTTGGCACGTTCACGCTCCCCGATGGCAGGGAGAGCTCCTATTACATCAACCTGAGAGGCATTCTGAGCTACCCAGGGCTCTACAGCCTCGTGGTGGATTCCATGTCTCGACTGGTTTCGGTAAAGGTTCCGAAGGTGAGTGCAATCTGTGGTGTGCCAATCAGCGGTCTCACTCTGGCTGCACCAGTCGCGCTTTCGCTGAAGAAGCCGCTTACCTATGCGAGGAGCTCCAGACCGGGCGGCGGGCGAGTGATCGAGGGAGAGGTCCGGCCCGGTTGGAAGGTGGTCGTGGTCGATGACCTTTCGACCACTGGCAAGACGATTCTGGCTTCGGCAAAGGCCATCCAGGAGGAAGGCGCTGAGGTCACCGACGCGGTCGTTCTGATTGACAGGATGGAAGGCGCGAGGGAAAAGCTGAGCAAGGAGGGAATTGCCCTGCACTGCTTGACCGACGTCGTGGAGCTGGCCGACACGCTCTTCTCGATGGAGTTGATCAGCGAAAGTGATCTGAAGGCGATAACAAGATCAGTGGGAGGTCGTCAGTAGACCATGAGGTTCTTTTCTTCGAGAGTCACATGGAGATTGTTAACGGCCCTGTAGACCTCGCTCTCCTTCTTCGCGCCCGTGCAGACCAGTTTTCCTGACGCAAACAGTAGTATCACAGTTTTCGGGTCTGCCATCCTATGAATCAGGCCGGGGAACTGCTCGGGCTCGTACATCGATTTCGGAAGGACCCTCGCTGCCTCCTCAAGATGGACCTTGCCACCTAGGCTCGCCGAAGCGACTATGTTCTGAATCTCGACGACGGCCTCGTTCTTTATCGGGATCTTGCCCTTCTTCAGCTGTCTCACCACTTCCTCGACTGCCTTGCGGGCTTGTTCCTCAGACTTCGCTCCCGTGCAGACCATCTTCCCTGAGCTGAAGATCAGGGTCGCGGTCTTCGGGTTTCTGAGCCGGAAGACGAGCCCAGGGAACTGGTCGGGGTGATACTCGACTGTCACGAAGTTCTTAGTGATTAGGTTGAGATCGACCGTCTGGTTTATGGATGCAGATGCTACCACGTTCTCGATACTTACAATCGCCTTTGTCTGAGGCATTTGTCGAGCGGAAACCCGGTCAGTATATAAAGAGCATAAGACCCCTGTGTCCAGGGAGGCTCGTGACTCTTCGGGAAAAGGCGTTCTCCGGAATTCCTGGGCCTGGCCTGTAGCTGCCGGGAGACGAGTTTGGGAGCTACTCGCCTTCCACTTTCACGCCCGACCCTCTGCCTGGATTCTACCCGAACGTAAACGTGTATAATCTAAACCCGGGACTCGCGGTTATCTCTAGTACGTGCCACTCATAGGAGGGTCCATCTATTATGTTGTAGAGTCTCGCAGAGGTTATGCTCGCTGACGCGACGCCTTGGTGCAACGCCAAGTCGCTCCCAAGATAGGTCTGCGTGAGGTTGTTCCCGTCTAGCTCTACGTTGATCGTGCTTGCATTCCCCTGCGCCACGATGTTCACACTCTTTGCTTTATAGATAAGGAGCACTTCTGAATTGTTGCTTTCTGAAATCACGCTGTCAGGACCGTCGTACCATTTGCCTGAGAGATACGCAGTATTGTTCTCCATTGGACCTGTGATGTTGTAGTCGAAGACTGCGCCGGGCGACCCTAGAACGACTCCGGTGGCAGAAGTAAGGTAGCCGAGGTATATCTCATGGGTTGCTATCTTCGAGAAGTTGACACTCGTCCCATTCACTGAGTTGGCAGTGATTTCGGTGCTGACTTTGTAGCTCGCGTTCTCCAACAGCTCTTGGATTACGACCTCGGTCGCATTATATCCGCCCTCGCCTATGTGCACATCCCTGATGTCACCGTTCTTGTCTATGAGATACTCTGTTGGCCAGTAACTATTCCTGTACGCGTTCCACGTGGCATCGTAACTGTCCAATGCCACAGCGTACTCTATTCCGAGCGATTTGACCGCGGTCAGGACGTTGGAGTAGTTCTTCTCGAACTGGAATTCAGGCGTATGTACTCCTACTATCATGAGCCCGTCGTTCCCATACTTGCTGTACCATGCGTTGAGGTAAGGTATAGTCCGCAAGCAGTTTATGCAGGAGTATGTCCAGAAGTCAATTAGGACGACCCTCCCCCTGAGTTCTGATATGTTGAGCGGAGCGGAATTGATCCAAGCGGCTATGCCTTTGAAGTTCGGAGCAGGCCCCTTGTTTGGCAGGTTGGATAGGTTGGTGACCGTCGACGAACCGGTCGGCGTCGAACCTTGATTTGGCACGAGCGCAGACAAACCTGCGGCCAGGATGATGATGCCTATGACTCCGAAGACCAGCAAGTATGCATTGATCTTCATCACTTGACCGCCTCCACCGATGTGCCCGACACGAACGCCAGGAAGGCAGGCACCAAAGGGAGTATGCACGGGGAAATGAATGTCAGAGAACCTGCAGATAGAGCTATCAGAAAGCTGAGCTGCGACTGACCGAGCGGGTCTGCCAGGGAAGCTAGTGGACCGACATTGTTCAGGTCGATCTGCAGCTTGCCGATGTATCCAGTGACCACGAGCAGTCCCATCCCCATCAAGAATAGTCCGCTGATTACGCTGAAGTACCTTAGAAACCGACCCGTTCTCTTCAGAAACCCAGATACTCTCGAAATGAAGGCGCCGGCTATGAGGAACGGTATGCCCAACCCCAAGGAGAATGCCATTAGGTAGAGGAAGCCAAGTCCAGGCGATACAGCGGCGAGGGTGTACACGGAGCCGAGTATCGCGCCTACACACGGGGTCCATCCCAGCGCGAATGCGACGCCAAATACGGAGGAGGTCACGTAGCTGTTTCTGAACTTCTTTACGTGAACCTTGTGCTCGACACTGAAGAATGGTATGGCATATCTGAAGGAAACGACCATGAGAACACCCAAGGCCATGATGACTGCCCCTCCAATCAACCTGGCCGTGCTCAAGGCTTCTAGGGACGCCCCCGACAGAGCCGTGTTCAGCAATACTCCCACTATCGAGAATACGAGCGTGAATCCCAGCACAAAGAACGCGGAGTTCAGGAATACTGCCTCCCGCGCTCTGGCCGAATCTACTGGCAGGTGCTGCGACACACCCAATTCCCTTAACAAGCACCTCTTTATCGTCCACCCTAACCTATAAGGGTTCTGAAGCCAAGTTCATTTGGCGCTGATTCGGGATCTCCACTTCACAACGAGAGTTCGTGCAAGACTTTCTTGCTGCCTGGCACGCGGACACCAAAAAAGTCCAGTTGCTCTGGCCATTTTTGTAGCTGAGTCTAGGGTGTGGAACGAAGCGGCCTTGGCGGGAATTAGGGAATCTCGAGCAGGGAGACAAGTCCAATCATTCGGCGTAAGTCAACAGGCAACAGGATTCGGTTAAGAGGCAATGTAGCCTATTCTAAGGGCAGAGGAAATCCGTATTTCCGTCTGCTGAGCCTGTCAATATGTTGCTTGCTTGGAAGTTGAAGTTGCAATCAACCGCAAGGAAAGGTTGGAGGCGCTTGCCGAGAAACGTAGGTTTGCTCAACGCAGACTTGCCAGGGCCAGGTGCTTGGGTTGCGGATTGGTAACGGGAACGGAAGGGGCTAGAGATAATCCTGAGAGTTGCGAGAACTGAAGGATGACGCGGATTCCACGGCCTTCTCCCCTGCCCCTGACTCTTGAGGAACGCGCTTTCCTCCCAGCTCTGTAACGATAATCGCAAGGAAGAGGAGGGCGGCGATGATGTAGTTCAGTCCGTCCGGCAGCGACGCCAACCTTTCGACATACGGGATGATGAACACAACTTTCCCGATCAGACAGGCCTGAGTGATGGGACGATTGGCAATGTCACTCTTCTGATCGGTGCCCGGATTGGTCCTCCTGTCGTCTCCCTGAGTGATGAAACCTCCCTCCGCCGTGCCGTTCACCACTCTGTGGATAACCGAGGAGCCTTCCACCGAGCAGGGAGGTCCGTAGACTATGATGTCTCCGATGTGTACGTCGCTTATCGGGCTGGGCTGAATTACTACCAGGTCCCCAGACTCCAGCGTCGGCCACATGCTTTCCCCATCTACCCTCCTGGTGTAGTTGAGCAGGAGATAGGCGAAGATGATCAGGAAGAGCACGAAGGCCACTGTGTAGAGCGAGGTCTTCGCTCCGGGAAGCCGCACAGTAAGGGCCTCCTCAGACGGGTGCGGTTAAACCTTTGAGCTCGGATAGGTTTTATCACCCCTAGAGAGGGGTTCTCGACCGTGGTTCGGAGAGCAGTCACCTTGGCAGTTTTCGACCTTCTCACACTCGGCATTCTGTACCTCGTCTCGCAGGACCTCGCTTGGCGCACTTCATATCCCAAATCCGAGACCCCTCCGCTGAGTCTCAGTACCGCCTACTCGCTTTTTGTCCGAACGTTCAGGATCACGGGCAGCACAATTCAGATTCCGAACGGGTTGGTCGGCCCACCTGCACTCGACTGGGTGCAGGTCCTAGTTGCCTCACTGATTGTAGTCAACGGACTATACCTCTTATCGAGGCTCCGACGGTTCTCGAAGAGGGGGAAGTGAGCATCATCCTGCGTCCCGCTTGGACTCGGTTGTTAGGCCTGTCCATTTAGCCCAGACTGCATTCACTTTCAGTGAGCCGTCCTTGTACGCGTCAAGGGTTCTTCGACGGGTTTATCCTCTGACTTATGCCTCTGGTTTGATGATGCCCAGAAGTCACTCGGAGTCCGTTCAGTTGACCACATTGCGAGCGCAAGCCCACGCCTTTCAAGGGTGGGTTAGCGAGCCTCGAATGGTTATACAGATATGTTATCCGCATCTATGTCCATGCCAAAGGGCTATCTCGCCTCCGAGACCTCGGTTCACTTCATGAACTATCACTTCGTCTGGTGCCCGAAGTATCGAAGGAAGCTAATAGTCGGCACTGTGGAGTCGAGGCTCAAGGAGCTGATTCATGCGAAGGCAAAGGAGAGGGGTTGGATTGTCCTCGCGCTTGAGACGATGCCAGACCACGTCCACCTCTTCGTGCAGGCGACCCCGAAGGATGCTCCGAACAGGATAGTGGGAGCTTTCAAGGGCTACACTTCAAGGATACTCAGACAAGAGTTCCCTGAACTCAAGTCGAGGCTTCCCTCTCTGTGGACGAGGAGCTACTTTGTGTCCACACATGGGCATGTCTCCTCCGAGACTATCAAGAAGTATGTGGAGGAGCAGAGGGGCATTTGATAACCTACAAGTTCAGAATCTACCCGACTCCCCTCCAATCACAGAAGATGGAAGAGACGATAGAGACGTGCCGTCGTCTCTACAACGATATGCTCGACAGCAGGATTCGGAATCACGCTGGATTGTTCGCGCAGGAGAGGCAGCTCACACAAGTCCGCAGGGAGGACAAGTTCCTAAGGGCCATCCAATCGCATGTGCTTCAGGACGTTGCTACCCGACTGGACAAGGCGCATCAGGCGTTCTTCAGTGGACTGAGCAGATATCCAAAGTTCAGGAGGAGAGACAGATACAACTCCTTCACATTCGACTATACGGGCTTCCGCGTCGGTAATGGCTCCGTGAAGTTGAGCATGATTGGAGACGTGAGGGTAAGGTTTCACCGCCGAATCGCTGGGGCGGTGAAGAGGGTTGCCGTAATCAGGGACATCGACCAGTGGTTCGTGGCCTTCGCCGTGGAAGAGGTGCCAGTCGAAAGGAAGGCTGCTCAGGGACAGGTCGGGGTGGATGCAGGCGTCTCGAACATCGTGGCGCTCAGCGACGGCACCATAATCGAGAACCCGCACTTCTTGGACGGCTCCGTGGAACGAATCAAGTCGCTCCAAAGACGGCTCTCTCGTAAGAGGAGGGGTTCTGCCAACAGGGAGAAGGCGAAACTCTCTCTGGCAAAGGCATGGAGGAAGGTGAGGAGGCAGAGGGACGACTTTGCGCACAAGCTCTCGTATGAACTCTCGGAAAAGAACAACTTGATAGTCTTCGAAGACCTCAGAATTGGAAATATGGTGAAGAATCATAATCTCGCATCGGCAATAATGGATGCCTCTTGGGGCCAACTGCGCCGACTAACTGCCTACAAGGCAGAAAGGCGTGGTGGACGAGCCCTACTCGTCAACCCAAGTGGGACATCGCAGAAATGCTCAGGATGTGAGATGGTAGTTCTGAAAGACCTCTCGGTCAGGACGCATGAATGCCCTAACTGTGGATTGGTCATCGACAGGGACGTAAACGCTGCAAGGAACATCTTGCAGGCGGGTCTGGAACGGGCCCGTGTGGAGGCCGCGCCTCTACTTGTCCAGCGAAGGAGGATAAGCAAGTTTGGCCGATGAAGCAAGAAGCCCACAGGCTTTAGCCGTGGGTAGGTTCACAAGCTCGGCAGACCGTAGGAGTTCCCCAACTCACATATCTCGTTCCCCGCGTTCATGAAGGTCGGATTTGACTACGGGAAGAGATGGCTGGTAGAGATCGTCTTCTCGTCATTCAAGAGGGTGCTGGGAGACACACTGCGGTCGAGGAAGTTCCTCAATCAGAAGGCCGAGGCCTCCCTGAAGGTCGTGCTCTACAACAGGTTCCTGTCGATACGTCCCTAGGGGAAAGCCACAAGTGAACGAGCGGAGCGTCTCCGCAGCGTAGAACTAAGCTACAAGCTACGTCGTTTGGTAACGTTAATATAGTCAAAGTCGGGGTTTTTTGGTCGCGTATGTCGCTGATTGGGTCCGGGCGACTAACCGCTTTCGTCTCCAAGAGTGAGGTCCGCAGTAAGGTACTCGTTCATCTGTCAAGAGGGCCGATGACGCCGACGGAACTAGCCCTGATCGAGAGGAAGCATGTAAGCCACGTTAGCCGCGCCCTCGCGGAGCTTTGCGCCCAAGGACTCGTGGAACCGATTTCAACCTCCTCTAGAGAGAGGTATTATCGGGCAACTGACCGTGGCCTTACGCTCGGCCTCCAATTCATGAAGATTGCAAAGTAGGAGACCCAGTCTTTCTGTCGTCACAGGCAGTCCTGCTCTGTCTCTGTCTCCCGAGGTCCATTCGCGGCGCCGCGCCTCTGACGGCATCGCCATTCATCAAACTCTGTGCGGATAGTCGGGGACGTACAAACGCGGCCGCCCTTCGAGCATCTGTTAATAAGACCGCGAAGGCGTCGGCTCGGTCGTGGTCAAGGTTGTCCTCTGCGGGATGGGCGCCATCGGCACTGAGATTCTGAAGTATCTGCTTGATAGGTCGCACCAGATAGTGGGAGTCGTCGACAGCGATCCCAGCAAGGTCGGTAGGACGGTCGCAGAATTGACGGGCCTGCCTCTGGGAGTAAGGGTCTCAGCGTCGCTTAGTGACCTACAGATTGCGGAGGCCGATGCAGCGATATTCTCTACGAAATCTAGAATCGCGGACATAATGGAGGATTTGGTCTATGCAGCTTCGGCCGGCCTCGACGTGGTGACCACGTCTGAGGAGATGGCGTACCCTAAGTTCGCGAGCGAGGAGACGGCAAGGACCCTCGACGACCTGGCCAAGGAGAAGCGGGTGACGATCGTAGGTGTGGGTGTGAATCCCGGCTTCGTCATGGACTGGGTGCCGGCCGTAGTTGCTTCCGCAAGCAAGAATCCGAACAGCATCCACGTTGTTCGGTCGGTCGACGTCAGCAGGCGCCGGCGCCAGCTCCAGGCGAAAACCGGAGTCGGGCTGACAAGGGCGAAGTTCGAGAAGGAGGTACAGGACGGGAGGCTCGGGCACATCGGTCTCACAGAATCGGCGCACCTGATTGCGCTGTCCTTGGGCGTGAAGCTTGAAGGGCTGAAGCACGGCGTCTTCCCTATCCTGGGGTCGGAGGACTATGTCATGGGCGTGAGGCAGTTCGCTGAGGGGATGGCCGGCTCCTGTCACGTCAGGTTGGACCTGGAGATGTCGATGACGTCTGCCGACTTCGACGTAGTCGAAGTGAAGGGCGATCCGGACATCAAGCTCAGGTTCGAGAAGGGGGTCTTCGGTGACTCTGCCACGGTCGCCCTAGTCGTTCATGCTCTCGAGAGGGTGGGGAAGGCGATGCCGGGGCTTCTGACCGTGCTCGACCTGCCTCTGGCCTCGCGCTGAACTCCCTCTAGCGGAGACCATCATGCTCAAGATCAGGCGTGCGGCTGCATTCAGACGCTCTCCCAATCGGTGATTTGGGAGGTCACGAACCCTTTTATCAGCGCCCTGTGCTTCAGGGCGCTCGAAAATGAATATTTCTTCTTATAAAAGAAAAGCAATCAGTACAACCGCCATCGTCGTTGTCATCATCATAGTTCTAGTCGTTGCAGCAGTGGCAGCTTACTACGCGGTGGGCGGTCCGTCTACGACCTCGTCCACCACTTCATCTCACTCGAGCTCGACTTCACCTACTTACAAGAACAAGATCATAGTCGGAACTACTGACACAGTTCAGACGACACTCGATCCGGCCGATGCCTACGACTACTTCGGCATCAGCATGATCCAGAACCTCGGCGACGGACTCGTGGACTACAGGCCCGGGACTTCTCAATACGTTCCAGCTCTGGCCACCTCATGGTCCGTCTCTCCTGATGGAGCTACTTGGAACTTTACGCTCAGACAAGGCGTGAAGTTCGCAGACGGGACTGCGTTTAACGCGACCGCGGTCAAGTACTCGGTCGACAGGCAGTTCGCCATCCAAGAGGCTGCCGGCCCGTTCGTCGGCGCAGGAATCGGGGGCACCGGTGCGCAGTGCTGCGGTGTCATCAACAGCACGAAGGTGCTCGGACCATACTTGATCCAGTTCAAGCTGAATCAGCCCTTCACATCATTCCTCGGCATGATGGCCTTCGCTACGATGTATCCGGTCGAGCCCAAGCTCGCGCCCATGCCGGCCCACCCACACCCAGGTACCAACGAAGGTGTCATCAACTACACCGGCAACGTAGCCACTGAGAATCCGAACCAGCTCGGGCCATACATCCTGTCAGCCTGGCAGAGGTCCGCGGGCAAGGACGTCGAAATCGACCTCACGGCCAACCCGAACTACTGGAACGCTTCCGGAGGATATCCAAAGACACCGAACATAGTCATCTCGTTCTACTCTGACTCGGCCTCGCTCGCTCTCGCAGTGAAGACCGGCGCAGTAGACATCGCCTACAGACAACTGGCAGCCACAGACGTTCAGTCCGACGAAACGAACAGCGCACTGAAGGTCTGGACGGGTCCCGGGACTTTCATCCAGTATCTGGTCTTCAACGAGAATGTCCCAGCATTCCAGCACCAACTCGTCAGAGAGGCAGTAGCTGCTGCGGTCAACAGGACACTAATAGACAACACGGTCTTCCTCGGTCAGGCCGAGCCCCTCTACAGCATGATTCCAAACGGCATGATATACCACACAGACGCATTCCAAACAGACTATGGCAATGCCAACACGGCGAAGGCCAAGAGCCTGCTGACGCAGGCAGGGTACAGCACAACTAACAAGCTGATCGTCAACCTCACCTACCCCACGGGGCACTACACGTCGACTGATCTCATTTCGTCGGCGCTCAAACAGTCCCTCGAAGCGACAGGAATGGTAACCGTGAACTTGCTTAACCAACCCTGGTCCAGCTACAAGTCCAGCACTGCCAACGGCCAACTCCAAGCGTACATCTACGGATGGTACCCGGACTACCTGGACCCCTACGACTACTCCTTCCCGTTCTTCCCAGCTAACGGCGTGGGATTCCTGTACACTCACTGGACCAACTCAACAGCCTCAGACTTGCTGACACAGATATCGGGCACGTCGAGCTCGACTCAGCTCACAACAATGTACACCCAGCTCCAGAACATAGTCGCTCAGGCGGCTCCAGTCGTACCTCTGTTCCAGGGGACCTCAATCGCAGTGAGCAGCCCGAAGGTGTCGGGCATCGTCCTGGACGTCACAACTAACTTCAGATACTGGTTGCTTCAAGAGACTACCTAACACGGCTGAGCCTGGGTAGGCTTTATACCACCCAGGCTTCCTCTCTTTTTTGTTTGGGACTCAGGGACTACGTAATCATCAGGGTCCTGCTTACAATCCCACTGGTCCTTATTCTTCTTAGCGTCGTTTTCCTTCTGATTCGCGTCCTCCCCGGCAACCCTTGCCTTCTGAAGTTCGAGCACAATGTGAATCCGCAGCTTCTGGCCACATGCGAAAGTTCGCTCGGGCTCAACAAGCCTCTCTATGTGCAGTTCGTGGACTATTTCTTGGGACTCTTCAGGGGTAACCTTGGCCTTTCGATGGTCGACTTCCAGCCGGTGTCCGCCCAGATTCTCTCGAGGTTCCCCGCAACGTTGGAGCTGGTCCTCTACTCCTTCATGGTTGCTGTCATAGTGGGGATTCTACTCGGTTCCCTTGGCGCCACGAGGCGTGGTTCAGTGACAGACGGGGCGGTCAAGGTGATAGGGATACTCCTCTACTCCTGGCCTGTTTTCTTCCTAGGCCTCATCTTCCAGTTGATATTCGGCGTGTATCTGAATTGGCTCCCTACAGGGGGGCGGCTGTGTGCGGGATGTCAAGTCCCTCAGGGTCTGACGATTGGATCTGTACACATACAGACTGGGCTCTACACAGTCGACAGCATCCTGGCCGGGAACCTGCCCGACCTCGTTGATTCGGTCAGGCATCTCATCCTTCCTGCCCTCACATTGGGCCTCGTCATATCGGGCGTCTTCATCAGGATAACCAGGACCAACATGCTAGAGACGCTGCGGGCAGACTATGTGACGGCCGCCCGCGCGAGGGGGCTCAAGGACCGGACCGTCGTCTATGGCTATGCTCTGAGGAACGCCCTTCTCCCGGTCGTGACCGTAATGGGACTACAGTTCGCCCTTCTGCTTAGCGGTGCTGTTCTGACCGAAACCGAGTTCAACATCGACGGCATCGGCCGATTCCTTGTCGACAGGGTCAACTTCCTAGACTACACTGCCATCCAGGGAGCTGTCGTCTTCATTGCGATCCTCATCGCCACCGTCGCGCTCTTCATCGACATTCTCTATGCTTACCTGGACCCGAGGGTGAGACTCTGAAGAGGAGTAACCGCTTCGGCTTTGCCGGAAGGTTGCTCGCACCTTTTGTGGGCAAGGGCTCAGGCAGAGGATTCATGCTTGCTGGCCTCGTCATGGTAGTCTTCATCGTTGCGATGAGTGTCCTTGCGCCCTTCCTAGGAACACAGGACCCCACTTTCCTCGGATCGCAGGTTGACTCCCCGCCGTCTCCTCGGCACCCACTTGGAACTGACATCGGCGCCAGAGACATGCTGGCAAGGGTCGTGTGGGGAGGTCGCTTCCTTCTCATCGTAGCGGCCTTGGCAGTCATTCTCTGCATGGCGGTGGGCATTCCGCTCGGGCTGCTTTCGGCCTACAGGGGGGGAATGGTTGACAGGGTCGTCACGCTCATTCTTGATAGCATCTACGCCTTTCCAAGCCTCGTCTTTGCTCTGATCATTGTGATCGTCTTCGGGTCAAGCGTCTTCATCTACGCGCTGGCCATCGCGGTCGTCTACGTGCCCAGCTACTTCAGAGTGGTGAGGAGTCAGACTCTGACAGTCAAGGAACTCCCCTACGTCGATGCTGCCAAGTCTGCGGGAGCTGGGCGTTTGGCAATCATCCGTAAGTACATATGGCCAAACATCATTCCTTCCGTTGTCACGGTGGCCACGATCAACTTCGCAGACGCCATCTTGATCACAGCGGGCCTGGACTTCATAGGTGTCGGGAACCTCACGAGGCCTGACTGGGGTGTCGACCTCTACTACGGCAGGGAGGCGATCCTCTCCGGCGCCTGGTGGGTCATAGCCTTTTCAGGTCTGATGATCCTGGTCACAACCCTCGGGTTCTCATTGATAAGTGAAGGCTATGCTGAAAGGACCAATCCCAAGCTGAGGTAAGATGGCGTCCAAGACTCTTACGACAGGCTCGATACTACAGATGGAGGCTCTTTACGTCGAGTATACGTCTGACAGGGGGATAGCCAAAGCTGTCCAGGGGGTTTCCCTGGAACTGAAGAAGGGGGAGACTCTCGGCATAGTGGGCGAGTCTGGCTCAGGCAAGTCGACACTGGGCTTCGCGGTGATGGGGCTCCTGCGGAGCCCACCGGCTCGCTGGTCGGGTAAGATTTCCTTCGAAGGGAGAGAAATCTCTTCCCTCAGAGAAGGCGAGATGAGAAAGATCCGTGGTAGCAGGATTGCGATGATCTTCCAGGACCCCATGACTTCACTCAACCCCGTCAAGAAGATAGGGAGCCACTTCGTCGAATACATCAGGACCCATGAGCCTTCCGTGAACGAGAAAGAGGCAATTAAGCGCACTGAGGCCACAATGCGTGACCTGGGCATCTCGCCCTCGAGGATCAACGATTATCCTCACCAGTTCAGCGGCGGAATGAGGCAGCGGGTGATGATCGGCCTGGCCTTGGCTCTGAAACCTCATTTGATCATCGCAGACGAGCCGACGACGGCCCTCGACGTGATAGTCGAGGCACAGATACTGCAGCTGCTCAAGGACCTGAAGGAAAAGTACTCGCTCTCTCTGATCCTCATCACCCACAACATGGGAATCGTCGCCCAGATGGCTGACAGGGTAGCAGTAATGTACTCTGGGAAGATCGCCGAGGTAGCTCCCACATTGAAGATATTCGAGGAGCCCAAGCACCCCTACACGCAGGCGCTGCTGCAGTCTATTCCCACCGTAGAAGCAGGGAGACGGGTGCTGAAGGTGATTCCGGGCTCTCCCCCGGACCTTACAAACCCTCCTAAGGGGTGCCCTTTCCACCCACGCTGTCCATACGTCTTCGCCATGTGCTATGATGAAGAGCCCAAGCTGCTTTCGACTGGAGAGGAAGCCATGGCCGCGTGCCACTTGCTGAACAGGAAGCGATGAAATTGGGCTTCGTTGAAGTCAAGAATCTGAAGAAGTACTTCCCGGTGCAGAAGAGCTTTATCGCTCAACTCCTCTCGAAGAGTGCCGAATATGTGAAGGCAGTCGACGGCGTCGACCTGACCCTCGAGAGGGGAGACATCTATGGGCTGGTCGGGGAGTCTGGCAGCGGCAAGACGACGATTGGGAGGCTTACAGTTGCGCTGGCTCAGCCCACTGAAGGTCTAGTTTTGGTTGACGGCGTCGGCCTCTTTTCGATAAAGAAGGACCAGCTCAGGAAGTTCAGAAAACGGGTCCAGCTCATCTACCAGGACCCAATGTCATCGCTCAACCCGAAGATGACAGTCGGGGACGCAGTCACCGAGCCGCTGAGGTATCTTGACAGAGCACCACGGGATGAGATGAAGCAGACTGTCGACGCCATGCTTGAAAAAGTGGGGCTCTCGCCGCCTGAAACCTTCTACGACAGGTATCCGCAGGAACTAAGCGGAGGGCAGCGGCAGAGGGTCGTAATTGCTAGGGCACTTGTGGTCAAACCAGACTACGTTGTGGCGGACGAGCCCGTGGCCATGGTCGACGTTTCAGTCAGGGCCCAGATAATGGACATGCTGCTCCAGATGCAGAAGGAGCTCAACCTGACCGTGCTGTTGATCACTCACGACCTCGCAGTGGCAAAATACATGTGCAACCGGATTTCAGTGATGTACTTGGGGAAGATAGCCGAGACCGGGAGCAACGAGCAGATCTTCTCCAACGCACTCCACCCATACACCAAGGCATTGATGGCCGCCGTCCCGGTGCCAAATCCGCGGGCGAGGACCGAAAAGAAGGTCCCGGCAGGCGAAATACCCAGCGCACTCAACCCACCTGCTGGGTGCCGGTTTCATCCACGGTGTCCATATGTCCTTGATAGGTGCCGAGTCGATGTCCCTGAGCTGATCGAGCGCGAGCCAGGGCACTACGCGGCATGCCATCTGTACGATTGAATTCTCCGCCAGTGCGCCCGTTGTTTCTTAGACTAGCGCAGGAGAGCAGCGCTTCTCTTAAATCCTGCCTCTTTGAATTCGACCTGAGGCTGTGAAGAATCAGAGTTACGTAAGATGGTCAACATGAAATGAAGGCATTAGTCTGAGCCTCACCCACCCGTCCGCTGCAGAATCTTGTAGATCGCGTTCAACCCCACCTTCTCGTCGAACCGACGGAGGGCCCTGTTGGCCGTGGGTGTGATTACAGCCTCGAGCAGCGGAAATACCGTCGCCGAGATTACGTGTCCGCCGATTACGCTCATGTCCCTCCTGCCGAACGTTCCGTGAAGATGAAGGAACGGCTTTCCATCCTTGAGTGTGATGTTGCCCATCAGGCCTGTAGCCTCGAAGAACTCGTCGTACTCGTGCTCCTCATACCTCCTCGCCCTGCTGTTGAAGTAGGCGAGCCGCAGTTTGTTGACTCCCCCGATCGCATCAACCTTGGCCGTTCTGATCCTCTCCCTCTTCGCTATGGCGAGCAACCCATCAGTGAGGCCAGTCCCTGGTTTGAGACTGTACATCTTGGCCATGCTGAAGCTGGCCACTGCACAGGTTAAAAGGATGGGAGCAACCTCAGAACATCGACTTCGCTTGCGCCTGCACCTGAACAAGCCCGGGATCCGGGCTTTGGGAGTCGCAGAGAGCTTCAGACAGGGACAGAAGATCTCGACCCTGGCTGGGGTCGTCATGAGAAGCGACCGCGTTGTCGACGGCCTGGCTGTTGGAACGACTTCAGTCGGTGGAGACGACGCGTCCGCATCGATTGCGGCACTCTACCGCAGGCTGAAGCGCAACGATGTCAACGTCTTGATGGTGTCTGGGGCGATTCTGAGCCTTTACAACATCGTCGACATCGATGGGCTATCGCGGAAGACCGGGCTGCCCGTGATCTGCCTGACCTACAGGGAGACTTCGGGGATCGAGGATTCGATAGTGCACCACTTCCCTGAAGGTGCGGAAGCGAAGCTGGAGGCCTACAGGAAGCTCGGAGGCAGGAAGAGGCTCAGACTGAAGTCGGGCCATTTGGTATTCGCTCGGACAGCGGGGCTCGACCGGACGGAGACCAAGTCCGTGCTCGACATGTTCACACTCCAAGGATCGATTCCGGAGCCCGTACGCGTGGCGAGGCTTTTGGCTAGGGCCGCGGCGCCTAGACGATCTTCACGCCGGGATTGAGCACCCCCTTGGGGTCGAAGACCTCCCGGATCTGTTTCATTACTCCGTACGATTTCGGATACTGACGCGCCACGTATGGCGCCCTGAGCATGCCGTCGCCGTGTTCCCCAGTCATCGAGCCTCCCATCTTCCAGACCGCCTCGAAGGACTCTTCCATGATTTCCTCAAGCATCCTCCGTTCGGAAGGAAGGCTCGGGTCGAGCAAGGGGCGAGCGTGCAGGTTGGCGTCCCATGCGTGACCGTAGGAGATGTAGCCGAGGCCTCTTCTCTCGAACTGGTCCTTCAGGAGTCCTACGAGGTCGCCGAGCTTCTCGGTCGGGACCACAAGGTCCTCGACTCCGGGCACGGGACTCCTCTTCCCTTCTCTGATCTCCAGGGCCAGTGTCAGCGTCTCATTCCTGACTTCCCAGGCTTCGCGCACTTCTGAGGGACTCGTCAGAACGATTGGCTCGAACCCCCCAGCCTTCGAGCCGGCGATCGCTTCCATCCTTTCTTGCAGGAGCTCTTCGGTTCCTTCGAATTCGCAGAAGAGAAGGTATTCGCCCTCCGTGCGAGAATACTTGGCTATTCTATCCTCTTTGCCCATCTTCCTGAAGACGGACTTGTCGACGAGCTCGACCGCCGTCGGGTCATGACTCCTGAACGCGGAGACAAGGGCATCGAGTTCGTCCAGCCCGACCTCGACGATCAGGAGGATTCTCGACCCAGCCTTCACTCGGGTTGCAAACGTAATCTCCGTCAGCACACCCAGCGTCCCCTCCGAACCCACCAAGAGCTTCGGAAGGTCGCAGAGTCCGTCGTGCAGCGCCCTCTCGAGGCGGTATCCGGAGGAGTTCTTCGTGACGCGGGGCTGCTCGGCGATAATGGTCTTCCAGTTCTCCACTAGGAGCCCCGCGACCGTCCTCGTGACCCTGTCGCCAGTAAGGGCCCGTTCTATGGGGACCGCGGTCAGGTTCCGTGCCCCCTCGCCAGGGATGACCGCCCTCAGTCCCTCGACATAATCGATTGTCGAGCCGTACCTCGGCGTCCTTACGCCCGCCGAGTTATTTGCTACCATCCCTCCGACCGTGCAGCTGAGGTAGCTGGAAGGGTCGACGGGCATCCATCTCCCGGCGAGCTCCAGCAGCTTGTTCAGGTCTCCCTTCACGAGAGCCGGCTCGCATCTGACACTGCCTCCGAGGAGCATGGCAGCCATGCTCCGACCCTGGAGGAGAACCGATCCTCTCCCCACCGACTGGCTCGGTATCGAAGTGCCAGCGCCCCTCGGTGTCACTGGCACACCCGAACGCCCTGCGAGTTCAAGGACCGATTCAACTTCGGCCTCGCTGTCGGCCACGTAGCCCACAGTAGGCCTGATCTTGATGATGCCGGAGTCGCTGGAGAGCGATTCTAGGTCCGCATCACTGGTCAGGACCTTCAACCTTCCGAGCCTGAGGGCGTCGCTATATTCGTCTTACTCGGTCGCTATCGCTCGGCGATGGCCCTTCGGCGCATGGCGTCGCGGCAGTCACAAGGTAGGCGTGTGTCCCTGCGATGCTGTGACCGCCATTTCCGACGGGTACAGCTAGATCCCTCCATTCTAGGCTGGAAGTCTCAGGTCGGCGGCCATCTCGATCCATCTGGGGCCGACCTCCCTGACCCTCCTCGTCGCGATTTGGGTCCTTGGGGGGACTAGACCGGAGAGCTCCTCGACCAGCCTGGCCGAGGCCTCATCCTCGCTCTTGCCCAGGACGTGCCTGTAGTAGTGGATGAAGGCCCGCTTCTTGGCCATCTCCAATGCGACAGGGAGGAACCTGTCTGCTTGTGAAGGATGGGGCATGAGGACTCGGTCAAACCTGAATTCTTCCCTCGTCGGCAATTCTGCCGCGTCTCCCCTGACGACGCGGACCTTGTCCTGCACCTTGTTGAGCCGATCGTTCTCTTCGTGCAGGTCGCAGGCATACTCGTTGATCTCGCAGCTAGTGACCCTTGCCCCTGCGGTCTTCGCGACCAGGATCGAGAATGGTCCAACCCCCGCGAACATGTTGAGCACGCGCTCCCTCGAGGCCACCTTCCTTGCTATCGCAAGCCTCTCGGCGGAGAGCCTTGGCGAGAAGTAGCAGCGGGCGACATCGACCCTGAAGACGCACCCGTTTTCTTTGTGGAGGGTCAGCGTCCTCTTCTCCCCTGCGATGTACTTTAGTCTACGAAGCCTGAACTCCCCCTCAATTCCTCCCTCCTGTTCGTACACACACTTCACGTTCTTCATCTCGTTCGTGAGGGCCCTGGCCAGCCGTCTCTTCTCGGCCGCCGAGAGTTCCGGGAGCCTGACTATGGCGATGTCCCCGACGACGTCGACCCCAGTCGAGACCCTCTCCGGATTGCGGATGCTCGCCTCCTCCAGGACCTTCCTAATCAGCTTCAGGGGTTTCTTCCCTCTGAGAGGAGACGTATCCTTATCGCGCCCTCTGTCAAGGTGCCGGTCTTGTCGGAGCAGAGCACGTTCATGCTGCCGAAGTTCTCGATGGACGCGAGCCGTTTGACAATCACCTTTTCGATGGCCATGCTCTTGGCTCCGCGAGCCAAGTTGATGCTGATGATTGCGGGCAGCAGCTGAGGCGTCAGCCCGACTGCAAGTGCCAGGGAAAAGAGAAGGGAGTCCAGGACCGGACGAGCGAAGTACACGTTGATGGCGAAGGTGGCGACCACCAGCACGAGCGTGACCTCCATGAGGAGATACCCAAACCGCCGGACACCGTGCTCGAACTCGGTTTCGGGCGGCCTGAGCTTCAATCGGTCCGAGATCTTGCCGAACTCGGTTTCTGACCAGGTCCCTGCGACGACCGCCTGGGCGTTGCCACTGACCACGTTGGTTCCCATGAAGAGGCTGTTCGTCCACTGGCTGAGCGGTGCTTTAGGTGGCAGGATCCCGATAGTCTTCTCGGCGGGAAAGGTCTCTCCCGTCAACGACGCTTCATTCACGAAGAGGTCCTTTGATTCTGGGACCAGGCAGTCTCCGGGAATCATGTCTCCCGCGCTGAGCAGGACGACGTCTCCGGGCACGATGCCCTCGACCGGAATATCCTTCTGACTTCCGTCGCGAAGCACTGTCGCCTTGGTCTGCACGACCGCCAGGAGCTTTTCGACGGCGTTGGCCGCACCTCTCTCCTGCCAGAATCCAAGGAGGCTGCTCGCGAGAATGATCACAAGGATGATGGTCGCGTTCACCGGATCGCTGAGGTAGAGCGACGCCCCCGCTGCGAAGATCAGGATGAGGGTGAGTGGGCTCTTGAACTGGGTGAGCAGAAGCGCAAGCGCGTCTGTTCTCTTCTTGGGCCTCAGGAGATTTGGACCGTACTGTTTGAGTCGTCTTCTGACTTCATCGTCTGTCAGGCCTTTTGCCGTCGTCTGAAGTCGTTGTAGATATTCAGAGGGCGGAACGCTCCAATAGGGCCGCTGGCCTTGGCTGTCTTCGCTTTTCAGAGAAATCTACCCATCTTCAGACGCCCGCGTGCGGGCACTGCCTTACGGCGAGAACGTAGCGGCTGCGTAGCGAATGCACCACCGGTGACGCCACCTGCGAGAGGTTTCTTAAAACCACTTGGGCTACACCAGCAAATCGATGCGCGAATCCGACTACCGTACTGGATTCAGAGCGTCAAACTCTGCTGTAGTCATCCTCAAGCCTGACGATATCATCCTCATTGAAGATGCCCTGGGCAATCTCCAGGACCTTCGTGCCGAGCGGCCCCGCGCCGAGGCGATGCTTAGCCCCTACTGGGACTTTGGCCTCTTGAGTAGGACGCAAGATGCGCTTTCTGCCGTTAATCTCCACCAATGCCTCACCTTCAAGGCAGATCCATCTCTCGCTGCGCTTGGAGTGGCATTGCAAGCTTAGGCGCTGGCCGGGATTGACCACTAGTATCTTCGCCGTGACGCTGTCGCCGTTGGCGATGTAGGTGGTGAAGCGGCCCCACGGCCTTTTGGTCACGAGTCCTCGCTGCAAAGCACGAACCATTGCAAGTTCAACCAGGAGGTTCTTCTTCTCTGCCCTTATGCCTTTACCCAGCTCAAGGGCGCTCGTGCAGACTGAGCGTCACCACCGATATTCCCTCCGCTGCACCACAGGCCCTTGTTTCAAGCGGCCAGTCATCGACTGCCGGGTGGACTATTCCATCGCACCCAACAGCTCGTCCAGAGGCACGGTGGCGAACCTCGTGGCGGAGTCGCTCATCGCGTAGGGGATGACGAGTTCGCGCCCGTGCAGCAGCGCGCCGCAGGTGTAGACGACGTTCGGGACATAGCCCTCCCGCTCCGATTCGTTCGGAGATAGCAGGGGCTCGCGTAGGCGGCCAATCACGCGCGTGGGGTCGTTCAGGTCGAGCAGGAAGGCGCCGAGGCAGTACTTGCGCATGGCCCCGACGCCATGGCTTACGACGAGCCAGCCGGCCCCGGTTTCGATGGGCGAGCCGCAGTTACCCATCTTGAAGAATTCCCACGGCTGTGAGGGCGAGAGCAGGAGCCTTGGCTCTTCCCAGAAACGGATGTCGTCCGAGAACATGATGAAGATGTTCTCGTCGTCCTGGCGCGAGAGCATGGCGTACTGGCCGTTGACTTTGCGTGGGAAGAGCGCCATGCCCTTGTTCTGCACGGCGGGGCCGTTGAGTGTGCTGAATCTGAAGTGGACGAAGTTCGGCGTCTCCAGCAGTTGCGGAAGGGTCGTCTCGCCGTCGAAGGCCGTGTAGGTTGCGTAGTAGGTGAAGCCGCCGTCCTCGTTCTTGAAGCGGACGAAGCGGGCGTCCTCGATGCCGTTGCGCTGGCTGGCCGTGGACGGGAAGATGACGCGCTGCGAGATCTGGCTGGCGGGAGGGAAGTCCATTTCGTAGTTCGATTCGGCCAGCATCAGGATCCCGCGCGCGGCGCGGTCGACTGCGGCATCGGCCGGGTCCGTCTTCCGGCGCTCCGCCGTCAGGACGCGGCGCAGGTCGTCCAGGGCGAAGGCCTCGGGGAGTCGGTCCAGCACGCGCTGGCAGAAGTCGTTCTGCACGTCTGCCTCCTGAAGCTTGCGCGTGAACGAAGGCTTGTCGTAGGCGGCGCCCGGCACACGCTCCGGCTCCGTGGCGAACCGCGCAGGCCGCGTGAGGGTGATCCGGTTCCGCGCACCGACGACGCCGACGCGGAACGTGATGGAGGAGATGTGCCCTTCGCCCGTGGCCCGCAGGCTGAGGATGAAACGGAGCGCCCCCTTGGGCAGCCCAGCCTGGTCCGGATGCGGCACGATGGAGGGATTGAACAAGGCCGCGGACTCCGGAGAGTACTCGTGCGTGAAATAGGAGCCGATGAGCGCCTGCCGCTCCGCCGAAGGCTCCCACGCCTCGTCCAGGTAGCGGCGCACTTCCGCGAAGCGGTTGCGGAAGATTCTCTCGGCGTTCTCGTGCCGGTCCTCGAACTCGCCCATCACCTGGCGCAGCAGCCGGGCGACCGCCTCGTCAGAGAGAACCATAATGCGGGCGACTATCCTGCGGGCGATGTCGTCGCTGGTGGGATAGAAGGGGCGCATGAGCACTCGCGACCGGTCGGGAACCAGAGTCGGTCCGGTGCGTCTGGCTTGCACGGGTGGCGGGGTGAGGGTGGTCATGTTTCATCTAGAGCGATGCTCTGGCCGAGGGCGGCTATTTGCCGGTCGGCTCCTTGAAGCTGGCGAGCGTGTTCTGCAGCGATTCCATTTCCGCTAGCGCGAGCAGGAAGGCGAGCGTGGACTCGGCACCTTGGTTCTGACTCAGGCGGTCAACGTGCAGCCCGTCCCGACAGCCGCCCGTGGTCGAATCGTAGAGCGCCAGCCCTAGGTCGTTTCGGCCGAGGAACCATTCGAACGCGCGCCACGCCTCCGTGACCCAGAACGCATCGCCCGTCGCGTGGTACGCTTCGATGCAGGCAGAAACCGTCGCCTGCGCCTCGATGGGCTGCTGGTCATAGATCGCGCGTTCCTTGCCGCGCGGAAAGAACCCGTTCGAGCCGATGGGCCGGAAGGAGCCGGCTTCCGATGTCTGGACCTTTGTCAGCCATCGCAGGGTCCTGAGGCCGGTTTCCAGCATCGTCCCGTTGTCCATGCAGCGTCCGCTCAGGATCATCGCGTGCGCCAACTTGGCGTTGGCATAGGAGACCACTTCTTCGAACCACTGCCACTCGTCCGTGGCGGTGTCGGCGTAGCGCTGCATGAACTTCGCCGAGAGCGATTCGCGGATCTGATCCGCCCGCCTGTCGCCGCTCAGGCGCCGCAGGTACTCGTCGATGCCGATGAGCGCATACGCCCACGCGCGCGGCGAGGTGAACTCGGCGACCGGGGGCAGGGCCTGTTCGAACAGCTCCGCCGCCAGCGCCTGAAAGCTGTCCTGGCCCGCCTGCGACACGCACAGCCCCAGCGCCCACAGCGCGTGGCCATGGCAGTCCTCAGAGCCGACTTCCTCCAGCCAGCGTCGGTCGAAGCTCATGAAGTTGCGAAAGCGCCTGCGCTTGCGGTCGAACGCGTGACTCAGGAACGCGGCATAGGTGGCGGCCTGGTCACCGAGGCGCTGCGAGCCGTGGCCCAGCTTCTGCAGCATCAGAGCCAGTACGAGGGCGCGCGCGTTGTCGTCCGTGCAGTAGCCTTCGGCGAAGTTTGGTATCGTGAAGCTCGCGTGCTGGAACATGCCGGTCGAATCGCTCATCCGGAACAGGTGGTCGAGCTTCATCGCCGGCAGCTGGCCGGGCTGTTCGTCGAGCGTCTTGATGGGCGACGATATGTGACCGATGAAGCTGTAGTCCTGGCGCGCTTGCTCGAAGGACTTCATGTAGAGCTGCGCCACACGCGTCCAGATCATGTCGCGTCCCATCTTGTAGGCGTTCTTCCGCATCGAGTCGCGCAACGGCTCATCGCGAAGCAGCTCGACCACGGCGGCGGTGATGGCCTTTGCATCGCGGAACGGCACCAGCTTGCCTCTCCCTGCGGCCAGGAGCTCTGCCGCGTGCCAGTATGGCGTGGACACCACGGCTTTGCCCGCCCCGAACGCGCAGGCCAGCGTGCCCGAAGTGGTCTGAGCCTCCGTCAGATAGGGCGTCAGGTAGATGTCCGCCGCGCCGATGAATCGTATCAGCTCCTCCAATTCGACGAAACGGTCGAAGAACACAACGTGCTTCTCCACGCGAAGGTCTTTGGCCAGCCGCTCCAGACTCAGTCGGTAGGCTTCGCCCTCTTGACGCAGCACGTTCGGGTGCGTCTGTCCCAGCACGATGTAGACGATGTCAGGAAACTCCCGGATGATGTCCGGCAGCGCACGAAGCGCATACTCGATGCCCTTGTTCGGCGAGAGCAGGCCGAACGTCAGCAGGACCTGCTTGCCCGCCACGCCGAACTCGTCCTTGAAATGATTCGTGTCCGAGAAGGGCATGTCCGGAATGCCGTGCGGAATTAGGTCGATCTTGGCTGGGGGTGCATGATTGACTTCCTGAAGCAGCTCCCGGCCCCGTTCGGTCATGACCACGAGCCGAGTTGAAAGTCTGACCAGGTCGTGCATCACTCGTCGCTGCTCTGCGTTGGGCTCGCGGAGAATGGTGTGCAGAGTTGTCACAATGGGCATGCGCAGCTCGCGCAGTAGCGCCAGCACATGACTGCCGGCCGGCCCGCCGAAGATGCCGAACTCGTGTTGCACGCAAATGACGTCCACGTCCGTGATGTTGAGGAAATCGGCTGCGCGTAGATAGGAGGTCAGGTCCTGCTCCGCGATCTCGAAGCGCACTTCGGTCGGGTAGTCATAGCCACCCTCGACGTCATTGACGGAAACTACCGAGCAACGTATCGCCGGAAACTCCTTCGCAACCGAGTAGTTCAGGTCGTTCGTGAACGTGGCTATGCCGCATTTGCGCGGCAGATAGTCGCCCAGAAACGCAATTTTCCGAATGCCTCCTATCGCTGGCACCTCAAGGTTAGCCGTGGTCCTTCTGTGGTCATTCGTGACCTATATCTGATTTGACCCCCTACCCTGCGGCCTTTCGCTCTCGAGCCCCCCTGTCAAGCCAGTATGATCGTGATCTATTAGCAAAGTGAGGCCTTAATCCGACATGAGCCGTATGAGAGTCCGACACGTGGCACGCTTTAAGATTAGTCAGGATTAGTTACCCGGCTATTCCGTGTTCAAGGTGCGCGGTCGCCGGAATTTCAACACGATCTACTGTGCTGAAAGACTCCTTACATGAGGTTCGAATCCCACCGGGCCCTCTACGCACCCATCCGCTCGTATATTGGGGCGCCTACCTGAATCATGAAGTCCCGGCCAGGGCGCCTCTCAATATTCAAGGGCACCCTTTCGTTCAAACCTTGGGGCATTTCGCTCACGACTGGACTCCCACTCTCATTACTCATAAGCAAAATCTCGGATTGGCACTCGGGCGCGCGCTATGTCTTTCGGACGGAACACAAATCGGTCGAGATGCTGAGCAGCAACATGAGACAGACAGTGGTCGAGGAGACGAAGCGACGCGATGCCAGGGGCCACCTCTTCAACTGCCTCCAGTAGATTTACCCGAGCGACTTCCTAACCAGCTCCTTCCCCTTCTTCGTCAATTTCCAATTCCCGGGAACAGGATCCGAGATTAGTTCTGCTTTCTTGAGATCAGCTAGTAGCGAACGCAGATCTTCGACGTTCGAGAACTTCATCGAGCGCCGCAATATCTCCGTCTCGCTCATGGTCCAGTTGAACTCATAGAGGAGAGAGAGAACGGCGCCAAACCACTCGGCACGCTTGTCTTCGTTCATGCCGGCTCATTTTTTCTTCGGCCGCCTTCTCTGAGTGTATTGCTTTGTTCATGCATGAACCGAAACGCATTCCACATCTTCTCTTACAATTTATATAAGCTGTGTTTGTATAGCAGCCGCTGAATTAACTTGTCATCAGATAAGGAAAGAGAGGTCGAGCGGGAGCGAACCACTGACAAGGGCAGAGGCGTTTCGAGGGCCGGAGCGGGCAGGGAGAGGGCGACGGTATTCAAGTCCAAGACCGGTGTCGCGGTCGTCGAAGCGACGGTAGCAAGACTCACGGGAGGCGGGAAGTTCGTAGTCCAGCCGATTGGCGGAACGGTCGGTGTGGACGTGGGCGACCAGGTGATAATCTTCATCCTGAACAAGAAACTGCTCGGACGCAGCGCGCTGCTCGCGACCCAGACCAAAAAACACACCTAATGGGTAGCGGACCCGGTGTAATCCGTCTTCTACCCTTGACAAGTTGAGGGGGAAGCTTCTGCCTTCGGAGCGGTTTGGTGTTATTGTCTGTAGAGTGCTTGTCGCAGTTACCTAGATGTGAGGGAAGAATGATGCGGGAACCACTATGCCGAAGAGGGCTCCGAGAATCACGCTCACGACGGCAAAGATGATTACCGCGAGTATGGCTATCCCGAGGCCGCCCAACCAGCTCGTTCCGAAGCTTGACTTGTAGACCCATATCCAGGCTACGAAGGCCAGGATCAAGGCGATGACGAATGCCCCTGAGCCAATCACCGTTCCTAGAAAGAAATCCACCGCGATCAAGATCACAAAGTAGACTATCGGGCCAACCAGGGTGGCGACCATCGCGTCGCCAAAGGTAGACTTCCCCCCGGTTATTGCCTTGCCCGCCAGCCACGCGGGTATTGAGATGACTATCCATAGAATGACCAAGCCGATGATGGTCACAAGCAGGTCTGTCAAAGTCAGACTGCCAAGGCTGGGAAGGACTGGGCTGCTCAAGGCCTCTACCATCGATTCTGTCTGTTCATTTTATAAGGATTATCGCACCACATAGGGACGAACAATCCGGGACGGGCCCAGCGGCTCAGACGTGCGCGGACAAGCCCGACGAGGTTCTCCGAGTCCTAGGCTCCTTCAGCAAGAAAGGGATTAAATAATCGCTGGACCCGAATATGAGCCGGGAAGGATTAGGGAATGGACCTATTCTGGACCGTGGCCATAATTCTCGTGGTTCTCTGGCTGTTCGGATTCATCAGCGGATTCGGCGGAGAGTTGATCCATCTACTGCTGGTCATCGCTGTCATCGTGATAGTGTACAGACTTCTCACAGGAAGAAATGTAGTCACGGGCAAGTAAGACATCGCTTCTGAAGAAAAGAGACTAAGGAGGTGAATCCAAAAGTGGCAAAGAAAAGCAGAGGTGGAAGGATGGAAGCGGCCAAGAGGCGCGCGGCCGAGACGCCAGGCGGGAAGGGCCCTGTCAGGAAGCGTAAAGCAGGCCGAAAAATCATGAAGACCTAGCAGCTGCTGGACGCAGGTTGCGCTACCCGGAGATGTCGCCGCAACTTGCGTTCTCTTTCCGTTGCGCTCATACTATTCCTCCACCTATGAACCCATGGAGCGACTGAGAGCTATCTTGTTTCTAAGGCGAATACCTGTTTTTTGATCGTTGGCCGGTTACTCGGAATCGTCGCTTCACATCAGTATTGATGACTCCCCCATGATGAGCCAAAAAACTCCGATTAGGCGATGAGCATAATGGGAGCTTCGAACTAGCCTTCTGGGTTGGCCGTGTCAAGACGTCACGAAACCAGACACGAGGCGGCGGCCGATCTCCGCTTGTTGTTCAGAAGCCTTTCAGTAACACTTGTCAGGAACAAGAGTGGTCGTTCGAGTCATCTGCCAACATTGTGTGACGCCTGCCAGAGGATGATAAGCGAATACCCCTTCATTGCCAAGCACAGTGCTAACGGTCACTATAGGAAATACCATGTCGCTTGTGCCTTGCGAATAGGGCTGGTATTGAGTGTCCCGGCGCTCACAGCCAGAGAATCCTGAGTCCTGTCCGCAGGCCTGACTGAACCTCACGCCGTCTCAATGACGTTCTTGAGTAATTCCATCTACTTGTTCTTGGACGCAACTCCGACCCACCGAGGCGCGGTCCGAGACGGGTGAAAGGGGTTCATTTGGAAATCAGAAAAGCAACTTAGTTGAAATCGACAATTCCGTCCTGAAGATGGTCGGGCAAGTTGGAATCGACGTCGAACTTCAACTCCTCCTCTCCCTTTTACGTTTCGGGCCATTTGTCTTCTTCGCGACTCTGATGCCTGCCATTCGATCTATCTCTTCAGAATCACTCCTGCTGAGCCTTACAGGTACGCTCATCTTCCCCTCTTGTACAACTTGTTTTGTCTTTTCCTCTTCCTGCTTTGCCTTTGCTTCTTCTTGTCTTGTCTTTTCCTCTTCCTGCTTTGCCTTTGCTTCTTCTTGTTTTGTCTTTTCCTCTTCCTGCTTTGCCTTTGCTTCTTCTTGTTTTGTCTTTTCCTCTTCCTGCTTATCATCCCTGGGATGCTCAACTGAAGAAGACGGAGTCACCTGAAGACTCGATTCGGCACCGCAGCAGCATAGATCTGACTTCATTCTAATGCACTTCTCGTGTAATCCCTCTTCGCAGAAAGCGCACTTCTGGTTTAGTGTTGATTGTGCACGCTCGGAGAAGGGCATTTAGAGTCTGCCCCGGGCGACCTGACATGATCCGACAAAAGGTGGTTTCTGGGGTGTGGTCATTTGCCTGTAACTACATTTCTCCCTGTGAGAAGCCTGTACACTATCACGATGACAGCGATGACCAGCAGTAGATGGATCAACTCTCCGCCGAATCCGGTGATGAATCCGAATAGCCAAAGAACTACGAGGATTATGGCCACAGTCCAAAACAGGTCCACCCCGGACCTATTCGAGTTTGACATGGCTGCCTGTGCAGGGCAAGATTATTTATGATTTGCTGGTACAGGTTCCGTCAAGTTCTTGGCCGTAATCTCGCCCCAATACGAATTATGGCCGCGGTAGCGAACTAGCATTGGCCTAAGAGGGAGGTTGAGCCACAAACAGTTTCTTAACGAGCTGTAAGAGTGTTGGAGTCCAATGTGACCTGGGTCCGTGCCAGCGCTCTACCGGTCAGCGTTGCGCCGGTATTCAGCACAATCTGAGTTTGACACATTACAATTCCTGACAAGCTGGCCCCGAAAACTTCAGAGAGATGGGACGCATCAGCTCCTGATGTGCTTCTTGCGCATTCATTAAATAGACTTACTACAATCGGAATGACATGAGCGCGGCGGAAAGGGTAAGGAAGGGCCTGAGCGATACGATCAAGAGCACAGAGGAGTTCATCGAAAGCACGAAGAGGTCGTTGCAGAGGGAACTCTCCAAGACGACGCCCAAGATTGAGCATGCGTTGGATCGACCAGTGGACGAAGCTGGGAGGGCGCTGTCGAATGCGCTGTCGGCAATCGACAAGAAGGCAGGTCGTGAACGGATAGAGCTGCTAAACGGCTATAGAGCATTCTTGCAGGGACAGGTCGCATTCGTTGACAAAAGAATCAAAGCGATAAAGAACGAATGATTCTCGAGCAAGAGATTCTCCTATGACCGTACACCGCGGGTTGAATGCCCTACGCCCTGAGGTGGTGGGCCCGTTGGGGTCCGCCATGTTTTCGCGGTGGACACTTTCTCCAAGTCCACCCTGCCGTTAGGCAAGGTCCCTGTGAACCTCCAGCCCCGCGCAGTTAGGGCGTCAACCAGTTCAACGACTACCGCGCGCGCGCGCGCAGAGTTCTCGCGGACGGCGACCCAACCTGAAATAGAGGGCATGCTAACCGCGGGCGACGTCATGCAAGTGAACTATGGCCAGGCCGAGGCGGAGTTCGGAGGGATCCTGCGCCAGAACAGGTCTCTGACCGCGTCACTGAAAGCAATCACGCTAGCCCCGAGCATGGAGGACGGGTCCGGGCTCTTGGTGATTCTCCCGGACATCATAGCGATAGACGACAAGGGGCAGGGCTGGCGCTTCGAAGTGAACAGGAACGCCGATTGGAGCCTGCCAGTTTGATGCTCTTCAAAGCCATCGGCGTGTTTTTCGCAACTGAGGGCGGGGCCAACATGATCTACTGGCGTCTCTTTGGCAGGGGCGTGAAGGACAATTATTACTGGCAGATAGGCAGGATGTTGAGGGCTGTCTTGGGAATTGTGCTGGTGGTTCTTGGATGAGCGACAGGGAAATTGCTATCAATTCTCTCTTGGGTTCGCCGTACCCGAGATATGCTCCTTCTCAGACCTAGGAGACCCGGGGAATCAGGAACACGCTCACAGGACCTTACCGTCTCCAGGACAAGGGGCGACCTCACGGATCCGAAACCAAGAAGGATTGCCTCAGGGTCATCGGTTCCTTGCGGAGAGGAGAGGCACTTGCATGGGGAGGCTTTCTAGTTTCAGAGAGGATCCAGGTCAAGAAAGCAGAGATATTGAAACGACGGCTAGCAGAGGATCAGTTTTCCGTTTGTCCTTCTGAGCGTGGTTGTGCGTTCTCTTGACGACTTCCGTTTTTATAGGAAGTGCGCGAATCACTTGAAGCTAGGTGGGCCGACACGAATTTTCCAACACACGTCATATTCGGAATAGCTGTCGGGGCGGTTTTCTTCGGCAAACCGGAAACAATCCTTCTAATTGGAATTGGCTCTGCGATTCCTGACCTGGACAGAGAGTACGGGTTCTTTAGCAAGGAGTCCTTTACTCGCCGACAAGTGCACAGGGCGCTATGCCATAGCTTCCTCTTTCTCGGACTGGTTTGCTTGGTCAACCCGTTCCTGGGCCTCGGAGCATTCCTCCACACAGTTCTTGACGCCCTCACCACGGCCAGGGACAGAGGAGTCGAGTGGTTGTACCCGTTCACCAGGCTGCTGAACAGAGCTGTCTATGATTACGATGGCAATAGAATCGAACTTGATTCGAAGCACAAGATCTACCTCCTTCAGAACGAGCTCCCCGTACTGACGAAGAAAACTACGAAGGACTTGAAACCAGGCGAGCAAACACTTCCGTGGAGAAGAACCTATGGACCAGCACTTTCCGGAGGGTTGTTTGACCAGGGAATCTTACTTGGATCTGCCGCCATCACTCTGCTCCTACTCTTTTCTTCAGCTCTTGGCCTTCACCAGTTCATCGACCTATCAGAACATCAGATGAGCACCCAATTCGCAATTCCATTCGCCATTGGCGCCGCTGGGGTTGTCATTAACTTCGTCGGAGGCGAGCTTGACAGAAAGCAACTGCTGAAGAAGTTCAAACCGGATAAGATCTACAGGGCTTTGTTCTATTTCTCGGTTGGAATCATGATCTTCGCAGTAGTCCTTGGGGGAATGATGAATCCGCAAGTCGCACTCTCTGGTCTTAGCGAGATTCCCTACATTGCTGCAGGCGGCGCCTTAGTTATTCTCATCGCATTCGTTTTGTTGAAGATTCGCTCTTCGAAACCTCTTCCAACAGATCCCAAGAAAGAGCCTGTAATTGTGTGATGATCATCTTAGATAGCAGCGAATAAGCTGTCCAGAGAATGACTAACCGGATCAGGAAGAAACAACAAACCAGCGAGGATCCTAGGGATGGGCAGGAAGCCTTGGTTGAATCATCCTATCCAATCACTGAAGGGGAATCCGTCGCCTTTTTCGTTGGTTCGTCTCTCATGATTTTCTGGATTGGGATTAGAATTGCGACATTGTAAAGAAGCACTAGTACCACGAACAGAAGCGCACCGAGTGCTGGTGGTGATGTGCTGGTTTCCATCGCGAAGGCCTTCAGAACGGTTCCACTGAACAACAGAGATAGAATAATCGAAAAGAAGATAGCCGCCATGAGCATGAACTTGGTACTCGACCTTTCTCTCGACAGTATTTCGACATAGACAAAGAGCGAATAGGCAATGAAGACTATCAGCAGCAGAACGAGCACTGATTCACTGGGTATACCAAATGGGAAGTAGACACTAGTGGTAGATACGAACACGATCAGCAGCCCCGCTATGAGCCCGAGAAACTCAATAAAACGCAGTCTGTCAGATGTGGCGAGAGGCATTTTGCATTTGTCCTAGGTTCCCTCGTGATCCATTCTTTATTATGATTACCCATTGGCTGATACCAAGCGGGGTAACGATCATGGCCGAACCCCTCGCTGTGGGGAGACTCTGTTGAGAACGCAAGTTGCGGCGACATCTCCACGCAACGCAACCTGCGTCCAGCAGCTGCTAGGTCTTCATGATTTTTCGGCCTACTTTACGCTTCCTGACAGGGCCCTTCCCGCCTGGCGTCTCGGCCGCGCGCCTCTTGGCCGCTTCCATCCTTCCACCTCTGCTCTTCTTTGCCACTCTTGAATTCACCCCCCTCGTTGTAATGCCTCTTGCCTTACGTATGCAGCGTAAGACCGAAGACGAGCGAAAGCACGAAGAGCACTATGAACACCACTATCAGTATCTTGGCGATGTCCATCGAGAAGCCCGCTACTCCCTTCGCGCCGAGTACGTACGCGAGGAGAGCTATGACCAGGAATACGACCGCGAGTCCAAGCAGTACTGGTATTGTCCACCGTCGCCTATCACCTGTCTGCGTGCATCAGTAAATAAGGGTGAAGTATTCTTTGTCTTCAGGTGCAATCGTGTGGAGGTCCACCCTGGCGTCCCCGGCGAAACATGACCGTTGTGTGGGATAATCGCCTGTCTGTCAAAACGATGCATCTGGAAAGAGTCCACTTTCCAAATCTTGCTTTGTTATTGCAATATCCAGGATTTAGCTTATGTCGACTCGGAGAACCTCGTCGGGCTTGTCCGCGCACGTCTGAGCCGCTGGGCCCGTCCCGGATTGTTCACCCCTATGTAATGCGCGAGGCTTTCCGACGAAGAAGTAACGGTTCCCTCCATGGATAGCTTCATAAGACATGGGAGCGAGATACTCGCCGTTGGTAGCAATCCTGCCTCCCGACCTTTCGGTGACCTTCATTATCGCGGCGCTCCTGCCTCTGGTAATCGGTATCATCGTCGGACTTCTGATCAAGAACTTCCTCGAGGTCGGCCTGGTCATAGCTGCGATCCTTCTTGTCCTGATCATCGCAGGCTTCCTGTCGCCCGACCAGGTGCTGAAACCGCTCCTTGGTCTCTTGAAATCGGGTTCCGCCGTCTCCGACTGGGTAAACCGGGTTGCAGGCTATCTGCCCTACACGTCTCTTACCTTCATCGTCGGGCTGATCATCGGCTTCCTCGCGGGATAGGCCCAGTGGGCTCCGACGGAACCCCAAATATGCGCGTATCATGCAAAGGAATCAGATTCAGGTAATGCCGAAGTGGTGTTTCCAACATTTCGCGCGCGATGTTGATAGATGGTGACGGTCGCAAAAAAGGAAGGCACCCTCCCACTCTCCTCACGATTCAACTCGTTGACAGGCGGTAGTCAGCTAAGTTCCGGTTTGTGACCGCAATCATGACACTAGTCAACGAATACATTCGCATGAATGAAGTCGCCTAACTCTATCGAACCCGCCACGTTCGGCGCGTCGTAGCAGCCTTATATCGGCTCGAACTGATTAAACTGGGCATGTACTTTTGCAGGAACTGCGGAGCGTCTAAGGGTTCAGGTGGAGGAAGCTGTCCAGCGCATCGAATTAGAGGGTCGCACAGTTTCGTAGAGGGCAACGAAAAAATGGCCTGCCAACACTGCAACAAGCGCGTCGGCGGCAAGGGTTCAATCTGCAAAGAGAGCATCAGCAGGCGCCACGAGTTCGTGTAAGCCTGCATTAGATGAAGTCCCGACCGGGGCGCCACGCTGGGGGAGCAGTTTGGGTCTGGATTTGACAGTTAACCGTGCGGGTCCCTCCGGTCCCGAACCTGCAAAGCAGGCGAAGATGAAGGCTTTCTCTCAGCAAGTCCTGGCTAAGAACTGTGGATTTGCACAGTAAACCTGTCGAATCCCGCCGGCCCCCACTGACGATAAGCTCAGAATGGCCTCTGTTCATCTAGATTAGCTAGCGCGCGCGGAAAGGTCGGTGTGGACCTGGGCGACCAGGTGAGAGCGCGCGCGCTAATTCGAGTGGTGCAGGTGTCTCGTCCCGCACCGCTTCAGGTGTCTAGCGTATTTCTTATCGCTGATCAGCTTTCCGCATTTCTGACATATCGGCACGAAGCAGGACGGTTCGCCCGCTCGTAATAAGCACTCCCCACGTAGCCCTGATCCTACAGTTCATGCACAGCGCTAGTAAACGGTGATGGTTCCAAGAGAAGTGGATGGCACTTCCCACGCGCGCGGAAAGCGCCACCTGAGAGTCTTGGCTGGTGAAAGCGCCGAAGTAGCGTCTCCCTCTTCCATCTGGGAGGAATCCTTACTCCCCGAGTCTGCCTCTCTGGGTCCTGCTGTATCTCCCTCGCCGGCGCGAATTCCTGTTGATCTCTCCCTTCCCTCTCTTTCCTTGAATGTAGTTGCTCGTCCGGACGGGACCTCTTGAGCTGACACGTCTAACTGGTTCAGCGACCTGGGCGAGTGTCAACCTGTCCGCATCGTACTCTATCGTCGCCGTGTCTGAAATGTAGTTGATGTCGACCCGGAGTACTCCGTCGAGCCGGTCAGCCGCGCGCCTGAGCTGCTGGGCTCGTCCCGGATTGTCCATCCCGTGTATCTTCAGGATGGCGGTCGCCTTCCCCTTCTCGGTTATCATCGCGGTTCGGTGCGTTTGGCGCACGGCGGCTATTGAACCTGAC
>Ga0181527_1000705_pt1 | contig 37953 bp, 37 predicted proteins | sample PEATcosm2014_Bin_30_FD_119762 | JGI IMG/M metagenome (GOLD analysis project Ga0181527, IMG submission 119762) | Peatland microbial communities from MTU Mesocosm Facility, Houghton, MI, USA - PEATcosm2014_Bin06_60_metaG | ecosystem: Environmental > Terrestrial > Soil > Wetlands > Peat | place...
CATGAAACCTTGGGAGGGATTGTCACCGCGCATTGCTGCTCCTTTCAGGTGAGATGTCCCTCTCAAAATATGTCTTGCTTGACAAAATGGCAAGGTTTTTCAACAACCTGTTAGGCAGGACCGAAGCTGAACTTCCCCCACAGCTACGAATTTACTTTAGCAATTCCCAGCATATGTTCCGCCCTGTCATCCAAATACCTCCCCAATCCGCCCGGGATCCTCTTTAACATCCCCGATTGCATCCACACCTCGGGGCTTTCCATGCACAAGTAGAGGGGAATTCGAGGGTCGCGCTTTTCAACTTCATCCTTGATCGCGGAATAGAATTCCACCCGTATCGGCCGGTAGTAGCGTATCTTCCCGTCTTCTCCCTGCACCAGCTCGCCCATCGCGAACAACGGCAAATGTTCGTTTGTTCTTTTCAGGAGCACCTTCAGGGCAGGTGATGAACGGAACCCGCCCAAACTCCACCAGGCAATTCTTGACGTATCGGAAATGGCTGAGAAGACGTCCGTCACCAGTGCCCGGTATTCATGCTCCCATTCCGGATACCAAAGCATAGGATCAAAGTGGAAGGCGACCCAGAAGCCCATGTCAACACAGCGCTTTGCCGCGGCGAGTCGATCTTCAATGGAAGCCGTTTCTTGTTCAAACAGGGAAACCATGCGCGGCGTGTTCATGGAAAAACCGACGACCACTTTGCAGGGATCCCTTATTGCGGCACAACCGTTGACGCCGGCGCTCTTTGTCTTGAACTCCACCAGCACGTTCGGATACGGTGCGAGCAACGCCGCAATCTTTCCGCACAGGTGAAGTTTGTCCTCCAGATACAGGCTGTCGCCGAATTCGCCGGTGCCGAAACGCACCACGCCCGGGCGCACCGCAAGCTTGTCCCCCACCTCCTTTTCCAGATCGGCAAAATTGTCAAACACAACTTGGCTCTGGCATTCCAGGTATGCCTGCAGAATGCAGTATCTGCAGTACATGCCGCATCCGGTAAGCGGAGTGAGAATCTGATATCCGCAGCACAAATATCCGGCTGTTGTACCGGGACACGGTTTCCAGAAGTCACCCTGGTGGGTTGCGTGGACAATATCGTTCCGACGCGCAAGGGCCGCAGGCCCCGGCAGGACAGCGGATTGTCGAGCGGAATCGTTGTTCACCGGCGGCCTCCCCGCCGCGGGACCGTGTGGTGCGCGGGCGGTTCCCGCCACCACATGATGAGATCTTTCTGCCTGCGCACGTCACTTAACTTGTAAGAAACGGCGACCTTCTTGCCTGTAAACGGGTCTGCACCGGTTGCATACATGGAACACGATACGGTCATGGGGATCGGAATATATTCCTGCACTTGACGCGGCCGGATGCCCCTGCGTCTCAGGTACTCGCCGAGCTCGCGGGCGTCGGTGTGCGTGCTGCCCGGATGCCCGGCAATCAAATACGGCGCCAAGTACTGCTGCTTCCCGGCGCGCGCGCTCGCGTTTGCAAACAACTCCTCGAAGCGCGCCCATCCCGTTTCTTCCGGCTTTCCCATCGTTGCAAGCACAGGACGCGCCACGTGCTCCGGCGCCACCGACAGCTGTCCTCCGGTGGCCTTTTTCGCGATCACCTCGATAATCTCGGGCCACAGCAAGGCGAGGTCCATGCGCACCCCCGAGTTTATTGACACATGCTTTACCGTGTCGAGCCCGCATACCGTTCGGATGAGATCGGCGAACGCCGACTGGCCCGTGTGGAGGAACGCGCACGCCGAAGGTGCCAGGCAGCTTCTCCTGCGGCAGGGCATACCGTCTTCGGGGCGTCTGCAGAACAGGCCGTACATGTTGGCGGTGGGCCCCCCAAGATCGGACACGACCCCCTTCCATCCGGGGAGCAACGACCGTTTTCTTATTTCGCGCACCACGGATTCCTTGGACCTGCTCTGCACCATCTTTCCCTGGTGTGCGCCCAGGCCGCAAAAATTGCAACCGCCAAAGCACCCGCGCACCACGGTGACGGAGTCCTTTACCTGCTCGAACGCCGGGATCGCCTGCGCGTACGAAGGATGCGGGCGATACGCGAACGGCAGCTCGTAGATGCGGTCCATTTCACCCTGCGTCAAGGACTCGGCCGGCTTATTGACAAGTACCGCAAGGGTACCGCATTCCTGGAGCAAGCCGGCATCGGGGTTCTCGTAGAACAGCCGGGTCATCCGCGAAAAGGCCTCCCTCGAACTTCTGATCTCGTCAAAGGACGGCAGGCGAACGAATCGCTTCTTCGGGTCAAATACCGCCCGTTCAAAAGCGTTCTTCCCAAGCCGCACGGCAGTGCCTGGGATGTCAAGCATTCCGTCGAGCGGCTCGCCCCGTTTGCAACGGGCAACGATCGCGCGTAAAGGGTGTTCGGCCATTCCGTACACGAGGAGCTCCGCCTTGGCGTCGAGCAGGAGCGGCTGGCGCAGCGTGTCGGACCAGTAGTCGTAATGGACGATGCGGCGCAGGCTGGCCTCAACCCCGCCGACCACAATAGGCACACCGGCGAACGCCCGGTGCAGGGCGTTGCAATAGGCGATAGTGGCGCGGGCCGGCCTTTTGCCTGCAACACCACCGGGAACATACGGGTCGTCGCTGCGCGGCTTCTTTTGGGCAGTGAACAGCGAAAGCATCGAGTCAACATTCCCCGCCGTCACTCCGAAAAAATATCTGGGCGCGCCGAGCGTGGAAAAATCGGTAGGGTTCTTTACATCGGGCATTGCGATGATGCCGACGGAGCACCCGAGCGATTGAAGGTATCTGCCAACCACTGCGGCGCCGAACGCAGGGTGGTCTACGTACGCGTCGCCGGTGACGATGATGACGTCGAGTTGTTCTATGCCCAGGGCCTGCATTTCTTCCCGCGAGGCGGGGAGAAACAAACCAGGCCCGGTGATTTTCCCGGGAGCGAGGTCCATGGTTGGAAAATTATGTGATTGCAGGTCCGGGAAGGTGAGGGTTTGGGCAAAGGCACTATTGTTTCGTGAGCTGCGATAAGCCCTGGGTGCCCCCCGCAGGGTGACGGCGGGCGGGCGGGCACCGGGTTCGTGGTGCGGGTGAAAACGCAGCAGACGTTACCAGCACTTCTGTTTCGATTTCCATTTGTCATCCCACTTCTTGAGCCAGGCGGCGAGCTCGTCGGACGGCGTGCAGATTTTGTTGTCCTGGAAGTCAACGTAGGTAAGGCCCTTCATCTTGGTAATGGTGGATGGAAGGGTGATGAGCCGGTTGTTCATAAGGTACAGCTCGCGAAGCGACGTGAGCTTGCTTATTTCCTCGGGCAACGAGGAAAAACGGTTGCCCCACAGTTGCAGTACCTTGAGCGACTTGAGCGCGAATAGCTCCCGGGGCAGCATGGTAAGCTGGTTCTGGCGAAGGTCCAGTTCCTGCATTGCGGTGCAGTTCCCCAGCTCGGGGGGCAATTCGGTAATCTGATTGTACTGCAGGTCGAGCTTGACAAGATTTGAAAGCGAGCCGATTTCCGGGGGGATCTGGGTGATGTCGTTTCTGCCGAGAAGCAGCGTGGTGAGACTCGTGAGCCTTCCGATGTCGGGCGGAACACTCTTGATGCCGCCCTTTTCCATTTCTTTATTTGTCAAATCGAGATACACTATCTTGCCGAGCGAGTCTGTTTTGATTACGGTCTCCACACTGGTGCTCTTTTGGCCGGCGCTGTCGAGAATGGCCCGTACCACCGCGATCTCATCCGGATTGCCCTGGCCCAATACCGATGCAACCGCCGCGGCGCACAGCAAAACAACCACGTGCTTCATACCCGCTCCCTTTGGAAACTCCGTTATGCCATTTGTAAAGTATGCCAATAATATACTTCCGATGAGGAGTAAAGTCAAATGAACCGGACGGCGCCAAACGGCTCGTGCTCGAGACAGGGGTTTATCGGGGCGGAATTTTCACAACGTCAAAACGCTCCACCCCGCACGCGCAAAATCATCGTTGCATCGCCCGCGAGTGAGACGCTTGCCCTCGCAGGAGCGTAATACGTAGTTTTGAAGCAGGTTGTTGCGGAGTACTCCGAGCATGCCGTGATCGAGCAAGCGGTCTGCCGTTCTTCAGCCATCGAAAGGCCTCCCGTGAAAATCCTTCGCCTTGCCCTGATTGTTTCCGCGTCGGTCGTTGCCGTTTTTCTTTTCTCCTGCGCGGCGACGCAACCGCCGTTAATTTCACATGTCAATGGCGCACCCGGATTCTTCAAAGGGCTCTGGCAGGGATTCATCGCACCCATCGCCTTTATTGCCAGCCTTTTTTCGGATCATGTCAGGATCTACGCATTTCCCAACGCGGGCAAATGGTACGATTTCGGATTCATGCTCGGAATCGGCGGATTTTCGGGAGGTGTTTTTGCCGGGTCCAGACGTACAAGGCGGGGCTCACAGGGGCGACCGTGAAATTCCTCGCCCACCGTGTCGAATACATTGGACTCAGGCTAGCCGAGATCCTCATGCTGGCGCCCCGGCCGGTTGCACTGTGGTTCGGGGCGGCAATCGGATCGCTGTTGTATTATGCGGGCGTGTATCGGAAGGTGGTTGAACGGAATTTCGACCACACCGCTCTTTTTGACGAACAGGACAAACGGAAAATCATCAGAAGGCTCTACGCCAACATCGGCAGGTACGGGTCCGACTTCCTGCGCGCAGGCCGCACGCCCCCGCCGCATACCGTGGAAAACCTGGCCGCAGTCACCGATGCCCTCTCCAAAGGCAAGGGCATGATCGCGGTGCTTGCGCATTTCGGAAACTGGGAACTGCTCGCTTCAATATTCGGATCGCATTTTTCCGACCTCAACGTGCTCGCCCGTCCCATGCACAACCCGTTGGTGGAACGATGGTTGTTTGCAAAACGGAAGAGTGCCAGGGTGACGCCCATCTACGCGTCGGGCGCGCTCCGCAAGATAGTGACCGTCCTCGGCCGCAATGGGATCATCGCCATGCTCATCGACCAGTACGCCGGGGAGCAGGGGACGCCGGTTCCTTTTCTCGGCAAGCCGGCCAACACGGTCCGCACCGCGGCGGGAATTCTTCACAAGACGGACTGCGGTGTCGTGCTTCCCTACGCGCTGCTGCAGCGAGACGGATCGTACCACGTGGTGATCGAAACTGCCCCAACCGTCGCCGTATCACGGGACGGCAAGGAAGCATTCATTACGGCGGTCCAGCACGCGCACAACGACGTGCTGTCTCGATGGATTAGGAGTTACCCGGACCATTATTTCGGATGGTTTCACCGGAGGTTCAAAGACACGATTTCGTATTGACTGTCAACAAATTCATCGCGCGAGAAGTTCATGACGGATAATTATCTATAAGATTTCTCCTTTGCGTCATTCGCGCCTTTGCGGTGAAAAGTTTCTTCGGAGTTCAAGATCGATCATCTCACCGGTTAGAATTCCTGGATCCACAGCGGCCGGTACCCGTCGTACAAGCCTTCCCGGTAGTTAAGCATCACGATCTCGGTCTTTTTCCCCCGCTTGATATTCACAATGAACCGGTCGATTGTTTCACGGGAAATAAAAAGGCCCTTGCCGTGTTCGTCAAGCAGGCCGATGGATACGCCATTGTCCCCTTTGGTGGCATTGCGTTCGAGCCAGTATAGGACTTCCTCTTTTTTCAAAATACCCTTCTGGTCACGCACGGCGACGCCCGCCTTCTCCTCGTCGGTACCCCACTCGATGAAGATTTCCTCGTCGGCCGAAAGGTTCACCACGAGCGGCCACGACTCCTTCCTGTCGCCTCGTTCGCTTTTTGCGCCGTAGTACACCGCGTTGATGATAATCTCGTTGAGCACCTGCCTGAACGTGCGCTTGTGCCGGAGGTCGGGCATTTCAGCTATGATTTTCTGTATGACCCCCTCGATTTCGTTGGTGCTGCGGATACGAATCTGCTGGATGCGGCCGTGCACGTAACGGTCGAGGCCGAATACGTCTTCAGACAGGATGTTCTTGACAAGCAGCCGCACCTCCTCGAAATTGAACGGCGTCGTCTTGGTGATGATGTTGCCGATATTATAGTGCTTCGCCATGTACAGGTAGTCACGGACGTCGTAGGCCGTGATGAGCGCGCTTTTGAGGGACGGATACAGGCGGCCCGCTTCTTTGATAAGCTCAAATCCTTTCATTCCCGGCATGTTGATATCGGAGAGAAGGAGGTCGAACGGCCCGGCACTCAAGCGCTGGAGCGCTTCTTTCGCATCGCACGCAGTGGCCACCGCGTACCCCTCGTCCCTGAGGAACTCGGAGAGCACGTCGAGGAAATCCGCCTCGTCGTCAACCAGTAGCAGTTTTTCGTTCATACACCTTTCTCTTTCCCGAGGGGAGCCGCACAAAAAACGACGTGTTGTGGGGCTCGGAGGCGAACCAGATTTCTCCCCCGGAATCCTGGATGATCTTGTATGCCACGGCGAGACCGAGCCCCGTACCCTTGCCCGGTTCTTTTGTGGTAAAGAAGGGGTCGAATATCCTGTCCTTGGCCGCCGACTCGATGCCGGAGCCGGTGTCATGGATCTCAACGAGCACCGTGTCCCGCGCGTCGGCCCTCGTCCTGAGCCGAAGCACGCCTTTGCCCGACATGGCATCGGCTGCATTGACCACGATGTTGAGAAATATCTGGACAAACCGGGAACGGTCGCCGAACACCACAAGCCCCGTCTGGTAGTCCTTTTCCATCTTTATGCCGTCGAAGATGTTCTGATATTCCACGTGCGTGAGAGTCTCGTCGAGAACGTCTTCTACTTTGTGAAGCATCGGTTGGGTGGCCTTGTAGCGCGTGTAGTCGAGAAGACTGTTGAGGATGGAGGCGCACCTGTTCACCTGGCCGTCAATCGATTCGAAGTTCTTGACCGCCCACTCCCTGTCCCATTCCGTTTTCTTGAGCGCCATCTGCGATCGCGCACTGATGATGGACAGGGGATTGCGCAGTTCGTGCGCAAGCCCGGACAGCATGGTGCTCACGGTCGCGAGCTTCTCCGATCTGTATAGTTGGGCGGTGGTGTTCTCCTGCTCCGAAATGTCGTTGATGAGCATAAGAAGGCCGACGGGGTTGTGCGCATAGTCGTTCATCCGGTAGCTGGCGATTTCCAGCACGGCATCGTCGACCGTGATCTTCTTCATTTCGTGCCGCTTCCACCGGCCGGAGATCCTTGTGAGCGCATTCTCCACGAAGCGCGATATCTTTTCGGGAAATACCTCGCGATACGCAGCGCCCACGATATCGTTCTTTGTCAGTTTGAGAAGTCTCCGGGCATACTCGTTGATAAGGAAGATACTTCCCGTTGTGTCAACAACGACGAGGCCTGAAGTGATGGACCCGGTGATGTTGACATTGAGCTCCCGTTCGTGCTCCACAATGCGGTTGCGGAGGTTCATTTCTTTCTGCAGGAGATCTTTTTCGTCGGCCGCCTGCTGGTAAGCTCGCACCACGGTGTCGAGCCCGGCCCCCAGGTACATGCGGTCGATCCTGCTCGTGGCAAGCCCGTTTGCCACCTCGTGCGCGTACACGCGATCGAGTGTCCCTTCGTCAAGCGCGCGTTTAAGCGCGGGGGAAATGCGGCCCGGGTCGTTGATGTACACGGCGATGGGCACGCCGTTGCTAACGAAATAGAGCCGTTCCATGTCTTCGGCCATCGCCCCACCGATGGCCTCCTGGCTGATGAGCACCACGGCAAACGGCACGTCTATGTCGAGAATGGAGGGTATGTCGGGCACGAGGAGCGGGTTGTACCCGTGTGACAACAGCTGGCTGCTCAGCTCCGGGACATCAATGGTGACAAGAAGGACGTTCGCGATGTTCATGTGGTGCATCCGTAGTACGCCGGATCGAAACCGTTACGGTCCGGCGGTGAGTCCGCAGGGACGGGCATTCCCTATTATATCCTGTTTGGAGCGCCATGTCCATGCTTGAACCGCCTACCTTTTCAGGCGTGCCATTAGCCGCCGCCCCTCTGCCTGCAGCGTATCATCCTGATGCCAGGCGCGCGGAAACGTCGGCATGCGCTCCAGAATGTCGATTGCTTTCTTCTTGCGCCCCATGGCGACATACGTTCGGGCAAGCTCCAGATTGGCGTACACATTTTGGGGCGCAAGGCCAGTTGCCTTCAGAAGCGAGCGCTCCGATTCCGCAAGAGTTCCCTGGGGAACCCATCCGTAGAAGATCCCGACGAGCGTTCGCAGAAAAGAGCTCGCTTCCGCGACCTCCCTGCAATAGACCCCCAACACGACATACGCGGGAGCAAATTCCGGGGCTTTCGCAATTGACGTCAGAATATTGGAATCGATGATCCTCGCCAAAGGGATGCGCTGCATGCCTTTCTTGATTTGTGCGATATTGGCGGCTGCAACGGCGGTGAGGAAATAGGACTGCCCCGAATCGGGGTAACGCCGTAGGAGGGTGTCGGCATACCGCAGTCCCTCAACATACAGCGTCTCGGATTTTCTTGAGTACATGTCTTCGCCCGCATCGATGAACGCGCGCGCGGTCTTCATGACGGCATCGTATCTGTCTGGGCATTCGCCGGCTGCGCGGGAAAACCTTTGCAGGGCCGTTGCATTGTCGAACCGTGCATACGCGGCGTCCCCGGAATCGAGCAGCGCCTGGCACGACGGCGTTTCGGCGCGCACAAGCAACGCATGCACCATCACCGCTGCACAAGCCCACGCGCACGCGCCCCGCAAAGACGCCCTCATGCTGCCGTCTCCGCAACGGCATTGACGGACGCTCCTGTTTGCAGGAGCGCCGTCTCCTTCAGGCAGCAGAGGAACACTCTTCCCGGGTGCAGCGTGCCCACCGTGAAAGGCGTGGGAAAAGACGCCCGCGTCGCCAGATCAGCCAATTCCTGCTTGAGAAACCCCTTGCGAATGGAGAGCCTTCCGTCATGACGGGACAAACCGCTATGCAAGAAAGCCTGGCTGAACAGCGCGAACCCGGCGTAAGCCGGAGCGCTGCGGGCCAGATCGTTGATGAGAAAACCGCAGCGCGAAACATCATGGATCTTTTTGATGAGGCCGGGGATCTCGGTTGATGCGACATGGTGAAGGAAATGATTGGAGAAGATATAGTCGATGGGACCGCCCATTTCGCCTATTGAAGACGCCGATGCCTCGCAAACCATGATGTCGCTTCTGCCGCGCAAAGCGCGCCTGCAGTAGGCAACCGCCCGGGGATCGTTGTCGATGCACACGACCCGTACATCCAAGCCTTTGCGCCGGCACAATCCGGTGAACCACAGGGCAAAATCACACCCGCCGGCGCCCAGGTCGGCCACAATAAGTTCCCTGCCGCCCTGCTTCAGCATGTGGGGAAGAAGATACCGTTTGACAAGTGTGCGGCTGCGGGAAAACAACAGGTTGACGATCCTGAAATCCCGCAGCGTGCGGATCAATTCCTCTTCTGACCCTCCGGTATCGTCCATCCGCTCAGGCACAAAAAGACGCGCGGACATGTCGGGTATTTGAAACATGGCGACCCGATAGTAGTTTGTAGTGAAGGCACGATCCGCGGAAGAACCCTTCGGATCGGACATGCTTCACAAGTAGCCGCAAGATTCATACCATGGCCAAGCGACATCAAAAAGATCTTCTCGCCGATTCTCTCTCAAAACGCTCATACAACCAATGGCTTTTCGGGATTGTTGCAAAACGCTACGGCCTCGTAACGCGAGCGCTTTCGTTTGGCAGGGACTCGTCCTGGAAGAAAGGACTGGTATCCAGGATCACAGCCTGCGATTCGCCCTGTGTCATTGATATTGCATCGGGAAACGGCGACCTGGCGCTGGCGCTCCTTCGGAAGTTTCCTGATGCGCGAGTTGCGGCCGCAGACCTTAACCCGAAAATGTTTTTGGCGGCCCACAAAAGGCGCCATCCCCGCGTCGCGTTTGCGGTGCAGGATATGTGGGCACTTGGGTTCAAGACCGCGTGCGCGAATATCGTAACAGGCGGCTATGCGCTTCGCAACGCACCCGACCTCCGGATAACGCTTGCTGAAGTCAAGAGGGTGCTTAAGACGACCGGCACGGCGGCCTTCCTTGATTTTTCCAAACCACCCAACGCACTCGCCGCGGCAATCGAATACGCGCTGCTCAAGTTCTGGGGCAGCCTGTGGGGCCTTCTGCTCCATGGCAAGCCCGAAATTTACGGCTACATTGCCGAAAGTCTGCGCCTGTTTCCGGACCGCCCGGCGCTTTATTCGTTGCTGGCCGAAGCCGGTATTCCCGTAACGCAATCAAAACGGTTCTTTTTCGGGATTGTCGAACTCATCATCTGCCGCGCAAACTGACGTCATCCTCGTAACAAATAGGCGTGCGCAGAGAATCCTGCGCCGAATGCGACCATCACGCACCATTCTCCGGGCGCGATTCCGGCCGCCGCAAGGCGCTCCAGCTCGAACAGCACGGTGGGCGACGACATGTTGCCAAAGTCTCGAAGCACCTGTCTGGTGACGGCCAGTTGTTCCTCGGAAAGTCCGAGACCGGTCTTGATCGATTCGATGATCCTGTCGCCTCCCGGATGCACGGCCCAGTGTTTGATGCCGCGGACGCTTAAACCGTGCCGCTCCAGCAGCTCACGGATCATCGGCGGCACCGCCTTCCCCACAACTTTTGCAAGCTGCGGCGACAATTTATTGTGAAGCCGGCCCTTGTTGTAGACGTACCGGACATCCTCGCGGAACGCGGGGTCATAACGGCTGATGCTTGACACAAGCGAAATACCCCTGCTTCCACGCCGGAGCACGGTCGCTCCCGCCCCGTCGCCGAAAATGGCGTTGGAAATAACGAGGCTGATATCATCGCCCATCTGGTAGGTGGCGCTGCAAATCTCCACCGACACGCACACCGCGATGCCATCACCCGCGCCGGCAAGCAGCCGCTCGCCCACCTGAAGGCAGGGGACCGCGCCGCCGCATCCGCTGCCCACAAGATCAAAGGCGCCAACGGCGGGAGAAAGCCCGAGGCGCTCGACAAGGTAAGTCGAAAGACCCGGGCAGATATAGCCCGTGCAGGTGTTTACGACCAGCGCCGTGATATCGCTGCATGAACAGTTTTGTCCGGCCAGCGCCCGGGTGACGGCCTGCGCGGAAAGATCGACGGCCCAGCGGGTGAACCTGTCGATACGGCGGTCAGGGTCTTCTCCCTTGAGCATCACCAGGTGTTCTTCGTTGTCAACAGCCACGTGGCGCTGCTTGATGCTCGGATGAGTGAGAACCTGATGCAGTACCTCCAGGGTGCGCGGCTTGAGAATGCCGGCATAATGCCGCGACATGAGCGTGTCGGCCGTGCCTTGATCCACCACGAACGGCGGGACGGCCGTTCCGATGCCGGCGATCCGCGGCCCTTGAAGTCCGTTTCGTGCCGAGGCGTGCATTGACACAAGTTTCCCCGTTGTTTCAATTAATGCTTCACGGGCCCCACGGAATATTTATTTTAGATTTGAATGTCGTGGCGCCTCGTGGGCGGTTCGGCTGCTGCGGGCGCAACGGATAAATATAGCTATTACCGAAGAAAAATCGTACCCATTCGTTGTGCAACGCCTGCGGTTTTCGAATTGGAAGGAACTCCCTATGGAACTTGTCGGTAACGATGCGCTTATCATGGCCCGGATGGCAAAAGTAATAGGCGAAGTCCTCAAACCGGGCAACCAGCCGCTCACCTTTGACAAACGCTTCAAGGAAGACCTGGGCGCCGATTCTCTCGACATCGTTTCCCTTCTCATGGCGCTCGAAGAGGAATTTCACACCCAGATATCAGACCAGGAAGCGGCCGGGTTCACTACGGTAGGCGCAGTGTTCGACTATGTCAAGGCGCGGGCCGCCCTCGCGCATTCATGAACCGCCGCGTCGTCGTTACCGGCATCGGGATCATCGCTCCGGGCGCCCCAAACGCCGCAACATTCTGGGACAACTGCCTGGCTGGCATCGCGCCCGTGTCGCCCATTCCCGCCCACTGGAAACGGTACGCCGATTATGCCTCCACGATCTGGGCGCCGCTTCCGAAACTCGATTTCACCGGCCTCGGCATAAGCCGCGTGGAGCAGATGCAGCTCGATCCGTCGTCTATGCTCGCGCTGTGCGCCGCACGAGAAGCTCTTGACAGCTCGCGCATCAGCAGCACCCTCAAGAACGAAAAGAAGAACACCTATAGTCTGGATGGTCTGGACGCCGGGCGGGTCGCCGTCTATTGCGGCAGCGGCATCGGCGGTCTTACCTCCCTCATCTTCAGCCAGTCATTTCATATTGTGTCCCCGCTTGCCAAAGCATTCTCGCACCTTCGACCGCTTCTTTCAGGCGGCGAGGTGCCGTTTCCCGAGGCGAGGCTCCTTGTGGACGCAGCGAGCGAGGACATACGCATGCCCCAGCGGTTCAATCCTTTCATTGTGTCAATGACTATGCCCAATGCCGTTTCCGCAAACATCGGCATCAAATACTCGGTCCACGGACCCAACACCACGGTGAGCTGCGCCTGCTCCGCGGGCACGGTCGCCGTTGGACAGGCGTTCTCGGCCATCCGGGGGGACCGCGCGGACTGCGCCCTGTGCGGCGGCGTGGAATTTCTCGGGGACGAGTTCGGCGGGATATTCCGCGGTTTCGACTGTGCAAAGACGCTTGTCAATCCAGGAAACGATCCCCATTCTGCCAATCGCCCGTTCGACAGGCTCCGCTCCGGGTTTCTCTTTGCCGAGGGCGGCGCGGCCCTCCTCGTGGTTGAGGAGCTTTCCCACGCCCTGCGCCGGGACGCGCCTATCATTTCGGAAATAACCGGGTTCGCGGAGACCTTCGACGGCCACAACATCATGATGATGGACCCCGAGGCCGATCAGATCCGGCGCATGCTTCACCTGCTTGTCGATTCCGCGGGCCTTACCTTTTCGGACATCGACTATATCAACGCACACGGGACGGGCACCGTGGCAAACGACGAGATTGAGGCGCGGATCATCGACGAATGCTTCGGAAAAAAGCCGATTGTCAATTCAACGAAATCGCTCATCGGACATGCCATCGGCGCCGGCGGCGCCATCGAAACGGCGGTCACGGCCCTCAGCATTGCGCATAAGACGACCCACGCGTGCAAGAACCTGGAGGCGCCGGTTCGCGACCTCAATTTCGTCAGAACGCCCGGGGACTTTCCGATTCGAAAAGCGATCACGCAATCGTTTGCGTTCGGCGGGCACAATGCGGGGCTGGTGCTGCAGGAGTACCGGGGGTGACAGGGAGCGTCTCCGCGCGCGGCCTTACCGCCTCGGCGCTCGTTCCGAAAGCCAGTGAGTGCTCGCGATGCAACCTTTGTCAAGCTCATCCGCCAGCGCGAGCGCATCGCTTCGATACCCGCTCCGGATGCGCACGGTTCTTTCGGCCCACGAGGAACAATAGGTGCACCGCCCGCAATCGGCGGCGGAACAATCACGATTACGGAGCCCTTCGACAAATCCGTCAAGCGCCTTGTTGTCGACATACACCGGAGCCGTCGCGCGGCCGTAGTCGTGCAGAATGACCGTCTCGGCGTACCGCTTCATTGCAGCAAGCGCAGACAGTTTGACGTACCATGGTTTGAACATCACCGTCATCATCCTCGCGCGCTGCACAAACGGCGTGTTCTGTTCGCGTTTTATCTGGGCAACGGGCCCCGCTATTTCGAGCAGATTCCCGTCAAACGACCGCGCAGCGTACGCGGCAACGCGTTTGACAAGAAGATCGCCGGGACAGCTTCGCTCCACGATCTTGAACGAATGAAACCCGATCTCTTCGTAAAAGTGAATGTCTTCCGGCCTGATCCACGTTGCGCGAAGGTACAAAGACGGATCCCTTAATTTGCTCGACGAACAGTGGAGGAAACAATAGTCGAGGCAGAATCCCTTGCGCCCTCCCCGCGACATTGAGCTTTGCGTGAGCAGATGCATATGGGTGGGTTCGTGGGAGCAATTGAGCAGACAGCTCGCATTGACAATGAGCTGCAATTCGCGCCGGGACGCCTTCTTGATTGCTTCGAGTTTCGCGAAATTCCGATTGCATCCGATCGCGCTCACGCAGATCGTGTCCGCGCCCATGTCTTCCCATTGCACCACCTTAAGGGGTGTGTCGACAAGCGCGAATACTCCCACGCGCACCATGAAGCGGGGGTATTGTTTCTTCACAAGTCTTAATAGATAGGGCGAGGCAACGGTGACGGCGTCCACTCCCATTGCATCGAGCCCGTCGAGCTGGCGGCGAATGGCCGCCTGGCCGCGCCTGGTTTGTTCCAGGCCGTACAGGCCCGCCCCGTTGATCAAATAATTGAACGCGAGACCGTGCGCGTGCGCCTCGGCCACGGACGAGTTAAGAGATCTTCTCGACGTGGGCCGCAAGGTTATGGTCGACCGCCCGCCGCCGATAAGATCGCGCGACAGCTTGCCGTAAATCTCCTTCACTTCAGGGAATTTTGCCAGTTTGGGGATAATACCCGGTTCAAAGGTGTAAGCGACGCTCAGCTTCATGGCGCTGCTTCCAAGGGTTCCTGGTTTGCTGCAGGCCGGCGTGAACTGCCCGGACAAGCCGGTTCCGGGGCACTCCGACTTTTTCGCCCCTATTTCCCCTTCTTCGCGGCCTCGTAGCGGTACTCCGCTGCGTCAATGAGCCACATCGGGTCTTTGTAACTCTGGTAGCGCACACGGTCCACGAAATAGGTGGGAGTCAGGGTGACGCCGCTGGCGGCGGCTTCTGCGGTTGATCTGGCGACGATAGAATCCGCTTCGGGCGAGTTTGCGCGCTGCTTGAATGCGGCGTGTGACATGTTCAGGCTGTCGGCGATTGCATAGATAAGGCCTTCACTGACACGGCCTTTGCTTTTCGCGAGCGAAATAAAGAAGTCCCAGAACCTACCCATGCCGCCGGCCGCCACAAGAGAACGGTTTGCGAATCCGTTGCCAAGGGGTTTGATCATGAGGCGCGCCTTGCCGGCGAGGACTCCCACGGTCACCGCGTCGTATAGCTCGTGCGTCACGAAGTGACATATGGGGCATACGGCGCTCACGTATCCGATTATCAGCACGGGCGCGCGTTTGTCGCCTGCGATGGGAAACAGCGTCGTGTCGATGACGCCCTTGCGCATGGAAGTAAGGCTCTCGTAGCGCCTTCCCGCTTCCTGCGTTATGGTTGCCGAGGGGATTTTGCGTGCCACGAGCCATTTGAAAAACGAATGCAGGCGCCCGGCAAGGGTGCAGGTGGGATACTTCTTGAGGCATGCGGCAAGTTCGCCGTTGCAGCACTGTTGCACCACAAAGACGTTTTCGATGGAGTCGAGCTGGTGAAGCTGTTCCGCATTCAGCGTGTCCGGAACCGCGGTCTTCTGTTCAAACGCATGCGCCGGCCACACACAAAGGGCCACGGCGCAGGCGCACACCGATGCCATCGACATTCTGCGCTTCGTCATACCTATCGTCCCGTCATGATCCGGAGAAGGTCCGGAAGCCGTCCCAGATCGTTGTAGGTTACATACATGAACAACACGATAAAAAACGCGATCGCCACCCGGTTGATTATCGACTGCGCCGCTATCGACAGCGGTTTCCTGCGCAGCGCCTCGAGCAGCAGGAACAGCAGCAGCCCGCCGTCGGTAATGACAAGCGGCAATAAATTGAGAATGGCCAGGTTGATGCCGATGAGCGCCATTAATTTAAGGATTTCAACCGGTCCCGCAACCGCCACGATGCCGATCCACTGGATAATGCCAACGGGCCCGGAAAGCTCCCTGGTGGACACCTGCTTGGTGGACAGCATCGCGATGACGTTGAAAACCATGGTGGTATTTTCCCACGTTGCCCCGAGCATCTTTCGCATCGCTGCAACCGGTCCGTAGCGGACCTTAACAGATGCAGAATTTCCTCGCGTAACACCGATCTGGAATCTGTGTACGTCCTTCTTGAATACGGGGACAACGGCGAGCGGCACCATGGCATCGCCGCGTTTCACGGAAAACCGCATGGGGCCTGCGGTGCTGTCGAAATGAATCACCACCTGGGTGAGCTGGTCCCAGGAAAAGATCTCTTTCCCGTTTATTCCCACCACGGTGTCGCCGGCCTTGAAGCCTGCGTCGGCCGCGGGCGTGCCCTGGCCGACGCTGCCGACAGTGGGAGAATAAACGGGGAACAATCCTCCGGTTGGTTCTTTTGGAAGTCCCCTGCCCTTCCATTGCGCCATCACGAGCGGCTTGGTACTCACGACATTATCGCGCGCAAAGGTGATATCGTAGCGCGATTGACGGAAAGAAAGCTGACGTTCTATGTCTTCCCAGCTTCTCACGGGTTTTCCGTTCATGGCTATGACGCTGTCGCCTTCACGAAATCCCGCCTTCATGGCGCTTGAGCTGTCGCTCACTGCGCCAATAATCGGCCGCTTGAGGTAGAGCGGTTCGTCAACGCCTGCGACAAAAACGCAGTACAGGCATATCATTGCGAAAAGGTAATTTGCAGCAGGGCCGGCAACGGCCACAATCGCGCGCTGCCATTGGGGCTTTGAGGTGAAATCGCCCGGCTCCACCACCGGCTTGTCTTCCAGGTGCTCGCCGGACATGGCAACGTACCCGCCGAACGGCACGGCGCTGATGCGATATTCGGTGCCGCCGACGGTCTTCTTAAGCAGCGGTTTCCCAAACCCGATCGAGAAAGCCAGAACCCGTATGCCGCATCCTTTTGCCGCAACAAAATGTCCCAGTTCGTGAACAAGGACGAGAATGCCGAGGACGATGAGTCCCACGGCAAAGAAAATCGTGATAATCGCCGCGCTGTGAAGAAAATGCATCATTGGTGGCTGTCTTTTCTATCGGACGGTATCGGCCTGCTCTTAGTTTCTTGTCCAATCGGAAATAAGTTTGCTTACGTTCTCTCGCGTTCTCCTGTCCGCCTCTTCCACGACCTCAATGGCGTCCACCGGCACCGGCGAATGATCGTCCAGCGCGGCCTGCAGCAGTTCCGCAATCATGTCGAACCGGATGGTCCCGGCAAGAAAAGCGGCGACCGCCATTTCGTTTGCCGCGTTGAGCACCGCAGGCATGGTCCCGCCGCTTCTCCCCGCGGCAAGGCACAGCCCGAGGCAGGGGAAACGCGCGAAGTCGGGCTCAAAAAACGTGAGCTCGCGCAGTTCGGCCAGATTCAGGCGCCGTGTTCTCAGCGGCAGCCGCTGCGGATACGACAGCGCAAACTGGATGGGCAATTCCATGTCGGGAACGCCCATTTGCGCCATGACCGCACCGTCGTGGAACTCCACCATGGAATGAATGACGGACTGAGGATGGATGACCACGCGCAGCCGGTCGTAGGGCATGTCGAACAGGTGATGCGCCTCAATGACCTCAAACCCCTTGTTCACGAGCGTTGCCGCGTCGATGGTGATCTTCCTGCCCATGCTCCAGGTGGGGTGGTTCAGCGCGTCCGCGGGCCGGATGTCTCTGAATGTGTCAAGCGGGCTGGTTCGAAACGGACCGCCTGAGGCCGTCAGGATTATCGATTCCACCGCGGTATGGCTTTCGCCGGTGAGGCACTGCAGAATGGCGCTGTGCTCACTGTCGACGGGGACAAGCTCTCCGGACCCGCTGCGGACAAGGGAAGTAATGTAGTCGCCCCCGATCACCAGACTTTCCTTGTTCGCAAGCGCCACGCGCTTGTTCTTTCTGAGCCCGGCGACGGTGGCCCGCAGGCCCACCGCACCCACGAGCGCGTTGAGCAGCACGTCGAATTCGGTCTCGTTGACAAGCTCTTCGAGGCCGGCATCGTTGTGGAACACGCGCACGTTCCCGTCAAAACGGCCTCCGCTGCCGCCGGCCGCGGCGCTGCCTATGCACACCGATTTCGGCCGGAATTCTTCGGCAAGGCTCAGGAGTTTTCCCCGGTTGCTGTGCGCCGACAGTCCCACGATCTCGAAGCGGTCCGGAAACCGCCTGATGCAGTTGCACGCGCTGGCGCCGATGGACCCGGTTGCGCCGAGAAGCACTATTCTTGTTCGGTTCATTGGTGCAGCATTCCGTTTGTCAAGAAAGGGCGGAACTACCGCCCTGCGGCGGGTCACGGTCCGACAGCCGATTCAGCAATTACCCGTATCTTCGAGTCGGCCCCGCTGCTCAGCCAGGCAAACCGCGTTTGCCAGCCCTCGGGCCCGGGAGGGGCGTTTGCGGTACGCGCATTGCATTTATAATACAGCTTCATCTTGAAGCATCGCAGGCCCAGAGCGGATTGACATTCCCATGTGCGGGCGGAATCCTTTTCCCAGTACTTGAGTTCCACGATCTTGCCTGTCTGCACCACGTCGGCTCGTTTCTTCTGCAGCATCCATTCTTCGGGGCCCGCCCGTGCGCCGAACGCGGCAGTGCCGCTTCCGTTCGTGCAGGCAATGTCGACCTGCCCCGTCATGTCATACGCTTTTTCGTACTGCTTGCTTTGCAGGAGCCGGAGATATTCGTCAAGCGTTTTCACATAATCGTCGGTGGCAAAGGCGAGCAGAAAAAGCCCGAGCGTCGGGACCGCTACGAACACGCTGCCGAACCTGTCGAGGACGCCGCCATGGCCCGAAAGTATTTCGGAGGCGTTCTTAGCCCCAAAGTAACGCTTCATGAGGGACACCAGAAGGTCGCCCACCTGGGCAAAAATGCCCAGGATAAGGCCCATGAAGATTCCCAGGTACCACGGATATGCCGGGTTGCGAAGGAAGATCCACAACACCGAATACGCGACAACCGCGGTCACAAATCCGCCGATGCTTCCCTCGACGGTCTTGTTCGGGCTGATGTTGCTGTAATGGTGCTTCCCCCACGTGCAGCCCACGAAATAGGCCATGGTATCGCACAGGAACACCGACCCTATCACCAGGACAAATCCTATTCTGGAAAGCATTTCGGGGCCGTACGACTTGAAAAAAGACTGGAAACCGGGATCGAACAGGTATAGGATGGATACTCCCGCAATGTAAAGGAACACGGCTGCGGAAAACGACAAGCTTGCGCGCCTCCACCTGCCCGAGTTCTTTTTTCCCCACACGATTGCTTCGAACGCCACGATAAGGAGGAGAACGAAAATGGAGTATCGCAAGGGTATCGACAACTTAAACATGCCGAGAACGAGCTCTGTGGCAAGCCACACCAGGCCGAGCCAGAACGCGTTTCTCGGGAAGAAAACGGCCAGCATCCGGTTGTACTCGAACCCGCCCATGATGATAAGCGCGATGGTGATCACCATGCCGGGCACAACGTGGTACGGCGAACCGGGAGGAACCAGCGACAGGTTCGAATTCATACCCCACCACCCGATGGGAATGGCGGGAATCGCGAAGAGAAGTCGCCGGCGTAGGTTGCGGAGATCGATCATACGATCTCCTTAACGGTTCCGAACCGCCGTTCGCGTTTGTTAAAGTCGTTGATCGCCTCAACCAGGCATTGCTTGTCGAAATCGGGCCACAGCACGTCGGTGAAGTACAGCTCGGCGTAGGCCGATTGCCAGAGGAGAAAATTGCTGGTCCGGATTTCGCCGGCAGTGCGAATGATGAGGTCCGGATCGGGAAACGCAGCGGTAGAGAGATACTTCCTGAAAGTCTCCTCGGTGAGGTCGCCGATGAGAGACGGTGCGGCAAGCGCGTCCCCGGCGAATTTCTTCACGGCCTCTATTATTTCGGCCCTGCCGCCATAACTCACCGCGAGCACCAGATTGAGCCCGGTATTCCCTTTTGTCGCCTCGATCCCGACAAGAAGCTCCCTGCGCGTTTTGGGCGGAAGCCTGGAGAGGTCGCCGATGGCATGAAGCCTGACGTTGTTTCTGTTGAGTTCCCGGATTTCCCGCCGCGTCATTTCAACAAGGAGGTCCATAAGCAGGGCAACTTCCTTTTTAGGCCTTCCCCAATTTTCCGCGGAAAAGACGTAAATGGTGAGATAGCGTATTCCAAGCTCGCCGCACGATCGCACGATATTTCGGGTGGCATCGGTGCCGGCCCGGTGCCCGGCGGACCTCGGCAACCCGCGCGCCTTTGCCCAGCGGCCGTTGCCGTCCAGGATGATGCCTATATGGGTAGGGACATTCATGGCAAAGCTGTCATTTCACGGGACAGGCTGTTTCGGGAGAAGTCTATCGTGGATTTTGGTCATCCAAATATATATCCCGATTGAGTTGAAATGAACCAAAAACCGCCTGTTCCTCCCTCATAAAGCCAATCCTGGGCCGGTGAAAAAACGTATATTGTGGTATGCCATACAAAGGAGCCGAAATGAGCATTGAAATATCCAAACCCACAAGGACCGAACTGCGAAAGAAGGGTGTATTGGCATGGCCTGTGTGGGAAAAAGAGGTGTCGCGATTCGACTGGTTCTACGAGCAAACCGAAGAATGCTACGTCGTCGAAGGAAAAGTGATTGTCCGGACAAAAGACGGGAAGCGTTTCGAATTCGGCAAAGGCGATTTCGTCAGGTTCCCCAAGGGCCTCGAATGCCAATGGGACATCAGGGAGCCGGTAAAGAAGCATTACTGCTTCAAGTGACGTTTATGTGAGGGAAAAGCGGGAAGAATTGTAGATGACGATTCAAAGGCCGCGCATACTGTAGTTCTGCTCGATCCGCAATCCCTGTTCTGAGCGGAGCCCAAGAGCGCAATCCGACATACGCATCCAAATCCAGCCCCGGCACGTTTAACATTTTATCCCGGGAATCCCGGCCCATGTTTCCGATCAGAGATGACAATCCCACGATTCACAGATCCGTTGTCACCTTCCTTATCATAGCCATTAACATTGCGGTATGGATTTTTGTCCAGGGCGCAGGCTTTAATCCGGCAATGGCAAAATCTCTGTGCCAGTACGGACTCGTGCCCGGGGAACTGCTCGGTCTGGTTGCGCCCGGAACGCAGGTCCCTTTGGGCGGCGGGTTTGCCTGCGTTGTTGAGAATTCGCAGAACTGGTACACTCTTATCACGCACATGTTCATGCACGGCGGCTGGCTGCATATCATCGGCAACATGTGGTTTCTCGCCATATTCGGCGACAATGTGGAAGACTCCATGGGTTCATTCCGATTTGTCTTCTTTTACCTGTTGTGCGGCCTGGCCGCGGCCGGCACGCAGATGTTCCTCGACCCTCGCAGCGCAATGCCCATGATAGGCGCTTCAGGCGCCATAGGCGGAGTCATGGGAGCGTACATCGTACTGTACCCTCGCGCTCCCATTCACATGCTCGTGTTTCTCGGCTTCTTTGTGACCCGGATCATTGTTCCCGCCTATTTCATGCTTGGCTACTGGTTTATGCTGCAACTTCTCGGCGTGATACCCGCGATCGGCGGAAGCAACGGCGGCGGCGTTGCGGTGGGCGCGCACGTGGGAGGGTTTTTGGCGGGGGTGATCCTGATTTTCTTCTTTAGGCGAATGGACAGGGTGAGGGAAAAAAGGGCGATGCGGGTTTGGCGAGGATGGAAATACAGGTAGAAATCGGCTCGACAATATTCGGTTACCAGCCCGACAAGTAAATGAAAGAAAGGGCTGGTTGATCAATACTAATTACCAAGAAATGCCTTTGGGTAGCTGTGCCGGGTGCGCCCAAGCGCCACCCTTGACATAATCCAATCACCCGCTGGGGGCACCCTTGGAGAGCAGATGTACCGATGAGGACCAGAAGCCGGCGGGTGTTGAAAATAAACGGCGGAGATAATCAGGCCCGCACTCACCTACCTACACGCACCCCTACATCCAGGCGTCACATCGTCAAAGAATCAACTGATTCCTCATGAGCTCCACGGGTGCGCGCGCATCAGCGTGGACTGGACAATGCACTACAATGGAGTGCATTGTCAACCACAACGCTCCCTATTTCTTGCGCAAGGGTTTGAGGGCATTGCCCCAGGCAACCACCTGATCGAGCATCACGCCAAGTGACTTTTCGTGCGCTGCATTGGGCTTGAACACGCGATAGTTCTCAAAATCGCTGTGGAGCGAGATCATCACCTGGGCGCGGACGTCGGCCACCTGCACCTCTCCCATTACGAGCCGCATCTGTTCGGCGGCGCGAGCGCCTCCCGCACTTCCATAGCTTACCAATCCGGCCGCCTTGTTGTTCCATTCGCCGTACAGGAAATCGATTGCATTTTTGAGAGCGCCGGGTATCCCGTGGTTGTACTCTCCGGTCACGAAGACAAACGCGTCAAACGAGTCTACCTTGGCCGCCCACGCCTTGGTATGCGGGTGCAGGTGCTGACCAAGCGACGGAGGCATTGGTTCATCCAGCAACGGCAGATTGTACTCCTTGATATCCACGAACTCAAACTCGGAATCGGTGCGCTTCTTTGCGATTTCGTAAGCCCATTTGGCCACTCCCTCGCCGAGCCTGCCGGGGCGGGTACTGCCAAGGATGATTGCGGTCTTGATCATGGTAGAGACCTCCTCAAAAGTGTAAGATTTTCTTCGGAAAGGCTGTTTTGCAGGACACACGACGCGCCACGAACCCGTGCCGCTTATTTCTTCTCCCGTCCCTCCCCTTCCTTCCTCACCGCCTCCCAAAAAACCCCCGCAAATGCCCATGTTGTCTTGTCCTTGCGGACAAACACGAGGTGAAGCTTCGAAACGCTGCACAGCGCCTTGCACACGATCTCAACCCTGTTTTTCCCCACGATGTTCACCTGGGTGAAATCAGACTCCGCAACGGGATATGCGTCTCTATTGTACGTTCCGGCGCAATTGGCTGTGAGAAACGATACCCCCTGTCTGGCCGGAACGGCGGCGAGTTTCTTTTCATATTTATAATACCCGTCGGTCTGAACTGAAAAGTCTTTGGCCAGCTTTTGCAGCCTTGTGTCCGTCCTGAGGGTGTCCAGAGGATAGCAGACCATTTTCTGCGCCAGGAGCGCAGCAAGACCGGCTGAATCGCGCGTAACGATGGCGCGTATGACGGCATGCGTGAGCATGTCGTAGTTGTCTGACCCGGACACGGTAAGAACCGAAACCGTCAAGAAAAATGCGATAAGACGGAGGCGCATCATGGTCTTCCCCTTTTCCGAATTGATGCAGAACGTGAGGCGAATGGCGAATAAGAAGAATAAATCCTTCATCTTCTCATGTCAACAACATTCCGGCGCTGCCAAAGGGTGACGTTCTTGTGCCGTGCGCGGGAGAGAAGCGGAATCCTGTTGAAACTGGGCGAATCTGCAGTTTGCTCCGCCTTTCAATCCATAATCTTCACACTGGAATTTTCAATCGGATCGACTACATTCTGCTTCCCGGCATGCCGAACATGCCCGATCCGCTCCCGGCGGCAAGCCCGAAAATGCTTTCCGGAGTCTCGGCATTTTCGGCGGTGACGCTGAACCGCTTCTCGCTTGCTCCCAAGCCGCGCTTGAGCCCGGCGGCCGACATGCGGAGGAGTTCGTCGGTATTCGCGGAATTCCATTCCCCGTCCCGAACGGAACTGAGGCCATAGTGGGGCACATTGACAACATTGGAACGGACCGCAAGGTAGAACTTTCCGTCGGAGGTGAGGAACCCGCATTCGACGACATAGGCTCGTCCTGATTCCGGCACGCGCACATACCAGTTGTTGGCATAGTCGTTGATCTCGATGTCGGTATATCGCTGGGCATTGGACCCGTTATAATCGATGTCAGTCACGTCGCAGATTCGCAGGAGCTTCTTGCTGGTCTGGAAAGCAGCGTCGCCCATCTTGCGCTTAAGGGATTCGCGGAAAGGTTCGCTTATTTCCCAGTAAACGAACAGCCATTCCGGGTCGCGCGGCATGGCTCGCATGTAGGTGTCGTTGTAGGAATCCGGAACGTCGGTGTGAAAGAAGTATTTGGGCCCTGTTAGGGGAGACTGCGGAGATACAAAGGTCGAATGAGCTGCCTTGGAAACCTTGCCGCTACCATTTTTCCCGGCAGCAGCACGCTTGACCCGTGTTTTCTGTTCAGGCTCTCTCGCGGGAGCGGCCGCGGATCTCGGCAGGGGCTCCGACCGTTTGGCCACAGGCCTCTTTGGAACCAATGGTTCCTTAGACGCGGTATTAGCTGCCGCCTTCCTAGGTTTCGATTCTCTTTTTAGGAATGCCTTTACCGCTTTTGCGACAGTGCCGCGTTTAACCGGCTTTTTCTTCTTGTCCGCCATGATTGGCCTCCCAGTTTTGACAAATACAAGAGCCCTGGAACCGGTGCTTTACCTCCAAAAACGCACCCCCCATTGCGACACCCACCTAAAAACTAAATACGAGCGCCTCTGGGCACAATGTCTTATTGCCGCAAACCGGTAAAAAAACGCAACATCTGTGCCAACTCGCCCCAACTCCCCCTCTTCCAACGGGCTCTCACTAAATTCCACACATTCGCCCCAAATTCACTGAAAGACGCGACATTGCTTTGCTCCGCTGGCAATGACGCGCCGCGGCATTTCAATTCATGAAGGCCACATCAAGAGATGGCCTCAAAGGGGCAGCTGCTTATTCGGTGGCTGCGCCTTTTATCAGAGCAAGGGCGATTTCGTTGCGCTGAATCTGGTTGGTCCCTTCATAGATCTGGGTGATCTTGGCGTCGCGCATGCGCTTCTCCATCGGATAGTCGCGCATATAACCGTAGCCGCCCATCACCTGCACCGCATCCACCGTGACCTTCATCGCCGTGTCGGAGCAGAACAGCTTGGTCATTGCCGACTCCTTGGCGAACTTCTTTTCGCCTGCGTCAATAGTCCTCGCGGTTGCGTACATCAATGCGCGAGCAGCCTCGATCTGGGTGGCCATGTCGGCGAGCAGGTGTTGAACCGCCTGGAACGAGGATATGGGCGCCCCAAACTGGATGCGCTCGCGCGAATACCTTACCGCATCTTCGAGCGCGCCCGCGGCAATGCCGAGCGCCTGCGCGCCCACGCCGGGCCGCGAATAATTGAGCGTGTTGATGGTAACGATAGCGCCCATTCCTTCGCGCGAAAGCAAATTGGCCTTGGGTATCTTGCAATCCTGGAACACGAGCTCGGTGGTACTCGACGCGCGGATTCCCATTTTATCTTCATGCTTGCCGAACGTGAATCCCGGCGTTCCCTTTTCCACGATGAACGCACTGATGCCGCGAGCACCTTTTGCCGGATTGGTCTTTGCCATCACCGTGTAGATCTCGGCGTTCTCACCGTTGGTTATCCACTGCTTTGTGCCGTTGAGCACGTACAAGTCGCCCGAAAGCACCGCGGTTGTTTTCATGCCGAGCGCGTCCGACCCGGCATTGGCCTCGGTGAGGCCGAAGGCGGCGAGTTTCTTTCCCGACGCGATGTCGGGCAGGTATTTCTTTTTCTGATCGTCGGTGCCGAACAGAAGGATGGGAAACGTGCCAAGCGCCGTGGCCGCGATGGCAAGCGAAATACCCCCGTCCACCTTGGAGAGTTCCTCAACCGCAAGGCAAAGTTCGAACACCCCGCCGCCCATGCCGCCGTACTCCTGCGGAATGTACAATCCGCACAGGTCGGCCTCGGCGCACGCCTTTACCACATCCCAGGGGAAAATTCCTTCCCGGTCGTAGTGCTCGCGAACGGGCAGTATCTTCTTGTGCGCGACCTCCCGGGCCGTGTCGACGATCATCTGTTGTTCTTCGGTGAGAAACCATTTCATGAGGTGAGCACTCCTTTACTAAGTGTAATCGTTTCCTTGCTGTACCCGAGAAGCGCCTCGCGCGCGGCGCTCTGCTCGGCAACTTTCTTATTGGGGCCGACCCCTTCGCCGAGCGGGATGCCGCCCACCTCGACGCGGACGGTGAACTCTTTGGCATGTTCGGGGCCGCTTGCGGAGACAACGCGGTAGCGCGGTATGCCGAAGCCGTCGCGCTGCGAAAGCTCCAGGATCTTGCTCTTGTAGTTGGTATTGCTTTCGTCCTTGAGGAACGCGTCGATGCTGCCGAACAGAAACCTGTCGAGGAATTTTCTTGCCTTTTCGAGGCCGCCGTCAAGGTAGACGGCGCCGAGCACCGCCTCAAACGCGTTCGATACTATCGACATCCGCTGGTTACCGCCTGATTTCCTTTCGGAATAGCCGAAATGCAGGTATTCCCCAAGGCTGAAGGATTGGGCGATCTCGCCGAGGATCTTTCTGCTTACCACCAGGGATTTTACTTTTGATAACTGGCCTTCGGATTTCGTGGGGTATGCGTGGTACAGGTGTTCGGTAACCAAGCAGTTGAGCACGGCGTCGCCGAGAAACTCGAGCCGCTCATTGGACATGAGGCCTTTCTTGTCGTCGGGCCCCACGCTCGACTTGTGCGTGAGGGCGAGCGTGAGCAGGTCGCCGCTGCGGAACCTGTAGCCGATTCTTTTTTGGAACGTCGCACGCGACGAATCGGGCAGGCTGTCATTACGAAAAGGGAAAATGAACCTGAAGAAACCACCAGGCTTGTCACGCCGGTTCATATTTTCCAACAACCAGCGAGGCATTGTGTCCGCCGAAACCGAAGGAATTGCTCATGGCGTACCGAACCTTCCGTTTCACGGCGGCGTTCGGCGTATAGTTGAGGTCGCATTCTGGGTCCGGGTCATCATAGTTGATGGTCGGATGAATGATATCGCAGGAGACAGACAACATGGTGGCGATAAACTCGATTCCGCCCGACGCGCCGAGAAGGTGCCCCGTCATTGACTTTGTGGAACTGATGTTCACCTTTGCTGCGTGTTCTCCGAACACCTTCTTGATGGCGATGGTTTCGAGCTTGTCGTTGAGTTCGGTTGAGGTACCGTGCGCGTTGATATAGTCGATGTCGGATGGCTTGATGCCGGCCGAAGCAAGCGACATGGCCATGGAGCGCTGGGCGCCTTCGTGGTCGGGCGACGGAGCCGTGAGATGGAATGCGTCCCCTGTTGCTCCGTAGCCCAGGAGTTCGCCGTAGATGACGGCGTTGCGGGCCTTCGCATGATCGAGGGTCTCGAGCACAACGATTCCCGACCCTTCGCCCATGACGAAGCCGTCGCGTTTCTTGTCGAACGGCGAACTTGCTTTCTGGGGATTCTGGTTCCGCGTCGACAAGGCCTTGAGAGAACAGAACCCGGCATACGACAGGGGGGTGATCGCCGATTCGGCGCCGCCGGCAATGGCAACATCCATCATGCCTGCTTTGAGCATGAGGAACGAATCGCCAAGTGCATGCCCGGCCGATGCGCACGCACTCACAACGGAAAAATTAGGTCCCTTGAGCCCGTAACCGATGGAAACCCTTCCAGCCGCCATATCGGTTATCATCATGGGGATGAGAAAGGGGGAAACACGGCCCGGCCCGCGTGAGAGGAGCTTGGCGTGCTCGGCCTCCAGGGTCCTGAGCCCGCCCACGCCGGAGCCGATGATGGTGCCGATGCGGGTGAGATCTTCACGAGCAAGATCGAGCTTGGCGTCTTTGATCGCCATGTCTGCGGCGGCAAGAGCAAAGAGGATAAATCGGTCGGTCCTGCCGACCTCCTTGAGATCAACAAGTCCTTCCAGATCGAGTTCCTTGACTTCACCGGCGATCTTCGACGGATAATTCGCGGTGTCGAATGTGGAAATATAATCGATCCCCGATTTCCCTTGACATAGGGAATCCCAGAACGACTGCACGGAATTGCCTACCGGACTAACAACCCCCAGGCCGGTGACCACGACTCGCTTCGACATCCAAGCATCAACTTTCGTTGGCGGTTAGAGCTTTTTTTCCAGATACTCAATGGCGTCTTTGACCGTACGGAGTTTTTCCGCGTCTTCGTCGGGGATCTCTATATCGAACGCATCTTCAAAAGCCATGATAAGCTCGACCTGATCGAGTGAATCTGCGCCAAGATCTTCGACAAACGAAGCCTGCGGAGTCACCTTGTCCTCTGATACGCCAAGCTTCTCGGCGATAATCTGCTTAATCTTGGTTTCTTTCTCGCTCACGCTTAACTCCTTTCGAGATTGATGTAGGTACAACGGGGACCTTTGGGTCCTTCTAAAAATGATTTCTTCCTGTTTACATAACAAGCCCGCCATCAACCGGAACTACCTGCCCGGTGATGTAATCGGACAGAGACGATGCAAGGAACAGCACGGCGTTCGCAACGTCAAGCGGCTGGCCGAGCCTTTGCATTGGAATCTGGGACGCAAGTTTCTCTTTGTCTTGAGCGGAGAGCCTGTCGGTCATTGCAGTTTGGATAAATCCGGGAGCGACCGCGTTCACCTGTATGTTTCGGCTCGCGAATTCACGGGCCAGCGTCTTGGTGAGTCCGATGAGCCCGGCCTTGGACGCCGAATAGTTTGCCTGGCCCGCATTTCCCCGGAGGCCGACAACCGAAGCGATATTAATAATTTTTCCCGCACGAGCTTTCATCATGATGCGCGAAACTTCCTTGCAGCACAAAAAAGCACTCTTAAGGTTGATGGAAAGCACAAGGTCCCAGTCTTCCTCTTTCATGCGAACCAGGAGGCTGTCCCGGGTGATGCCCGCGTTGTTCACGAGAATATCGATTGCGGGAAAGCATGCATCAAAATCCAAAACCATTTGGGCAATATCCGATGCTCTCGACACGTCACACCGCAGGGCAAGAGAGGATGCACCTAATGCCTTAACCTCGGCGGCAGTCGATTCCGCAGTTGAGATATCCACATCGCATACCCCGACACTTGCTCCCGCCTTTGCAAGCGTAAGGGCGATTTCCCTTCCAATCCCCCGGCCGGCTCCGGTAACAAGGGCATATTTTCCTTCCAAACGCAGCACGTCGATTGTTCCCCTGTCCTATCCGGTTGCTTGGCCGATTACCCAATAACAGTTAGAATTGGATGCGCCGCAAAATCTTTCTTCAGCGAACCATTGAATATACGTTTTCAACTGTTCCGCACAAAACAACATTCAGGGCCGCATTGCATTTTTTCACTAATCCGCTGAGCACTGACCCGGGGCCAACCTCGCATAAGGTTCCGGGAGCGTTTTGAGCAAGCGTCGCAACGGAGTCTACCCACCTTACGGGCGAGGTGAGCTGTTTCACGAGAAGCCGCTTGATTGCGGCGCCCGATGTCTCAATGTTTGCCGTCACATTCGCAACAACCGGACAGGCCGGGTCTTTGAAATCAAACGGTTCCAGAAAACGGGAGAACTCTTCTACCGAAGACGCCATGAGCGGGGAATGAAACGCCCCGCTTACCGGAAGGACCACGGCGCGCTTTGCACCTGCGCTCTTGAGAGCCTCGCACGCCCGGGTCACTGCAGGGACCTCTCCTGAAATAACGGTCTGGTCCGGGCTGTTTTCGTTTGCACACACAACAACGCCGCCGACTGAAGCAAGGATCTCCTGTATCTTCGGCCGGGGAAGTCCCACGATGGCCGCCATGGTTCCGGGCATTTTTTCACCTGCACGGGACATAAGCTCCCCCCTTTTCGCAACCATGGCAAGTCCGTCGCGAAACGAGATCGCCCCGGCCGCATACAAGGCGCAATATTCTCCCAACGAATGCCCTGCGCACAACGATGGCACGATCCCTCTTTCTTTCAGGACATCGCAGATTATCGACTCTACCGCAAAAAGCGCAGGCTGGGTATTCTGTGTTTGGGTGAGCGCCGATTCCGGACCTTTTAGAATTATGGCAAAGAGATTGCGCCCCAGCACCTCATTGCATTCGTCAACGCGGCGTCTGGCGAGGTCGAAAGAAGTGATGAAATCATTTGCCATGCCCACTTTTTGGGAACCCTGTCCGGGAAAGAGAAACGTGTATCGCATCAAATGTTTTCCCCTCTTTGCGTTCTTTGCGCCTTTGCGGTGAATCTTAGAATCTGACTACCGCGCTGCCCCACGCAAGCCCGCCGCCGAGCGCCGTGAACACGGCCACGGTGCCGTCTTTGACCCGGCCGTCGCCCCAGGCGTCCGCGAGGGCCAGCGGGATAGACGCCGACGACGTATTTCCGTACTTGTCCAGGTTCGTCACCATCCTTTCGCGCGGCAGGTTCAGGTGTTTCGCGATGGCGTCCATGATGCGCAGGTTTGCCTGGTGCGGGATAAGAAGGTCTACATTTTCAATCGACAGGCCCGCTTTCTTGAGGCATTGCTCGGTTGCGTCGCCCATGAGGCGTACGGCGTGTTTGTACACTTCGTTGCCGTTCATCTTCATGTACCGGTGCTCCCCGAACGCGGGCAGGTACAAGATATCTCCCAGCGCCCCGTTGCTTTTCAGATAGGTGGCGAGGATCCCTTTATCGCCGTCTTCGCGCTCCTCGAGGAGCACTGCGCCGGCGCCGTCGCCGAACAGAATGCACGTACTGCGGTCTGTCCAGTCGACCGTTCTCGATGTTATTTCGACGCCAACCACGAGCATGCGCCTGCACTGGCCCGACACGATCATGGAATCGGCGATGGACAGCGCGTACACGAATCCTGCGCACGCCGCCGACACATCGAACGCGCATGCACGCGTGTTGCCGATGAATTGCTGGATCTTGCATGCGGTTGAAGGGAAGAAATAATCCGGAGAAAATGTTGCGCAGATAATGCCGTCGACATCGAGCGGCGAGCACCGCGCCTTGGAAAGCGCGGCACGCGCGGCCTTGCCGCCAAGCTCGTATGCCCGGGCGTCCTCGCCCGGAGCGAACAGGTGGCGTTGCCGTATGCCGGTGCGCGTGGAAATCCATTCATCCGATGTGTCAAGAAGCTTTTCGAGGTCCTTGTTGGTTACGATGCGCTCGGGAACGCTTGTGCCGACCGAGACGATGCGCGCGATTCTTTTGTATGCCACCTTATCGTATGCCTTTCACCGTCGTTGCCGTGTCGCCCGTAAGCGCATCCTTCCGTACCGCGGTTATCGAGGTAAGAATCGCGTTTGTAATGGCCCTCGACGTCGAACTCCCGTGCGCTTTGAGCACCGTGCCCCGAATGCCCAGAAAGGGCACCGCACCGTAGTTTTCCGGATTGAGCACGCTGTCCACTTGGTTTTCGATTTTCTCCCAAAGCCCGGGTTTGGGGTCCAGCACGCTTCGTGCAAGCGAGTAAAAGCTTTCGCACGCCTTAAGAAGCACGTTGCCGGCGAAACCGTCACACACAACCACGTCCGCTTCTCCGCGAAGCACGCCCGACCCTTCAATGAATCCGCAGTATCCTTTGCAGGATTTTTCGAGCCTTTGCCCCGCCTCGAACAACACGCGCGTCCCTTTGGTCGGCTCTTCGCCTATGTTGAGCAGCTTGAGCCGCGGCGAAGGATTGTTGCAGTATTTTCTCACGTACGAATATCCCAGGTGGCCAAAGCAAACCAAGTGCTGCACGCGGCAGTTGAGGTTTGCGCCAACGTCAAGAAGCAGGACCTGCCCTTTTCCGGCGGTCGGCAGAAAAGCCGCGAGTGCCGGCCTCAGCGCCTCCCTCTGGCGGCCGAGGACAAAAAGCGCGGCGCTCATCAGAATTCCGGTATCACCCGCGCTTATGGATGCGTCGACCTTGCCCTGCTTCTGGAGCGTGACAATCCGGATTATGGGCGCGTCGGTTTTTGTTTTCCACACACGCGTCGGAATGTCTCCCGGCTCAACGCGGTCGCCGCAGTGTTCAATTATCAGCGGGCCCTTTCCGTCTTCCCGGTTGCCGCCGGCTTCCTCCAGGAGTGTGCGTATTTTTGCCGAGTCGCCGCACAAATAGGCGGCAAACGGGTCGCCTATGATGCGTCTTGCTTCCAGAATTCCGTTGATGATGACTCTGGAGCCGTTGTCGCCGCTCATGACGTCAATGGCCAAACGGAGAGGACGCATTTTCAATCCGGTTCCGGCAAACGGTTTATCGTCGGTCCGGCTTTAGAGCTTGGCCGCACATCACAATGCGGACTCCACTCTGTTGAAAGAACCGTTTGTTTTGTCAGGCTGCATCGGCGGCATATCAATGCGAGATAGGCCCGCTTTGCCCTCCGCGCCTGCGACTTTTTCGCCCGGTTTCGCCGACAACCCTTGTTCACAGATGAACTCTTAGTCTACCGGCTGAATTCTTTCCACCCCAGCATAGAAGCCGCAGTTCTGGCATACGCGGTGGGCCATTTTCGGCTGTTTGCAATGAGAACAAAGCGTGGGCGCTTTCGGCTTTATCTTGAAATGCGTTCTGCGCTTGTCTCGACGTGTGCTGGATATTCGCCTTTTGGGAAGCGCCATTTTTCCTCCTCTGGATGATTACCGTTGTCTATTTGTCTACCGGTTCTCTTTGTTTCTGAGCTTGCCCAGGGCTTTCCACCGCGGGTCGATCTCAGGATTTTCTCCCGCTAAATCAACGACGATCGCCGGATCGTTCTTTACCGCGATGCCCGCGCATTGTTCGGAGCATAAGGGCTTCATGGGCACCGACAGCACAATCTCGTCGAAAACTAGTGGAGCTATGTCGACGTCCCCGGTTGCCTCATCGAAAAAAAGATCAACCTCCTCTTCGGGGAGCGTGCGTCTGTCCTGCGATCGGGTTTTTTCCTGCAGTACTAGCAGGAATTCTCCGGACAACGGTTGCGTTATCGGGGTAAGGCACCGGGAACACTGCATCCGCACGACGCATTGGTACCTGACATGCAGGTGAATTTGCGTCTGAAACCGGTCCACGTCGGCCGTGCAGGAGACATCACCTACCGTGGAAAGCCATTGTGCCTTCTCACCGGTTACCGGCACGTTTTGAGAAAGAACGCTGTGTCCTTCCGGAATTCGTTTTGCGTTGAACTGCATGTTAGGAAAACTTTCAAAATAATTCCTTAAGCAGAAAAGTGTCAAGAAAACAATGCGACATTCCGCGCTTTGTCCATAAAAAAGCGGAGCATAACCGTGAGCGAAACAGTCATACTCCGTTTGGATTTCCGGCTACCGGGACTGTGCGCACCTCACTGCGCATTGATCGTTGCAATAAGAGAACCTGCCTTCTGAAGGCTGTCGTGTGCGTTTCTTGCCTTCTGCCGCATGATCCGCTCACGCAATTCCTCCTGCGCAGTGTCTTCCGCTTTGTAAAACAATACGGAATATTGCGCGGATTCGGCGAGCAGCGCGAGCCCTTCCTTTATCTGGTTTGCGCATTCTGCAAACACATTGTCCGAAACGGCAATCTTGCCGAATTCGGCGGCAAGATCGTCGCATTTGCGCTTTGCCTCGGCCGCTCTGCCGACGAGGCCGTCGAGTTCCAGAGACTGGTCGTGCATGTCCATGTTTGCAAGCTGTGTTGCGAGCGCAGTCCCGCTGGTAATGACGGCGTTAAGCTTCCCCGCAAGACCGAGCCGTTCTTTGTTTTCCTTCATGGCCGACTGGTATTGCTGTTCGCGGGACTGCATCTGATCTTCCGCCTTTTGCTTTTCCAGTTCGAGGCGCTTGAGTTCTTCGCGGTTTCTGGTGTTCTGGTCGTTGTTGACATATTGCACGGTCATCCAAACGGTCCCCGCCAGTATGACGGTGGCAATAAGGTAGGAAATGGAAAGCCGCGTTGGTCCGTGCGAATTGATGGCAACCATGTAGGCAAGCAGCGTTATTCCGCCCATAACCACCAGAAGAAGAATGTCCACACTCATTTTGTCAATCCTTTTTTAGACGTTTGAAACTTGACCGGGCCACCGCTGCCGCGGTATGCGCCCTGTATCGCCGCACCTGTGATTGCAACCGGCGCTAGAACGGCAGGTCGTCCGATGCGTTCGCAGGACCGGCAGCGGGGGAAGCCTGGTCGAACTCCGGAGAAGGTTCGGAAACCGCATCCTGTGAAGCCGGAGCATCCTGCGCCGGACCGCCTACGCCCGGGCCGCCAAGAAACTGGACTGTGTTTGCGACTATTTCGGTCTTGTATTTCTTGTTGCCGTCGCGGTCGTCCCACGAACGAGTGGTGATTCTCCCCTCGACATAGGCGGACCGGCCTTTCTTAAGATACTGGTTGACGATTTCCGCTATCTTTCCATACACAACAATGTTGTGCCATTCGGTACGTTCCTGGCGCTGTCCCGCCTTATCGGTCCATTTTTCCGTCGTTGCAAGGGAAAATGTCGAAACCGCCTGGCCGCTTGGCAAATACCGGAGTTCCGGATCTTTCCCGAGATTACCGATGAGAATCGCCTTGTTCACGCCTGCCATGTGCCCCTCCGGATAGTCGGTGGCCCCTAGGGATTGGGATGACAATAGATTGCCTGTTTTTTATAAACTACATTATGTGATGCACCGCGGAAAGCCAGTTGTGTGACCCGGGATTGAGAAGAAACGCCGCTCCTGCGCCCACCAACACTCGCCGACGTGCACGTGTGGTGACAGGCGTTACGGTCGCTTCATCTTCTTGCGGGACGGTTTCGCATACTTGGTTATTGTCTTGCCGATGGTGACGCGCAGGTATCCGCCGTGCAGTTCAACCGAATTGTTCCACAGCGTTTGCTCGTTTTCCCCCCGGCCGACGGTCAGCAGGAGCCTCGTCTCCACGCCCGTAAGGGCCATTTTGCATTCCGCGGTTTTTGCCCGCAGTCCCTTGAACGGAATGCCCGACGGGAACGCGGTTTCCCATTCGTCAACATGAACGTCGAACAACTCGACGACAACGGCGCTTTGCATCCTGTCGAAGTAATACCAGTAGTGCTTCGGCAATCCTCTGCCGAACACGTCAAGGGTAAAAAACAGGCTGTCGTGGCGGATCAGGGGAATCTTGCAAACCTGCGTTGAATCGATGCGAAGGATTTGCGCTGCGGCATTGCACGACACGGCAGCGACCCAGAAGGCCAAAAGCACCGCGCTACCGGAGGCTTGGCTTGCCCATCCTCGAACCTGGCTCCGCCAATCCAAGTCGTTTACAGGCATAGAGAAAAACACACCCTTCTTTGCTTCCGAAACGGGAGAGCCGCGGATCATGGACATGAGCCGTAATCGTGGTTCCCGCACGAAGTTCCCGGGCCGTAGTTTTGTTCCCCCGTAATTATATGTATTTTAACGAGTGGAAACGACAAGAAAATGGTTTGCCCAGACCCGCGGAAAAAGACAAACGTTCCGGTGCGAAGCCCGGGCAGGGCGGCTCGCGAAAGAAGGATTCATGAAGTCGGCGATTGGTTTCACGAAAATGAAAGAAGCGTCGTTGCCCATTGTCATGCTCACCGCCTATGATTGCCCCTTTGCCCGCATTCTTGACGAATGCGGAGTTGACATCGTCCTTGTGGGCGACACCGTGGGAACCACGGTTCTGGGCTACGACGACATCACGCGCGTCACCATGGACGATATGATTCACCACACGTCGGCGGTGGCGCGGGGCGTGAGTCGGGCATTCGTCGTCGGCGACATGCCCTACAAGTCTTATGCAACCCGCGCCGCGGCGATCAAAAACGCGAAAAGGTTTCTGGCGTGCGGAGCAGACGCCGTTAAAATGGAAGGCGGGGCGGAAATCACCGACAGGGTGAAGGCGATGCGCCGCTGCGGCATAGAGGTATGCGGCCACATCGGCTATCTACCGCAGTCGCGCATAAGGCCCGGCGTGGTCGGCAAGACGCTTGACGAGGCCAAAGGCCTTGTGGCCGACGCCCTTGCCTTGCAGGAGGCCGGCGTTTTCATGATCGTACTCGAACTTGTTCCGCAGGAATTGGCCGGCGCCGTTACGCGCCTGCTCCGCATCCCCACTATCGGCATCGGCGCAGGGCCCCGTTGCGACGGCCAGGTGCAGGTGTTCCACGACATGGCGGGCCTGTCGCCGCGGGTATTCCGTCATGTGAAGACATTTGCAAACGGCAAAGACGTGCTATCGGCCGCCGTGGCCGGCTATGTGCGCGAGGTGCGGGAACATTCGTTTCCCACGGCCGACCATGCGGCCGCGCTCGACCGGTGGACCCAGGAGGAGTTGCTGTCGTGGATCGGCGCCGACAGAGGGAACCGCTGACCGGGCGCCGCATCATCCGGCCTTCAGACATTTCTATTTTCCGAAATGTTTCTCCAGGAATCCGAGGTCGATCTGCGGATAAACGGGAAATTTGTCCAAAAGCTTCTGCACGCTCGATCGCGCCTGCTTCTTGACAGACTCATCAATGGTGTATTTTGCTTTTGACGGTTTGCCAGCGTTCACGCCGGATGAACTGATCTCCGGCCTCGCGGCGGCCAGCACGCGCTTGATTACCGATGCGATCTCGGCCATTTCTTTTTCACCCATGCCAAGCGTGGTGACCGCGGGCGTGCCGATGCGCAGGCCGCTGGTGTACCACGGGCCGTTCGGATCAAAGGGCAGGGAATTTCTGTTGAGCGTGATTCCGCATTCGCGCATGGCGCCCTCGGCCTGGCGGCCCGTGAGCCCGAATGAGCGCACGTCGATGAGCATCAGGTGATTGTCGGTGCCGCCGGTTGCCAGGGTCATGCCTTCCGCCATGCAGGCGGCTGCAAGCGCCGCCGAATTGCTCACGATCTTCGCGGCATAACCGCGGAACGACGGCGCGTTCGCCTCGGTGAGCGCAACCGCTTTTGCGGCGATGACGTGCTCAAGCGGCCCGCCGATGACGAGCGGACACCCTTTGTCAACGTGCTCCGCAAATTCTCTGGTGCACAGCACCAGGCCGCCGCGGGGGCCGCGCAGCGTCTTGTGCGTGGTGGTCGTCACCACCTGGGCGTGCGCCACCGGATTGAAGTCGCCCGTAAACACGCCGCCCGCCACAAGCCCGGCAAAATGAGCCATGTCCACCATGAGGACGGCGCCGGCCCTGTCGGCAATCCCGCGGAGCGTCCTGAAATTGATTGCACGCGGATACGCGCTGTACCCGGCAAGAAGAATGAGCGGCCGTATCTCCATTGCCATCCTGTCGATTTCGCTGTAGTCAAGAAGCCCGGTTTCTTTATGTACGCTGTAGGTGTACGCGTCGAACATCTGGGCCGACACGTTTTGCCGGTACCCGTGCGTCAGGTGGCCGCCCGAGTAGTAGTCCATCCCAAGGAGCTTCTGGTTGCCCGCCGCATGCCGAAGCGCATCCCAGTCGGAACGCGACATATGCGCAGGGTTGGCGTCTTCCAGCTTGTCGAGAGCAGGCGCGGTGATGCGCGCGTTGAGAATGGCCCAATAGGCGATAAGGTTGGCGTCGGCGCCGCTGTGCGGCTGCACGTAGGCGTGATCGCAGCCGAACAGCGCGCACGCCTGCTGCGCCGCGTATTCCTCGATATCGTCAACATTGCCGCACCCGGCATAGAAGCGATGGCGCGGAATGCCTTCGGCGTATTTGTCGGTGAGCAGGTTCGCCATGGCGCACTGCGTCGAAAGGGAACAGTAGTTCTCGCTCGCAATTAACTTCAGGTTGCTGCGCTGGTCGGCGAGCTCCTTGACAATAGAAGACGCCACACGGGGCGCCACTTTCGAAATCTCGGTGAGGTTGGCAACGTAGGCGAGAAAACCGGAGTCGATTGCGCCGGGCGAGGCGTGCAAAAGGTATTCGGCCAGTGCGGACTGCGGCATAGGCGGTCTCCTTTTCTAATGCGGTTCTGCCCCTCTGCCCAGGCGCGCGACAGATTGGAAGATCACTTCCCGATGGTAGGCTCCATCCAAAGCGCCAGTCGTTCTGTCCTGCTTGTTCGCATGAAAAAATAATATGAGGACGGGTGAGTTTTATTAGATTAGATTGAATAATTACTAGGGTTAAGAAAGATAAGATATAGAATTCATTTGGATAGCCGTGCCGGGTGACCCCAAAGGGAGTTCATTTGCGAGAATCCAATCTTTAGCTGTGGGGCACCCGCGAGGTGTAATTGTTAAGGCCGAGGTAGGATTCCAGTTTGTGCGTTGATAAACAAACACATATTCATACATTTGCATCTTTCATAGAGAAACTTGACAATTGTGGCAACTATCTTTTGTCCAGCGCCAGGCTGGACCGCAAGGTGTGCTGAAGCACAGTACCGCCTGACCGCGGCCGCAGGCCATTGCGACGGGCGGTACCGAGGCCGACCGGCCGAGCCTGGAGGGAGAGCCGCCGCTGCACAGCAGCGGGGCGCCCGCTTTTTTATGTTGATATTCGCCGCACACGCTCAGCAACCCAAAATCAAATTTAGTTTAATTAGTCTGCGCCGTACCGGCCCAAAAAACCAA
>Ga0181527_1000710_pt1 | contig 37856 bp, 31 predicted proteins | sample PEATcosm2014_Bin_30_FD_119762 | JGI IMG/M metagenome (GOLD analysis project Ga0181527, IMG submission 119762) | Peatland microbial communities from MTU Mesocosm Facility, Houghton, MI, USA - PEATcosm2014_Bin06_60_metaG | ecosystem: Environmental > Terrestrial > Soil > Wetlands > Peat | place...
CGGCCAGTGCGGCGTAATGCAGTCCGGCCGAAAGCAAATAGAGCAGCACGCCCATGCCGAATAGAGGGGACGGTTGCAGCGCGGGCCGCTCGAACAGGTACGCCGCCAGCCGTGCGCTCGCCAACAGCAACAGACTAACCACCACGGCGGCGGCGCCCCAGGTGGACAGAAGATAGGGCAAAGCGGAGAGACGCAACGGCCGGGTCTGGCAGATGTACCAAGGCGACAGGCAGGCAAATGCGTAGACCAGGCAGGCGGGCGCCAGGACGGCCGCCGCGTCCCGCCAGGACACCCCGCCGGAGGCCCAGGCCACGTAGACCAGTAGCGCCAGGATGGGAATCCACGCCAGCAGGTACGCCAGCAGCCGCCGGCGCGACGCGAGAATCGGGTGCATGGCGGATCAGTTCTTCACTTCGACGCCGCTAAAGACCGCCCCGCCTCTCACGAAAAGCCGCTTCAAGCCGGGGGTCTGCGGATTCGGCTGGGTGGTGTTGTCAACAAAGGCGCCGAAGGCGCCGTGGCCATCGATGACGACGCTCCAGGTCTCCGGAACGCGGATTTCGACGCCGCTAAACACGGCGGAGATCTTGAGGGTGGCGGAATCACCCGTCATAACAGCCCCGCGGAGATCGATCTGGTAGCCGCTGAAGACGGCCTCGATACGGCCGCCGGTGAAATCCTGAGTGTTGATCTGGCGCTTGCCGCCGCCGAACACGGAGGCTTCCCGCATCCTGCCATGGGCGTAGAATCGAGGTCCTCGGGAAATGCCGTGCCACGAGTCGCGGTTGAACAGCATCAGGAGGCCGGCGCCGATCAGGAAGAGCGGCCAGAGGTCGTGCATTCTCACATTCAGAAATCCCAGGGTCTGGCCGAGAAGGACGGCGCCCACGCCCACGAGGATGGCCCCCGTGACGTGTCCGCCTTGGGTGTCGGAATCCACCAGCTTCACCAGCCCGATGGCGATCAGAATCACCGGCCAGTAGCGGGCCCATTCCGAAAGATAGAGGATGTTCAGGTTGTTGAGCAGGAACAGCACGCCAATGCCGATGACGACGATGGCGGGGATCAGCCGGTGGCCCGTTTCCCAGCCGTTGTTGGGTTGATTGTCAGTGGGTTGCATGACCTCAGAGTACGGCGCGGAATGGAAAGACGCCTGCGTTTTTCGGCGAACAGCGGCTGGTTACCGGTGAGCGGCGGATAGCATCCCCCGGAGCAATTCCCGCTGCTTCTCACCGATGGCCGCCCAGTCGAAATTGCGGACGGCGTGGCCGTGGGCGGCGCGAGCCAGTTGCTCCCGGCGCTCGGGGTCGGCGATCAAGGTGGCCACGCCGGCGGCGAAGGCCTCGGACGTATCGGCCACCCACACGCTGTGGCCGTGGAGCAAGCCCAGGCCGGCGCATCCGGATGTGGTGGAGACCACGGCGCGCTCGATGGCCATGGCTTCCAGCACCTTCACGTTGGTGCCGGCCGAGACGGTGGTGGGCACAACGATGAGGTTGGCTTCCACGTAGAGCGGGCGCACGTCCTCGATGAAACCGAGCATATGAATGCGCTCTTCGGGGCGCGGCTCTGGGGAATCGGCGAAGGCGCGCCAGTAAGTCAGACGATCGGGGCCGCAGACCACCGTCAGGGTCATCCGCGGAAATTTTTCACGCAGCAGCGGCCAGACTTGTTCGGTGAAGAAGCGGTAGGCGGCCACGTTGGGAGAATGGCGGAACGATCCGATGAAGAGCAGGCGTTCGCCGGGCTGTTCGGGTTGGGGGTGGAAGCGCGTCAGGTCGACGCCGTTGGGGACCACCGCCGTGGGCGCGGCCGGCCCGAGCAACTTGGCGTCTTTGGGCGACATGACCACCACGCGGCGGTAGCGGCGCGCCTGGCGGGTTTCGAAACGGCGCCAGCGGAACCAATCCCACCAGGCCGAGAGCGTACGCTCACGCCGCGCGACCTGGCGGAACAGGTCGAAGGTGACGTCGTGCTCGACCAGAATATCGCCGCCGTAGCGCGCCAGTTGGGTGTATTCCACCTGCAACAGTTCGAAACCGAAGGCACGGCGCTCTTCCGCGAGGGCCCACCACATGCCCGGAGAGTGGAACTCGCGTACTTCTGGGGGCAGCAGCGTGGACCAGCGCGGCTCGCGGTAGCGCGGCTTCCTCACCAGCGCCAGGCGCGCGCAGAATTCCAGCAGCGGCGCGGGGTCGGGCTCCTCGGCGGTGTCGAAGAAGGAGAGCAGCTCGACGTCGAACTCGCGCGCCATCTCGCGCAGCAGGTTGTAGATGCGCACTGCGCCGCCGTGCGCGAGCGGGTAGGGGAAATAGGGAGAGAGCACGGCCACGCGGCGGCGCCCGGGCGAGGTGGCGCGGCCTTCCATGGCGCGATAACCCTGGGACGCCTGCGTCCGCTCGCGATGGGGCCACGGCCACCACCAGGGGCGCAGATAGATGCGGTCGAGCGGGACGCCGCGCCAGAACAGGAACGAGGCCAGATTGAACCGCAGGTGGTGGCGTTCGAGGCGCGAGTTGTAAGCCAGGATCTTGCGCGGCGCCAGCCTATAGGCCGCGCGGCGTAAGGCGCTGGGCTGGCGCGTCAGCATCACGGGCGCCAGGGCGATGCGGTAGCGCTGGAGCTCGATGCGCAGTTCCGGCCAATTCTCTTCCGTGGCCAGAAAGTGCCGGCGGTCCGGCAGCAGCTCGCGGATTTCCTGGGCCATGCGCCGGCACAGTTCGGCATCGCCGGTGGAGAAGGCGACCACCACGGCTGCCGGGTCCTTGCCCAGCAACTGGAAGATCCACTGTTTCAGGTGTGGAAGCAACGACACTTGAGTGCGTACCTGGAATGCCCGCCCGGACCGCGAGCGGCCTGGAATCGTCCTGTGTGGAAAATGCCCAATACTGGAGGCTAACACGGCGCCGCGGCCCTGCGGAGTGAGAGACCCCAGTTAGGCGGCGGGGCCTCGAGCAGCCGCATAGTACCGAGGTGCGCGGGGTCTTGCGTGGTTTGGGGGCGGGCGCTTTCGCCGGGCGTATTTGAAGCCGGGCGCCCAGGAGTGAAAAAGGAATCCGGCTGTGGCGGCCTTCGCGCCCCAGCCGGAACCGGGAGACAGCCGGTGGGCTGTCAGAATTCGTAGCTGAGTCCCACCATGGGGACGAAATCGTGCAGAATACTGCCAAATTTCGCGCCCGGAGCCGGAGCGATGATTTCCTTGGGGAAGGCGGTGATGTAATCGCGGAATTCGGTTCGCAGACAGACATTGCGTCTAATAAAATACTTCATTCCGCCGCCCACGCTGGCCATCGGCTTGAGGGCCTGGGTCTTGGTAAAGTAGCCATACTGGCTGAGGGGCTGATAAGCCGCCTCGGCGCCGGTTCCGCGGAAGATTTTCATGCCGCCGCCGATGGCGGCGAAGAACTGCACGGGGGAGTTCTTGCGGGAGGTGCGCAGGATCAAGTCATAGTGCACCACGTGGGCCACGCCGGAAAACGAGACGGAGGAGCCGCCGCTCGACAGTTGCAGATTATTTTGCAGGTAGGCATAGCGGAACTCGCCGCCAATATGGCCATAGAGGTTGTTGCCAAGGAACGCGCCGAAGGCGGCGCCGGTCTGGAAACCGGCGGTCGCGGAACCGGGCGAGCCGGTCACCGCGACATTGCTCAAGAACCCGCCGCCGCCAATCCCTCCAACTTCCCACTGCTGGGCGCGGCCGGCGGCGGCCGCGGCGGCCAAGAGCAAGATCGATAATGCGAGCGTTCTCATGTGAATCTCCTGTTGCGGTTGTTAGTTGACTACGCGCACGCTCAGGGTGGTGGAACTGCCCGCCTGGGAGACCACCAGCGGGATGTCCATGCCTTGCGGCACGCCCGAAGGAACCGACGCGTTGATCTGGTAGACGCCCACTTCGCCGGGGACCAGGCCGGCGTAGAGGACGTTCAGGGGAGCTCCGCCCAGGGTCACGGACGCGGAGATCACGGTATTGGGCAGTGGCAGGGCGGGCGCGGGCAATCCGGAATCCACGAACGGCGAAGTACGGCCCATGCCGGTGGCGTAGATGATGATGATATCGCCGGGGTGGATGGGATTGGTGGGCGTGATGAGCTGGCCGTTGTCGTTGCGATAGATGGTGGCCAGCCCGGTTTCCGGCCCCGCCGTCCCGCTGCGGAAGATACTGGGAGCCGCGGACAAGATCGAGAAATAGAAGTTATTGCTGATGCCGCCGGGCGTGAACAGCGTCATGGTGGCGTTGCCGTTCACGTTGGCCGGCAACTGCCCGTTGATCTGCTGGCCGGAGACGAACAGCATGGGCACGGCCACGCCGTTGACGGTGAGGCACGATTCGCCCAGCGCGGTGGGCAGCGGGATCTGCTGGGTGGCGATGTTGACGGGGCTCATCTGCTGGCCGTACACGCTGATGAGCCCGCCCGGCGCAACCGGTTTGGTCCCATCGGCGGCATTCACCACGCTGGAGATCTGAGGCGGCGCGACGGCCGCGTCGTAATTCCACGGAAGCACGGTAAAGCCGGAAACCGTCAGCGAGATGACGGCGCTTTGGTCGGCGAGCGGCGCCAGCGTGCGAGTGAAGGGCCATGCAGTGCTCGGAACCAGCGGCGCCTCCACCATGGCGGTCGGGGTGCCGGTGGCGGCCTGGGTAGGATCGGCGCGTTCAATCACGCCTGGGCTGGATGCCGCCGGCGTGGTGGTGCGGAAGCCGGCCTGGTTCACGAAAGCGAACCCGGAAGGGGTGCCGGAAGCCGTTTCCAGCGTGCCCACGGGGACCAGCGACGCATTCAGCCAGGTGTTGCCGATGAGATAGGAGGCATAGCTGGAAGCGGCGTACGGGCCCTGGAGAGCGGTCAGGTCCTTTCTCGATACGGTGAACGTATTGGCGCTGGCGTCGTAGAGCATCACGTTGCCGTCGGCCATGGCCACCAGGACGGTAGCGCCGCTGGGCGAAGGCGCCAGCACGCCCGAGGGGTTCACGCTATTGACGTAAATCCCCAGGCTGGGCAGCGCGGTAGCGCGCCGCGTAAATAAATCCACGGTGTCGATCATGCCGGCGCCGCCGGGGCCGGCGTTGCGAACCAAGGCCAGGATGGCGCTGCCGGATGCGGCCAGGGAGCGGGGATAGTGGCCCGACGGGAAGATGATGGGCGTCTGCTGCTGGAACGAATCCAGATCGTAGACGAACGCCAGTTGCGAATTGTCGTGGCCGATCAGCAGGTACTTCTGATCGAACGTGATGGCCATCTGCGTGGGTGTGGTGGCGGTGCGCAGCGCGGCAATCTGCTGGTAGGTGGCGCCGTCGAACACCAGCACCTGGTTGCGGTCCTGCTGGAGGACGTAGAAGCGGCTGCGGGCCGGATCGGCCAGAATATCCACGTTGTTGCCGGGGACATCCACCAAGGTTCCGCGCTGATTGGGGGCGCGGGTGTTGACCAGCAGGCGGACGGTGGGGGGAAGGTTCACGGCGCTGGCGGAAGCGATGGTGAGCGGCACGGCGACGGTGCCGTTCTGATTCTGGAAGGCGGTGGGATCGACGCTCACCTGCACGGTAGCCGGGGTAACGCCGGAAGAGGGCGAAATGGTGACGCCGGCTACGTTGGAGCCGATCATGAAATCCGTATGGCCGCCGCCGGGATCGGTCATGGTGAGGTTCGTGGTGACGGCGTTGTGGTTGCAGAAACTGCCGAGCGCCACCAGATCGGACGGGGAAGCGGCCAGGCGGTGATACTGGTTGAGCTTGCCGACCGGCAGCACCGTCACGCCGCTGTCGGAGACGGCGTAGAGCACATCCCCAGCCGAACTCAGCACGGCGCGTCCGACGATGTTCTCGGCCAGCGACAGGGTGTCCTGGACGGTCAGATTGTCCGCGGCCAGGATGGACAGCACCGGCGGCGCGGCGGGTTGCGCCGGCGCCGCCGGTGTGGGTGTTGTGGGGCTGGTTGGGGTTGAGGTTGAGGTGGAGGTGGAGGTGGAGGTGGAAGTCTGCGGGGACGCTGTAAGAATCTGCGCGTAAATGATGCCGGCTTTCGAATCGATGGCGTTGCCGCCGATATTGGTGGAAGCCGCCGAGTTGGGGAATTGGGCCAAGACGGAGTCGGGGGCGGACGGGCCCAGGCGGTACTGGCCGATCATGCACCACGAGCCGTCGGCGGCGACGCTGACGCGCGGCAAAGGCGCGGGCGAAAGCACCCAGTTTATGGCATACAAAAGACCCGAATTGGCTACGTACCGGTAAAGAACCTGGGCCGTTCCGCTGCTGGCGATGCCGTAGACAGTCGAGCCGTCGGCGGAGGTGGCCAGGGCGGCCTCGATCACCTGCGAGGGAAAGGTGGCCAGGGCGGCGGGGAGGGTTTGGGCCAGGTTGGCGAAAGTGGCCAATACCTGCATTTCGCCCGAAACCGGATCGAACACGACGAAGCTGGTGGTGGTCACGATCAGGGCCTCGCCGTTGGCGGTGAAGGCCACGCCCAGCGGTGGATCGCCGGTGGAGAAGGTCTGGCGCGTGTTGTTGTTCAAGTTGATGAGCGTGACGAGGTTCTGGCCGGTATTGGGCGGCGTGAAATTGCCGAAGTGGGCGATCAGGAGAAACTGCGAATCGAAAGAGAGAGCCAGCGCGCCCGGCTGGGGCGCCACGTTCATGGAAGTGCGAATCGAGTAATCCGCGGTGGACATGACCTCGATGCGGTTGGCGGTGAAGTTGGCGATATAGAGCACACCGCGAGACTCATCGAGGGCAATATCGGAAGCGGGGCCGGCGATCGGAACAACCGTCCCGAAGGTGGCCGCCCGCGCGGGCATGGCAGCGCTCGCGAGAGCCGCCGCAAGCGAAATCGAGAGTAGACAGATGTTCCAGCGCATAAGTAATGTCCGACAGTTACGATTTAATGCCGGCGCCGCGGTGGAATCAATGATCGATAAGGCTAATAAACGCCGCATTACCAAAGTTAGCCGTGTATTTTCGATGTTTTACGCGTATACTCCGGGCGTGAACAGAGTGTTGCCCGTGTCCTCACAGGGCGTTTGCGGGCACCAGGAACGTGCGGCCATGAAACAATTGGTATCGAAGTTTCCACAAGTTTCTATTGCAATAATGATATTGGCGGCGCTTGCTCCGCGATGCCCGGGACAGGACCTGGGGGCGGCCACCCGCATCTCAACGGCGCCGCCGGGCCTCCTTTTCAGCGTGGACGGCCAGAGCTATCTGAGTGTCATGAGCGCCGTGTGGCCCACCGGCAGCAAACATACGTTGCTGGTGTCTCCGCCCACCCAGTCCCAGGGCCAGATGCAATTCGTGTTCAACAATTGGATGTTTGGCGGCACGACTTTTTTGGGAAATCCCATGATCGTCACGGCCGATCCCAGCATTCCGGAGTATCAGGCCGTGTTCACCGCGCAATACGACTTGAGCCTTCTGTTCTATGCCTGTGGGGACCCGGTGTCCTGCCAGAAAGGTCCCGGCGTGATTAATGTGGGAGGCACCGCGTACAACTCCGACGCGAACATCTGGACGGGAGTCGGGAGCACGGTCACGCTGTTGGCATTCCCCAATCCAGGTTACGTATTCGCGGGCTGGCTGGCGGGGCCGAACCAGGTGATTCAGGGGTTTCAGGACACGGTCACGATGACGACACCGGTCTCGGTCTATCCAACATTTCAGGTGGCGCGCAGCATCAATCTGGCGACCGTGCCGGCTGGACTGGAGGTGCTGGCGGACCGCGCGCCGGTGCCCACGCCCACGACCATGGAGTGGGGATGGGGCAGCACGCACAGCGTCGGCATCGTCTCGCCGCAACCGGACAACGCGGGGCATTGGTGGGTATTTTCTTCCTGGAGCGACGGGGGCGCTCCGACCCACGCGTATCAGGTGGCCGAGCTCAATGCGCCGGACACGCTCACCGCGACCTTTGTCCCGGCCGCTACGATTACGTTGTCCACCTCGCCCGCGGGCTTGAGCCTCACGGTGGACGGCAAGAGCAACTGGCCCAGCAACAATTTCATTTGGGGCGTAGGGGAGACCCACAGTCTGCAGGCGCCCGCGCAGCAGACCGATGCGCAGGGCCGGATCTGGGCGTTCGCCAGTTGGTCGAACGGCGGGCCCGCGACGCAGAGCTTCACGGTGCCTGCCAGCGCGGCGGACACGGGCGTACGGCTGGCGGCCGCGTATAACCCCGTGGGGCAACTGACGGTGAACAGCTCGCTATCCGGCCTCACGGTGACGGTGGACGGCGCCAATTGCAGCACGCCGTGCAGTATCCAGCGCCCGGTGGGCGCCCAGGTACACGTGAGCGCGCCCGCCAGCGTGCCGCTGGGAACCGGCACGCGCGCGGACCTGAGCGGGTGGACGGGCAGCGTGCCAGCGCCGGCCGGCGATTGGGTGGGGGTTCTGAACGGCGACCCATTGGCGATCAGCGCGAATTACCAGACCATGAATTACCTATCGGCCGCCGCCAGCCCGGCGGGCAGCGCGTCATGGAACGTGCAGCCCGGCTCGCCCGACGGTTACTACGCCTCGCAAACGACCGTCAATGTGAGCGTCACGGCGCAGCCCGGCTATCGTTTCCACGGATGGAGCGGAGACCTGAGCGGATCGGTTCCCTCGGGCGCGGTGGCGATGAACGTGCCGCGAACGGTCGCGGCGCTGTTCGACGCGGTGCCGTACATCGCTCCCACGGGGGTGCAAAATGGCGCGGGCTCGACGCCGCAGCCGGGAGTCGCCGCGGGATCGGCGATCTCGATTTTCGGTGCCAACCTGGCCTCGGCCGTGGCCACCGGGCCGAACAGCCCGCTGGCGCAAACGCTGAGCGGCACGGTGGTACAGGCGGCCGGCCGCCTGCTGCCGCTGTTCTTCGTCTCGCCCGGGCAGATCAATGCCCAACTGCCGGCCGATTTCGCGGAGGGCGCGGGCACCCTCACGGTGAGTGCGCAAGGACAGCCGGACGTGCAGGCCAGTTTCACGGTTGTGAGGAATGCGCCGGGGCTGTTCCCGCAACTTGTGAGCGGGCAATCCTTCGCGGTGGCGCTGCACGAGGATGGCTCGGCGGTGACCACGGATTCCCCGGCGCGCCACGGCGAGCTGCTGACGGTTTACGGAACGGGCTTCGGGCCGACCGACCCGGTGCGGCCGGTGGGATTCTCCGTGCCGCAGACGCCGCCCTACGCGCTGCTGGATGCCGCCAGCGTGCTGGCGGGCGGCGCCGTGATCCCGGCCGAAAACGCGTTTGCCGCGCCCGGGAGCGTGGCCGTGGATGCCGTACAGTTCCGGCTGGGCGATGGCGCGCCATCCGCCACCAATGCTCCGCTGCAGGTGACGATCAACGGGCAGCCAAGCAACACCGTGCTCCTGCCGGTGCAGTGAAACCCGCAGGGGGCCGGGCAGGCCCGGCCCCTACCAGACGGATGGCTCTTAGTAATGGCGCGATGCCACGGGGCGCAACGGAGCGGGATAACGCGCCGGCGCTTCCGCCCGCTCGACGGGGCGGTCGAGGACCAGAGAGCGCAGGCCGGGCATGGCGCTGGGCCGGTGGCTCTTGTCGCCGACCGGAATCTGTCCGGTGGTGAGGTTCTTCAAGCCGAAGAGCGCCAACTCGAACCGGTCCTTGACACCGACCTTCTGGAACAGCCGCGAAAGATACACTTTCACGGTGCCCTCGGAGATCATCAGGGTGGTGGCAATCTCCTTGTTCTTCAGGCCCTGGGAAAGCAGGCTGACGAGTTGGCCTTCGCGCTGGGTGAGGGCCACGCGGCGCGCGCACAGGAAGCTGTCGGTGAGGGCCTTCTCGAACCACAGTTCGCCTGCCTGGACCTTCTGGAGGCATTTCACCTGGAGATCGGTGGGCAAGGTTTTGCGCAGGATGCCCCGCACGCCCAAGCCCATGGCCTGAAAGGCCAGCTCGGTCGAAATGGAGGCCACCCACAGGACCATCTTGCAATTGGTCATGGCATGCTTCATTTCGGTGAGCACGGCGAAGGTGATTTCGGGCGTCAAGTCCATTAGAACCAGATCCGGGGCGCCCTGAGCAAGCTGTTCCATGAGGGAAGCCACAGTGCCGCAGGTCGGCAACAACTCGAAGCCCTCGACCTGCCGGAGGATCGATTCCAGGCCTTTCGCCAAAATGGGTTCATCGCTATAAAGAAGAATCCGCGTCATATTCTCCACCTTTATAAACAGCCGGTCCAGATCCTTGCGATCTTTCCTGCAAACAATCTTGAGATAGAGTCTGCATTCCGCTAACTGTTTTCTTCAGCATTGTCGGCTTATTCACTTCGGTTGTCAAGGATAATTTATCGTCATTACCATCTAAATATCCGATATTAATTTCGATAGACAGGCATTTTCAGACGCAGAACAGGCGCGGTTTATACTGTATACATCTTTTATTTACAATGGCTTACAGGGTGCACGGCAATATCTTACGGCAGCTTCCAGATTCGTCTGAAAACCGCAGATAATTTCCGTCTAATAACCCCCATAAGTATATCGGCAATCGACTGCCTGCGGCTTTACAGGGCTCTGAGAACCCCGGTTTTGGGCCTGCGGGGAATTATTTTTAAATTCTTAATGATTTTTTGATAACCTTCGGCAACAACGCGATATAGCCCATTTACGGCATTGATACAGAGGCATTTGCGCGCTAAATTCCGGATGTCGAACCACGGCAATGAAAAATATTAATAGGCGCGAGAGCCCGCGAATCGACATCCAGCTCCGGTGCTACGTCACGTCGCCGGCGCTCTGGATGCGGAGTGCGATGCACACGGAGAACATCAGCCGAAGCGGGATCCTGGTCGCCTGGCGTGGAGAATCCGGCGCCGTGCCGATGCCCATGGTTGGTCAAGTCGTGACGGTTGAGATCGAACTGCCGGCCAACCATGGCTTCGGGCAGAAATGCATTCATTGCCAGGGGACGGTGACGCGAACCTCGTCCGCTGACGGGGGTTATCCGCGCGTGGCTTTGCAGGTGAGTTACATGGATTTCCGCTCGTTCCACGACCAGATTCGCGCGATGGAGGCTCTGCAGCCGATGGCGAGTTGCTGGATGGCCTGATTTGCCATGGAAGCACAACGGTCCCAATTCGCGGTCAAGCTGCTGCCGTCGCTGACGGACTTCGCGTTCCTGATGCCGATCGTGTTCCTGTTCGGCCGGATGGACGGGGTCCAGACGCTGCTCGCCGACTGCGACACGGGCTGGCACATCCGGACCGGCGAATGGATTGTGGCCAACCACGGGGTGCCGGCGCGCGATATTTTTTCATTTTCGAGGGCCGGCGACCCCTGGTACGCGTGGGAGTGGTTATCGGACGTGGTGTTCGCCTGGCTGAACAGGGGCGGGGGCCTGGCGGCGGTGGTGCTGTTCAGCATTCTGCTGATCGCCGTCACTTCCATGCTGTTGTTCCGGCTGGCGCGGCGGAAGTCAAACGCCATCGTGGCGCTGGCGGTCACGATGGTGGCGGCGGCGGCGTCTTCGGTTCACTGGCTGGCGCGGCCGCACCTGTTCACGCTCTTGTTCGTGGTGCTGTTCTACGGCGCGCTGGAACGCGTTCGAGACGGGCGCACCCGTGTGGCGGGCGTGCCGTACCTGGCCCTTCTGCCGGCGGCCACGATTCTGTGGACCAACCTGCACGGCGGATTCTTCGTGGGCATTCTGCTGATCGCGCTCTACGGCGGCGGCGAGCTGCTGAAGGCGGCATTTTCAGCGGACGGCGAAGAGCGGGGGCAGGCCGTGCGGAGAGCCGGGCGGTATTTCCTGTGCGCGTTGGCGTGCCTGGCGGCCAGCCTGGCCAATCCGTACTTCTATCGCTTGCACGTGCACGTATGGAAGTACGTGAGCGATCCGTACCAGTCGCAACACATCATGGAGTTTCTCACGCTGAGCTTCCATCATCCGGCGGCGATCTTCCTGGAGAGCATGCTCATCCTGAGCGCGGCGGCGGCGTTCTGGTACGTGTCGCAAGGCCGGTTCACGGAGCCGCTGCTGATGCTGGCGTGGGGGCACGCGGCGCTGCTGGCCGCGCGCAACATTCCCATCTTCATGATCGTGGCGGCGCCACCGGTGGCTCGGGCGATGGAAGAATGGCTGGCGGGGCTGCCGGAGCTGCGCGCGGCGGAGTGGCTGCGGAGGGCGGTGCGGAAATTCAATCTGGTGGCCGCCGAAACCAACGATACCGACGGCATGGCGCGCTGGCACGTGGCCAGCGTGGCCGGGGTTCTGGTGGTGGCGGCCCTGCTCTATGCGCCGTCGCCGCCCAAGCGGTTCCGCGCGGAATTCGATCCGAAATCGTACCCGGCCGGGGCCATCGAGACGCTGCGCCGCACTCCCGCGGCGCGCATCTTCACGTACGACCAATGGGGCGACTACCTGATTTACCGTCTCTATCCGCGCACCAAAGTCTTTGTGGACGGCCGCAGCGATTTTTACGGCGACGATTTCGAAGAGCAGTGTCTCGCCGTGCTGGGCGTGAAATACGACTGGGAGAAGACCCTGGACGGTTTCGGCGTGGACACGATTTTGCTGCCTCCGAGTGCGCCGCTGGCCGGCGCGCTGAAGGAATCCAGCCGTTGGCGGGTAGTGTACGACGACGGCGTGGCACTGGTGTTCCGGTTCGCGCAAAAGACCGCGGGCGAATCGAATTCCGCCGCCATCGGCGGCGGCACAGGCCGTGATCGAGAGGTCACGAAAACCGAGGCGCGCGATCGAGCGATCGCGACAACCAAACCAATATAACCTAGGAGTCAACAAAATGACGTATCTGCGTAATTTCTGGACGGACGAACAGGGGCAGGACCTCATCGAGTACAGCCTGCTCATGGCGTTCGTGGCGCTGGCGTCGGCGGCACTGTTTCTGGGCGCCGGCAACAGCATTAAGGGGATCTGGACGACTACCAACAGCCAGCTTACGGCGGCCAACGCCGGCACCTAGTACACCCGGAGCGGAGCATGCAGGTACGCTGGTCGTCGTCCGGCGTGCTCCGCTCAGGTCCAGGGCCCGGAGAATTGGAGGGGCCGCTCACGGCCGCAACGCGTACCGCCTGAACGATGGGGCGGCGCGTTGCGGCCGGAGTTCCGACTCCGAAGGGAGCGCCGCCCGATTTGGCCGGAGGGATCGCCGCTGGCGGGCGGGACTGATGGCCCAATGAGGAATCGTTGCCGGCACCCGGCGCCGGTTCTTCGAATGTAGTGGAAGAGGTAACGAATATGAACAAGAGATTTGTCGGGGTTCTGCTCTTCGCGTTTGTGGTGGCATTAGGCTTCAGCACGGTGTTTTATCGCCTGCTGGTCCACCAGTCCCAGACTGCCAACGCGGCCCGGACGACGGTGCGGATTGTGCTGGCCACGAAAGACCTGGACGTGGGCACGATTCTGAAGGACGAAGACGTCAAGGTGGAGGATTGGCCGGGCGCCGTCCCCGCTGGGGCAACCGCGCGCGCTCAGGACGTGTTGGGGCGCGGCGTCACCACGGCGATTTACGCCAGGGAGCCGATCATCGAATCGCGTCTCGCCCCCAAGGGCGCGGGAGGCGGCCTGGCCGCCATGATCCCGCAAGGCATGCGCGCGGTCGCGATCCGCGTGAATGAAGTGGTGGGGGTGTCGGGATTTGTGGTATCGGGCATGCACGTGGATGTTCTGATCTCGGGGAACTCCCCGAGCGGCAACGGCAACCTGGGCACGCTGACCAAGACCATGTTGCAGAACATCGAGGTGCTTTCCGCCGGCCAGGACTTTAAGAAGGATGCCGAAGGCAAACCCGTCATGGTGCAGGTGGTGAATCTGCTGGTGACCCCCGAGCAGGCTGAGCAACTAAGTCTGGCTAGCAACCAGACCACCATTCAACTCATTCTGCGCAATCCGCTGGATCGCCAGACGACCCAGACACCGGGAGCGGCGATGGCGCAACTCTTCACGGGCGGCAAAATCAAATTGCCGCAACCCGGGGAGAACGCGGCGGTCCGCACGCGTCCGGCGCCCAAGCCGGTGGCGGAGCACGAGCCGCCGAAGAAGGAGGCGCCCTTCGTCATGGAAATCCTCTCGGGCACCAAGAAAGCCGAAGCCAAGTTCGACAACGGCGGGGAGGGTAAGTAAGTGACACGACTCCGGCAAATCGCACGCATCCTGCTGGCGGCAGCCTTCGTGTGGCTGCTTTCCGGCCGGCCGGTGGGCGCAGCCGAAATCGGCCCCCCAGCCCAGCAGGAGAATGTCACCGGACCGGCGAAGCTCACGGTCACGGTGGGCAAGTCCCTGATCATCGACAGCCCGCTGAACATCCAGCGCATCTCGGTCGCCAATGGCGATCTGGTGGAGGCCGTCGCCGTAAACCCCAAGGAAGTGCTTCTCAACGGCAAAGGTCCGGGCGAGACTTCCCTCATCGTCTGGCAACAGAACGGCAACCGCCTGGTGTACGACCTGACGGTGCGGATGAGCCCCCTCAGGCTGGAGGCGGTGCGCGAGCAGATTGCGCGCGAGTTTCCGGACTCCGATATCGACGTCACGTTCGACAACGATACGGCTTTCGTGCGGGGCTCGGTGAAAGACGTAATCGCGGCCGAGCGCGTGGCGGCGATCGTGGCCACTCTGGGCAAGACCGTGAACCTGCTCCGCGTGGAGGTGCCGCCGGTGGAAACCCAGATTCTGCTGAAGGTGCGGTTCGCCAATGTGGATCGCACCGTCAGCTCCAACCTGGGCGTGGACCTGGCCAGCGCCGCATTGAACCAAAACACCGCGATCACTACGGGACAGTATCCCGGGCTGACGGTCGACCAGACCAGCGCGTTCAGCCTCTCGAATGCGCTGAACATCTTCCTGTTTCGCAAGGATCTCAACCTGGGAGCGGCCATCCAGGCCCTGGAAAGCAAAGGACTCCTGGAAACGCTGGCCGAGCCGAATGTGATGGCGATTGACGGCAAGCCGGCCAGTTTCCTGTCGGGCGGCGAGTTTCCATACCCCATGGTGCAGGGCGGCGCCAGCGTGGGCGCAGTGACCATCGCGTTCCGGGAGTACGGGATCAGAATCAATTTCCTGCCCGTAATCACGCCGCGCGGCACCATCCGGCTGCAGGTGGCGCCGGAAGTCAGCGGGCTGGATTACGCCAACGCCGTGACCTTCGAGGGGTTCACCATCCCGGCATTGTCGACGCGGAAAGTCCAGACGGAGGTGGAACTGGAAAGCGGCCAGAGCTTCGTGATTGCGGGACTGCTGGACAAGGAGATTACGGAAACGCTCAACCGAATCCCCGGCCTGGCCAACATTCCGCTGTTGGGGAAGCTGTTCCAGTCCCGCAGCCGGTCGAAGGACAACACCGAGTTGCTGGTGATCGTGACGCCGGAAGTGGTGCGGCCGGTACCGGTGGGACAACCGGTGCCGGAGTTGAACTATCCGCAGCCGTTTCTGAAAGCCAACAGCCCGATCCCGATGCAGCAGCCGGGCATCGACAAGACCGGGCCGGTGGCGGAGCAGGCACCCGGCAAGAGCATTCCCATCGAACAACTGGTGCAGGCGCAGAAGCAGGGACAGGCGGCTCAGGCTCCGGTCACGGAAGTGGCGCCTCCGCAGCAGCCCGCGGTGAAGCCGGTCCAGGCGCCTCCGCCGGGCGGCGGATCCGGAGGGAACGACAAATGACGTCCGGAAGTTCGGCCCCGCATTCAGGCCCGCTCTTTGACGGTCGCGGCTCTGAAAGTCGCCTCGATCAGAGCCGCGACCGTAAGAAAACGGTGGGCGGACCCGACGATCGACACGCGGCCGTATTGACGAATAGGTGTAATTAACATGTACCCGCTTACGATTGGACTGGCGATCGAAAACCGGGACCTGATGGAACAGGCGCAGGCGGTGCTTTCCGAGTTGCCGTTCCGCGTGATCGTGCAACACCAGGATGTCGGCGATGTGACCAGTTTTCTGGATCGTCTCGAGCGCATGCGGCCGGATGTCGTTCTGATCGATATCAGCAACTGGAAGGAGCCGTTGGAAGGGCTGGCCGCTTCCATCCGGAGCGCGGTGGGCGACCCCATCATCATCGCTTTGAACACCACCGCCGAGGCGGAGCCGATCCTGGCGGCGCTGCGCGCGGGAATCAACGAATACCTGGTTCCTCCGCTGCACGACCCGCTCAAGAAGGTTCTGGAAAGACGTTCCGCCGATCGCAGCCGGCGGCGCGAATCGGGCGCCAAGGGCGGCGGCAAGGGATTCGCGTTTTTCTCCGCGAAAGGCGGCTGCGGCGCCAGTACGCTGGTCTGCCACGTGGCCGCGGAGCTGGGCCGGCTCAACCAAAAGGTACTGCTGATGGACCTGGACATGGATGCCGGCATGGTCGGGTTCATCACCAAAACGAAGTCCGTTTATTCCATTCTGGACGCGGTCACCAATCTGCACCGGCTGGACATTCATTACTGGAAGGCCCTGATCTCGAATGGCATTCCCAACGTGGAGATCATGGCATCGCCGCAGATGCTGGCCTCCAGACTGCAACCCACCGGCGACCAGATCCGGCACGTTGTGGCGTTCGCGCGTCCCAACTACGACTGGAGCCTGGTGGACCTGGGCCGCGGCCTGAGCCGCATCTCGATGTCCGCGTTGGAAGAGATCGACGAGGCCTGCCTGGTGACCACGCTGGAGGTGCCTGCGCTGCACCAGGCCAAACAGATCATTCAGACGCTGCTGGATAGCGGTTATGGAAAGAGCCGCATCCGGCTGATCCTCAACCGCGCGCCCAGACGGCTGGATCTGACTCCCGATGAGCTGGAAAAGATGCTGGGCATTCCGATTTTTTGCATGATTCCGAACGAGTATCAGCAGTTGTACGAAACATACGCCGAAGGCCGCATGTTGGACCGCGGCTCCGAGTTGGGCAAGCAGATGGCCAGGCTGGCTGCCAAGCTGGCCAACCTGCAACCAGAACAGAAGGGCAAGAAACTTTTCGGATGGTTCGGCTAAGGGGTAAATAAGGTGATATCTGCCGTAGCGGAGACAATATCGAGAGCGGGCGACGGCCAAGAGATGGGTTGGGTCAACCGTCTCTTCAACCGCGAAGGGAACACGCCGGAATACCAGGAGCTGAAGTTCACGCTTCACAGAAAGCTGCTGGACCGGATCAATCTCGAGGCGCTTTCGTCCATGGCGGGGGAGCGCGTCCGGACGGAAATCCGCTCGGCGGTGGCCCGGCTGGTGGACGAAGAGAAGACGCCGCTTTCCCTGGTGGAAAAGGACCGCGTCATCGAGGAGATCCTGGATGAGGTCTTCGGCCTGGGCCCGCTCGAGCCGCTGCTCCAAGATCCCACCGTGAGCGACATTCTGGTGACCACGCCGAAGCTGGTGTACGTGGAGCGCGGCGGCAAGCTGTACCGGACGTCGGTGGAATTCAAGGACGACGCTCACCTGCTGCGCATCATTGAGAAGATCGTGTCGCGGGTGGGCCGCCGCGTGGACGAATCGTCGCCGCTGGTGGACGCGCGCCTTCCGGACGGCTCGCGCGTGAACGCCGCCATTCCGCCGGTGGCCGTGGATGGGCCGCTGCTATCCATCCGGCGTTTCGGACGGTATGCGCTGAAAGGCGAAGACCTGGTGGCCAAGCTGGCTCTCACGGAGGGCATGCTGGACCTGCTGAAAGCCTGCGTCAAGGCGCGCCTGAACATCCTGATTTGCGGCGGCACGGGCTCCGGCAAGACCACGCTGCTGAACGCGCTTTCCTCCTACATTCCCGAGGACGAGCGCATCGTCACCATTGAAGACGCGGCCGAGCTGCGCCTGCAACAGACGCACGTGGCGCGCATGGAAACGCGGCCGGCCAACGTGGAGGGCACGGGCGCCATCCACATCCGCCAGCTCGTCATCAATGCCCTGCGCATGCGCCCCGACCGCATCATCGTGGGCGAGGTTCGCGCGGAAGAGGCGCTGGACATGTTGCAGGCCATGAACACGGGCCACGACGGATCGCTGACCACGATTCACGCCAACACGCCTCGCGACGGGCTGGGCCGTTTGGAAGTCATGGTCGGCATGGCCAACGCGAACATGGGGTTGCGGTCGATCCGGCAGCAGGTGGCGTCGGCGGTCAACCTGTTCGTGCAGGTGGCCCGCTTCAGCGACGGGTCGCGGCGCGTGACGCACGTCACCGAAGTGGTCGGAATGGAGCAGGACATGATCACGCTCCAGGACATTTTTCTGTTCGAGAAGACGGGGATTGTGGAATCCGGAAGGGTGCTCGGCCGGTTTCGGGCCACCGGCATTCGTCCGCGCTTCTGCGAACGCCTCAAAGCGGCCGGCATCAATTTGCCGCCGCAACTGTTCCAGACGGTGGTGGAGATTAACTAATGCCCGTCGGCGCAATCGTCTCCTTCGTGGTGGTCTTCGCGCTCACGCTGCTGGCGGTGAGCCTGGGGTTGAAGTTCTTCGACGCCCGGCGCAAGACGCAGATGACCGAGATGCTGCACACGGCCGCCGGGGAGCCGGTGGTGGCCATCCACAATCTGCTGAAGGAGATCAATTCCGAGATCCCCTCGGGATTCAAGGCCGTGCTCGCCTCGTTGCACTTCACGCGTCACGCCCAGGAGCAGATCCAGCAGGCGGGTTTGAACTGGACGTCCACGCGGCTGCTGACCAGCATGGCGATGGCGGGGATACTGGGGCTGGGTTTGGGTTGCCTGTTTCCACTCCTGGTGAGCGCCCCGATTACGGCGGTGGTGCTGGGCCTGATTTTCTCCTCGCTGCCGTACCTGTACGTGCGGCGGAAGCGGCAGAAGCGGCTGAACACACTGGAGGAGCAGTTTCCGGAGTCGCTCGACTTTCTGTCGCGTTCGATGCGGGCCGGCCATGCGTTCTCCATCAGCCTGCAAATGGTGGGTGAGGAGATGGCCGATCCATTAGGCCAGGAATACCGCGCGCTGTTCAACGAGCAGAACCTGGGGGCGCCGCTGGATGTCGCGTTGCGCAATTTCGGCACGCGGGTGCCGCTGCTCGACGTGCGCTTCTTCACTTCATCGGTGCTGCTGCAAAGGCAGACGGGCGGCAACCTGAGCGAGATTCTCACGCGCCTGGCGTACATCATCCGCGAGCGCTTCCGATTGAAGGGCCAGGTAAAGGCGGCCAGCGCCCACGGGCGGCTCACGGCCACCATTCTGACCTTGCTGCCGGTCGGCACCATGCTGGGCCTGCTGGTGGTGGCGCCGGGCTATTTGCAGGGCATGGCCGAGGATTCCACCGGCAAGTGGATGATCGGCGGCGCCGTGGTAGCCCAGATTCTCGGCAATTTTTTCATCAAGAAGATTATCAACATCAAGGTTTGATATGGAACATCCACTGGGGTTTGCCTTTCTCACATTTCTAGCGTTGATGGTCGTGATGACGTGGGCCGCGTACCGCCTGTTCTACAAGCCCGGCCGCTTCCTCAAACAACTCGGCAACCCGGTGATCGGCGGCGACCGGAACAGCGGCATTGCGATCGACGCCGAGCCGCATGCCAGCACCCTGGTCTCGGTGTTGCACCAGATCGGCGCCCACGTGCCCGCGTCGGCAGCGGACACGGCCGATCTGCGCACGCAGTTGATCCGGGCGGGTTACCGTTCCGAGAATGCGCCGACGGTGCTCTACGGCCTGAAGATCGTGGCCGTCCTGGCGATGCTGGTGCCGTGCATCATGCTCGAATCCGACATGCCGGCGAACCCCATGATGAAGCTGGCGCTGATGGCTTCCGGGGTGATGGCGGGGTGGATTCTCCCGCGATTCCTTCTGGAAAAGAAGATGGCCAAGCGGCAGGAGATCATCCGCCTCTCGCTGCCCGACGCGCTGGACCTGATGGTGGTCTCGGTGGAAGCTGGTTTAGGATTGGACCAGGCCATCCAGCACGTGGGGCGCGAGCTTCAGCAGAGCCACCCGCAGCTCAGCGAAGAACTGTCGCTGATCACGCTCGAGATGCGCGCCGGCAAGCGGCGCTCCGACGCCCTGCGCAATCTGGCGGAGCGCACCGGCGAACCGGAAGTCCGCAAGCTGGTGGCCATCCTGATTCAAAACGACCGCTTCGGCACGAGCATGGGCGAATCGCTGCGCAACCACTCCGACTTTCTGCGCGTGCGCCGGCGGCAGGAGGCGGAAGAGCGGGCCGGCAAGGTGGGCGTGAAACTGGTATTCCCGATTTTCTTTTTCATTTTGCCGTCGATGATGATCGTCGCGGCAGGTCCTGGGTTGCTACAAGTTTTCAAGTATTTGTTCCCGATGATGAAACAAGTCAGTGGCTGAAGATAAGGAGAAACGACGATGAACGGCACATTGGTTCAAGGTTTGATGTGGCTGGGAGCATTCGGCGTCTTGTTTACGTTCTTGAGACGGCGGAAGGCCCGGCGGACGCAGCAATAAGGGAATTGCGAGGCGGTCCCCCCAATGCGCGGGACCGCCCCGCCAACCGATCACGAATGAAAGGAGACCGATATGAACCTCGCGATTCAAGGAGCGATCTGGCTGGGGGCGGGTGTCACGCTCATCATGCTGCTGTCGCGCCGGCGCAGCCGTCGGGTGTTGCGGTAGCATCCGCGAAAAGCGGCTGGCGGGAGGTCGGCGGCTAAAAAGGAACTTCCGTCAGCCCTGGACGCCCTATGACGATTGGGATTCTCGCAGACAAACAGAATCGGGATGGCGGCTGGCCATACGTGCGCGGCTCGTCATGGATCGAACCCACGGCCTACGCCGTCCTGGCGTTGCTGGCAGCGGGCGAGACGGAGCGAGCCAGGCGCGGCCTGCGGTGGATGCTGGCAATCGAGCGGTCCGACGGAGGCTGGCCTCCGAAAAAGGGCATCGACCAGAGCACATGGGTGACCGCGCTGGTGGCGCTGCTGCCTCCAGAGGAGCTTGGCGCGAGTGCGCACGCTCGCGCCATCGCATGGCTGCTGGGAACGACCGGGAGGGAATCCACCCTGACGTACCGGTTGCGGGAGTGGCTTCTGGGCAACGCGGGGCTTTCCGGGCAGGAGCCTCCAGGTTGGCCGTGGATACCGGACACGGCCGCCTGGGTTGGTCCGACTTCTCTGGCGGTTCTCGCGCTGGATAAGGAGTACCGCCGGAGGCCCTTGCCGGCCATCCGGGAACGAATCGATTCCGGCCGGCGGTTCTTGCTGGCGCGCGTGTGCCAGGAGGGCGGATGGAACTACGGGTCGGTGCGAGCCCTGGGATACGCGTCTCGCCCTTATCCGGAAACCACCGGGATGGCGCTGGCGGCCCTGCGCGGTGTTCGGTCGCCCGCCACCGACCGCGGCTTGGCGGTGGCCCAGAGTTTTCTGGGCGAGTGCCGCTCGGCGGACGCCCTGAACTGGTTGCGGCTGGGCCTGCTGGCGCATGGGCAACTCCCGGTGGGTTACTGTCATCCGTTGGAGGTGACGGACCGCACGCTTCCGGATACGTCCCTGGGACTGCTCGTGGCCGAGGCCGAAAAAGGGCGGGACTTCTTCCTGGCTTGACCCATGCCACGAACACTCACCAGACGCGAATGGCTGGCAGGGTCGGCGGGGACCGCGCTGCTCAGCGGCTGCGGCGAAGAGAGGCCCATCGTTCCGTCGATGGTCTCGATTGTGCGCGCGCCGGCCTACGACCAGCGCCTCTATGAGACGGTGCGCCGGATGCTGGAAGAGCATCGACTGGAGGTGCGCGGCCGCCACGTCGTGCTCAAGCCGAATCTGGTCGAGTTCGAGCCGGGCAGCAGCATGAATACGCATCCCCTGCTGGTTCATGCGGCTTTCGAAGCCTTCCGGGGGATGGGCGCGGCCAGTGTGCGCATCGCCGAAGGGCCGGCGCACCGCCGCAACACGCTGGACTTGGCGGACGCCGCCGGATACTTCAAAATCGTGCCGCGTTTCGAAGATGTTTTTGTGGATCTTAACCTGGATGAGGTCACGCGCGTGCGCCCCGTCCGCCAGTTTTCGCGGCTCGGCGCGCTCTACCTTCCCAAGACGGTTTTGGGCGCCGACCTGCTGGTCTCGATGCCCAAGATGAAGACCCATCACTGGGTGGGCGCGACTCTGTCCATGAAAAACCTCTTTGGCGTGGTGCCGGGCGGCATCTATGGATGGCCCAAGAACCCGCTTCACTGGGCCGGCATCCACGAATCCATCGCCGACCTGCACGCGATCTTTCCGCGCCCGTTCGCGATCGTCGACGGCATCGTCGGCATGGAAGGCAATGGTCCCATTGAGGGCACGCCCAAGCCCGTTGGGGTGCTGGTGGCGGGCCACGATCCGGCTGCCGTGGATGCCACCTGCTGCCGCATCATGCGCATCGAACCTCTCAAGATGGAATACCTGCGGCTGGCGTCCGGCGGAGAAGCGCACATCACGGAGCGGAATATCCGGCAGATCGGCGAAAGCCTGCCGGCGGTTGCCACGCCGTTTGAGCTGATACCCGAATTCCGATGGCTTCGGATGGAGAACAGTTAGATGCCAGCGCCACTACCCGATACGCCTGGAACCGCACCGCCCTTCCGGCCGGGATGGAGCGCCCGGTTCGCCGCCATGAGCCGAAGCCGCGCCATCTATGGGCTGGTCTCGCTCTTGCTGCTGGCCCCCTGCCACTGGCAACCGCGCCTCCATGCGGGCGATCTTTCCAGTCATATCGATAACTCCTGGCTGGCGCGGTTGATCGAAAGCGGGCGGGCACAAGGACTGGAGGCAGTCCGCCAGACCACCAACTTTCTTTTCGACTTGATTCTAGGCGGGCTGTTCAAGGTTGTGGGCGCGGAGGCGGCGCAGCGGATCGCCGTTTCCCTCGCGGTCCTGACGTTCGCCTGGGGCGCGTTTGCATTTATCTCCACGGTGTCGGGCCGCCGCGCCTGGCACCTGATGCCCGTGATTGGCATGCTGGCGTACGGCTGGGTCTTCCAGATGGGCTTCTTCGATTTCTATCTGAGTCTCGGGCTGTGCTTCTGGGCCCTGGCTCTGGGGTGGGAATCGAAGCCCTGGCGGCTGGCCGCCGCGGGGCCCATTCTGGCGCTCGCGTATCTCGCCCACGCGCTGCCGGTAGTCTGGGCCGCCGGCTTGCTGGCGTACCTGTGGCTGGCTGGCCGCACGGCGGCGCGGACGCGCGCCTGGATGATGGCCGTTTCTCTGCTGGCCATGGTCCTGTTGCGCGCGTGGACCGGCGGCACGCGGATCGCCGAGTGGTCCCTGCAGCGGATCTTCATGACCTCGGCCGCCGACCCGAGCTGGACCTTCGACGCCAAGTACTACGTGCTGCTGGTGGGATTGTTGCTGGTTTGGGGGGCGCTATTTCTCGATTTGATGCACCAATGGGGAACGCTCCGGCTGGCCTCGAGCATCCCCTTCCAGGTTTGTGTCGTGGGCGCGGCGGGAGTTTTCCTCCTTCCCGCCACGGTGCTGATCCCGGGCTTTCAGCACGCGCTGGTTCTCATCGCCGAGCGCATGGCGCTGGGTGTGAGCGTTTGCGTGTGCGCCCTGGTGGGAGCGGCCAGGCCGCGCATATTGGAACGTTACGCGCTGGTGGTGGTGGCGCTGATCTTCTTCGGTTTCCTCTATCGAGATGAGCGCGCCATGAACGCCCTGGAAGACCGGATGCAAGGCGCCGTGGCGCAATCGGTTCCGGGCCACGGTGTGGTGATTCGAGGCGTGAAAGCAGGCATGCCATGTGGAAGCACGAACTGGAAAGCTCTCGAGGATCGGCGGCCGCGTACCTGAGCCGGGAGCGAAGGGAAGCAGTGCCCTGGCGCCGGATTCTGGCGGAAGGCGGGCTGCTGCTGGCCATGCTGTTGACGTCGTCGTTGCTGGTTCGCGGTTAGGGAACGAAGTAGGCCGGCGCCGCCAGCAGCACCATCAGGTTCCACACCACCAGTCCGCCGTACCAGTAGGTGATCCAGCGGATCAAGTGGTGCTTCTTGGTATAAATGCAGATCCCTCCAATGCTCAGCGCCAGCACTTTAGAGGCTACCACTCCGGCCACCGGGCCGGTGCGCATCAGCATTTGAACGAAGGGGCTGGCTTCGGCCACCCCCAGCTTGAACCCCACCAGGGTGGTCAGTACATCCAGCAGTTGCAGGTAGATGAAGATTTGAACGATAGCCATCCAGTTTTCCCAGTGACTCTATCGGCGCTTCTCTCATAACAATTGTAGCCGCAGCGGGGCAAGAAATATCGTCTATTTTGTACCGTCTGTACCAGTGGAACGACCCCGGCTTGGCGCCAATTCACGTTTTCGGTACTGTGAGGACTGGCTGGGTTTCGCGCATCCGTCCGCCAACAGGATGCTGAAGAAGGCCAACTGGCCCCCGCTCCCTGAAAAGGGTCTCCGGGAAGCGGCCGCCGCGCTCCGGCAGGCCGCCCCGGCGCCGGCCTGACGGCCTGGCCGCCATACCCCGCAGCTCTTACCTTTCCGGATGGTCCCGCGCGGCCAGCCGGGCGTAGATCTGGCTCAAGCGCCCGGTTCGGGCGGCAGGCGTGTAGTCGGCGGAGATCCGCGCATGGGCGGCGGCGGCAAGCCTGCGCGCCAGAGACTCGTTGGTCAGGATATCCGCCAGCGCGCGGGCCATCGATTCGCAGTCGCCGGCGGGGACCAGCAGCGCGCTCTGGTTGTGAGAGACGATTTCCGGAACTCCGCCCACCGCCGTGGCTACCACGGGCACTCGCGCCGCCATCGCTTCCAGCAGAGCGTTGGGAGAGCCTTCGCTGAGAGAAGACAGGACAGCCGCATCGGCGATACCGTAATACGGCTCGGCGGACGGAACCTGTCCCGTGAAAGCGACCGAGCCGCCCATGTTCAGCGATGCAATCGTCGCCTGGAGCCGCTTCCGCTCGGGCCCGTCTCCCACAATCAGCAGAATCGGATGCGAGACGATTCCGCGGGCGAGCAGGCGATGGACCGCCCGCACCGCCGTCTGGTGGTCTTTCTCGCGGGAAAGCCGGCCGGCGATCAGGATCACGCGGTCGTCCGGGCCGATGCCCAGGGCGGCCCGCAATTCCCGGCCGGCCTGAGGAGACCGGAAGCGCGAGCCCCACTGCGGATCGATGGCGTTATGCACGATCTCGATCCGATGGCGCGCGACGCCGTGGTGAATCAGCTCTTCGCGAAATGGAACGCTGACCGTCAGAACCTGGTGGGCGGCGCGCAACGACCAGCGGTCCAGTTGGTTGTACATGCGCACGCGCAGGTCCGGCCAGGTATAGCCGTGGTGAAAGGCGATCCACGGCGTGGTGGCGTGGAACCCCGCCGCGCGAACCAGAAGATGCGATTTGACAGCATGGCTCTGAATGACGTCCGGCTGGAATTCCCGAATCACCGAGCGCAATTGCGGGATGACGCCGAAATCGAAGCGGCTCTTTTCGGTAATCGGATAGACCGGTCCGGCCTGGCGCGCCGCCTCCATACAGAGATTCTCCACGCCTTCGCGCAGGAAAAGGGCTATGGCGACCTCTACTGGCGGGCCAGCCTGCCCCGAACGCGCGCAACAGGCGAACTGAAACAGGTTCTTCGAGGGTCCGGTAACGCTGTTGGCTTCCAGGAGCGCCAGTAGACGGACGGGCGTCACTTCTCGATCATATCCAACTTTCTCGTTCCGCCCTCCGTGAATGGCGGGCTTCCGGGACTGTAATTCGCGGGTGGAGTGCGATCGAGGTTAGAATAGGTGTCTGTAAGAACGCGCTCGCCTCGTAAGAATAGACGTCTCGTGGCGTAAAAGGACGGGCCGCCGGCGGTATCCCAGAATGACCGTTATGAGTCCAGCGCAGGCTAGCGCGGTCCGGCTCTTGCAGGTGGCGCAACGCTTCTCGGCCAACCCCACCAGTGGCGCGGAATTGCGCATTTTCCATCTGGCGAACGAACTGGCGCGGCACATGTCCGTGACGCACCTGGGCTTTGCGCCTCCGGGGACCGCGGACGTCCCGGCCGGCGGAGGTTGTCCCATCGAATTTGCGGCCGTAGCCCGCCAGGGATCTCACCGCATCATCGACCTGGCGCGCGGGGTGGTGGGACGCATACCGTATCCCGTACTGAATTACACCCGCCGCAGTATGAAGTCGGCATTGTGCCGGCGGCTGGAGACCGAGTCCTTCGACATCGTGCTTCTGGAGAGCATCCATCTGGCGGCCTATCTTCCGCTGTTGCGCCAGGCCCGGAACCGCCCCCGCGCCATCGTGTGCGACTGGCACAATATCGAGTCGGAAGTCCTCTCCCGCTATAGCGATGGTGGGGTGAGGCCGTTCCGGAGGTTGTACGGGCGTTACAGCGCCCAACGCCTGGCCGCGTTTGAACGCTGGTTCGTGGGCCAGTGCGATCTGCATATTGCCGTGAGCGAGCGCGACCGGGACACAATGATCCGCCAAGGCGCCCGCACGCCAATTGTGGTGATCGACAACGGGGTGGATGTGGCGCGTTTCCGTGAGACCGGGCCGGGCGGTGGCCCGCCCCGGAACCGGGTCCTCTATGTAGGCGCCATGGACTCTTTTGAGAATTCCGACGCGGTGACCTTCTTTGCGGCAAAGGCATGGCCGCAGATCCGCCGCAGCCTCCCCGGCGCGGTCTTTACGATCGTGGGGCGAAATCCCTCGCGGGAGGTCCAGGCACTGGCCTCCCTCGATGGGATTGAGGTCACCGGAAGCGTGGCCGATGTCGTGCCGTATTACCGGCAGGCCATTGCCGCGGTCGTGCCGCTCCGGGTGGGGGGTGGCACCCGCCTGAAGATTTTGGAGGCCATGGCCGCCGGGGTCCCCGTGGTCTCGACGCTTCGGGGCGCCGAAGGGCTGCTGGTTACACCGGGCGTTCACTATCTACTCGCCAACGACCAAGCCGGAATGCACAGGGCCGTCGTGGACCTGGCCGGCGACCCGGCGAAGCGGGAGAGACTGGCAGCGGCCGCCGGGGCCGTGGTGCGGGAACGATACGACTGGCCGGTGCTGGGCGACCGGCTGGCCGCGGCTCTGTTCGCATTGCTCGAAGGCCGCCTCCCCGGCAACGCCGCCGGCGAGTAGGGGTCCAGCCGATGGCGGCGCGATCCCAGCATTTTCAGAGTTAATGGGAGTGATATGATGTCACACCTCTGTAGCCGCATCACAATCGTTCCGACGTTTGCGCAGTCAGGCGCGCGATGCTAACATCGAAAACGCGTGCTCAAACGCCTTATCCGGCCTTGTGCTTCTGGATTCGGCAGACGGAGGCCTTTTGGAAGCTTATGAATCGGACAGGGGCGATAATCGTCGGAACAGGTCCAGTCGGACTGACGGCGGTCCGTGGAGTGCTCACCCGGACCGGCATTAGGCCAATCGTTCTAATGAAGAGCCGCTACATGGGCGGCATCTCCCGGATCGTGAACCACGCCGGCACACCGGATCGATATCGAGGAATCTTCTGATGGCTACGGGGGCAAGGCCATCTGAAACGCCGCCTGACGCCGCCAGTCCCAACATTCTCGACCGCGCGGCGGCGGGATTGAATGGCTGGTTGGGGGCGCACCAGGGGCTGTACCTGGCGATCGCCAGCCTCTTGTGTGTGGCCACCTTCACCGGCTACGCCCGCCATGGAATCATGTGGGCCGACGAGAGTCTCGAACTCAGCGTCATCCGCGCCGGCAACCTCCAGCAGATGTGGAATGCGCTCATGGACGGCATCCAGACGCATCCGCCCGTGCTGGATTTGGCGACGCAACTGCTGTTCCGCGTGTTTGGGGACAGTCTCTTTGTCGCCCGGATGCCGTCGGCTCTCTGCTTTTGCCTGATGTGCCTGTGCCTGGCCAGGATCGTCTGGCGATACGCGCCACCCTCCTACGCCGCCGCAACGTTCTTCCTGCCGTTTGCCACCACTCTGCGCGAATGGGGATCCGGCGCCCGGCCCTACGCGCCAATGCTGGGCTTTTCCGCTTTGACGCTGCTGTGTTGGGACAACCTGCAAAACACAGATGGGCGCCGCCAGGTCCGCTGGCGAATTGCATTTTTGTTGAGCCTCGCGATGACGCTGTCCACGCACTTCTACGCCATCCTGATCCTGCTGCCCCTGGGCTTGGGCGAACTCGCAAAGTGGATCCTCCGCAAGCGTCCGGACTGGCCGACTATTCTGTGCTTCCCGGTGGCTCTCGTCCCTTACTGCTTGTGGCTCCCGGTGCTCATCTCCGGCGGCCGTATATTCCTAAGACATTATGCGTCGAGGGCGGAGTTCCAAACGCTGTACGAGTTCTTCGGCTCCCTCGTTTTCAGCCTGCCGTGGGTCGGAATCGTTCTGCTTCTTTTCGCGGCGGCCGGGCTCGGCGCCATGCGCGCGGAGGCGGCCCAACGGCCATGGGTCTCTCAAGCGCAAAGACTGATGCTGGTGGTGAGCTGTGGATTCCTCCTGCTCCCGTTCTGCGGCTACCTCCTCGGCGTGTTGTGGACCGGCTGGTTCCCTCCGAAGTACTACATGATCGCCGCCTTCGGCCTGATACTCGGGTTGCCTCTGCTGCTGCCGGCCTTGACTTCCTGGCGTGAAGCCGTGGGGCTGTGTGTCTTCCTGGCCATGGCCGGCCACGGTTTGCTCGTGGGGGCCCGGGGGGTGAGCTACTTCTGGAGGTCGGAGCGGCCCTACCCGTCACTCGCCGAAATACGGCGCTTGATTCCCGACCCCCAACCCGATATCGTGTTCTCCGCGCCCATGCACGTCGGGCCGTTCCTAGAGGCGAACAGATCCGATACGAACACTCACGTGCTGTACCTGTTCGATCCTCAAAAAGAGCTGGCCGAGTACGGAAACGACACGTCGGATACCACTGTCGCCATCATCTATGAGCGTTCGATCCGACTGGGGCACCCCAGCACGACGGCTGCCCCTTTCGATGCTTACGTCGCCACCCACAGGCATTTCTTCATCCTCTGCATGGGAGAGGTTTTGGGCATTCAGGAATGGCAGTTCAAATACCTCCTGAACCACTTGCGCGCGCGCATGCTGTGGTTGGGGAAGGCCGGAGTTTTCGACGTATATCAAGTGGATCTACCCGCACTGGCGCCCGCTGGGCAATAGCGGATGGACTCCGGGCCTTGGCGCGGTCTTCTGGTTGAGCAAGGGGTGGCCGGCCGGGAATCGCTCCCATTCGCGGAAATGAACCGGCTTGAGCAGCCACGGGAACCGGGCCTCCGCCGCGAAGCGGAGAAGCTCCTCCAGCGATCTTACGAGTTGCGTACGCGGCACGGGCATGCCGTTTTTGTTGGCAATCTCGTACTGGCACTTTTTGGTGGCGAGCAGGGCCTGCGCGGTAACGCCGGCGTGCAGAAAAGTGAAATGCTCCCGCAGTTCCGCCGCGTGGTATGCGATCGCCGTGACAAACTGGTCCGCGCTCGAAATGAGGACCGGCTTTCCTCCGATCTTTTTGCCCAGATCGACCAGGAAACGCACCCATTCGGCAGGCGCCTCGTCCGGGTTCGGACACAAATACGCTTTCCCGTAAACGGTCTTGAAACCCGGCTGGTTCGGAACGCAATCGATGCACGAAACGTCGACGCCGCGGCGGCGCAGATTCCGCATGAGGACGACTCCGGTCTGGTAAGCGCCCGCGACCACAGCCGGCGGCCAGCGGCGAGCGTGCGCGGGATCGGGTCTTGCGTCAGGGGTGCGCATCGGAGCCGTCATGTGCCGGCTCTTACATCTCTGAGCCAAGCCGTGTTACTGTCATAACATAGAAGAATAACGTTTCAGTTCCGGGCGCCGCCGGTGCACCGCCCGAAAGCGTGCTCCTATATGGACCTGAGAGTGCCAGTATCCGTCAGAGTACCGCATGACAATCGTTCCGATTTGATTGGATTCGCTCTCTCCTCGATACGAGAGCGGACCCTCAAGCCGGCTGAGATCCTCATTGTCGATGACGCGTCTTCTCCGGAGCACCGCAACCGCCTCAATGAGAACCCGCATCTTGCGGCGATCGCGAACCCGATGACTGTTCTTGGAGACTGTGGTGCGGCGACACAGGTGGTGGAGGGCCACTCCCTGGAGATCATGACTCTTGAGGCCGCTCTCGAAGCGATGCGATCACCGGGCGCCGGATGCCACGCTTACCACACAAGTAGATGAATCCGCCGGGCGCAAGCATGACGACCACCGTCGTCAAGGGAGCAGGCTTAAACGCGGCGGCCCGGTTCGGCACGCAGATCCTCGCGATTGCCGGCACAGCCGTGGTCGCCAGGCTGGTTCCGCCGCGCGCCTACGGCCTCATGGGTATGGCTGCCGTGGTGATCGGGTTCGCGGGACTCTTCCGCGACCTCGGTACGGCCAGCGCGATTGTGCAACGCCGGGATATCGATGACGGTCTGCTCACGAGCGTCTTTTGGCTGAATCTATCAATGGGGATCGCTGTAACCGGCGCCTGCTGGCTGACGGCCCCTTGGGCTGCGCTCTTCTATCGGGAACCCGCGCTATTGGGGGTATTGCGGGCTCTCAGCGTTGCCTTTTTGATCCTGTCGCTAGCCAGCGTCCACGGCGCTTTGCTCACTCGCCAGCTCCAATTTGGGCGAATCGCCGTGGTGGAGCTTGCGGCCGGGGTCGCCGGTCTGGCGGCGGCGATAACGGGCGCTCTGATGGGCGCCGGCGTCTGGAGCCTGGTGATGAACCTGCTGGTGAACTGCGCGGTCTCCGCCGTCGCCATGATTTGGGCAAGGCCCTGGCGGCCCAGGCTCCACTTCTCCTGGGTTGAGCTTCGTTCGATCTCCGGGTTTGGCCTGAACCTGTCGGGATCCAATATAGTGAACTACTTCGCCCGGAACGCGGACAATTTGTTGGTTGGCAAGTATCTGGGCGCTGTGGCTCTCGGCTTTTACGGCCTGGCATACAACATCATGCTGTTCCCGCTGCAGGCCGTTGGCCAGACCCTGGGGCGTGTTCTGTTCCCCGCCTTCGCAGCCATGCAAAGCGACCACGCGCGTTTGCGCCAGGCCTACCTCCGTGCCTCTGCCGCGATTGCGTTCTTCGCATTCCCCCTGATGGCCGGAGCCACCGTCCTGGCGCCGGAAGTGATCGCGGTCTTCCTGGGCCCGCACTGGGGGCCCGCGGTACCGGTGCTTCGGATTCTGGCGCCTGTTGGCCTGTTGCAGTCGCTGACCGCGATCACCGGGCAGATCTATCTGGCTACGGGCTCGACGGGTGCGATGTTTCGATGGGGCACGTTGTTTTCCGCTGTACTCGTCGTGGGCTTCGTCGCAGGTTTGCCCTGGGGCATCCTGGGGGTGGCGGCCATTTATGCCGTGCTGAGCGCCCTATTGCTGATTCCCAGCCTCGCCATACCGTGCCGCTTGATCGGTCTGCCGCTGGCCGCGCTATGGGAATCCATTCAGCTCATCGCGGTGGTTACGGCGGCTATGGCTGCGGTGGTCGTCGCGTCACGGTGGGTTCTGATATTCCAACTCAAGGCGCCGCCACCCGCGACTCTTGGAATTTGCACTGTGATGGGCGCGGCCTTCTATTTTCTGTTCATGTATTATCGGCGGTCGGCGGTGTTCCGCGATGTGCTCACGCTGGCCGGCCCGCGCTGGAGCGTTCTGAGGCGCCTGGCGGATCTCTTGCAACCTGCCGATGCCGCCTCCGCCTCAAGCAGCGGCTCACGGCATTGAAGGATACCTGGCGGCGGCGCTAACAGTTGTGCGGAGCATCGCCAAGCTGGCTCAGGGAGGGTGGAAGCTCGCGCCGCGGAAAGAGACTCGCCAAGCCGCTCAACCATGCGGAAAACTGGCTTGCTTCCACGCCGGGTGCATCGAGAAAGCGCGGCAGTTGATACCGGTCGGACATGGCCGTCGCCATGCCCGCCTCGCAAGTGGTAGCGGAGACGATTCCCAATTCCATGAGCCAGGGCTTGAATTCCGGCAACCAGAAGCCCCCGGGGTAGCAAAAGTGCTCCGGCTTCCGCACGCCAAACCGTTCGAGCGCGTGTTGGTTCTCCAGGACCTCGTTGCGGAACAATTCCCGCGAACGGTGCACGCGGTGATGGTGGCAGTGCAACTGAAAATCGACGCTCTTCGCGGCCAATTCAGCCACTTCTTCGGGCTTCATGAGGTGCAGTATCCTCCGTGACACCAAGTCTCCGAAATCCACCCCAAGTCGAGCGGCCAGAATCTGCAAGAGTTGCTGTTTCTCCCGCCCGTTTAAACCCTTGTCCCGCGCGGCGTCCAGTATCCGCCCCGTCTGGCGGAACAGGCTCTCTCCTGCGAGTATCCGGTCGATGCCGATCTCCGGTAAACTCACTTCCTCGGCTCTCCCCTTCCAAAGGAGATACAGCACCATCGGATCGAATACAGGAAGATTTGCGATCGAGTAATAGGTCGAAAAATACACCGTCACGGGCCACCCAAAATCCTGCAAAATGGGCCATGCTTTGGCGTAGAAGTCGTAGAAACCATCGTCGAAAGTGATGACTACCGAGCCAGCCGGCAGCGAGCCCTCGAAGAGCATGGTCACAGCGTCCTTAAGCGGAAGCACGTTACAGCCGGCGTTGCGGATGCGTTCTAATCTTTCCCGAAACTGCTCCGGCGATATATACAACCCCGAGCATAGGTGTTCGTCATCCAGTGACACGCCATGATAGCAGAGGATCAGCAGCCGGCGGGTTCGCCAGGCGCTTTTCAGGAGAATCGCATTGCATCCAACCAGGTCCGCGCCTCGAAGTACCAGCCTCTTCGCGTAAGACAGCATAGGACACTATCGGATCTCGGATCTCCTCAAATGAGCGTAACATGTCCCGCCGCCACCCCAAGCGGCTGTTTGCCGGCCGAGCCCGAGGCGTGGCTTAAGTTGTCCGGGGTCTGCTCCATACGATGAGTGTCCCCTCGAGCCGCGCGCCGAAACCAGGGTGCGCCGCCCTGCTCCAGCGTCATTCTGGAATAATGGGGTCATGTGCGGAATCGCGGGACACGTCGCGCCCGGGCAGCCCCAGGCCGCCGAACGGACGGTCGCAACCATGGTGGACGCGCTGGCGCGCCGCGGTCCGGATTCGCAAGGAATCGAGAGTTGGCCCGACGCGGTTCTTGGGCATAGGCGGCTGGCGATTCTGGATCTGAGCGACGCGGGCCGCCAGCCCATGCTTTCGAGCGATGGCCAGGTGGGCCTGGTTTTTAACGGCTGCATTTATAACTTCCAGGAACTGCGCGGAGAGTTGGAAAGCCGCGGCCATCGCTTCCGTTCGAATGGCGATACGGAAGTCCTGTTGCGCGGCTACCAGGAATGGGGCATCGATGCGTTGACGGCGCGGTTGCGCGGCATGTTCGCCTTCGCCATCTGGGATCAGCCGCGGCGCCGGCTCACGTTGGCGCGCGACCGGTTGGGGGTGAAGCCCCTAGTGTATTGCGCGCGCCATGGCGAGATCGGGTTCGCGTCCACCGTCGCCGCCCTGCGGTCGGCGGGTTTCGGCGGAGAAATCGATCCGCAAGCCGTCCTGGACGTGCTCGAATTCGGCTACGTGACCGAGGACCGGGCCATTTACGGAGGCATCTCGAAACTGCCTCCGGCGACGATTCTGGAATGGAGCGGCGGCGGCATCGAACAGCGCCGGTATTGGTCCTTGCCGGAGATCGACGAATCCTCCCGAGTCACATTCGAGGAGGCTGTGGAAGAGACCGAGCGGCGGCTGCTGGAATCCGTCCGGCTGCGGCTGATTTCCGACGTCCCGATCGGCGCGCTGTTGAGTGGCGGCGTCGATTCCGCGCTGGTCTGCTGGGCCATGCGCGAGCTGAACGCCAACGTGAAGGCGTTCACCGTCCGGGCGCCCGGAGACGCTTCCGATGAAAGCGCGGATGCCGCGCACACGGCCCGTACGTTGGGCATTTCGCACGAGATCATCGATATGCCCGATGCCGATTTCTCCCTGGATGAATTGATTGGCGCCTACGGTGAACCGTTCCCTTGCCAATCCGCCCAGGCGATGTTATGGGTGTCGCGCTCGGTGAAGCGGCGCGCCACGGTGCTGCTGACGGGCGATGGCGGAGACGACGTATATTTAGGCTATCCGGATTTTTGGAATGCCTGGCTGGCGCAACGGCTGGCGCGCCGGTTGCCGGCGGCCACGCGGGCCGCGTGGCGCGTGGCGCGCAAGTTGCTTCCCGATGCCGGTCCGGCGCGGCGGCTGACCAACTTCCTGAACTATGCGACCGGCGGCCTTGGCGAACGGCTTCGGGCGCATGATGGGCTTCCGTATTTCGAGCGGCGCTCGATTCTGGGAGAAAAACTGGCTGGGCGGCAGGTGCCGCAACGGCTGGTTCCGGCGTCGATGGAATCGGCGCGGCGTTTGCTTTCCGACACCCTCGCCTATCATCGCGAAGTGCATTTTACGAGCGAGTTCATGCCCAAGGTGGACGGCGCGACCATGTATTACGCCCTGGAAGCCCGCGCGCCGCTTCTCGACCAGAAGATTTGGGAGTTCGCCGCCGCGCTGCCCCCGGAGGTGCGCTTCCACGGAAACCGGTTGAAAGCGATATTGCGGGAAATGGCGCGCCGCCGCGTGGGGCCGGAGGTTGCCTTCCGCAAGAAACAGGGATTCACGGTTCCAGTCGAACGCTGGCTCGCCGACCGGTGGAGCGCCATGCTGGACCGTCTGGGCGAGGGTACCATTCTCGAAAGAGATGGATGGGTGCGCCCTGGCTCGCTGCGGGAGCCTCTTCGCGAGGCGCTGGCTGCCCGCTGGGTTCCGGTGCAGTTGTGGCGTCTTTTGGTGCTGGAACACTGGATGGAGAAGAACGGTAGCGGCGCTATCGGGCCGCCATCCGAGTCGTGGGGAAGAGGAATGGCGGGTCAGGCGCACGGTGATGCCAGCCCCTAGGCGGTAATTACGAATGAGCGGTCTTTGCCCGGATCACCCGCGCCGGGCTGCCGACCGCCACGGAGTGGGGTGGGATGGGGCGGGAGACAACCGAGCCGGCGCCAATCGTCGTACCGGGTCCCACGTCCGCCATCACGATGGCGGCTGCTCCGATCCAGCACTGATCCCCGATTGTCACGGTCCTGAAGACACCTTCTTCGGCGCCCGAGATTTCGCCCTCCTCGTTGCGCGCATGCTGCCGGTTGCCACTGAGGATCTGAACGCCGGATGCGATCTGCGCGCCCTTGCCGATCACGGCCTTCCCGATGACGCAGTAACTGCCGATGTACACGTTGGGGCCAAGTTTCGCCTCGGAGTGAGCGAAGAAGGACCCAAACGAGATCCGACTCGATAAAGAGCATTCGGTGAGCGTAAGCCTGTAGAAGGCAATGCGCAGGTAATCGCCCAGGGCGCCTGGCGCCAGGGCGCAAAGATGGGCAAAGGCAGTGTATGGGGAGGCCCACCTCCCAAAACCCGCGGCCGCGGCCAAGGGGAACGCGACCGTAAGGAATGCGCCGCGCAGGATCGTTTTTAGTGCGCGTTTCGCCATGGATATCAACGCGAGCCGGATACCCGTTCATTCTTAACACTAACAGATTCGAGGCCCGGCTCCCGAGCGGCGATGAAAGGCAGCGCGCAGTCCACGGGCCGTGCGCCACGCATTCGCGGCGCCGGCCACAATGAACGGAAACAGGAAAGGCTCGATGCAAAATGTGAACCGGTACGTGCCGTAGTAAATTAGGGTCGTCGCCAGCGTCACTAGAAACATGGCGCCGGCGACGAGCGTATAGGCCTCATTGCGTTCACGCCACGAAAACCCGAGCGCGATAAAAGCGGCGTATACGCACCCCCGGAAGAAAAATGCGATATAAGAGGCTGGGAGCGGAACCCACGGCACGGGCACAAACCCGCGCACAAGTTTGCCGACCATCAGGCGGGGAAGCGCGTACCAGTTCGCTCGAATGAACTGCATCGCGCGATCGTGATAATAGGTGTTCAGCTCCCACTCTGTCCGCGTTTGTGCGAGGTCCCGCTTGGTCTTCTCGCCGGGGATTTCGTTCGGCATGATCCAGTAGCCCCAAACGCTGAGATCCGTGGCGACGCGCTCGTTATTTCCGCCGTACAGCGTTTCGCCTTCCATGCCGCTCAGGATGGGGAAATGGCCCGTCACCGCGTAATTGCGCGCCACCCACAGGGCTGCGGGCAGGGTGAACAGGGCGCCTCCAATCACCCACAAGCGAAGATTGCGCCACTGAGCCAAGCGTGTTGGCCGAAACACGGCGTTCCAAGCCAGCAACACTGCGGGCAGGAGAACGAAGTTCGGGCGCGCCAATACGCCGGCGCCGGCCAGTAGCACCCCGCAATAAGCAAGTTTGCCGCCCTCAAAGGCGAGAACCAGCCCGGCCAAAACCACCACCAGGAAGGCGATTTCGGAGTATCCTGTGACCGCGAGTGCGGAAGCGGGAGGATACATGCCGAGGAAGGCTCCCGCCAAGACGCCGCCCACGAAACTTCCGGTCAACTGAAAGGTCAGGAGCAGCATGAGAGCCGCTGAAACCGCGTGAAGCGCGGCGCCCGTGAAGCGCAGGATCGCGTTGTCATTCGCATTCGGAAACAGCGACGCCGGAATGGAGAGAATCACTGGCCAGAGCGGCGAACGCGAAATGTCCGGCTGGTCCGGCCAGAAACTTCTTTTTAGGCGATACCCGTGACCGGACGCGAGCGATCTTGCCAGCCCGATAAAGTAAGGACCGTCTCCGTTGACGGGCGAATCGAGGCCTCCGTGAGTGATGAGCGCGGCGTCTGCCGCCAGGGTCAATAACACGATCAACAAGCCGGCCGCGAACAGTTTGATCAGCATCGCACGGCCGGCCGCGGAGAGTGGAAACGGGACAACACTATTCATACCGTTTGATCCCTGTTCATGTTTCGAGCGACTCCGCAGCCCAGGATGGGGCCGGCCCTGGTTCCTCCGTGCAGGCGAAAACCAGGGGCTGTCCTATTTTCGGTCAATTTCTCAGCCGCCCGATCCGCCGCACCCTTTACTCCCAAACCGAAGGGGAAGATGGGATTACCGGATGCGTACGTTTCCATTCTGCAACTCTCGGAAGAATTAGTATGCGGCATTTCCAGCTCCTGAAGCAAGGGCTGATTACTGCGCTGAACCTGGTGAGATCTCCGCCAGGACCGGAACCTCCACCGAGAAGTCCGAACGTAGCGGCGACTAAGGTGTTTGAATGACAGGTAGTTCGCTCTTGGCCAGGACGGCGCCGGACGGGGACAAATACTGCAACTCGACCAGCCGAGCCCCCGGCGCCCCGTTCACTGCCACGGCGCACGGCGAGGTATTGCACTTCGTGTATGATTCCTGTCCGTCCGGCCCCGTGGCCACCACCTGGACGCTTACCGCCCCCGGAACGGTCGATAGATGGAACCCTAAGTAAAATGTCCGGTTGCCGTTCAATAGCGCCCCACCCAGCCTGGTGGCCGGCCAGGACGATAGGGAACTGATACCCCACTCCTGACCGAACCACTTCGGAGCCGCGCCCAAAGGAGGAGTGCCGGATATATCCGTGCCACCAGGGTCGAACTGATCCATGTAAATCCCGTCGGGCACGCACACCGTTGAACCCGCAGGGCATGTTCCCGGCTTAGCCCACATGGCATTATAGAGCACGTCAATGAAGGCGCCCAGGCTCGCGTCTTTGCTATAGGGGTAAGCCGCCATTAATCCTCGAATCGCCTCTGAACTGATCGACCTAGCCAAATCCCCAGTAAAACCAGCGGTACACGGGCTGTATGGGCCTTCCTGAATCGGAGCTTGGCAATTCACGTACTGGGCACCGTAGTAAACGGCTTTCTGAGACGACTCATACCCGTAGGTTTTGATCCAGTTTGCCGAGCTTAAATTGTAGCTTCGCGCCAACGCCGAGTTCACCGGATCGCCGACCGCAATCGCCTTGGAAGCGAAGTCGAACGCCATCGCCAATAGCCCTTCCGTGTATACGTAGGAGCCATACCCCACGAACGGAGTGTCATAAGCGGGTGATCCCAACGCCCAACCGTGCGTTCCGGTTGTTCCCGCGTAGGGCCGGTCCAGC
>Ga0181527_1000711_pt1 | contig 37828 bp, 39 predicted proteins | sample PEATcosm2014_Bin_30_FD_119762 | JGI IMG/M metagenome (GOLD analysis project Ga0181527, IMG submission 119762) | Peatland microbial communities from MTU Mesocosm Facility, Houghton, MI, USA - PEATcosm2014_Bin06_60_metaG | ecosystem: Environmental > Terrestrial > Soil > Wetlands > Peat | place...
CGCCGTGGTGCGCGCCGCCGCCCAGGATCCCGCCGTGCAGCGGATTTTCGTCAATGCGGCGATCAAACGGGCGATGTGCCGCGTCGCCGCCGGCGAGCCCTGGATGCGCAAGGTGCGGCCCTACTACTCGCACAATTACCACTTCCATGTGCGGCTCCACTGCCCGCGCGGCGCGGAAAGCTGTAGGGATCAAGACCCGACGCCGACCGGCGACGGCTGCGACGCCTCGCTTGCCTGGTGGTTCAGCGACGAGGTGCTGCATCCCAAACCGTCGAACAAGACCTGGCCGCCGATGACCATGTCCGCGCTGCCGGCGGAGTGCCGCGCCGTGCTGAACGCGCGATAGGCGACGCCTCGCGCTCTTCGCGACAGCCTCAGTCGGCGATGGCCAAAAACACCTCGCCGACGCCGGCGATGCTCCCCTCGACCCGGTCGCCGGGGAGAAGCGGTCCAACTCCTTCGGGCGTGCCGGTGAAAATCAGGTCTCCCGCCGCCAGCGCGACATAGCGCGACAGTTCGGCGATCACGCCGGCAACGTCGAGGATCATGTCAGCGAGGTCGCCATTTTGTCGAAGGACGCCGTTAACGCTAAGCGCGATCCGGCCGCTTTTGGGATGGCCGATCCGCGCCGCCGGGCGGATCGCTCCAATCGGCGCCGATTGATCGAAACCCTTGGCGAGATCCCACGGCTTGCCCTCGTCGCGCGCCTGTTTTTGCAAATCGCGCCGGGTCAGATCGATCCCGGCCGCGTAACCATAGACATGCTCCAGCGCTTGCGCGCGTAAAATATTGGCGCCGCCGGAGCCGAGCGCCGCCACCAGTTCGATCTCATGATGAAGATTTCGGGTCATCGGCGCATAGGGAATGACCGAGCCGCTGACCACGACCGCGTCGGCGGCCTTGGAGAAGAAGAACGGCGGCTCGGCGCCTGGGTCCTTGCCCATCTCGCGCGCATGCGCGGCATAGTTGAGTCCAACGCAAAAGATGCGTCGCACCGAAAAGCGCCTGATGTCGCCCTCGATGGCGACGCTGGGGCGGGGCGGCGGGGCGAACAGAAATTGCGTCTCGCTCATTAAGGGCTCGCTTCAAGTTTTTGGCGCGGGTTACGGCTTTTAGACTCTTCGCGAATGAATCGCAGCGGGAATTTCGCGAAGGCGCGTCGAGGCGACAGGACGCTTGTCGCCTGATAGTTTCGTTTCGCGCCCGGCCAATAAGCGCGTTCCGCTGGCCTCGCGCGGAGGAGCACATGCAATTTTCCGTCGACGAGGCGGCCAGCGACCTCGCGAGCGCGCTCCAGCGCCGGCAGTTCGGCTTCGGCCTCCTCGACGAGGCTCTCGTCGTCGCGCTGCGCCGCGGCGCTCTATCCGACTGGCTGCCGCCCGAGGGCGAACCGGCCTGCGCGTCGCCGTTGCTGCTGCATATGGAGGACGCCATTCGCGCGCTGCGCGAGCGGGACGAAGAAATCGTGCTGCCGTCGATGCGGCCGCCGGCGCCGGACGCGACGCGCGTGACCATTTCGATCGCCTGGAACGCGGCGAGCCGCCGCTTCGTCATTATCACCACCCCCGATCATGGCGCGGAGCAGATCGACCGCCTGCTGGCCTCGGAGCGACGCGAAAAGCTGCTTTTGCAGCAGCAGGCCGAGGCGGCGCAGGCGCGGCTGCGCGTCGCCGACACGCTCTATCGCGACATCGTGGAATGCGCCGGCGATCTCGTGCTGCGCTTTCGCGCCGACCGGCGCATTGTTTTCGCCAACCGCCGCGCGGCCAGCTTTCTGGGCTTTCCGCAAGACGCGCTGCTGAACCGCTCGATCGATGAACTTTTCCCCTCGCTCGGACATGGAAATCCCTGGCGCCTCGACGCCTATGCCGAGCGGCCCGCCTCGTTCGAAATGGCGGCGCGAGACGCGCGCGGCGCGCCGGTCTGGCTTTGGTGGGACGCGCGCTTTTCGGGACCCGAGGGCGGCGGCGAATTTCAGGCGGTCGGGCGCGACGTCACGGCCGCGCGTCGCCTTCGCGCCGAACAGGACAAGGCCCGCGAGGAGGCGCGCGCGGCGGAACTCGCGTCCCAGCGCCTGCGCATCGCCCATGATCTGCACGACACCTTGGCGCGCTCGATCGTGACGCTCATCCTGGAGATGGGCCTTGTCGCGAAGACGACCCGAGACGAAGGAGCGCGCGCCAAGCTCATCGAGCTTCAGGCCGAGGCGCGCGCCGGCCTCGCCGAAGCGCGCGACGCCATCACGCGGCTGCGCGCCGCCCGTCGCGACGAGGACGACCCGAAACGGATCGTCGAGGCGTTCGCGAAACGCGTCCGCGAAAATGGGCCTCTGGAACTGCGCGCGGACCTTGCTCTCGACATCTCCGCGCTCCCCTCCGAAACAGCCGAAGCCCTAAGTCGAATCTTGCGCGAAGCCCTGCGCAACATCGAGCTGCACGCTGGCGCGCGGCGCGTCGACATTGACATGCGCGAGCGTGACGGCGCCGTTTGTCTCGATGTCAGCGACGACGGCGTGGGCTTCGATCCGGCGCGGCCGGCGGCGGGACATTTCGGATTGGTGGGGATTAAAGAGCGCGCGGCGGCCATCGATGCGACGCTCGACATTTTTAGCGCGCCGGGCGAGGGCGCGCATTTGAGCCTGCGCGCGCCGCTCGGCGTGTCGCGCGCATCGCGCGCGCCGGAATCTCAGTCGAACAATTTTGGATCGTAGCTGCGCAGCACGCCGCAAAATTCGCAGGTGACGCCGATCCGCCCATCGTCGCCGATCATGGCGCCGCGTTCTTCGCTGGAGAAGCTGCGCAGCAGATTTTCGACGCGCGCGTCCGAGCAGCGGCAAAATTCCTTGAGTTCGCGCTCCGCGAACACCGTGACCCCGCGTTCATGAAACAATCGAAACAACAGTCGCTCGGCCGAGAGGTCCGGGTCGACCAATTCGTGATCCTCCAGGGTGGCGGCCAGCGCCAGCCCTTCGGTCCAGGCGTCGGCTTCTTCCGGCGCGTCTTGGTCGAGCACGCCCGGAGGCGCGTCGCCGGGCGGAAGATCGCGCGCGGCGATCCCGCTGGCGGGCAAATACTGCAGCAAGAGACCGCCCGCGCGCCAGCCGCGGCCTTGCGGCGTGACGACCTCCGCCACCGCGAGACGCACGAAGGAGGGGATTTGTTCGGACTGACGGAAATATTGATGCGCTGCCTCGGCGAGGCCGCCGCCATCCAATGCGACGACGCCCTGATAGCGCGCGGCGTCCTCCTCGCGCTCGATGGTCAACGCCATATGGCCGTTGCCGAGCAAGTCTCCGACAGAGGCGGCGGAAGTCGCGCGCGCCGGGTCGAATCGGACAAAACCGCGCAGGCGGCCCGGCGCGTCGTAATCCACGACGATCATATCGACCACGCCGTCGCTGCGCGTTTGCAGCTGGAAGCGCCCGTGCGACTCCAGAATGGAGCCTAGAAGAGCCGTCAGCGTCACCGCCTCTCCCAACACGCGCGCTACCGAAGGCGGATAGTCGTAATGAGACAAAATCGTATTGACCGTCGGCCCCAGCCGCGCCACCCGCCCGCGCAAGTCGAGCGCTTCCACCGCGAAGGGCAACAGCAGATCGTCCCGCGCGTCGCTGGAGAAAACGCGGACGAGCCTCGAGCCGTCTCCGTCGGTCACGGCGCGTTCGCCTCGAGGCACCAGGCCAAAATGCCCTTTTGCGCGTGCAAACGGTTTTCGGCCTCGTCGAAGACGACCGATCGCGGCCCGTCCATGACAGCGTCGGTGACTTCCTCGCCCCGATGCGCCGGCAGACAATGCATGAAGAGCGCGTCCTTGGCGGCGAGCTTCATCAGCTTGTCGTTGACCTGAAAGGGCGCGAGCAGATTGTGGCGATGCGTCTCTTCCTCGTCGCCCATCGAGACCCAGCAATCGGTTATGACAGCCTCGGCGCCGACGACGGCGGCGCGAGGGTCGTTCGTCAAGTTGAGCCTCGCGCCATTGTCCTTCGCCCAGCGCGTCACTTCGGGCGTCGGCGGCAGATCGCGCGGGGTCGCGACGTTGATCGTGAAGTCGAAACGCTGCGCGGCGTGAATCCAGCTCGTCAGCACGTTGTTGGCGTCGCCGGTCCAGGCGACGGTGCGCCCCTTGATCGGACCTCGATGCTCCTCGAAGGTCAAGACGTCGGCCATGACCTGACATGGATGGGAGAGCTTCGTCAGCCCATTGATCACCGGCACGCTGGCGTGTCGCGCCAACTGGTCGAGTTCCTCATGCGCGAGAATGCGGATCATCACCGCGTCGAGAAAGCGCGACAGCACGCGCGCCGTGTCGGCGATGGTCTCTCCGCGCCCCAATTGCATTTCCGCGCCAGTCAGCATGATCGTTTCGCCGCCGAGCTCGCGCATGGCGACATCGAACGAAACGCGGGTGCGCGTCGAGGGCTTGTCGAACACCATGCCGAGAAATTTTCCGGCCAGGGGTTTTTCGGCCGCGGGCGCGCCCTTGACTCGCCGCGCCTTGATCGCGGCGGCGCGATGAAGGATTTGGCGCAAATCCTCCGCCGAAACTTGCGACAGATCGAGAAAATGGCGCAGGCCGGCCTTCCCCGTCCACATTGTCATTGCGCGGCTCCATCGGCCCGCAGCCGAGCGCAAGCGTCGCCGAGCCGCCGAGCCGCCTCGGCGATTTCCTGTTCGTCAATGATCAACGGCGGCAACAAGCGGACGACATTGTCTCCGGCGGGAATCGTCAATAGCTTCTCTTTCAGCGCCGCGGCCGCGAATTTGGTGTTGGCCACGCGGGTCTTTATCCCAAACATCAAGCCTTCCCCGCGAATGCTCTCGATGATCGAGGGATGCTGGTCCTCGACTTGAGCCAGGCGCTGCCGCAACAACGGCCCAAGCCGCGCCACCCGCTCCAGGAAACCGGGCGCCAGCACCACGTCCAGGACGGCGGCGCCGACGCTCGTCGCCAGCGGATTGCCGCCGAAGGTCGAGCCATGCGCGCCAAGCGTCATGCCCTTGGCGGCCTCCTCCGTCGCAAGGCATGCGCCGATCGGAAAGCCGCCGCCGAGGCCCTTGGCGAGCGCCACGATATCGGGCGAGACGCCCGCCTGCTCGATTGCAAGAAAGCTGCCGGTCCGGCCGACGCCCGTCTGCACCTCGTCGAGAACCAGCAATAGTCCGTGGCGATCGCAAAGCTCCCGCACGCCCTTGAGAAAGCCATGCGAGAAAGCGCGCACGCCGCCCTCGCCTTGAATCGGTTCCAGCAACACGCCCGCCGTGTTGGGGCCGATCAGGGCCTCGACCGCCGCGAGATCGCCAAAGGGGGCCTGATCGAAGCCGTCGACCTTGGGGCCGAAACCGTCGATATATTTAAGGTTTCCGCCGGCGGCGAGGGTCGCCAGCGTGCGCCCGTGAAAAGCGCCCTCGAAGGTGATGAGCCGATAGCGCTCGGGGGCGCCGCTGGCCGCGTGGAATTTTCTCGCGGTCTTGATCGCGCATTCGACCGCTTCGGCGCCCGAATTGGAGAAGAACACGCGATCGGCGAAAGTGGCGTCGACAAGCCGCCGCGCCAGCCGTTCGGCCTGCGGTATCTGAAAAAGATTGGACACGTGCCAGGGCTTTTCCGCCGCCGCGCGCAAGGTCTCGACAAGACGCGGATGCGCGTGGCCGAGCGAATTCACGGCGACGCCGCCGCCAAAATCGAGATAACGGTCGCCATTGGCGGCGAAAAGCCAAGCGCCCTCGCCACGCTCGAAGGCGAGATCCGCGCGCGCATAAGTGGGAAATAGCGCCGAAGTCACTAGGCCAACTCCATCGGCCGGCGGCCGCCGCGCGCGAGCCCGGAGCCCGAGGATCGGACGGCGAGCGGCGCGGAAGGCCAAAAACAAAGCGCCGCCCGGAAGGGGCGGCAGGTTTCGATGACTTGAATTCTATGGTTTTGCGGCGTCATGGTCAAATCGGACCATCCCGACCGAACGACCGAAAACGAGTCTTTTGTGCAACACCGGAGCACAAAACGCATGAGAAGCCTGTGGGGAACCCGGCTTTCGCTTGCCAGCGACTCTTGCGCGTGATTCATTCAGGAGAGTAACGTCTGTGTCGTCGCCGATGGACAACCGTCGTGCGGTTTTTCTCTCGCGAGTTGGAATGCGTGTCCATCACCGCCGGCGTCGCCGGTTCGGCGAACGCTGATCGATTCCCGAATGGCCGCGCCCGGCGCGATGGCGCCGGCTCACGAATGGAGGCCCTGATGTCTTGGACCGAGGAACGCGTAGAACTCTTACGCAAGTTGTGGGGCGATGGCTTGAGCGCCGCCCAGGTCGCGGCCGAACTTGGGCCGGGGATCACGCGCAACGCGGTCATCGGCAAGATCCATCGGCTCGGTCTCGCCGAGCGCGCCAAGACATCGAGCGTCCCCCGGCCGCGGGCGCCCAGGACGCCAAGAACGCAGACGGGAGAGGTTCGCGCTCAAGGGCCCGTCGTGATGGGCAATGTCGCTCTGGCCCTTTCGCCAAACGCCGTCGTGGCGCTCGCGCCGCAAGTCGACGAGGAAAACGTGATTCCGATTTCGGCTCGGGTGACCTTGATGGAATTGCGCGAGTCGATGTGCCGCTGGCCGCTCGGCGACCCGACCGCCGCGGAATTCCGCTTCTGCGGAGCCAAGTCGCCCGCCGGCTCGGGCCCTTATTGCTGCCACCATTCGCGTATCGCCTACCAGCCCGCGCAGGACAAGCGCCGCCGCGAACCATTGCGCGCGATCCGCTGATCGCGCCGCCTCGTCTCGCGCGGCGTTCGGCGACCGATCAATTGCGGCCGAAGGTTTCGTCGAAGGAATAGCCGGCGCCGCGCACCGTGCGGATCGGATCTTTTTCGCGGCTGCGGATGAGCGCCTTGCGCAAGCGGCCGACATGCACGTCCACCGTTCGTTCGTCGATTTCCGCCGACATTCCCCACACGCTGTCGAGCAGTTGCGCGCGCGTGAAGACGCGGCCCGGCTTTTCCATGAAATATTCAAGCAGCCGAAACTCGGTGGGACCAAGATGGATTTCCCGGCCGCCCCTTTTCACGCGGCGGGTCTCGCGATCGAGATCGATGTCGCCGGCCGTCAGCCGGCTGGCCACGCGCTCCGGCCGAGCGCGCCGCAACAGCGCATGGACGCGCGCCATGAGCTCGGGCGTCGAGAAAGGCTTGACCACGTAATCGTCGGCGCCAACCGAAAGACCGCGCACGCGCTCGCTTTCCTCGCCGCGCGCGGTGAGCATGATCACCGGCATGTCGCGCGTGTCGTCGCGCGCGCGCAGCCTGCGGCAGATCTCCAGACCGGAGACGCCGGGCAACATCCAGTCGAGAATGACGAGATCGGGCGGCGCCTCGGCGAGTCGAAGTTCGGCTTCGTCGCCACGATCGACATGCTCGACGAAGAAACCTTCCGATTCGAGATTATAGACCAACAGCAACGCGAGCGAAGACTCATCCTCGACGACAAGTATGCGCGGGGCGCGTTCGTTGATCGTATCACGCATCGTGGCGGGGCGCGGATCGTTCATCGCGAATTCTCATCCTAATGCGGCGGGTCGACGGGATGCTCCATGTCGAGGCCGGAGACGCGCGTCTTCGGGCGCTCGGTCGGCATCGACTCTCCGGTCACGAGATAGATCACTGTTTCCGAAATATTGGTCGTGTGGTCGCCGATCCGCTCCAGATTTTTCGAGCAGAACAGCAGATGCGTGCAGAATGAGATGTTGCGCGGATCCTCCATCATGAAGGTTAGGAGGTCGCGAAACACCGAATCCTCGAGCGCGTCGAGCTCGACGTCATTGGACCAGACCGCGCGGGCGCGCTCCACGTCGCGCTGCGCATAGGCGTCGAGCGCGTCCTTGAGTTGCAGGGCGGCCACGTCGTGCATCGACTTCAAGCCGATGATCGCGCGCGGCACGCGCGCCTCTCCCACGATCTTGACGGTGCGCTTGGCGATGTTCTTGGCGAGATCGCCGACGCGTTCGAGATCGCCGGAAATGCGAATGGCGGCGATGCATTCGCGCAGATCGACGGCGAGCGGTTGGCGCTTGGCGATCGTGAGGATCGCGCTTTCCTCGATCTCGCGCTGCAGGGCGTCGAGCCGCGGATCGGTCAGAACGACGCGCTGGGCGAGAGCCACGTCGAAGCCGGCGAGCGCGTCCATCGCCTCGGCCAGCATTTTCTCGGCGATTCCACCCATTTCCGCGATCCTGCGTCCGAGCGTCTCGAGATCGCGGTCATAGGCCTTGACGATATGGTCGCTCATTTAGGTTTTCTCCCCGACCGTAATTTTCCGACGGCGCGTATGATGACCTGAAATTTTAGCCGAACCGGCCAGTGATATAGTCTTGCGTCCGCTTCTCCCTTGGCGATGTGAACACCGCGTCGGTCTCGCCAAACTCGATGATTTCGCCAAGGTACATGAAGGCGGTGAAGTCGGAGACGCGCACCGCCTGCTGCATGTTGTGGGTGACGATGGCGATGGTGTAGCGCTGGGAAAGCTCGTCGATCAGTTCTTCGACCTTGGCCGTCGAAATCGGATCGAGCGCGGAACAAGGCTCGTCGAACAGGATCACTTCCGGCTGCACGGCGACGCTACGCGCGATGCACAAGCGTTGCTGCTGTCCTCCGGAAAGCCCCAGCCCGCTCATGTGCAATTTATCCTTCACCTCTTCCCACAGCGCGGCGCCGCGCAGCGCCTCCTCGACGCGCTCGTCGAGCGCCGACTTGGAGAGTTTCTCGTAAAGGCGGATGCCGAAGGCGATGTTCTCGTAAATCGACATCGGGAAAGGCGTCGGCTTTTGGAACACCATGCCGACGCGCGAGCGAAGAAGATTGACGTCCACGCGGGGGTCGAGAATATTCTCGCCGTCGAGCATGACCTCGCCTTGCGCGCGCTGCTTGGGATAGAGATCGTACATCCGGTTGAGCACGCGCAGAAGCGTCGACTTGCCGCAGCCGGACGGGCCGATGAAGGCGGTCACCTTGTTGGTGTGCAACCCGATCGATACGCTTTTCAAGGCGTGCGAGTCGCCATAGAAGAAATCGAGATTGCGCACCGACACCTTGGTCGCGAGTTCGGTATTGACAACCGGCATGACGGTCATTTGGAAGTCCTCTGGCGAGCGAGCGTCCTCGCGGCGATCGATAGAACGAGCACCGTGACGGTTACGAGCAGCGCGCCGGTCCACGCGAGTTGCTGCCAATCCTTGTAGGGCGACAGCGCGAACTGAAAGATCACGACCGGCAGACTCGCCATCGGCGCGTTGAGGTCGCTACTCCAGAATTGATTGTTCAGCGAGGTGAACAACAGCGGCGCCGTCTCGCCGGAAACGCGCGCGACGGCCAGCAGAACGCCGGTCACGAGGCCGGATTTCGCCGCCCGGTAGGCGACGCGCTGAATGACGTAAGAGCGCGGCAGGCCCAGAGCCGTCGCCGCCTCGCGCAGTGAACCCGGCACCAGCAGCAACATATCCTCGGTGGTGCGCAACACCACCGGAATCACCAATATGGCCAACGCCACCGAGCCGGAAATCGCCGAGAAATGCCCCATGCGAGCCACCATCACCTCATACACGAACAGGCCGATGACGATCGACGGCGCGCTCAGCAGAATGTCGTTGATGAAACGGATGACGACGGTAATCTTCGCATAGCGTCCGTATTCCGCCATATAGGTGCCGGCCAACATGCCGAGCGGGGTGCCGACGGCGACGCCGATGACGCTCATGACCAGCGAGCCGGCCATCGCGTTGAGCAAGCCCCCACCGCCGCCGGGAGGCGGCGTCATCTGCGTGAACACGTCCAGCGACAGGCCCTTGGCTCCCTCATAGACCAGGGCGCCAAGGATCATCACCAGCCAGGACAGGCCAAAGACGGCGGCCGCCCAGCACAGCGCGGTGGCGAGGATGTTATTGCGGTGACGCGAGCCATAAAGCGACATGATCAGGCTCCCGCCTTTTGCTCGATGCGCATCAGCAGCAAGCGCGCGCAGGCGAGAACGACGAAGGTGATGACGAACAGGATCAATCCCAGTTCGATCAGCGACGAGGTATAAATATCGCCTACCGCCTCGGTGAATTCATTGGCGATGGTGGCCGAGATCGTCGTGCCCGGCGCGATCAGCGAGCCGGAGATCTTGTGCGCGTTGCCGATGACGAAGGTCACCGCCATGGTCTCGCCAAGCGCGCGTCCGAGGCCCAGCATCACGCCGCCGATCACGCCGACGCGCGTATAGGGGATCACGACATAGCGCACGACCTCCCAGGTCGTACAGCCAATGCCCGAGGCCGCCTCCTTGAGGACCGGCGGAACGGTCTCGAACACGTCGCGCGAGATGGAGGCGACGAAGGGCAGCACCATCACGCCGAGGATGAGCCCCGCGGTCAGCACCCCGATGCCATAGGGCGGGCCGGCGAACAGCGTCGACAGCACGGGCGTGTCGGCGAAGGCCGAAATCAGCGCCGGTTGAACATATTGCTGCAGGAACGGGGCGAGCACGAAGAGGCCCCAGATACCATAGATAATGGAAGGGATCCCGGCCAGCAGCTCGATCGCCATGCCGATCGGCCGGCGCAGCGGCGGCGGGCACAGCTCGGTCAGAAACACGGCGACCCCGAGCCCCACCGGAACGGCCACGAGCATGGCGATCAGCGATGTGGCCACCGTCCCGTAAATCGGCGCCATGGCGCCGAAATTATCGGTGACGGGGTTCCAGGATTGCGAAAAAATAAAACCGAAGCCGAAGGCGCGGATAGCCGGCAGGGAGCCCTGAACCAGCGAAACAATCACGCCCCCGAGCAGCGCCAGCACGAGAAGCGCGGTGGAAAACGTCAGCTTGTGAAAGAGCCTATCGAAGAGGCCGAGCCTCGCGAGCGCTTGGGCTCGATCGCTTTCAACGGTCTTCTGTTCCGCGCCGCTCAGCGCAAGATCCGACATGAGTGCTTCCTTGGCGAGGTTATCGACGCCGGGGTCTTCGAAGGTTTCTTCGGTCACAGCCATTTTCCACGCAAATTCCCGCCGCGCGGCGCCCGCCTATTCGCCGGGGGAGAAAGAAGCCTGGCGGCCACGAGATCGCGGCCGCCAGGGGAACTCTCATACTCGGTCAGGCCAACGTCCAAAATCAATTGGCCAGCGGCTTGCCGTCCGAGTTCTTCACATTGGCGGCCCAGCTCTTCTTGATCAACGCGACGACCGTCTCCGGCAACGGGATATAGTCGAGTTCCTCGGCGGCCTTGCCGCCCTTGGCGAAAGCCCAGCCGAAGAACTTCAGCGCCTCGGCCGTCGCGGCGGCGTCCTGCGGCTGCTTGGGCAACAGGATGAAGGTCGCGGCGGTGATCGGCCAGGATTTGGCGCCCGGCTCGTCCGTCAGGATTTGATAGAAGCCCGGCGACTTGGCCCAATCGGCGTTGGCGGCGGCGGCCTGGAAGCTTTCCGAGGTCGGCGGGGCCACCTTGCCGTCCTTGTTGACCATCTTGACGAAGGTCATCTTGTTCTGCTTGGCGTAGGCGTATTCGACATAGCCGATCGCGCCCTTGGTGTTGGCGACGGTGCTGGCGACGCCCTCATTACCCTTGGCGCCTAGGCCGACGGGCCACTCCACCGCGGAGTTTTCGCCGACCTTGGCCTTCCAATCCGGTGAGACCTTGGAAAGATAGTTGGTGAAGTTGAAGGTCGTGCCGGAGCCGTCGGAGCGATGCGCGACGGCGATCGCCTGAGCGGTGAGCTTCGCCTTGGGGTTCAGCTTCTTGATGGCCGGATCGTCCCAGCTCTTGATCTCGCCCAGAAAAATTTTCGCCAACGCATTGCCGTCGAGCGTGAGTTCGCCCGGCGCCACGCCGTCGAGATTGACCACCGGCACGATGGCGCCGATCACCTGCGGCCATTGGGTGAGGCCGGCGGCATCGAGCTCCTCGGGCTTCAACGGTTGATCGGAGGCGCCGAAGGTCACCGTGCGCGCCTTGACCTGCTTGATGCCGCCGCCGGAGCCAATCGACTGATAGTTAAGGCTGGAGCCGGTTTCCTTCTTGTACATATCCGCCCATTTCGCATAGATCGGATAGGGGAAGGTGGCGCCGGCGCCCGAAATGTCCACGGCGAAGGCGACACTGGCCGTCATGGCGACGCTCGCGGCGACGACGGCGGCGCGTTTCAGAATCTTGGAGATCATGGGCGTTGGACTCTTTTCAGGATCGAGAACGAGACAGCGCGACCCGACATTCGTTTCGCTGATGGAACAATAGACACCCGCCAACAGGGTTTTATGACGGTTTCATGAATATAAGATGACATAGAACTTCATTAATAAGCCGGAGCTTATGCGCCATCCCCGAAGTCGCCCTGAATCGCCGGCAGGATCACCCGGAACATCGCGCCGGCGGAAGGGACGGAGTCGATGGTCAGTTTGCCGCGATGGCGCAGCACGATATGCTTCACGATGGCGAGTCCGAGGCCAGTGCCGCCCTTGGCGCGGCTCTTTCCCGCGTCCACGCGATAAAAACGTTCCGTCAGGCGAGGGATATGTTCGGGCGCGATGCCCGGGCCGTGATCCCGCACCGTGAAGGCGACGAGCCCGCCGAAGCTGCGCAGGGAAACTTCCACCACGCGAACGGCCTCGCCATCCGGGCGACCGTATTTTATCGCGTTCTCGACCAGATTTTCGACGACCCGCGCCAATTCGTCCCTATCGCCGGGCACGATGACGTTCTGCGCGAGATCGACCTCCAGCGTGAGATCGTTCTCCTCGGCCAGCGGAGCCAGCGTGTCGCAAATATGCGCGATCAGCATCGTGAAATCGACGGGCGTGTCCGGACGCAAATGCAGATGCTGCTCGATCCGCGACAGCGACAATACATCGTCGACCAGCCGGGCCATCCGCTCCGCCTGTTCGCGCATGATGCCAAGAAATCGCTCACGCGCCTTGGCGTCCTCCTTCGCCGGCCCCTGCAGGGTCTCGACAAAACCGAGCAGCGAGGCCAGCGGCGTGCGCAATTCGTGACTGGCGTTGGCGATGAAGTCGACGCGCATCCGCTCGACGCGGCGCGACTCGGTGAGGTCGCGCAGGCTGATCACCGCCGCCGGCTCGAACTCTTGAACGCGCAGCGGCGCCACATGCGCCTCGAACCAACATTCGACCGGGAGCCGCTCGACCCACAAGACTTTTTCGGCGCGGCCGCCCGCCAATACGCGGTCCAGCGCGTCGAGCACGTCGGGCGCTCGAAGACTGCGCGCGAGCGGTTCGCTCAGGCGCAACGACGGCAAGACGGCGCGCGCCGACGGATTGGCGGCGACGACGTGAGCCTCCGCGTCAATGACGAAAATCGCCTCCGGCAAGGCGTCGATCATCGCGCGGAGCAGCGTCTCGTTCTGCCATGGCTTGGCGCCATCGCGCATGCCGCCGAGTTCTTCCTGTTCCATCCGTTCCATGATGCGTCAGGCCCCGCCGCCGCGCGCCGCGGTTTTGCGGAAGGCGTCCACCAGGCCGCTCCAGCGTCCGGCGCCCTCTTGCGAACCCAGCAAGATTAGCGCGAGGACGAAGGGGATAAGATAGTAAATCGCGCGAAACAGCAAAAGCGCGGCCAGCATGGCCTCCTGCGAGGGGGCGGGAACGGCGCCGAGCATCACCGCCTCGAAAACGCCGACGCCGCCCGGCGCGTGGCTGATCGCCCCGACCAGCGCGGCGAACACGTAAATCGCGGCGAAGGCGGTGAAATCGAGACTCTGGCTTTCCAGCGGGAGCAACGCGTAGAGCGCCGCGGCGGCGCAGCCAATGTCCAGGACGCCGAGAGCGAGCTGCAAAAGCGCCGTTCGCGCGCCCGGCAAGCCTATGACACGGCCCCAGAGACGCAGGCTGCGACAGGCGAGCGACGCCCAGACGCAATAATAGCCGAGCAATCCCAAAACGGCGGCGCCGAGGAGAAAATTCACCAGCGGCGGCAAGTGATCGATCGCCGCCAGCGGCGCGGCGGCGAAAAAGAGCCCGAGCCCGAGCACGCTCGCCATGCCGAGCCAGAAGGTCAGGCTGACGACGATCGTGATATTGGCGATCTGCCGCGCCGTCAGCGCGGCGCGCGCATAGACCCAATAGCGCACCGCCGCGCCGGTGAGCAGCGGAAATCCGAGCGTGAAGGAAAAGGCGTTGCTGGCGAAGGACGCCAGCGCGACGGCTCCGAGTGGCGCCCGGGCGCCGGCCTGGCGCAGCGCGGCGATGTCATAGCCGGTCAGCGCTATATAGGAGAGGCCGGTCAAACACAGCGCCTCCAGAAGCGTCGCGCCATGCGTTTGGGTGATCGCTGCGGCGAGATCGGCGAATCGCAGGTGCCCCAGCGCGCGGCCTATGACGATGGCGGCGAGAGCGAATAACACGAGGCTGGCGATCGCGCCGATCAACCAGCCGACGCCCCGCGGCGGCCGGGGCGATTGTTGAACGATAGCCGGAGGGGCTGAACAATCGAGCGTTTCGCGCATTAGATCCACTTTGTCGGCGTCTTCCTCGCGTCAAATCGGTTGGAAGACTTTCGTGCGCGAAACGTGACGGGACGATGACGTTTCGCGCCTTTCTCGCGCAAAAGCTTCGCCTCGCCATCGCGACTCAAGACAATCCATGCACGAACCAGCGCGCCAGGGCGCTCTCCTGCCCCGAAACGCCCTCGCGATAGAGCCAGAAGCGACGCCCCTCGCTGTCCACGACGTCGAAATAATCGCGCGCGGGCGGGTTTCGCCGCGTCTCCGGCCCGGATTCCGCCCAAGACTCCGGCCATGATGGGGCGATTCGCTCCAGCCCCTCGAAAGCTGCGGTTTCGTGCACGGCGCGGCGCCAACGAAAACGCAGCGGCGCTCCCTCGGGTGTAAGCGTCACGGCGTCGATGGGCTCGGGCCGCTCGAACAGGCGCAACGGCCGCCGCGGCGCGTAAACGCCCCGCCGCGCGGGAGCGGCGGGCTCCGGATAGGCCGCCGGCGCCGCCGCGACGGCGAATTCCGGCAGATGTCGGTCCCGCGAATAAAGCCGCAGCACGCGGCCTGGCCCGAGCCGCGCGCCGAGCCGGTCGACGAGATCGGAAAGATCGTCGGCCTGCGGAACGGCGAGGGCGGCGCCTTCGAGCGAGGCTTGCTCGCCGCCTTGCCGCTCCACCGCGCTCGCGCAAAGACGCAGAACGTCGAAGCCATAGCCGGTGTCGAGGCCGTCTTCGCCAAGCGCCGCGAGACGTTCGCGCAGCAGCGCGAGGATGCGGACCGGATCGCGCAAGGGCCGGCTGGCTCCCGCCGCCACATGCCTGACCACGCCGTCGACGCGGTAAAACGTCGCCTCCAGCCCCCGCGCGCCGACGCCGCGCCGCTCCAGCAACAGGCATAGCTCGGCGGCGAGCGTCGCGAGCGTCGCCTCGATGTCGGAAAGCCGCGTCAATCCTTCGGGAAAGCGCCGCTCCACGATGTAATCCGGGGCCTCGAAACGCGGCGTGATCGGATCGCGGACGCGGCAGGTGAGCGCGTCGAGTCGCGTCAGCGTCTCTTGCCCAAAACGCGCGGCCAGCGGCGCGCGGGGCCGCGTCAAAAGATCGCCGACGCCGCGCAGCCCGGCGCGCGCCAAGGCCGCCGTTCGTTGATCGGGCAGCTCCAGCGCCGCGATCGGCAGTTTCGCCGCGATCGCATCGAGATCTTCTTGCGCGGCCTCAATGGGCGTAAGCCGTAGATTGGCGAAGCGCGCCAAGGCCCGCGCCAGCGCCGGCCCGGGCGCCAGCGCCGCGCGCGCGCGAAAACCCTGGGCCTTGAGACGGCGTTCGATCTCGTCCAGCAAATTCGCCTCGCCGCCGAAAAGCGCGGCGGCGCCGGTCACGTCGAGCATGACGCCATCGGGCGGATCGAGCGCGGCCAGCGGCGTGAAGCGGCGGTGCCAGTCGGCGAGCGCCGCCAGCGTCAAAGCGTCGGCGATGGCGTCGTTCTCCTCCAGCGCGAGCGCGGGAACGATCGCGCGCGAATCGGCGACCGCCATGCCGGGAACGATCCCACGCCTTCGCGCCGCCGCGTTCGCCGCGACGATGCGCTCGCCGCCCTTGATCTTGCGCCAGAGCGCGAAGGGCGCCTCAGCGGCGCTCGGATCGCGCCCGCGCAAAATCCGGTCGGTCGACAGCGAAGGCAAGAAGACGCTCAGGAAACGCATGTTGGAACACGGCCTTGTCGGAATTGAACACAATGTCGCGCCAGGCCAGCGGATCGATCTCGCCGAGGCCAAGAAGGCCGGCGCGCGCCCTGGCGATGCGCAAACGCCAGCCCATTGGGCCGGGCGATGGCGTCCCTTGTCCCGGCCCCGCCGACCGCGGCGGCAAGGCGGCGACCTCGAAACGCAGCGGCGCGGCGGTGGTCAGCCGCGCCGCCTCGCCGCTCGCGCGCGGCAGAAGCAACAGGCCGAGACCGCCGCCGCGCCGCGCCGTCAGCAAGAGCCGACACGGAGCGGTCAGGTCGTAAGCGCGCGGCGCGATCCAGCTTTCGGCGACAATGACGACGGCCCGGCTTTTCAGCGCTTCCTCCATCGCCCAGAGGGTCTCGCGCGGGCTTCGCGTCTTCACGAACACCAGCCGAGCGGGATCGAGCCCCCATGCCTCCAGCCCCTTGCCATAGGGCAGCCCGATTTCGCGCGCCGCCATGTCCTCGGCGATCCAAACGATGCCGGCGCCGGGGCGGGCGGCCGCGGCGCGCAGGGCGAGGGCGCAGATGAAACCGGCGGCGGCGGCGGCGGCGCGCGGATGGGCGGGAATGATTTCGCATAAACTCCCGGACCCGAGATTTCGCAGCAGCCGCTCGAAAGAGTCTTGCTCGGAGATCTGGCGCGGGCTTGTCCGCGCCAAGGCGCCCGCGGGACAATGGCCGGGCGCCTCGCGCGCCTCGATCGTCGCGATGCGGCGGCGCAAAAGAACAATGCGTTCGCGAACGCCATTCCGCGTCATGGAATTAGGCCCCTATGTTCTGCTTATGTTCTATGCTGGGGCCATTGCCAGGGAGAGTCAAGCTTGGCGTTGCGACGATACGACGCCGCGCGTTTTCCTTGTGACACAAATCACAGTATATATATTTCGCATATCCTGGGCATTCCGCAGGATTTTTCTAATGGGGAGACATAATATGGAACGTCGTGAATTCATCGCCGCGGTTGGCGCGGCCGCCGCCGTCGCATCGGCTTCTTCGGCCTTCGCGCAAGAGGCGGGCGCCGTCCATCATCATCCGCCGAAATATAAGGGGCTCTCCGACGCCGCCGCCAAATGCGTGTTGGATGGCAATAATTGTCTACGCCATTGCTTCGGCATGTTGACGATGAACGACACGAGCATGGCCGAATGCACCAAGGCTTCCTTCGATGTCATCGCGGCTTGCGGCGCATTGGAGACCTTGGCCTCGGTCAATTCGGTCCAGACGCCCGCTCTCGCCAAGATCGTCGCGGAAATCTGCCTCGCCTGCAAAAAGGAATGCGACAAGTTCCCGCAATATTCCGAATGTGTCGATATGGGCGCGTCCTGCAAGGCCTGCGCCGAAGAGTGCCACAAGATCGCGGCGTAACGAGAAAAGCCGCTTCGGCGGCATGGCCAGGGAGCTGTTTCGCGGCCGAAACAGCTCCTTTTTAATTGGCCGGCGAACCATAAAAAAGCCGGCCCCAAGGGCCGGCTTTTCCATTTAGCTTTCGCTAAAGATCAGTATTTGGCCACGATCGGCGCCGCCGAGCCGCCGCCGAAGCGGTAGGTCACACCCGTGCTGACGACGAGCGGATTGATCGGCAGATAGACGCGGACCGGAACAAAGAGCGCTCCGAGTTGCGGCGCTTGCGGGGAAAAGGCGGCGACATTGGCGTGAACGGTCGGCTCCATCATGATGTATTTGATGTCGAGGTTCACGCCCCAATGTTCGTTGAACATATAGTCGAAGCCGGCCTGGCCGACCACGCCCCAGCTGGGGGTGACGGTGGCCGAGTAGTACTGGGCGTTGACGCCCACGAGGCCGGCGCCGCCGACGCCAAGCGGCGAGCCGGGCACGATGGCCAGCGGCCAGGTTTGGGCGTTGACGCGCGTGCCCCAATAGGTCGTGAAGTTCACGCCGACGCCGAGATAAGGCTGAAAGGCGCCAAAATTGGTGAAGTGATATTGCAACAGCAGAGACGGCGGGAACACCCAGGTGTGGGCGAACTCGGACTGGATCGTGCCGGTGCCCTGGACGTGATGCGGCGAGACGCAGCAGATGGCTTCGATCGCCCAATTCTTGTTGATGTAATAGGCGACGTCGAGCATCGGAATGACCGACCAGCTCGTGCTCGTGCTCGCGCCGGGGATCACGGTATTGAAGCCGGTGGAGAGACCCGTCGCCAAGCCGAGGCTGGCCCCAGTCGTCGGGAGGCCCGGATAAACCGCGCCGAAGTCGTAAACCGTGCCGGCGCCAGCCGTCGGAATCACGCCGCCGACCTTCAGGCGAACCTGGAACGGCTGGTAGGTGTCGACGAACACCGGCGGCGGGGCCGGCGGCGGCGGAGCCGGCAGGTCGGCGGCATAACCGGCAGCGCACGCGGCGCTCAGAAATGTAGCGGCGAGAGCGCCACGAATAACGGTTTTCATCGGATCCCCCTAAAGCGATTATCTAACGACACGGTCCCGGAGCTCGCGTCGAGTCCGCTATAGGTTGCTATGATTTGCGGCTAAATGACTTGACCTTCATCAAGATTCCGAGGGTGCGCGCACGTTTCTCCGGCAGTGTGTCACTTTGGCCACAGTCGAGGACTGGTTGCCATGGGCCGTGAGGCGCTTTAATCGAAAAAGCCGGCGCTTTCGCGAGACTTCGCGGCGGCGGCGCGGCGGACGCCAAGAGCGGCTAACCCCCTCAAACTGCGCGTAATTCCGCGATTTTACTCGAGGTGCGACGTTTTGACCCTTCATGAACCGCAAATCCAAGAACCGGAAATCACCGACGCGCTCGTCGCCGCCCACGGGCTCAAGCCGGACGAATACCAGCGCATCCTCGCGCTGATCGGCCGCGCCCCCAGTTTCACCGAACTCGGAATTTTCTCGGCGATGTGGAACGAACATTGTTCCTACAAATCGTCGCGGCTGCATTTGCGCAAACTGCCGACCAAGGCACCCTGGGTGATCAGGGGGCCGGGCGAAAACGCCGGGGTGATCGACATCGGCGACGGCGACGCCTGCGTTTTCAAGATGGAGAGCCACAACCACCCGTCGTTTATCGAACCCTATCAGGGCGCGGCGACAGGCGTCGGCGGCATTTTGCGCGATGTTTTCACGATGGGCGCGCGGCCGATCGCCTGCCTCGACCTGCTGCGCTTCGGCGCCCCCGCGCATCCGAAAACCCGCCATCTCGTCGCCGGCGTCGTCGCTGGGGTTGGCGGCTACGGCAATTCCTTCGGCGTGCCGACGGTCGGCGGCTCGACGGCCTTCGACGCGGGCTACGACGGCAATATTCTGGTCAACGCCATGGCCGTGGGGCTGGCGCGCGCCAATTCGATTTTTTATTCGGCGGCGGCGGGCGTCGGCAATCCAATCGTCTATCTTGGCTCCAAGACCGGGCGCGACGGCATCCACGGCGCCACCATGGCCTCGGCCGCCTTCGAGGCGGACGCCGAGGAGAAGCGCCCGACCGTGCAGGTCGGCGATCCTTTTTCGGAAAAGCTTCTGCTCGAGGCCTGTCTTGAACTGATGGCCTCGGGCGCCGTCATCGCCATACAGGACATGGGCGCGGCGGGGCTCACCTCCTCGGCGGTCGAAATGGGCGCGAAGGGCAATCTCGGCGTCGAGCTCGATCTCGACGCCGTGCCCTGCCGCGAGACCGGCATGACCGCCTATGAAATGATGCTTTCGGAAAGCCAGGAGCGCATGCTGATGGTGCTGCGCCCCGAGCAGGAGCGGGAAGCCGAGGCGATCTTCAAAAAATGGGGCCTCGACTTCGCCATCGTCGGCAAGACCACGGATTCCCTACGTTTCGTGGTCAAGCACCAGGGCGAGGTCAAGGTCGATCTGCCGATCAAGGAACTCGGCGACGAAGCTCCGCTCTATGACCGGCCCTGGGTCGCGACGCCCAAGCCCGCCGTGCTCGATCCGGCGTCGATCGCGCCGGCCATGTCCAATCGCGACGCGCTGCCAGCTTTGCTGGCGACCCCGGAATTATGCTCCAAGCGCTGGGTTTGGGAACAATACGACCATCTCATTCTCGGCAACACCATCCGCGGGCCCGGCGGCGACGCGGCTGTCATTCGCGTCGGCGAAGGCCCCAAGGGCCTCGCGCTCACGACCGACGTGACCGCCCGCTATTGCGCCGCCGACCCCTTCGAGGGCGGCAAGCAGGCGGTCGCCGAATGCTGGCGAAATATTTCGGTCACGGGTGCCAAGCCCTTGGCGTTGACCGATAATCTCAATTTCGGCAATCCCGAAAAGCCCGAGATCATGGGCCAGTTCGTCGGCTGTTTGGAAGGCATTGGGGAAGCGGCGCGGGCGCTGGATTTCCCGATCGTTTCCGGCAATGTCTCGCTCTACAACGAGACGCAAGGCTCCGGGATTCCGCCGACCCCCGCCATCGGCGGCGTCGGCGTGATCGCGGACGTGGCGCTCGCGGCCAAAACGGGCCTCGCTTCCGGCGACGCGATAGTTTTGATCGGAGAAACAAAAGGTTGGCTCGGCCAATCAATCTATCTGCGCGATCTCCTCGGGCGCGCCGAGGGCGCGCCGCCGCCGGTGGATCTCGCCGCCGAGCGACGCAATGGCGACTGCGTGCGGAATCTCGTGCTCGGCGAATGGGTTACGGCAGCGCATGATCTCTCGGACGGCGGCCTCGCCGTCGCCTTGGCCGAGATGGCGCTTCTAGGGGGCGTCGGGGCGACAGTCGACGCCTTGCCGCCAGGACCGACGCACGCCGTACTTTTTGGTGAGGATCAGGCGCGCTACCTCGTCGCCGTCGCGCCGGATAAATTGGATCGCGTCATGGCGCGAATAAGCCTGGAAACAAATGGTTGCGCGCTCGCGATCGGTATCGCCGGCGGCGACGCATTGACCTTGCCCGGCGAGGCGCCGATATTGCTCACGGAACTGCGCGAAGCGCATGAAAGCCCGCTGCCGGCCTATATGGCAGGAAACGAACATGCTTTTTTCGACAAAGGATGACCCATGCCCATGCCCGCCGCCGAGATCGAACGCCTGATCAAAACCGCGCTGCCGGACGCGGTGGTCGAGCTCACGCCGCTCGCGGATGACGGCGACCACTGGGCCGCCACGGTAACTTCCCCTGCTTTCAAAGGCTTAAGCCGCGTGCGGCAGCACCAGCTGGTGCAATCGGCGTTTGGCGCGAGGCTCGGGACCGAACTGCACGCGCTGGCGCTGACCACCGTCACGCCTTGAAAAACAAACGCGCGGCGTGAGATAAACACGTCGTCGCAAAGGGCGGAACCTTGAATTCCGCATGAAAGGACAAGCAATGACCGACATTAACGCCCGCATCAAAAGTGAAATCGACAGCGCCGACATCGTATTGTTCTTAAAGGGAACTCCGCAGGCGCCGCAATGCGGCTTCTCGATGCAGGTCGTGCAGATTCTCGACCACGTCGGCGCGCCCTACAAGGCGATCAACGTCCTGGCCGACAACGAGATTCGCGAGGGAATCAAGGGGTTCTCGAACTGGCCGACGATTCCGCAGCTCTACATCAAGAGCGAGTTCATCGGCGGCTGTGACATCACCCGCGAGATGTTCCAATCGGGCGAACTGGCCGCGCTGCTGGACAAGGAAGGCGTCCCGCGCAAGCAGACCGCCAAGGCGTAAAATCGCGCGCATTTTCGCGCATCCACGCGCGCCGGGGAGCGCTTCGCGCGCGCCCCGGCGTATTTTTGTATGCGCGGCAAGCGCCTCTCAGCGCACCAGAATATTTTTGAACTGCCAGGGGTCTTCGAGGTCGATATCCTCGGGAAAAAATCCGGGGCGGTTGGCGAGCGGCGTCCAATCGGTATAGACGCCGACCACCGGGCCCAAATAGGGCAGCTGCACTTCGAGGCAGCGGCGATAATCGACTTCATCCGCCTCGACGATGCCGGCCAGCGGATTCTCCAGCGCCCAGACCATTCCCGCCAGCGCGGCCGAACTCACCTGCAACCCCGTCGCATTCTGATAGGGCGCGAGATCGCGGGTTTCCTCGATCGACAGTTGCGAGCCGTACCAATAGGCGCCCTTGGCGTGGCCGTAGAGCAGCACGCCGAGTTCGTCGATCCCGTCGACGATTTCGTGCTCGTCCAGAATATGCTCGCGCGGCTGGCGCTGGCCAGCCGCGCCGAACATTTCGTGCAGAGACAGCACCGCGTCGTCGGCGGGATGATAGGCGTAATGGCAGGTCGGACGATAGACCGCCTCGCCGTCGGCGCCCCGCACGGTCAGATAATCGGCGATCGAGATCGACTCATTATGGGTGACGAGAAAGCCATATTGCGGCCCCGGCGTCGGCGTCCAGCTGCGCACCCTGGTGTTGGCGCCGGGCGAGTTGAGATAGATCGCCGCGCCGCAGCCGGTCTTGTGCGTTCCCGCGATGTTCGGCAGCGACTTTTCATGCGTGCCCCAGCCGAGCTCCGCCGGCTGCAACCCTTCGGAGACAAAGCCCTCGACCGACCAGGTGTTGACGAACACATTGCGCGGCTTGGGCGTTCTCGCGCGTTGCGTGTCGCGCTCGGCGATGTGGATTCCCTTCACGCCGAGCTTTTGCGCCAGCGCGCCCCATTCGGCGCGGGTCGAGGGCTCGGACGTAAACACGCCCGTGTCCTTGGCGAGATTGACCAGCGCCTGCTTGACGAACCAGGACACCATGCCGGGATTGGCGCCGCAGCACGACACCGCCGTCGAGCCGCCCGGATTCTTGCGCCGCTCGGCCAAAACGGTCTCGCGCAGCGCATAATTGGTGCGGGCTTCGTTGCCGAGCTTGGCGTCGTAATAAAAGCCCGGCCACGGCTCCACCACGGTGTCGACATAGAGAACCTTCAACTCGCGCGCGAGCTTGATGATGTCGAGCGAGCAAACCTCGACGGAAAGATTGACGATGAAGCCCTGGCCCTCGCCCTTGGTGAGCAGAGGCGTCAGAATCTCGCGGTGGTTCGCCTCGGTCAGCGCGGCCTGCACGAAGTCGATCCCGCGCACGTCGAGCAAATGCCGATGGGAGTCGGAGGGATCGATGACGGTGAAGCGGCTCTTGTCGAAATCGAAATGCCGCTCGAGCAGCGGCAAAATGCCCCGGCCGATGGAGCCAAAGCCGATCAGAACGATCGGGCCGGTGATTTTGCCGTGAATGGGCCAGTGCGACATTTTTGCGGGCTCCTCGGGGAATTGGAAATGGTGCAGCGCGTTAAAAGCAGGGAGGGGTGTTTTAATCAAGTGGGGGAAGGTTATTGGTTGGGACGAAACAAGACGCGGCCATGGTGGAGACTCGGCATGCGGGCGAGATGGAGAGGTTACGAAAGGCTGCTCGGCGTTCTCGATGGCGTCGGCTTTAGGTCGGCCCTTTTGTAAAGAGGGTGGCCCGGATAGCCGTCCCGCAATTGAATCAAACAATAAGGCTCCTTCAAAAGTGAGAGAACCCGCTGGCTTCTGCCCATGAACGCTCCAGCTTTCGTCCAGGCGCAAACCACTAAGTCCGCTTCCGATTGGAGTTTTCTCAACCAGACATCATTTTCCGGCCCCACCGGATCGGGAACTTGCCGAAGCGCCTCCTTGTCCCTGGATCGGTAACCGAACAAATTGCCTATCAGCAACCCACCATAATCCCAACGCTTTGCGTAATTTATACATACCCGAGACGTATTGTCGTCGTTATTTTCATCCGCGGTTGAAGGATTGAGTCCGATAAAGAGCACAAATGGCTTGGTCCCGTCCCAAACACGGCGCAATTCATAGCGGTATTGCTTGCAGGAGGAGATCACGGCGGATGTTTTCATGAAAACACCTGTCGGCGAGAGGGAGGGGCGTCGAACTCAAGCCGCCGCCACGTTTCGCTTTCCCTCCGGTTCAAGCGCGCCACGGCGATTTCAACTGATCCCAAATATCGTCCGCCTGTTCCGCGTCGAACGCCTCCAGCCCGAACACGATCCGTCTTTCCGAATCGATGGCGTCGCCGCGATAGGTGCCGAATAGTCGATCCCAAAAGGAAAAGACGCCGGCGTAATTGCTGTCGGTCTCCGCTCTGACGATCGAGTGGTGAACGCGGTGGTAGGCCGGGGTGACGAACAGGGCGCACGAGATTCGCTCCGCCCGCTCGGGAATACGCAGATTCGCGTGCGTCAGCAGGCCAAACATGGCCTCCGCCATCTCGTAGACGGCGACCGCGAGCGGCGACAATCCGCAAATCACGTAGATGGGCGTCAATATCAAAATGGACGCGAGCATTTCCAAGGGGTGATGACGAAGGCTCGACGTCGCGTCCAAATAGGGATCGCCGTGATGAACGCGGTGGAGGCGCCACAGGACCGGGTTGGTGTGCGACCATAGATGCAAGCCGTAAAACGCCAGGCTTTGGACCGTTTCGTGATCGCGAAAGCGGCCCAGGCCGGGGCGGAAATTCGGTCGAGGAGACCAATGTGGCGCTCGTCGGCCCATTGCGCGGCCGAAACGGTGAGCGCCGGGACCGGCGAGGCAAGCAGTGTGTTTAAAATCGCGAGGCCGAGGTTGACGGGCCAGCGCCGGCTTCGCTCGGCCGGAGCCGGGGATTCCGGAATAAGAACCTCGAGCGCGGCGAGGATGGCGAGGGTGCCCCAGAAGGTTAGAAACCACGCTTGCTCGAGCATTTTCGATCCCGCCGCGAGCTCTTTCCGCGAACCGCCGAAGGTCGTAGCCTGATTTCCGGGGTGGGCCAACCGAAAGCTCGCGCGGGCCGGCTCCGCCGGCGCGGGGATTGTCCGGGTCCGCCCATGCTTCGACGCCGCGGAAGTGCTCACCGGACGTCCAGCGTCGCGCGCCGCGCCAGACGCGGCAGCAGGCGCGCCAGATCGCGGGCGCGCAGCGCCACGCAGCCCGCCGTCGGCGCGAGATCCTCCGTCGCGACATGAAAGAAGATCGCGCTGCCGCGCCCGCGCACGGCCGGGCGAATATTGTGATCGAGCACGCCCACGAAGTCATAGAGCCGATCCGGGCGGCGAAGATCTTCGTGGTTGAGCCGCGTCGGACCGCGCAGATGACGATTGTAAAGAAAGCTCTTGGGGTCGTCGCACCAAATGTCCTCTTTCCGCGCCGGGCGCGCCGGAGCGAGAAGGCCCGCCCGCGAAAATCGGCCCGGTCGGACAAACGCATGGAGCAGGCGCAAACGGCCCTTGGGCGTCGCGCCGTCGCCCTCGCGCTTGTCGCGCGTCGGACCGGCGCGGCCCAGGGCGCAGCGCAGCGTCAGCGTTCCCACGATCAGCCGGCCCTGATGGGGCGCGCCTCCAATCAGCCGCGCGACAAGCAGTCGCCGCAGGCCCGTTCGCGACCCCTTGGAGAAATGCGCGGCTTTCATATCGCCCTTTGCAAAGCGCCTCTTTTGCGCCATTTTGCCGGCAAAGGCCCGGTTGGATCAAGCGGCATGAGAACTCCCAGCGCGAAAGTCACATCGCGGCGACGGCCGCGGCCATGACGATTGGGCTGCTGATCGTCGGCGACGCGGATTTACGCTTCGCGCTCGGGGAGCAATTCGCCCGCGCGGCCGCGATCGTCGTCCATGACGCCGAAGGGCCTCGGGAGGCCCTTGCGCGGATCGAGAGCGGCTCGCCCGACGTGCTGCTGATCGCCGACGACATCGAGGCGCCCGACGCGGCGGCGTTATTGAAAATGGCCCGCGCCGCCGGCTTTGACGGACCCGCGATTTTGCTGGCGCGCCGCGAGGCCGCGGCGCCCGAGGGTTTCGACGGCTCCATGCGCCGGCCTTTGCGTTTCACCCGGCTGATGGCGCTGATTCGCGCGAAGATCGCGCCGCCCGTCTTCGCCGCCGTGGGCGCGACGCTCGGCGACCATCTCTTTTGCGAAACGACGCAAACTTTGATGGGGCCGGATGGCGTTCGCCGCCTTTTGACGGAGAAGGAGACGGCGATACTCGCGCGGCTGGCCCGCGCGCGCGGCGCAGTCGTCGCGAGGGATGTGTTGCTGCGGGACATTTGGGGGTATAGTCCCGCCGTCGACACGCATACGCTGGAAACCCATATCCACCGTTTGCGCCGCAAGATCGAAAACGCGTCGGGACGGCCCAAGCTCCTGCTCTCGGCTCCGAGCGGCTATCGGCTGACGACCAATGACGCGGCCTCGGACGATGGCGCCTGAATCGCATTGAAACCTGGAAGGCCCATGGCGTTCGACCCCCAACTTGATGAAATCATGCGCATCGACTTGTTCGCCGTCTTCGAGCCCGAGGCGTTGCGAGGGTTGATCTACGGCGCCGAAACAAAATTGCTGCGCGCGGGCGACGTCCTGTTTCGTCGCGGCGAGACGGCGGACGGGGGCTATCTGCTCGCCGCCGGCTCGATCGCAATCGAGGGCCGCGAGCCCGGCGCGCTAGCGGAGAGAATCCTGCGCCCGCTCGTCCTTCTGGGCGAGACCGCGCTGGTCGCGGCGACATCGCGGCCCATGACCGCATTCGCGCGCGAGCCCTCCACCGTGTTGAAAATCTCGCGGACGCTCTTCCACCAAATTCTCGAAAAGCATCCGGCGACGGCCGCGCGCGTGCGTCAGCTGTTTCAGGATCGCCTTAAGCAATTCGCGCTGAGTCTGAAGATCGACGCATAGCCCTGCGTCCGATCGAACGGCGTCGCGGATAACATGGCGGTTGGCGCGGCAAGCCCCAAATGTTTCGATTCGCGTCGCGGCGCGCCGTCGCTGTCGATGGTGAAGAAAGTCAATTTTCGCGAGAAACCGTGTTGAACAAGAGCAATCCCATCGAACATCGAGAGCGGCCACATGGCGCGAGCAGTTTCCACTTCATGGTTGTTCGTTTTCGCGGTTCTAGCTGGCCTCGGCTCGGCGCCTAGCCACGCCGCGGAGGTCTCCGCCGCGAGAAAAGGGAGCGAGGATCAGTCCGCCTCGGCCCTCGGCCTGCCGGCGGAGGTCGCCACCAAGCATGTGATCACGCTGTCGGGGGAAAAACTGGCCTTCACCGCGCGCGCCGGCGCCATGCGTCTATCCGACGCGCAAAGCGGCGCGCCCAGGGCGGACGTGGCCTTTGTCTCCTACGAACGCTCCGACGCGGATCCGCTGACGCGGCCCGTCGCCTTTGTGTTCAACGGCGGGCCCGGCGCCGCCTCCGCGTGGCTGGGCCTCGGCGCGCTGTCGCCTTGGCGGCTTCGCCTCGATGGCGACACGTTTTCGCCATCAACACCGCCGCTCGTCGTCGACAACGCCGAAAGCTGGCTCGGCTTTGTCGATCTCGTGCTCGTCGATCCTCCCGGCGCCGGATACAGCAAGTTTTTGAACGAGAATGAAGAGCTGAAAAAGCATTTTTTCTCGGTGCGGGGCGACGTCGAGGCGCTCGCCGTGGTCGTGCGCAAATGGCTGACGACGCACCGGCGTTTGTCTTCGCCGAAATATCTCGTTGGCGAGAGCTATGGCGGCTTTCGCGTCGTCAAGCTCGCGGGCGCGTTGCGAGAGCGCGAGAACGTCGGCGTCGAGGGCCTGGTTCTCGTCTCGCCCGTGCTCGATTTCTCCTGGCTGGAAGGCGGTCGAAATCTTCTGACTTTCGCGGCCTATCTTCCCACTTTCGCTGCGATCTCTCGCGGCGCCAAGGATCGACGGGATGTCGCCGACGCGGAGAGCTACGCCGCCGGCGAATATGTGACCGATCTCTTGAAGGGCGTGAAGGACGCCGACGCCCTGGCGCGTTTGCGCGCGAATGTCGCGCGCTTCACGGGTTTGCCTCCCGAAAAAGTGGAGCGTCTCGCCGGGCGTATCGACGCCAAGACATTCGCCCGCGAACGTCTCGCGGCGTCTGGACGGGTGCTTAGTTCTTACGACGGCGAAATAGCGGGCTTTGATCCGACGCCCTTCGCCCGTGACGGCGACTGGGCCGATCCGGTTCTCGACTCCTTGCGCGCGCCTTTCGGCGCCGCCATGACAGGCGTCGTGGCCGAGAAGCTGCAATGGCCGGTCGGCGACGCAAGATATGAAATTCTCAACGATCAGGCGGCGCATCTTTGGGATTTCGAGCGAGGCGGTCGTCATGGCGCCGAGGCGGTTTCCGATCTGCGTCAGGCCTTGGCTCTCGATCCACGTTTCAAGGTTCTCATCGTGCATGGTTTGGCGGACCTCGTGACGCCCTATTTCACGACCAAATTGCTGCTCGACCAATTGCCCGCCTATGGCGATGGCGCCCGCGTGAAACTCGCCGTGTCGCCCGGCGGCCATATGTCATATCTGCGGGGCGATTCGCGCAAGATGCTTCGCGACGCCGCCCGCGAACTCATCGAAGGAAAGTAGTCCGCAGGGGTCCGTTCGTCGATCGCTTCCACACGCTTGCGTCGCCCGTCTATTCACTTGGCGAGCAGTCGTGATCCAGTAATTCCTCGGCGTGGCCGCCGTCGGCGGTGGCCAGCACGGCGAAGCCGCGATCTCCGTTCGGGGCGATGAAGCCGACGACGGCGATCGATTGCCGCGCCATGCTCGATTTCGCTCCGGGAATCTCGTCGGCGACGAGCTTGAAGATGTTCCGATCGACGCCCGCCGCGTCGATTTCCTTGACGCGATAGCGCCCCCCCCAGGGGCCCGGATCGAGACTGGACCATTTCGACGAAAGACGGCTGGCGCGGGACGCCAGCGCCAGCTTTAGTCGCCGGTCCACGCAATCGACATGAATGTGCAACTGGTCCTGCGAGCGACCGCGTCGCGAGTTGACGGCCATGCCGATGTCGTTCCACTCCAGCGGCCGGTGAGCGCTGTCCGCGACGCGGTTTCTCTCGCTCCAAGCCTCTGACCAAAACTTCGTCATTGGGTCGCCAAGAACGGCGGGACTTTCGATTCCGTCGATCTTCGCCGTCGGGACGATCAAAATGCGCGTCTTGTTGCCGGGAGCGCGCAACACGGCGAATCCGCCCGCCATATCCACCTTCAGACAGGGAAGGGGCAGCTTGAAAGCCTGCTGCATCGGACGACAAAGATCGTTGACGACACGCCAAAGCGCCGTCCTGTCGCTCAGGTCGAAGGCGGAGGCCTCGTCGCAGCCGGCCATGCCCGCGCCGAGGAGGAGAAGAGCGAAGCGCATTGTCCTCGCGAAGGGTTTGAGACGCATTCCTCGGTTCATTCCTCCGTCGCCCGCCGAGGGCGCGCCCAAGCCGATGGAAAGCGGCGGGCGAACCGCGCGTTCCGGCCAGGCGGCGAATAGCACGGGGCGCCGCCCCCGCGGCAAGCTTCCGTCAAAGACATCGCGCGAGCGCGCCTAAAATCCAAGACTTAATTGATCGCCGCTCCTTGACTGTTGCTCGCCCAGCGACGAGAGCGTCACGCCGAGAAGCCTAATTCCCCTTCGCGCGGGGAAGACGGGTCCAAGCAGCGCGAGGCTGAGCCGTTCGAGCTCCGCCTGTGTCGCGATATGCGAAACGCCGGTATGACCGCGCGTGATCTGATGAAAATCCGCGAATTTCACCTTCAGGGTGATGGTGCGCCCGCGAATGCGCGTCGTCTCGCACTGGCGCCACAGCTTCGCGACGAGCGGCGCGAGAGCGGCGCGCGCGGCCTCGTAAGTGAAGAGGTCGTCGAAGAAGGTGTTTTCGACGCCGATCGATTTGCGGATGCGGTCGGCGCGCACCGGCCGGTCGTCGACGCCGCGCGCGATCCAATAATAATATGACCCCGACTTCCCGAAATGGCGCTGGAGGAAGGGAAGCGTTCGCGCCTTCAAGTCGAGTCCGGTTTCGATCCCAAGGCTGTTCATCTTCCGCGTCGTCGCCGGCCCCACGCCATGGAATTTGCCGACCGGCAATGTCTCGACGAAGGCCGGCCCCATCCTCGGCGTGATGACGAAGAGTCCGTCGGGTTTGCGGTGATCGGAGGCGAGCTTGGCCAGAAACTTGTTATAGGAGACGCCGGCCGAGGCGGTGAGGCCGGTCTCTTCCCGGATCGCCGCCCGGATTTCCTCGGCGATCCGCGTCGCCGACGCGACTGCTCGCGGATTTTCCGTCACGTCGAGATAGGCCTCGTCCAGCGACAGCGGTTCGATGATCGGCGTGTGCCGCGCGAAGATCGCGCGAATTTGTCGCGACGCTTCCTTGTAGGCGTCGAAACGCGGCTTGACGAAGATGAGCTCGGGGCATTTTCGTCTCGCGCTGACGGACGGCATCGCCGAGCGCACGCCGAATTTTCGCGCCTCGTAGCTCGCCGCCGCGACGACGCCGCGCTCGCTCGAGCCGCCGACGGCGACCGGCTTGCCGCGCAGTTCGGGATTGTCGCGCTGCTCGACGGAAGCATAGAAAGCGTCCATGTCGATATGGATGATCTTGCGCTGGGGCGCGGGCTGGACAAAGACGCCGCGCTTCCCGGCGTCGTCGCCAATCGTCCCTCTGTCTGGCGCGTCGTCTGGCGCGAGCATGACCGTCAGGCCGCGAGGCCTCCCTTGTCTTCAGTTCATCCCGCCAAATGCAAGGCGAGCCAAACAGTCGGCTGGTCCGCGTCCGTCCACTCGACCCGGTGCCGCGCATGCGGCGGAATCTCGACATAGCCGCCCGGACGAAGAATTCTTGATTCGCTCTCTCCTTCGATCAGAAGGCCCGCCGAGCCGGAGATCAGGAAAACCCATTCCGTCGAATTCTGATCATACCAAAAGCCGGGCGGGCTCGCTTGACCGGTCGAGACGATCCTTTCGATCCTCGCTCCCGGCGTTTGGGCGATGACCGAAATTTTTTCCTCGGCTGAATTCCCCGGCACATCCGCGAGAAGATCGCCCGACTTGATCAAGATCGCCTCCAGACAAGGATTTGGGCGACAACGCCCGTCACGCCAGCGCGGATATTTTTTCCGGCTCGCTGGGCATCTCAGTGGGCTGCTCGGGAAGATGCGCCGCCCATGAAACGAGGGCGGTCCTTCCCGCCTCCGAGAGCGAATAGACGCCGCGCTCGAGCCTGACGAACCAGCCATAGACGTTGCGGAGCAAGATTTTCGGCGCGTCCGGCGCAAATTGCTTCAAGTCGCGCGGCCGCGCCGGAGCCCGCGCCAAGGCTGCGGCGCATTCCAGCGCCTGCTGGCGATAGGCGGTCATGATCGGTCGGCGCGCGGCGCCGCCCGTCGTCGGATCTCCCTTGCGCCGCCGATGCTCGTCGAGGATTCTGGACCGGCGCTTCGCGTTGGGCCTCGGCCGCCAAGCAACCGGTTCGACCAAGGCGTCGACCCGGCCGGAACAAGACACGCAAAGCAGGCCGAAGCCGAGCAGGCGGCACAGCCGTTTGACCCGCGGATCGGATTCGCGGCCCCGACCGCGCGCCGATCCGCGAACGGCGAGCCAAACTTCGTCGCAAACGGTCGAACGGTCCACGGCTTGAAGAACGAGTTCGAGCGTGAAGCTCAGCTTCAATTCGCAGATCACCAGCGCGATCGGCGAGCCGCGATCGACGGCGACGATATCGCAGCCGCACACCTCGCCCTTGACCTCGAAGCCCAACCCTTCGAGAAAGCGCTTCACCGGCGCGTAAAGGCTCGTCTCCAACGCCCGCCCTCGATACGTCCCGCGAGTCGCCGCTCGCCGACGAATCGCCGCGTCCATCGAAATAACACCCGCGCCGGCCCCGGCGCCATCCGGGAAATCGATCGGGCATCGCGCCCGAGGACAAAGCGCGCCTTACTCCGCGGCGGTGGGCGCGTTGTCCTCCGACTCGGCGCGCGCGCCCACCGCGGCGCGGGAGCCGAGATTGTTTTCGCGCCAATCCATCGCCTGCGCCAAGGCGGAATGGTTCATCCGCTCGCCAGAGAGGCCGAACAGCGCCGTCCTCACGGCGATTCTTAGGTCAAGCCAGAACGATGCGTGCCGAACATACCAGACGTCGAGCGCGTCCTTTTCCGCCGCCGTGACGATCGTGCCTCCGTTGATCTGAGCCCATCCGGTGATGCCGGGCCGCACCGACAAGCGCAGGCGCGGATCGTTCGGCTGGTCGACGGGCAGAAGCGGACGTGGACCGATCAACGACATATCGCCGACCAGAACATTCAAAAGTTGTGGGATTTCGTCCAGGCGTCCCGCGCGAACCGCGCGGCCGAGTTTCGACAGACGGCGTTCCTCGGGAGTTCTCGCCCCATTCTTGTCGAAGGGTGGGTGATAGGTGCGGAATTTATAGAGCATGAATTTGCGGCCGCGCAGGCCGATGCGCTGCTGCCAAAACAACACGGGAACGCCCACGTCGAACAACACGAGACAGGCGGCGATCAACGCCAATGGCAAAAGCGCGACAAGCAAAGCCGACGAAGCCATCACGTCAATTACGCGCTTCAGTTTGAAATAGTCGCTCGGCTCGAAAGCCGGCTCGGCGTCGTCTGGCGAAGCGAGGGACGAAGGCGCGATCCGAGGCGTAAGATTAAGCGCCTCCGAAATTCTCGCGAATTTGAGATCCCGCTCCGCGCATTGCGCGGTCAGTTCCGCCAAATCCGCGTCCGTCAAGAATGCGGCGGCGTCGGAAAGCCAGACTTCATCGACGTCGACGCCATGGACCGCGTATTCGTCGACGACGGCGCCCAAATCTTGGGCGCGACCGACGATTTTAACTCCGCTGATGCTTCGTCCAAGCAGCGCCTCGCGCGCGTCCAACGCCGCGACCACCTGAACCGTGCGGGGGTGCTGGTGATCCGTCAGCTTGATCGTCATCGCCGAAAACCGATCCACGCCGATGAGCAGCACGCGGCGCAGATTCCGCGAAGCGGAATTCAGGTCGATGCTCTCGCGTCGCGGCGATGTCTCCTTATGGAGCGCCCTAACCACTGTCCGGGCGAAGATCATGCCGGAACCAAGCACAAGCCCGTAAATCAGCGGCGTCGACCGAGGCACGCCCTCCATCCTGGTGAGGAAGAAAAGGATGGCGCTGCTCGACACGACCGTAATGGCCACTGCGCCGCAAACAGCCAGAACATCGTGAACCGAGAAGAAATGGCTCATTCCCTCGCTGACTTTGAACAGCAGAAAAGCCAGAATCGAACAAGCGATCGTCACAAGCGCGTATTGATAGGTGGAGGGAAGCTCTCGAGGGAAGTCGGCGAGTTCGAGCAGACCGGGATCGCGAAGCCCGAGAGCGACAAAAGGCGCCGCCACCGCCCAACAAATATCAAAAGGCGAGAGTTTCAATCTGAAATTCGATTTCGATGTGGGCGAGCGCAAACGCATTGGAAATGTCCCATCTTTAGCCCAAGAGCAGCAAAAGGCGCCGCACCGCTCAAAAAATATCAAAAGGCGAGACTCTTAATCCGAATTTCGATTTTGATGTGGGGGAGCGCGAACGCATTGGTAAAGTCCCATCCTCGGATTTGGAAGACATAGCTCCTAACGCTTGGAAACTCAACCATTTTTATAGAATGGCAAGGCGGCGCGGCATATATATATATGAGTGTTGACGGGATCGCGCGGCCTGGCGGCTGCATGGCGTTAAGCAGCGAATCGAATTCCCGACCTCTCCAGCGCTCGGGCGCGATTCTCTTTCGAATCGCTCCCACGATCGCGGCCGGTTGGAGAGGCTCGAGGCGGAGGCAGGCTGAAATGGACGACGTGGATGGCTCTTGATGCTCTCGCGCGGCTGGCGCAAAAACGGGACGCGCGTCCCCCTTCGCTTCCCTCGGGAGTGCGCATATATGCGGTCGGCGACATCCACGACCGTCTCGACCTCCTCGACGCTTTGGCCGAGCGAATCCGCGCCGACCTTGTTTCCGCGCCGCCCGAGGTCGTGACGATTTTCCTGGGGGATTATGTCGATCGAGGGCCGGCGTCCGCCGGCGTCCTCGATCGCTTGAGCCGGGGCGATTTTCCGACGCCGATTTACGCCTTGCGGGGCAACCACGAGGAGGTCGTCATGAGGTTTCTCGACGACGGAAGCGTCCTCGACAGTTGGCGCGGGTTCGGCGGGATCGAAATGTTGCAATCATATGGAGTCGATGTGACCGAGGCGATCCGCGGCGCCGGCTATGACCTGGCGCGCAAGAATCTGTTGGCGCGCATGCCGCCCGAGCACCGCTTGTTTCTGGAGCGGACCCGGTTCGCGGCGAGCCTCGGCGATTACTTTTTCTGCCACGCGGGCCTTAGGCCCGGCGTCGCGCTGAAAAGCCAAAACCCGAGGGATCTGCTTTGGATCAGGGAAGATTTCCTCCGCCACAAGGGCTCGTGGAGCCAGATAATCGTGCACGGACACACTCCCGTCCCGCGCCCGGAAGTCTTGCCAAATCGGATTAATGTCGACACCAGGGCTTTCGCCTCCTCGATCCTCACCGCGCTAGTGCTCGAAGGCGAGGAACGCCGCTTTCTGAGCGCCGAAGGCGCACCCTAACGCTCGGCGCCTTCTTCCGCTCGCGGGCTCAATCCGATTCGCTGGCCGCGGCGGCGCCGCGAACGAACAACCACGCCAAAACGGCGCTCCCCATCCATATCGCCATGATTGGATGTCCTGCTGAAATCAATCGGAACAGCGCCGCCATCAGGGCGACGGCCAAGACCGGCCGGACCATGCGCGCCACCCACCGCTTCGCCAACGGCATTTTTTCGCTTAAGCCGAGCGCCGGCTGCGAATCGAACGCGGATTTCTCGACAAGCGCCATGATATCCCCACGCTCCTGGCAACCGACCGTCGCGACGAACCGCGCCCGCGACCGCCCGGCGCCTTCATGCGTTCGAAATCTTAAACGCGACGCGCTCGCGAAAGTTCCCGAAAGTCTCAATTGTAAACACAATATTTACGAATTTGAAAGCGCTGCGGCGATCAAATTGCAACAACGCGCGATTTCAACCTTTTAGGGTGAATGCGCGGCCAGCGCGCCAGGTGCGCCCTTGATCGTGATGGGCGGACTTTGGCTCCTTTCGATCGGCGCTCATCCGCCCATTCGCATTTCCTCGCCGACGACGATTTTGCTTTGTAGCGGCGCGGTCACGGTTTCGTCGTATTGTTCCGGGCGGGCGCGACTGCTATGAGGCCCCGGGTTCAATTCGCGGGGATACTCGATGGCGGCGATGAAACTTCTGGCGGGCAACTCCAATCGGGCGCTGGCCGAGGCGATCGCCGCTCATCTCGGGGTCGCGCTTTGCAGATCCGTGGTCCGACGTTTCGCGGATCAGGAAATCTGGGTCGAAGTTCTGGAGAACGTGCGGGGAGAGGACACTTTCGTCATTCAGTCCACCTCGGCGCCCGCCAATGATCACCTGATGGAGCTGCTGATCATGGTCGACGCGCTGCGGCGGGCGTCCGCGCGCCGCATCACCGCGGTGATCCCCTATTTCGGCTACGCCCGCCAGGATCGCAAACAGGGTCCGCGCACGCCCATTTCGGCCAAGCTCGTCGCCAATCTGATCACCCGGGCCGGAGCGGACAGGGTGCTGACCGTCGATCTGCACGCCGGGCAGTTGCAGGGCTTTTTCGACATTCCGACCGACAATCTGTTCGCCGCCCCGGTGATCGTGGCCGACATCAAATCGCACGCCAAGCTCAAGAATGTGATGGTGATCTCCCCGGACACCGGCGGCGTGGTGCGCGCGCGGGCGCTGGCGAAGCGCATCGACGCGCCGCTGGCCATCGTCGACAAGCGCCGCGAACGCGCCGGCGAATCGGAAGTCATGAACATTATCGGCGACGTGAGGGACCACAATTGCATCCTGATCGACGACATCGTCGATTCCGGAGGAACGCTGTGCAACGCCGCCGAGGCGCTGCTGGCGGCGGGGGCGCTGTCGGCCTCCGCCTATATCACCCATGGCGTGCTCTCGGGCGCGGCCGCGCAGCGCATAGCGAAATCCAAATTGCAGGAGCTGGTCGTCACGGATACGATCCAGCCGACCCCGGACGTCGCCGCCGTGCATAATATAAGGGTCATTCCGATCGGCCCGTTGATCGGCGAGGCGATCGCCCGCACCGCCAAGGAAGAGAGCGTGTCCAGCCTGTTCAATTGAGACGGGAGAGCCTTGGCCCGCCCGTCAGGCGATCGCCAAAATGCTCAAGAGCGCCGGCGACGATTTTATCGTCGCCGGCGAAGAAACCTCGCACAAGGCGCTTCACGAGCTCATCAAAGGCGCCGAGCGCCGCGAAAACGTCCTAGCCCCGCTTCCAGGGCTTCACTTCCAGCAGCGTCCATTCGATCGTCTTTTCGCGGCAGGCCGTGCCTTGCAGGCGCTCTTGCGTTTCCTTCGTCGCGACCTCGGCGAGAAAGGCCCGGCAAATCTTGCCGTCCGTCGGATAGGCGGCGCCGACCGGCGTGAAGCTGCCCTTGGATCCCGTCTGCGGATTGTCCCAGTTGACGCCGGCGCCCTCGCTCTGGGGATCGAGCGCAGTCGCCAGCGCGGCGACGGCGCGGCGCCTGTCTTCGGTGTCGAGACCGCGCGCCAGCTCCGGCGACGGCTTGCGGATCGAGCCCGTGACGTCGGAGGCGTCGGCGACGAAGCTCTCCCCACGCGGACCGGACGGCATGGCGACCGAACAGGCGCCCTGCGCGGCTGCGGCGAGCAGCGCCGCCAGCAACCTCGCGGCGCGCGAAGTCGTTTGAGGAAACGCGCTAGGGGCGCTATGTCTCGAAAAGGATCGACCCAAAGTTCACCTTCAACCAACCACCTCCCCGTCGACACGGGCGACCTTTGAAGAGGATTCTCTCTTGAACGCGTTAACGCCAGGTGACTTTATCGACGCCGCCGAGCCATTTACTTTGTTCGGCGATTGGTTCGAGGAAGCAAAAGCCAGGGAGCCGAACGACCCCGAGGCCATGGCTCTCGCCACCGCCGACACGAACGGCCTGCCGGACGCCCGAATGGTGCTGCTTAAGGGGTGGAGCGAATCGGGCTTCGCATTCTATACCAACGCCGACAGCGCGAAGGGAAAGCAACTCGCCGCGAACATGCGGGCGGCGGCGCTGTTCCACTGGAAATCGCTGCGCCGGCAGGTGCGCCTGCGCGGCCCGGTGACGCCGACGCCGGACGCCGAGGCCGACGCCTATTTCGCCTCGCGCGCGCGCGACAGCCGCATCGGCGCCTGGGCCAGCCAACAGTCTCGGCCGCTCGAAAGCCGCTTCGCGCTCGAGAAAGCCGTCGCCCATTACGCCTTGAAGTTCGGGATCAGCGAAATTCCCCGCCCGCCTTATTGGCGCGGCTACACGATCGTTCCGCTCTCGATCGAATTCTGGGCCGACAAGCCGTTTCGCCTGCACGACCGCGTGCGCTTCACCCGCGAGGCGCCCGGACTCGCCTGGACCAAGCAGCGGCTCTTCCCGTGAAGCGAGCCCTCGCCTCCTCGCCTCGACGCCGGTGGATTGCCGGCGCCGCCGCGCTCATGGTCGCGCTGGGGTGTTCCTCGCCGGCGCCGGCCGGGAATTTCCTCCAGGACCTCTTTGGCGGCGACGAAAACCCCGCCTCCGCCCAAGCGCCCCGACCCCGGCTGCGCGGCGCCGAGCCGCGTCCGCGTTGGGAGCCGCCGGCGAAACGTCCGGCGGCGCGATCACGCGGCGAGGCCCATGCGCCAAAGCCCGCCGCCAAGGGCGCGATCAACAAGGCCGCCGCCAAGCCGCCGGCGGAGCCCCCCGAGCCGCCGCCGCCGCCTTATGACGCCCAAATTCAAAGGCTGGCCGAAGTGCTGGGCGGACTGTCGTTCCTGCGCGATTTGTGCGGCGAGGGGGACGGGGACGACTGGCGCGGCAAAATGGCGCAGCTGCGCGACGCCGACGCG
>Ga0181527_1000714_pt1 | contig 37741 bp, 34 predicted proteins | sample PEATcosm2014_Bin_30_FD_119762 | JGI IMG/M metagenome (GOLD analysis project Ga0181527, IMG submission 119762) | Peatland microbial communities from MTU Mesocosm Facility, Houghton, MI, USA - PEATcosm2014_Bin06_60_metaG | ecosystem: Environmental > Terrestrial > Soil > Wetlands > Peat | place...
AAGCGGTTAGCGCGCCGACGATTCGATGGCGGTTCCGGTCGATGCCGTCACAATGGGTGGGTTAACTCCCGTGTACGCTATCTGCATTGGTTGTGCCGCTGATGGCACCGAAAAGAGCACATATACGTCGCTCGTGAAGGTCTCGTTTAGCGCACTGTTTTTGAGTGCTTGCGCGCTGCAGCCCGCCTGCAGACAGCGTAGTTGGCATAGTAGGCGGTGCCGTCGCGTGCGATCAACACGAAATATCCGTAGGAAAAGGGAACTTCCGTGTGGTGGACGTTCGTGACGGTGACGTTGGCGATGAGATAGCGGGTCGCAGGAGGGGGGGTCAACGAGAAGTTATACACGCCGCTCGCTGCGAAGGATTTATTGTTAAACTTGACCCACACGCTAGCAGTCGCAGGGTCTGAAGCATCGCTGATACCGTTTAACCGCAGTGCGACCGTCCCGTCGCTCGCGGTCTCGCCCAGTGACGCGGGTACCGCCGAAGCCAGCTCTTTACTGTGGTCTGTGCGAGTGTTCCGTTAGAAACCTGACATGTCGCAAGAGAGTTGTTACCACAGGACAATATTGACAAACTTTATTGATCTTGTATTAAGACTTTGCGCAAGTTTTATATAATGCACAATGAAAACATAAAAGCGCGGTCAAAAGACCGTGCTATGGAAAAATATAGAATTCTTTCGAGGCATGTCATCGATGCGCCGTTTGTAGCCGAGATCGGGTGTCTTGAATGGCTAAAAGAGCGTCGTTGATGTCTTGACAGGGGCGTCAAGCAGGTTTGAATAGTGTTATGTGTTTTGGCTATGTGGCTCATCAAAAGCAACGGCGAAGCTGTTTGCTAAAAATCGATAGTATTATGTCCTGGCGGCGACGTAGAAGCTCTGACACGCTCCGGAAAGGAGCGACCGGCATAACGGTAATTAAAATACGAGGAGGGCCACCGAGTTGTCGGGTGAAGAACACGGACCACCGGATGGCATTTTGACCTTAGGTCGATCTTCTGGTGTTTCAGCTGAGTGGGACGGGCGTGCTGAGACGAAAAGCGCATATCCGCCGACTCCTAATGCGCGAATAGGGTTTGTTGAGGGCTGCCTGCTGATTGTTGCATTTGTCCTAGCGTCGCCGGGGATGATTTTGCTTACGATTACGGGCTTATTTGATCGCTCTATTCGTCGTCTTTCCAAAACAGACGAAGGATCCGTCGATAAAAAGCTCTAGATACGAGATACGCAACGTACGGCATAGGAGAGCCGCGCCACTCACATTGACTTAGTTTTTCTATTCAGTGAGCTTTAGCACGCCACGAAATCTTCGACTGCACCGTGACGTGGATGCTTGACGCTATAGGTTCTTTCGTCGTGTTTCCCGGTAAACTACCGGTGGTGAAGCAGCAGGTTTCCTTTCGAGTTTGTGCTATCCGACAGTCATTCCTGCCTCGGGGGGCAGTAATGGTGGTTTGGAGTGTGCCAGCTGCTGCGCTCGAGACTCGTGCGGTACCTGCGGTTAAAGGGACTCGACAGGATTCGGCGGTGTCCCTTTCGGCGCCGTGACGTGGCCGTGGCGTCTATGTGGCAGAGCACAAACGAGCGGAAGCGGCAATCTTCTCCTGCAGTGCTGCTTCTCGCAAGAGCGAGGTCGCCTGTTAGGCGATTTTGCTTTTTTCGCGAGGATTTTGCAGTTGCTCCATCAGTAGCTCTTTTCTTGCGGTGCTCTAGCTTGGACACCCACCGTCAAAAAAGCTTCCCGTCGCGTGCCAATGGGCCCCGTCTTTTCCGTACCGCGGTAAGCGGCGGAGCTGGGGTCTCGTTTTCGCAGGGCGTTCCGGGCAAAGGAATGAAGTACTGGGCACTAAGCCGCGAAACGGCCTGTAGGGCGTGACCCGTTACGTCGAACGCTTGACAAGATTAACAACGAGTCGCGATACCGAGGCGAAGTTCCGCTCTTCTGATCCCTAAAACTGAGGCAACTCTCAGAACCGCAGCCATAGCATATGCGACAGGGCGCATTTCAGCATCTGGTAAAGCGCGTGCCCTTGCTCGGGATACCAACTAAGGTTTTTGTTATATTGATGCCATTAGACAATATTGGTAACTATATACAATATCCTTAAGTAACAACAACCAATTATACTACTGCCTTTTGAGGGATGGAGCAGTTTGACGCTGCTGAATTGAGCGCCTGGGCGAAGATCAAAGGGGGGACTCGCCGTTGCCACCGACGATATCGCACGATCAGGCGAGGCGATGGAGACAGTAGCAGTCGTCATTCCGACGTTAAACGAGGAGCATTCAATCGGCAAGGTCATCGACGGCGTGCCCGTTGCCGACCTCTTGAAGAACGGGCTCAAGACTGCCGTATACGTGATCGACGGGCAATCCACTGACAACACCAGGGAGATCGTCGTCGAAAAGGGTGCCCAACTCATACTCGAAGAGCGGAAAGGAAAGGGTTCGGCAATTCAAACGGCGTTTAAGTCCATCACTGCCGACTACGCGATTATGGTTGACGGGGACGATACGTACCCGATCGAGATGGCGACGGAGATGACCCGCCTGCTCCAGACATACGACGTCGTCATCGGGTCGCGACTCAAGGGTACGATAGAGCCGGGAGCCATGACAAGGCTCAACGTCGTGGGGAACGTCCTCCTCTCGCTCCTCGCGCGGGCGCTGTTTAGTGTGCACATCAGCGACGTGTGCACGGGTTTCTGGGGCTACAGAAGCGATACCATTCGTCGCTTGGAGCTCGAAGCGTGCGGCTTTGAAATTGAAGCTGATATGTTCGCTGAATGCGCGAGGAACGGTTTGCGTATTGCGGAAATTCCGATCACCTACCGCGCTCGGGAGGATCGACCGAAGCTGGCTTCACTTAGAGACGGCCTGAAAATAGGGGCCTTTTTGTTCAAGAAATATATAAGCCAGAAAAAGGTCCCGCAGGATCGATCGCCGGTAAGACAGACCGATCAGCGTGAGTCGGAGTGATAACACTTTGCAGCATGATCACATCGAAACCACAGATCTAAGCGGCGCGGTTTTTGGATCGGTTGCGCTGTTTTTGCAGCATATTGGTGGTATCTTCGGCTGTGAAGCATACGCGTGCTTGCACAGTCAGTTAACAAGTTCGTGCGCGGGAGGGGATTCGTCAATTGAATGAGCTGCGTGTAGGCGTTGTTGGCTTGGGCAAGATGGGTCTTCTCCATTCTGGGATTTTCAATCAGCTGGAAACGAGCACTCTTGTTGCAGTTGCTGAAAAAGACGGGCTCACAAGCAATCTTCTCAAGGCGTACCTCCCGCAAATAAACGTCTATAGCGCCTACGAGGAGATGTTCAAGCGTGAAGAGTTGGATATCGCGGCCATAACCACACCTGTTTTTTTGCATAAGCCGCTCGTCGAAATGGCACTCGAACACGACTGCCATGTCTTCGTTGAGAAGCCTTTGGCACTCGACGGCGATGAATGCCGGTCGGTGCTGCGCGAGGGGGGCAACGTTAAGACACAGGTAGGGTACAACCGGCGATTCCTGGAGACGTTTAAGATGGCCAAGCGAATTGTCGACAATTCCTCGCTTGGGGAACTCAAGTTTCTCCAGTCACAAATGTTTGAAACGCAAGTCTTGAGAAAAGAACAGGGCTGGCGATTTGATCGCTCAAAAAGTGGCGGGGGAGTGATTATCGACTTGGGGGCGCACGTCATAGACCTCCTGCATTATCTCGTCGGTCCGCTTTCAAGCGTGCAGGCTGTGGGACGATCGATATACAGCGATAGCGTTGATGACTACGCGTCGATAAACGTGTACTTCGTTGACGGTCCTATTGGATCGCTCGAGCTCTCGTGGTCCATACGACATTACCGATTGCCCGAAATAAAAATTGCGATGCAGTTCGAAAATGGAAGCCTCACGGCCACCGAGAAATACATCGAGATCTACTCTGAAGTGGACAACCACCCGCTGAAACGGGGATGGAGCACGTTTTATCTGCAAGATCTCACAGCAGGAATCCCGATCAATCTCGGGGGTCCTGAATATACTGCCGAGGACGCGCAACTGCTCGATTGCATAAAAAATGATGAAGAACCGCTCTGCAATTTCAGAGAGGCGGCAAAAACCAATTTCGTCATTGATGCGATTTACGATTCGATCAACACAGGCGAGATGCAAAAAATTCGCTACGAGGCCTGACGATGGAGTTAATTCTCGGCCACAATCAGTTCATCGGCGTCAGCCACACCTCCGAGGAACGGGGACGGGAACGGGCGAGGAGGTTCTCAAAGGTCGAAAACATCTATCGCGTGGTCGAAGCGGCCAGCGCCCTAGGGTTCAAGAACATGATGATTGAAACCCACCCTCGCATGCTCGACTTCCTCCAGTATTACGAACAAAACCAAACCTTCGATATGAACTTCTACTTGCAGGTGCCGTACGTGCAAGCGTACATTCAGACCATAAACCAACGCGGCATGAGGGGCTTCCTGTCTGAGACGATTGGCCGAGCAGGGTTGGCAGGGACGAGCAGCCTCGCCCTAAAAAGCGCTTTCAACCTCCTTAAGAAGGATTACCTCGCGATCGCACTGTCCTACTTCAAGCTAGAGATCGCCCCGTTTTCTGAATTTAGTGTCAAGGCACTCATCTTGCACAACACGCTCACTGACCTGCTGATGGCGTTGGAAGTATCCTCAGCATTTTCGGCATTTGACCAGTACGTGAACGATACGTTGAAACTCGACTTTGGACTGGCAACGTGGAACTTTTCGCTCGTCAAGCGCAATCTAGAACGCTGGAACTTGCGTCCCGCATTCGTGATGACGCCGGTGAATGTCAAAGGATTTGACATGAACCCTACGCAGGAAGACGTCGAAGCGGGGCTACGTGAATATGATGGCGCTGTTTTCGCGATGAACGTGCTCGGCGGAGGGGCCTATTCGCTACCCGAAGCCGTGTCCTATGTGACGTCATTTGACGCGGTCAGGCGCTGTGTGGTCGGGGCATCGTCACGGGAACATCTGAAAGAACTGGTGGAGACGTTCAAGTGAAAGCCCTGTTTAATGGTACTCTACGGGGAACGGGGGCGCGGGGGCGTTCATGTCCAAAAAAGTTGCGATCATAGGTGCTCGTGGGATCTCCAATTGGGGAGGATTTGAAACCGCAGCGCGTGAGATCGCTCCTCGGCTCGTCAAAAGGGGGTATGAAGTGTATTGCAGCTGTGAGAAAAACGGCTGCGATCTAGACACCTATCAGGGCGTAAATATGATATACTTCCCGATAGAGATGCCGAAGAACTACGAGCTTCGGAAGATTTTCGAAGTTTTGTATGATGTGTATTTCATGCTCATGGCCTCTACCTCGCTGAACTGCGACGTCGTGTACAGCCTCGGCTATAACGCAAACATTCTCACGTTGTTCCCGAGGCTCTTGGGGAAAAAAGTGATGTTCAACATGGCGGGGCTCGAATGGGAGAGATCCAAGTTCGGCAGGTTGCAGCAGCGCATTGTTAAAAGCCTGTACCTGCTCGCTACGGTCGGCGCAAGCCACATAATTATCGATCACGAGAAGTTGAAACCATACGTGCCATCCCGTTTCCACAATAAGGTCGTTCTCCTCACTTACGGTGCCAATGAGCCCATCGTCGCGCCGTGGGACGTGAGCACGATCGCTGAACACACGAGCTCCACGGGAGTCGCCGATCTCCTCCCCAATGAATACTGGCTAGTGGTAGCTCGACTTGAACCGGATCAGCAAATCGCCACTATTGTCAATGCCTACCTACGCGGCACGAGCTCGAAGCCACTGGTTATTGTGGGCGACTTCTCGTCCACTACGTATGAAAAATCGGTTATGAAAGCGCTAAACGACGCACCTCCTGGCAAAGAAGTCATTTTGACGGGCGGCATTTATGACCAAGATGTCCTTACCATGTTGAGGCATAACTGCTGCGCCTATATCCACGGACATTCCAAAGGAGGGACCAACCCCTCGCTTCTCGATGCGATGATTCACAAAAACATCATAATTGCTCACGATAACAAGTTCAACCGAGGGGTTTGCGAGGATCTTGCGCTTTATTTCAAAGGCGCTGATGACCTACAGCGGAACATGAAGGCGATCGAGGAAGATCCCTCAAAATATGCCGCCCTCAAGGATAAGGTCCACGAACGGGTAGTAGCCGAGTATTCGTGGGACAGAGTTGCAGATCAACATGATAAGTTCTTTAGAACTCTTTTTAAAAACAAAAGTGAAAGCTTGTGGACGAACCCTCACGCGGTAATCAGAACTTGACCACAGGCATCCGCTTGCTCAAGCGGAACGTTGCATTTTTGTAATCTTGTTTATTTTCAGGTGGTCTCTATCGTGCGCTTAATAGCGGAGGCCTGAACGCTAACAATTTAAACGCACTTTGCTGCTTTGTCAGTTGGGGGCCTCCTTTTGCGCGATGACGAAATCTTGATATTCGAAGTCGCCGACTTTTTTGCCAAACATGTCTGTTGGGACGAAACGCGGCCACGTGCCGTAACGAACCGGTTCGACTATTGTGAGAGAGTTTTGCTCGTAAAGCCCTCTCACGTAGAATTCGTCGTATGCAACTGCCATCTCTGGCAGTGTTTCGCTTACAGCTTTGAATCCGCGTCCGTCATACGTAAATGGCAAGGTACTCTCACCTCGCTCAATACTGTCACGAGTCTTCGGCGTTAGCAGGAAATACGTGATGAGCGATTTTCCTCCCACTTTGAGGACGCGCGCGATCTCAGAGAGATACCTCTCTACGCCGCCCGGCAACATATGAGTAAAAACTGAGCCAAGAAATACAAAATCGAACGATTCATCGCTAAACGGGAAAACATATTCTGACGCCTCGAAGGCGCCCTTTGGGTTATACTCCTTGCTCATCACGTCTGCCAATTGAAAATGAAAATTCGGAAAGCTAGACGCGATCTTTGCATCGCACCATCTAATCGCCTCAGGGATTATGTCCAGTCCCTCGTAGCTCCCGAAGTTATTCAAATAGTGCGTCAGAGGTGCGGCTATGCGACCAATCGCGCAGCCTACATCGAGAACACGTGCTTCGGGCCTAAGGCCGCATACGTTAGTGAAGTACTGCAGGTACTGCTCGCCAGCTGCTTTAAGTTCTGAAGCGTATTGTTTATCCCAGTAGCACACAGGCGGAATCATCTCAGAGCGCGATCTCAAAAGTCGATCCGCAGTAACAAGGACTCTGAGATACACGCGACGACGAGTTCTGCGAAGCACGGACGAATTTGCCATGTGTGTTTGTCAACGTGATGACTCGGCTTTTAAACCTTTCTGCACACGTCGGCGCTTGGTCATGTGTGCGTCAATCGGATTTTGTTTAGACATGAAAGCGAAGGGTTATCAGACCACGATGTGACCAGAACTTAATGGTGCAGCAAACTGCTCTCTTGTTCGTTAGCAATTCGCTTTCAGCGGGCTGGGGCGACAAAGAGCGGGCCTGAAACAAACACATCATCTTCACCGGCGGCATTTATGATCAAGATCTGCTCACCATGCTGAGCCATAACTGCCTCGCCTATATCCATGGACATTCAGACGAGGAACAAACCCCTCCCTTCTCGAATCGTAATTAATCGAAACATCATCATCGCCGGTGATAAAGACTTTAACTCGCCGGTTTGCGGCGATCTCGCTCTCTATTTCAAAAATGCTAATGAACTGCAGTATCAACTGGGGATGATTGAAACGATTCTTCGAAGTACGGCGAGATGAGAAACAAAGCTTACGAAAAGGTACCCGCTGATTACTCGTGGGACAAAGTGGCGGACCAATACGACGCCTTTTTGCGCAGTTACTTAGGAACGAAAGAGAACGCCGATCAGTAGAGAACGTGGTCGCGCTGACCAAAACGTGATTGGTCTCCATAACCGGGCGATATTTTCAGTCTTTCGTGGGGGCGCTACTTTGCGCGTATAACGTTTCATCATCGAAGCGGTCGCCCTCTGAGTCACGCAACTTTTTCCTTAAGCCCAGTCAGTGCTGAAGCTACTCGGATCGTTAGCGCGGCACGCTACGGAGGATGGGGGTACCACACTTACTCCGCGGGGCATCAGAAGGCTTATTACTACAGCTAGTTATCGCGGTACGCGTGGAACTATTGTTCTTATCGCACGAGATTCCTTCTCCGGCAGCGTCCGATACCCTGCCCCTATATTACCTGATTCGTCATTTGTCAATTCTTTATCGACATGATATCACTCTAATTTCGTTTGTGTCAGAACATTCAAGAGCTGAGGACTTTGAGCACTTGAAGAACGTTTGCATTATTGAAGATCCAGTAAGGATTCAATGGGGTGCTCGCACAAAGATGCTTCTTAAAGCGGCCAAAAACAGTATTTTGAACCTGCCAAAGAACCTAAAACATGGCTTGTATGTGAATGAGCTGGATTATTATTACGACCAGCGGATGGACCAGAAGATAAAAGAGGCTCTCAAAAAGAACAATTTCGAGCTGATCCTTTCAACGAGGCAAATGGCAAACTACGTTGTTGACGTAGATGTCCCAAAGATCGTGCAGCCTTTTGACGCCATGTCCGAATGGCACAGGCACATATCTTCTAACGCACGCGGATTAAAGAGAATTATCTACTTTGTTCGATATGCACTGAATCGATCATATGAAAAGCATATTTATGAGAAGTTTGACGCTTGTTTAGTCGTAACTCAGTTAGATAAAGAACTTCTTGAGTCATTGAATCCGCTGATCCGATGTGTGGTGATTCCCAACGGGGTCGACAAAGATTACTTCAGCCCTGCTAATATAAATGAGGAACCTAAATCTTTGATTTTCGTAGCGAAAATGAGCGGACGCACTACAATCGATAACATCATTTGCTTCTATAATGAGATTTTCCCTTTGATACTCAAGAAGAATCCCGATGTGAAACTCTACCTCGTCGGGCGCGACCCAAGCAAGGAGATCATGAAGCTGTCGACTGATCCTTTGGTAAGTGTCACGGGGTACGTCGATGATATTCGGCCTTATCTTGGGAAGTCTACTGTTTTTGTAGCGCCTATAATTTTAGGAACCGGGATGAAAAATAAAGTGCTCGAAGCAATGTCCATGGGAAAAGCTGTTGTAACGACCAAGATTGGGGTTCAAGGAATCGCCGTCACAAATCGAGAGCACGTCGTGATTGCAGATGCCCCGTACGAATTCGCTAAAGAAACGGTATCCCTTTTGACAGATCGACGCATCAGGGCAATCCTCGGAGCAAATGCTAGGAAGCTAGTGGAAGAGCAATATTCGTGGGAAACGGTAGCCAAGATGGCAAATGAGTTGCTTATCAATATCGTTTCTGGTGAAGGATAGCTATAATCCATGATCTGCAGTTGTTTTGAGGGCACAGCAGATTATGCAGAAAGATAGGCAATTACCAGAAGGAGTGGAAGCGGGTTTGCCAGTATTCAAGTCGCCTTGTCAAAAAAATGAGCTGAATTTTGCGCCTCGATGGAATAGGGAGCGGCCGCTATGCAAGACTGCGCTGGATGGTTGCCGGCTGCCGTTAGTTACGGTTACTGTCTACGTGGTCTCTAGCAGCATCGAAAAGGCTCCTTTGAAATTCGAAAAGGCTCCTTTGAAATGCTTTATTAGCCCCTTCTGTCAACCAGTTAATCTACGATGATCAGAAAACCGCGCTTGAAGCGACTAAAACAAACATTCAAAAGCGTTGACGACGACAAGACACACGGCGTTGTTATGCTACGGATTAAACAAGCCAACGAGAGATCTGTGAGCGTGGAGGGATAAAGCTGGGAAACCACGATACCTCAAGACAGATTGATGGAAAGCGTAAGAAACCGAATGTTGGCATTCTCACGACTGAGAACTTCCAAAGATCTGGCGAAACTCCGTTGGGCAATCTCATCGAACTGGTCTCCCCGCTAACAAATAGGATATTTGTCATTTCAGGAGGGGAAGAGTATCACAATCCCACCCCCGGCGTTGAGGTCGTGAGGATAAGAACTACACGGCGACGGCTGGTGATAGCCCGAGTGTTTCAACAAGTTGTCACGCACGTGCGGGTCTTGCTCATTATAACAAAACTGCGCAAAGACATTGACATTTTGATTTACATCTTTGGACCCCCGTTCCCAATCCCGCTTGTATTTGCTCAAGCTTTAAACACGAGATGTTTTATTATCTTAGCGACCGAGGGATCTGGAAAAGAATTGCAAGCACTCAAAGAAAGCGGTGCTCCGCGGCGATCTGGAGAACTCACTCGACTACGCATCGTGACGGCGCTGGAACGGATTGGTTACTATTTCGCAGACAAGTTGATTGTGTATAGCCCATCAATTATCGACAGAATGAAACTGCGCAGATACGACAAGAAAATTGTCGTCGCCCATAGGCACTTTGTGAACTTTGACGAATACAGATTCAAAAATAACATTCAACAAAGAGATAATGTAGTCGGTTATGTGGGGCGCATGACCGCAGAAAAGGGTATTTGGAATCTTATTAAGGCTATTCCTAAAATACTGAGCGTCCAGGATAATGTGAGATTTCTTATAGCAGGTGAAGGTACTCTAGACAGTGAAATCCGCATATTCGTGGATACGCACGATCTTCGCAACAAGGTGCAGCTCACAGGGTGGATTCCGCACGAAAAATTGCCCGACTACTTGACTAGCTTAAAACTCCTGGTTCTCCCCGGGTACAATGAAGGGCTCCCTAACGTCATGCTCGAAGCAATGGCGTGTGGAACACCAGTCCTTGCAGCGAGCATTGCGTCCATTCCGGACGTGATAAAGGACAAAGAAACCGGTTTTCTTTTCCATGACAATTCGCCCGCCTGTCTCGCAGATACAATAGTGAAAACGCTGGCATACTCGGACTTAAAAAGAATTGTTATTAATGCTCGTGCTTTGGTTGAAGGCGAGTTCAGGTACGGGAACCTCACCGCGACGTGGAAGAACATAATTTGTGATACGCAAGAAGCATGATGTTCAACTGGGCTTCTCAAGGAAGAAGTCTCAAGTCGAGTGCCTGCACGAGCGCTCCAACTGTTGACAATGTTGAAATTACGTGGTGAGTATTGGCAGCCCCGGACGTGCTGAGCAGCCCTTTGACACGTCTCGTTCGCTCACGATTAGAGATGATGTCTCTCGTCCCCTCCGATTGCAAACCTGAAAGCGTCACAATGTCAGCAGCAGGTTGTAGCGCGTTCGTCGGTTGAAGGTAAGTGGCAGCTCCGGATGGTGGCGGGCAGCAGCGACGAGGAGTATAGTCGCACTCGTTCTCGCCATCGACTATCAGCCCTGCCGCTTGGGGCTCTACCTCAAGATGTTGATTGGCTCCTGACGGCTGCAACTCAGCACGTGGCGTGCAACTGCTGACATATGAAACTTCACCCAGATCTCGAAAAACGAGAAGATTAATAAGAAATGACTAGGATAGTTTTGGCAGTCCCCACACCTCCAGTAAACGAGTGATTGGTTGCAAAGCTCGCGGAGCCGCACTTAGCAAAGCTTTAGAGTGTACTACGATGGTGAATTTGAATTCAAATGCGACATGCGCGCTAACGCTATCATTCATCGCCTTAACGGACATTTTCATTATCCTCAACATTCCCATTTTGAGGCAAGTCTTTGGCTTTGCGCTGCTCACCATCATGCCAGGGTTTTTGATAATTCAAATACTACGGCTCGGTGAGAATTGGTTAGAGAAAACGTTGATTTTGATAGGGCTTAGCATCTCTTTCTTGCTATTTGTGCCGCTGCTAATGGATTTCGCGTACCCGCCGCTAGGTATTTTGCATCCAATATCGCTCCTCCCCCTTATCCTAACGTTCACAGTCATCCTAGCCGTGTTGAGTCTCTTTGCGTATAGAAGTGGCGCCCTCGATATTCAAATAACTCTTAACCCGGTTAACACGATGATTGACAGGATACAAAGCCCCCCATTACTGGCGGCAGGTTTGATCCTTGTCATCGGCATCCTTGGGCCGCTTTTCGCTAGGTGCGATTTCAATTCCATTTTTTTGGTGCTTTCGATGTTGAGTATAGCAGCGGTCGCTATTCTTATCATAAGCCGCAGGGTTCCAGAGCGCTACTACCCACTTTACATTTTAGTAATTTCAGTTGCCCTCCAGTATAACCGCACGCTTTCCTCGTTGAATTTGGGTGGATTGGACAGTTACTACGAGCTCTATTTTGCTAACTTGGTAAGATCAACCGGGTTTTGGGATCCAAGTTACACGGTGTTATATTCTGCCATTAAAGATTACACAGCAATGCTTAGTGTGACAATCCTGCCGAACGTGTATTCTATCTTGCTCAACGTTGATAACGTATGGGTGTTCAAGATAGTGTGGCCAATTATTTTCGCTTTTGTCCCGTTGGGACTTTACCAGATTTACAAAACGCAGACAAAACTGAGCAACACGTCGGCATTTCTCGCCACGTTCTTCTTCATGTCATTTTTCGTGTTCTATATGGTCTTACCTGTGTGCACGAGACAGGAAATCGCACTACTCTTCTTCGTGCTTACCGTAATGGTAATCATGAATAAGGGCTTACAAGGGCCAAAAGGATCAGCACTGCTTATACTATTCATAAGCAGCATGGCAGTTTCTCACTACGCCACATCTTACATCTTCGTATTCTATCTTGGCCTCCTCGTGATCGGATGCGCCCTAATACGGTCGAAAAACCGACAGGGAAGGGGCCAACCGCTGACAACGATCTTCGTTTTAGCTGTTGTGATCAGTTTTGCGTGGTACATATTCGCATCTGGCGGCGCGGCGTATGAGGCACTCATCGGGGTAGGGAACCAGGTGGCCGGGTCGCTCTCCACGATGTATTCCACCCCGGTCAATCCGTATCTTACGAACGCAACGAGCGTGAATCTTGTGGGTGCTTCATTCACGCAACAACTTTCCCATTACTGGCAACTCTTAACAGAAGTTTTGATCGTAACAGGCCTCGCGTTTGCCACGTGGCAGCGCCGCAAAACTTCAAAAATGAGCCCTCAACTCCATTTGCTTTCGCTCGCGAGTTTCGTCATGCTATTTATCGTAATAGTGTTACCTCCCATATCAGCGAGTTTCAACACTGAGAGAGCGTACGTGTACGCGCTGTTATTCTTGGCTCCCTGTTGCGTATTTGGCGCAGAAGCTATTGTGGATTTCACATCCGATCGGCTCCACCTCAAAGCGGGCACGGCCATCAAGTTGGTATCTGTGGCCTTACTTGTCGTGTTAGTGCCGTTCTTTTTGTTGAGCACTTACACCATTTCTGAGATCGCTGAGCGTCCTTCAAATTATGCTTTTCTGTCCTCGGCAAACCACGGCGACCTATCTATCTTATACCCTAACAATACGGTTTGGTCGTATCTGGCAGAGATCACGCCTCCTAACCCAGACGTGTATGAGAGCAGATGGCTGGGAGGCGCCACGGATGGATCGTTGGTTTACTCAGATTGGATCACAGCACCCCAACTTAGTGGCTATGGCAATATATCACCAAACTCCGTCATATTTTTTGGGGGCGCCAACCTCTATTGGCCTATTCACCACGCGTACGTCTATTTCGGTTTCACAAATCATCACGGTAACCTCGCGCCAAGTGGTAGCAGCGGAACGGTACCAATCGCATCTGTTCCGGCGTTGACCACGGGCAAGGCAGACAGGATCTACAGCAACGGTCTTGATGAAGTTTATTACTACCCTTAATGGCATCTAAGCAATTACGGTTACAATCTTTGAGATCACAGAATATCCGGCATGCTTTTTCGCCGTCAGCGGCACAAAGTGAACGATTACTCGCGAACTCAGCTTCCGGAAACGACTGGTCCTACTTAGTGCAGACGCCTATTCCCGCTCAGAGTGTGTATGCGGTTGAGTGGCTTTAAATCTCTTTGACTCTGTCGCTAGTCTACGCAGACCGTGGCAGAGCATGAAGTTCAAGGTTACGAGCATGCGTCAACGAACTCGCCTCTCGTTCTCACGCCCTCGACAGTGAATCACTTGCTTAAGAACGCTTAAGTTTATTTGTAGGCTGCAAACGCGCAGAACGATAATGTTGGCGCAGGACTGCTGACAACAGAGTTTAGGAATGACAAATCTCATCTCATCTCGCTAACAGCTAGAAACCTAGTAAACGGCAATCGCCTTGCAGGATTTTTGCTGCCACATATGATGGCGGCCGGGGTGGTAGACTTCAATGTGCAAGATCATCACTAGCTTAGCGACCTTTATCCTCGAACTATCTCACTCCAGCTAACTTCGTGTTATTACAAAAGAGTGCACGAGATCGTGTTAGAAATCTGGCATCCGCGCAAGTTTATAAACTATTAAGCTTTTACCGCATTCGCGCGGTCTCAGCCGTCAACATAAGAACAGCGGCGAAGCTGCCCCTCTGTGTGCCGGATAACATTTTGGCGGAGGTCTTTCTTATCAACTCGCGTTCGATATTTCGGCAGCGTCCGTAGATGCGCCCCTCTTGACGGTAATTCCAGTTGCAACAATCTTTTCTTAGGCTTTTAGTAGCTTTATGAATTAGTTCTCTCCAAAGAGTTCACGGGGCAGCCGGCAGTCATAAGAAAATAGAATTCCTCTAAAAATCAATGAATCGTCTCATGTTGCAGATTCAAACTCTGCGAGATTTGCGGTTAGAACTAGCAATTGGCCCTACACTACCAAGCAATCGCGGAGCCATCTGAGAAGAGTTGAATCCATGATGGAAGATGAAATTCTGAGTTCTGTGATCAGGTCGTGCCATTTTTATAGTTAAGGAGTGGAAACACGCATGGTATGGTTCCTAGTGACCGTGTGAGGAAGCATTATAAACACCTTGAAAGAGTTGCACGGATACGAGGACTCGCGGAGGAAGACCTCGTCCACGCGTTCGAATTGGAACGTAAGTTTCATTTTAAGATTATTGAGGAAAAGGACCCAGCGGTTAGAGCACGGCTTTATTATGAGCTGTATGAAAAACTCCATCTATTTCGCGAGAACGCCGACTTCTGCCATACGGCTGTTGATACTCGATGGAAAGCTAGACTGGTGAACTTGCTCCGCAAGGAGCTAGAAGGAAAATCTATATTGGATGTTGGTTGTGGTGGAGGAGATTTCCTATTGGAGGTCGATAACCATCTAGCTCATAAGAAACTAGTTGGAATTGAAATATCTCCTGTAATTCTTCCCCAGGAGCGCCAAAATATTGAGTTTATTCAGGGCAATGTCATCGATTTCAGCACAGACTTTCGGTTTGACGTTGTATTCTCTGATAATGTGATAGAACACATCGCGCTCGAAGATCTTCCAACTCATTTGCAATCTATAAAGAACGCAATGGCCCCGGAGGGCAAGCTAATCATAATAACGCCTAACCACCTATTCGGCCCGAACGACATAACCATTATTATAGACAGCACGTATACTAATCAAATCGAAGCTCTCGGTGGGCATCTACACGAAACCACGTATACAGAGCTGATATGCACCCTCAAGGAAAATGGTTTCTCTTCGTTCAAGACCGTCATTCCAACCTGGCCTGCTTGGCACTACTTCTCAAATGTTAGGATATCTCCGAGATTCATGCAGGCCATAGAGAATCGAAAGTACCTGTTGAATGTGCTGTATCGATTTAACATCCTCTCGATATTGCTTTCTCGGTTGCTAGTCGTGCTTATTTGCGTTTCCAAGTGATCAACGCGAAGTTTTTCCTCATAGTCGCTCTTGGCTTTAACTCCGGCAAAGCAGCATATATGGACGAACCGATCGGCACAACATAGTCCGGAACTAATGACGCATTCCAGTCGACAGGAGGGGGATATTGTGTCACTGGATAGCGATGCAGCACGGTAAATCAGATATTACAACGAGCGCAGCACAGTTGATCGGCCGCGTACTACTCTCTGGTCTCTTCAATGAACAAAAAGGGACCGCTTCTCTAGTCTGCAATATGGAAATAGATCTTATTGCTCGTGGTATCCAAAACAGATAAGAAGGGCTATAGTAGAATAGATTTAAAATGCGAAGCCAATAGATTTAAAATGCGAAGCCAGATGTTGGAGTTAGCAAGGGCACGCAAAGAATCAAGACTTGTTTCGTTATTGATACAGGTATATTATCTTTTATATTCCATCAATCGTGCTGCGGCATCATTAACCGGATACATACCGATACACACAGTTAGGCTACTCTTGTACAAACATTTGTTTCGGGTCGACGTACCGCTTGATGCGATCATTTACAAGCGATGCAGCTATAACGAGCCTGCTGGCGTGCATATCGGGCACCACTCTATTATCGGGCCCGACGCCCATTTTGACGGACGGAAAGGATTGTTTATAGGCAGCAACGTGAATATCGCAGCCGAGGTCAGAATTTTCACGCTTGAACACGACACTACAAGTCCAAATTTTGGAGTAAAGGCGGGGGCTGTTCATGTCGATGACTGGGTCTATATTGGCCCAAGGGTAACAATTCTGCCCAGCGTGCGAATCGGTACGGGCGCGGTTGTAGCTGCTGGAGCAGTCGTAACTAAGGATGTCGAACCCTGGACTATGGTAGGGGGGGTTCCTGCAAAGTTTATAAAAAAAAGGCCCATCGTTCAATACACGCTGGATACAAAGCCTAATCTCGTGCGGTTTCTACGCTAATTACTAAAGCTTACCCCATATGTCCAATCTTAAGCCTTTCTCGGCTAATCTCGTTTTTGGAGACTCGCTTAATATTCAGTCAAGTTTCCGGTCGTTCCGATTTAAACAGCCATGAGGTTTGCGTGTTGGTCACCACGCATCTTCGTCAGTGCCAGTAAACTGCCACACAAGTTTTGCACAAATATACTGCAAAATGACTTACCAACGAGATATCACTGACTTAGCGCTTGCTGACATTCGAGCACGACAATCTGATTTCAAGGCTGACTGAGCCACGAACCCTCTTTTTGCTTCATCTTTCAGGTGAGCTTATGCAGATTATTAATCACAGCGAGATCGGAGAATAAGCTTTTGGAATCTACAATTACCAACTACAGAGTACGCTGCTAGTTATAATAGCAATGCTTAGTGTTCTTGTAAAAAGTATTTAAAAAAACTCCGCCGTTGTGCCGCTAGCAGTATTTCTCGGAGACACAAGCAAGGGTTAAAGTAAGGTTAAAATGTCTCAATTTCACTCCCGGCGAATAAGCACACCTTTCTACTTTTAATTCTGCAGCCTGCGCAAGCTCAAACAGTTCAGTTTTGTCAAAATGGTAAACGTGATCGGCATAACAAGCATCACCTAAATGACCAGGACCAGCCCCGCTTAGATGCGGCATGTCTGTAAGATCAAAGTAGTATTTAGTACGTCCCCACTGAGCAGCATCGGGTGTGCTTAGATATAGGCGTCCATTGGGATTTAGCAATGACCGTATTTTTTGCATCGTATGCAGAGGGTGGAAATGAAGATGTTCGAGCACTTCTGTCATCTCAATTACGTCGAAACCCCCGTCCAATGGGAACGGATCTAACTCTATGTTGTTCAGGCAACATTGCAACTGGTAACGGTCACGAGGTGTTGGGCTCAAGTTACACACCAGATCAGTACAATATACTTCGTTGCCGTTGTATAGTTTTTTCATATAAAGCGCCAGCACACCAAACGCGCATCCAATATCTAAGCACCGTAAAGTACTTCCCTTTCTGTAGTCGTCAAATAGCCATCGAACGATACACAGCCAAAAGTACGGCTCTATTTTCTGATAGTGTTTGACATACCTTATTGGTGTATCTGGCTGTGCAGCTATTTTGGCCTGGCACTTTACCAGTGCAGTGAACCAGGGTCTTCGCGATATTTACGCAGAAAGCGACGGCGTGAGAACAGTCTAAATTGTGTGGCGCCATGTTGGGCTGCCGCCGTAATCTTCTCTTTCGCAATTTCGCGCGCGCGACATTCGTTTTACTTGCGACATATGTGTCGTTTATGGTAAATTTATTCCGTTACGTTGTGCACCGGCGCCAGTAGCATCTTTTCAGTGCGCTGTTAGCCAGTCGAAGGCGCATCGTCCCGCACTTAGTAGCCGTAGCATTATATCCACCAACTTTATCACACTTTTTGGGCCCGGCAACTTCGATCGGCCTATTGAACGCGCCTACGTCTATTTCGGGACCAGAAATGTTCTATGCGGTACGCTCGCGATAAGAAACGAAGTTGGTGCTATCGAAACAGCGCAAATCGCATCTTTTCAGGCGTTGACTACAGGCACGGCAAACAGGATTTACAGCAACGGTCTTAACGAAGTTTATTATTATTCATCAGGCACTAAGAGATTACGGTTTCGCCTTTGAGATTACCAAATATGAGTGAGAGATGAGGCAAGAGTAACATTCGAGCTATTTAATCCTGTGAATTTAAGCAGCTTAGATAAATCTGTTCCATCTCCTTAGCCACTCTTTCCCAAGCATACTTCTGCACCGTTACTCTGTTGTTCTCGGACATTCGATGCCGCAGTTCGGGATCATTCAGGAGTGTAGTTACTTTTTCAGCTATTTGAACTGCATCTCGAGGCTCAACGAGAAAAGCATTTACTCCTTCCTTCACAATTGACGAGATCCCAGTCACATTAGTGGCAACTATTGGCAACGCGGCAGCCATGGCCTCGAGGAGTACAATTCCGAAACCTTCGGACAGGCTTGGTAAAACGAAAATGTCGGACGCAGCTAGATATTCTGGAACTCTATCGTTAGGAATGCCTCCGACAAATGTCACACATTCTCCGAGGCCTAACGTGCTGACGAGATTATTAAGACGTTCGCGTTCTTCTTCTTTGACTACCCCAGAAGCGGCTCCCCCAACAACAAGCAATCTTGTCAAAGGCCCCCTATCCCTTATTATCTCAACTGCTCGGATTAAATATTCGATGCCTTTAATCGCGCGCAGATTGCCTACAAACACAATGATTTTTTCATCATGCTTGAGTTGAAGCTTCGTTCGTGCCGCCTCTTTGGAAACAGCAAGACTAAATCTCTTCAAATCGACTCCATCTGGAATTACGATGGAGCTCCTGCCATAATCCTCTTGAATCCGTTGCTTCATGTGGTCGGTTAAAGCAATCACTGCATTGGCGTTTCTTATCGTCGTCTTTAGAATCTTTTTCAAGAAAAACAAGCGAACCCTATTCTGCTTCTCGAGGTATACGTCAGAACCGTGTCCTACGACTATGTACGGCTTTTTCAATATAGTTTTAATCAGCGTGGCATACGTGCTTGTAGAGACGTATTGAAAGTGCACCACATCAGGATCGATTTTCTTAACTGCTAAGAACAAGTTGAGCTGAAACAATGCGTTTCCCAGCGTCGACAGTTTCGGCAAATATAGCCTGTGTACCATGAAACCTTCATAATTCTCCTCCTCGGGCATTCCAGGATCTCTGGAAGTGATAACATGAACTTCGATGCCATTTGCCTGCAATTGTTTTGCTAGATAGTAGGTTGCTATTTCAACTCCCCCGATCCATTTCGGAGGGAAGAAATACACAAAGATCGCCACTTTAACCATTTTTTAAAAACCTTAATCCAGCTTACTGGTTTGACATAAATAGATTCTCTAGCTTATTCTTGTTTCTACTGGACGTCAATTCTTCTCTAAACGCACCTGCTAACATAGCAGGCATCTTTATTGTTTGCGATATATCACCGCGGAGCGCCTCTTATCGTCTCGTAAAGTGTTTGCCAAAAACGTATTTGATTCTATTTTATTGCGCCATAGCGCCTCTTCTTTCAAACAATTGTGCTTACCACTGCATAACTTTTATACATGATAGCGTTGCTGGACCTAGCTGATAGCACTCCCCGCGCGTTTTTTGGGCAGACGTACTATTCTGCTTGGCTGTAAATCATGACACTTTTTTGCTTTCGCAGCGTTACAGCTTTTCAATAAGAAAACAGTTGCAGCAGTGGCAAGTACAGATATCACCGCCATGCCTGAACTTGCATGTGTGTAGCTCTTCACAAAACCGGGCATTTTCACCAGCTATTTGTGGCCCATACCTGTAAAAGTTCTGCCCAATTCAGGATGCGGAAAGAGGGAGCATTCTGACTCTTGAACAACACTGCTAGGCAACGCTGATTTAACTTGGTATCGATATCGAAAAATGTACGAAAGTGGACAAGGTGAAATCGCTGACGTTTTAAGTCACGGCAACGTAAAAGGAAAGGACTCGAAACATTTAGTGCGATCTGCGGCGTATCTGCCTTATAAAAAAAATTTGATTTTGTGGGTGTGTTCAGGATAGGCCCATAGATCCTTTCCCACCACGCTGGAAAAAGGATAAACTTCGAGAACTGCACGCAGATAACGCCTCGAGTAACTTGTGTCGCAGCAGTTATAGCCTGTCAGCATCGCAATGCAGGAAACCAAACCGAGAAGCTCCGGGATGCCTCCAAAGCGCTTGTAAGAGTTGATTATTCTCTCTTCTTGAGCTTCGCAATTGACTTGAATAACAGAGGAATCGCCGCGCACGCCAATATTATGGCGTTTTTCAAAAACGAGTAAGCTTTTGTCTTCTTTACCGGGTGGCGCTTACTTTGATTATAGTAATATTTTTTGCACTCGTGCCGCAGCGGCGTATGGACACATCACAAATGCTAGCAACGTTGCTGTTCGACATTGCAAGCTACGACTCCTTCAGCCGCGTTGGTTTTTTTCTCGGCGCTCAGGCCCTTTTATACCCCAGGTGATCGGTACTACCGACAACTGGGTTTATCGCGGTATCCTGATTTCTTATTTACCCAACCTGATCATCGCGATTTTAAAGAAAACGCACTGCAATAACCCTCGTGTCGATCCCTGCGTTTTGCGGTTTCGTCGTCCATTTCACCTCGAACGTGGCTGGCGACCAGCTCTACTCATATTTCGACATTTTTGTCGCCGCATCAACATGAGCAGAACAAATCCCTTTCGCAGCGGAGACTGGAGAAACGGATCGCGGCACCTGCGCACCCATCATCCGTTGCTGATTCTCGCTTAGGCAGTGCGGGTTCCTGGCGTAGGAGTTTACGTTTACCTCGACTTAGGTATAGGAAGCAGCAGCCTTCGGAACGTATCACGTGCCTTAGAACGGTTCGCGATAGTAAGAGCGTGGGAAGCAAGAAACACGCTGAGGCGCAGGGATTTCAGCTAAAAAAGACCTCATGCCACAATTCCAAGACAAAAATAGTCCATATCGCCGAAGCCCGAAAGTGCGCGTCCTCCTTGAATTTTTGCACTAATTTGTGCAACTTTTCGGGCCGAAATAGACGGTTGATCAGCGGTCCTTCTTCGAGTGAGTTAATAACGCGTTCTCGCAATTCCCCACGCATCCACTCGCCTGTAGGAGTCCCGAATATCATTTTTTTCCTATCGATAATCGCACGTGGGAGTAAATCTTGAACAGCTTTCCTAAAGATGTATTTTTCAATTCCATGGTTCAATTTCAAGGATGATGGAATCGAAAATGCATACTGTATTATTTCCTGATCTAATAACGGGAGGCGTTCTTCAATTGAATTCGCCATTGTGCCCTTATCTGCTTTCATCAGAAATTTCTCAGGAAGTAGATTTTTACAGTCGAGTGCAAGCATTTTGTTCAGCGGATCGCCCATCTCCGGACCAGAGATTGCACTCGCGACAGGGTTCGGGCATGGAGCGCGCATTAGTCTCTCCTTTTCAGCAGAATTCAACTCAATCAACATTTCGAAGTGCGCCGACTCAAAGTTCTTTTGTCCAAGCACGCACATTTTTCGGTAGACCGTATTATTACTTCGAGAACCTATATCGCCTCGGTGAGGGATGAGCTGGATTAGCGGATGTATTATTCCCCTGAATACTCCTGGAAGCCGATAAAACCGATTTACAATCAACGCTCGTTCATAATGTGCATAGCCCGCAAAGAGCTCATCTCCCCCCTCTCCGGCGATGACGACTTTCACGTATTTCTTTGCCTCCTTAGAGAGGTAGTAGGTATTAATTATGGCAGGATCCCCAAGTGGCTCGTCGCTATACCAAGTGACACGGTCAATGTCGCGTACGACATCTTCAGCGCTAATGACCAGCTCGTGATGAACTGTGTCTAAATAGTCACTCACAAGCTGCGCATATCCAAGTTCAGAGAGGGTTTCAAATCCCACAGAAAACGTATGAAAATCACCGTGGGAAAAATGAGGGCAGGCCAAAGCGACGACGGCAGAAGAATCAATTCCTCCAGAGAGGAACGCACCAACAGGAACGTCAGCAATCATCCTGAGCTGGGCCGACTCTTCAAGCATCGCGCGGAGCACATCAGCAATCTCATCCTCGCGCACGCTACTAGGTCTTGCTTCATAAAAATCCCAGTAGCGCTCGGTTGTTATTGCCCCTCGGGTGCACAGCAAAAACGTGCCTGGCTCCACTTTTTTAATCCCGTCAAACAAGGTTTGTAGCCCTAAAGAGTACTGGAGACTCAAATACGCACATAATGCTTGAAAATTTATTTTTTTGACGATGCCTGCCTCTAAAATCGCTTTTATTTCTGAGGCAAAAAGTATCCTACCATCATCTATAGCATAATACAGTGGCTTTTTTCCAATACGATCCCTCGCAAGCAGCAACGAATTGGTCTTGCCATCGTAAATAGCAAGAGCAAACATGCCCCTGAGCCTCTGGAGGAAACGTGTTCCATATTCTTCATACGCGTGGACAACCACTTCGCTATCAGAGTCAGAACGAAACTCGTGTCCAAGTTGTTGCAGTTGCGCACGCAGTGTCTTGAAATTATATATTTCCCCATTGACTGATATCCAGATATCCCCTTCCTCGTTTGACATCGGCTGTTTTCCTTTGCTTGATAAATCTATAATGCTCAAACGAGCGTGACCTAACGAAATATGTGAGTTACAAAAAACTCCTTGGCTGTCCGGCCCTCGGTGTTTTAAGGTTGAGAGCATTTTCAAAAGCAGATGCTTATCTTCTACGCCGTATATGCCGCAAACTCCACACATGGGTTCCTAATCCATATGCGCGCGTTATATAAAAAGGTCCTTCCAGATTTCAATGCAGAGTACACCTTGTATTTGTTTGCTACGATCAATAAGAGAATCAACATGAAAGTTTCGGGCGCCTCAGAAGTGACGCGCATAACTTCAAATGTTGCGGAAAAAAACCAAATAACGGCGTTTGTTTATTTTGTATATGTCTGTGTCTGCGATTGGACCAGCATCGATCGTGCTGTCTATTATACCCCTTTGGACAACTTATGTTGTAGCGATCCAGTCATAAGATACAAAAAAGGCATTATTATCCCTAAAAATCTCTGGAATAGCTTAAAACTATGTACTGTTTCAACAAGTTCTGTAAAGATGAATAGGAGGACAAAAAATGCTCGCAACTGAAGAAGACCGTATTCTCGATCTATATACTCGCTTTCGATGAGTTAAAAGAAGTCAGAGAGAGTCAAAAGAGAATCTACCATTCCTACAAGATGAGTTTCCAACGTCTAAAAAAGCACTATATATCGCGACTAGTCCCGCCCAAATACTTAGCAAAAACAATTATCCGTTCTTGTCAAATGGCACTGCTGGATCCACAGTTCGATGATATTGAAGCAGAAATTACTTACCTCCTGATTAGAGCATCACACCCGAAGACGTTAGTCGAGGTGTCACCGGCAGGGGTTGGTCAACGTGGTGGATTCTCAACTATTAAAGATAATGATTCTGGCACGCCCTATTCGTACGATCTTGTTGATGATTCGTTGAAGACATTGCCGTCAGATTTGTTGAGTTTGAAATGGGTTTTAAAAGAAGGCGATGTAAAAAAAACATTAGTGAAATGCCTGATGAAGTTGACTACCTACTAATGGATGCAGATCATTCGTCTGACTTTGCAACTTGGTACATTCAAAACATATTCCCAAAATTGAGGAGCGGGGCATTAGTTAGTATTCACGATGTATTTCACGACTCGGAAATGGAGCAGAGGTTCGGCGAAGGCAACGTAATCACGCAATGGCTTCAACAAAATCACGTTGATTATGTCACTGCAGCTCCTGCAAAGAACCACTCGTTTTATACTCGTATTACAAAGCTGAAACGCGAACTCGGGATTCAGGAAAACATTCACGCAAGCGTCGCAAATCTAATGATTTTTTTTCACTTGCTATCAACAAATAAAAACTGAGTCCTCATAAAAGACGAGATCTCTAGCGGCGAGATCTAGTACTGCTTTTTTCGTAGAAGACGCTTCTCTCCGATCTTTGTCAAATCAGTTCTGATGTGGCTTGCCCAGTCTGATTTCCACGTCACGCCATCCTCACTTGTTTAAACTTAGCATTATAACAGAAAAAAATCATTTATAGCCTTCAGCAACTGAAGGCACCCGATTGAGACGAGTGACGCGATTGCAGCCAGACTGACACTGCTCGATAGAGCATCTTCAAGAAACAAGAGTAACTTCGGAAAATTTTAATACACACACAATTGAAGGTAGAGAGAATGGATATCGTAAAGTGGCCCAGTGTCTTCATCGTAATTCTTAATTGGAACGGCTGGGAAGATACGATAGAGTGCTTGGAATCGCTCAATAAAATCTCGTACTCAAATTATCACGTCATTATCGTTGATAATGATTCAGAGGATGATTCACTGTCACGGATCAGAGCATACGCGAGGGGTGAAATAGCAGTAAAATCCGCCTTTCTCCCAAACAATTGTCGAAGCGAACCCTTGACGGTCGTAAGTTATACAAGACGGGAAGTTGAAGATTCACAACCGGAGGTTTTGTCCGAAAAACTGGCTAGGGCGAGCGACAATAAACTGTCCAACGGACCCCTCATCATTATCCAGAATGAACAGAATTATGGATATTCCGAAGGCAATAATATCGGCATGCGTTATGCACTAAAAGGGTCTGCCGATTACGTGCTGCTCCTGAATAACGATACCGTAGTTGATAAATACTTTCTTACGGAGCTCGTGGGCGCTGCAGACAAGGATGGCAGCATTGGAGTAATCGGCCCGAAGATATGTTGGTACGACAGACCAAGTGTGATTCAGTCAACAGGCTTTCGCATGGATTTTTGGACAGGCACGCTAATATCCCTAAACAGGGGAAAAACGGATCTTGACGCTGAACATTTCCACGAGGGCGCGCTCTTGCCTGCTGATTACCTATCGGGCGCGTGCCTTCTGATTAAACGAAAAGTGATCGAACAAGCGGGGATGCTTGATCCAATCTATTTTTTATATTTTGAAGACCAAGACTGGTGCACGCGAATCAGCAGAGCTGGGTACAGGATCGTATGCGACCTTAACAGTAAGATTTGGCACAAGACAACGGCCTCGACTTCCAAAGCAAAGCGATTCTCGCAATACTATCCCGAGAGAAACCGAGTGATTTACATGAGAAAGTACGCGCGAACCTTGCAATTTATCCCATTTTTGTTGCTCCACGTCCCTTATCACGTCGCGCTTCTTGCAAAAACCCGTCATTTCGCTGATATCCCGCACTTCATTCAAGGACTTATCGATGGGCTGCTTATACCCATACGGTCTCAACCAACGTCCTGAGTTATTCAATTTGCTTGATATAGGCAGCGTATAGGTTCATACTTGTCTTCTCATCACAGTGAACTCCATTCGGCGAACGTCGACCAGCGTGTTATGAGCGCCACGTCTAAACGAACGTACATCTGCAACGGTGGCTTGCGCTGAAGCTTGTATCAAGTTAGTAGTTCTCTAACCCTAATCTCAAATTGGTCTACTTGGAACTGTCGACTTGTTCCAATGGCTGCCTTCGCTAATCTTGCCATTCTTTCCCGATCTCTTATTAGGTTAAGCGTGTTCTCTTTCAATTCCTCTATATTATTCCAGAGCAGTCCATCCAACCCGTGGTGGACAATTTCGGGTTGTCCACCCTTACCCACGACGACCGGAATGCACCCGTACGACATAGCCTCCGCCGTCACGATGCCAAAGTGCTCCATTCTTTCTGGATGTCTATTTTCATCTTCATTAAAGCCAGTGGCGTGCCAGAACAGCGTGGATTTGGAATATAGTTCTTTTACAGTTTCGTGCGGAGCGTTAAAATGGAAGAAAATAGGGTACCCCTCAGCTTCTCTCTCACACATTCTCTTATACAACTGGCCTCTCTCGTTCACACCGCCAACTAGATGATATTCCCAATGAGCTTCATCCAGCTTAGCCTCTTTGCACAGTTGTTTGAAAGCTCGGATCATTTCCAGCTGTTTTTTACTGTGCCCCCCCAAAAAAAATCGCCCGACGCTTAATATATAGCGTTCCTTCAAGATACGCCGTTCGCGCTGAATATCAATCGGCGGGTAGAGCACTTCAGCTTTCCTCGCGTATTTTTGCTCAACCGTTTTTTTTACAAAATCTGAATAGACGATTATTCTATCGTAGGTTGAGAGATTAGAGTCAGCGAACAATTTCAGGCCCGCGCAGACAAACAAGGGAGTTTTTTGGTTGGCTGGCGGGACTTGAATGATAATGACGTTTTTGTTCGCATGGGCAGGTTGATAAAAGAGCGTGTCTCGCGATTGATTTATGAATAGGTCGTATTGCTTGCTGCATTTTGATAGCTTTGTCAGTTCATTAACAAAGGAATTCTTTTTGGCTATGCCGGGAATTGCAAGAACTTTTAAGTGTACATCCCTTAGATTGACGTTTAATCGATTTTCTAACGTCTTTAGAACTTCGGCAACCTCTCGCTCTGGCACATAAGAAGTAATGAGATCTACATCGTGCTCTCTGCTCAATATTTCCGCGATTTTACATACATATTTCTCTCCACCGCCATAGATTACCAAACCTGGAGCAAAAATTCCGACTCTCATTAGAAGCCTCCTGAGCAGATAAATCAAGCCTTTGATCGAACGGAATGTTAGTGATTGTGGTTGATCGTCTTATAGTACCACGATTGCCATCAGCAAACAGAGCAAATAGAAAATGCGAAAGATCGAAACAAGACATTTTACTTTAGTGAGCATGGTTCTTTGACATTCTTAACTATTCTTGGTGCCATTCGCTTATCCTTTATTTGATTAGTGGATGAGCATGCGAAGAATATTTGACAGACAAATCGATCGAGAGCTTGCTTCTAAAGGGGCAAACTGTATGCTATTCTGTATGCTGTCGAGGTTAGTCTGATTCTCGGAATGTTCTTCTTATGTTTAAGCTCGCTCAAGTTTTTCAAACTTAGCTTCCTCGCACGACGTTCCGAAATAGCGCAATATCCTCATTATCGACCACGCGTAAGAGGTAGAGCATCGCGAAGTACAACAGCACCGCAGGAAAAACTGACAGAAGATTAAGCTTCCCTAGGTAAACAATAAACAAACCCATCAGTAAACTCGCCGAACCGATCTTGACCAAATTTGCCAAGTCCTTTTTAGAGAGTGGGTATGTGATACTAGAACTTATGAAGACACAAAGCAGTAAAACCGTTAACTCAGTAGCGGCAGTCGCGATGCTGGCACCTGCGTAACTGAATCGCGGTATCAGTATTACATCTAGTGCTGTATTTTCCACCATGCCAACCGCAGTAATTTTTGTCACTATCATCTGCCTGTTTGAAGTCTCAAACAGCCGCAGAAAGGCTGCTGTTAGGAATATGAAAACCGTGGCCCAGATAAGTATTTGAAGCGCTATTGCGGAGTTGCCGTATGCAACACCGAAAATGAGTGTGATAATTTGGTCAGCAAGCAGTGTTGTTCCTATACCAAGTGGAACTGCGATAATAGCCATGTACTTAAAATATCTCTTATAAATCAGTCTAAAACTGTCTTGTGCAGTTACGTGAAAGCGCGACATTGCCGGGAATATCGCTGTACTGATTACCGTTGGGATGAATACTAAGACCATGATCAATCGATAGGGAGCATTGTACAAGCCAACCGCTTCAGCTCCTTTCATCACCGACAACAGGACTGAATCGATGTAAAAATAAATCGAAACAAACAGTCCGCTTAAGGCAAATGGCAGCGCCTCTGGAAGTATTCTCTTCCAAAACTTCAAATCAATCTCAATGTGAGGCAGACTGAATTTCGTACTATAGATGGCCAAGCAAAAAATCGTAACAGCCAAGCTGCCTACGAAGTAAGCAAAGGCGAACAAAACGACACCCAACCTTGCAGTAATTCCCCATATGACAACGACGAAAGTAGCGACAGTGCTCAAGATCAACCCTAGCGACTGATATTCCATCCTCTCGAAGGCTTGAAATAGTGAGTAAAAAACACTGGTGAAGCCTGCACAGACCACAGAAAGAGCTAAAATATAAATCAAGGTGATTGTTTCTTGCGGATATCGTAAGACGCACGCCGCAAGAGCAATCAAGCAGAACGTGCCGATCGCCAGCGCAATCTCGATGATGATCAAATTGCCTAGATACTTACCGGCCAAGGACTTGTCTCGCGCAACCTCTCTTGTAGCTAACGTGGTGAGCCCTAGACTGGTGAAGGGAGCAAAAACGGCAGTGAATGCGATTGCGGTACTCAGCAATCCATAGCCTGTGACGCCGAGATATCGAGCGATCGCGATCCCATAGACAGCTCCAATACCCAAACTAACGATCTGCCCAATAAGCAAAAGAACAGAGCTTCTCGCTATTGTCCGTGCAGTGCTCATGTTTTTCGCCCGTATGTCAGGTTGCATCTGTCGGGAAGCGCAGATTGCCGCCCATCACCTCTTGGCACCAGTTGCTTTTATCTTTACTTTTATCTTTTTTAGCTGTCTCCACTCTCGTCCGAAGCATCTCAGCCAAACACGTGGTTCTCGATTAGGTGCGGTAACTTACGTGTTATCAGGCTTATAAATGCCAGTGAAACAAGCTCTGTTAGATTTGGTATCCCCTAGATTAGTCAATGAGCGCGAGGCTACAGCGATTACAGGAGACAATCGCAGTTGATTCAAACAGCAGCTGTCAACGTGTGGGGTGCAGAGGTTCTACCGGTTTGTCGCACGCTTGGCAACCCTTTAAGGGGAAAACAGCGAGGCAGGTCAACGCATGAAAAAGGGCTGCGGATTCTAGTACCAACAACGTACGCACTTATGGGGGGTATCGCGATCGAAAGCTCGACCGCGCATTAGAAAACTCGAACAGCCTGGCAGCACTGTTTTTACGTCCACTATTTTTTTCAAAGACGAAAACGACGTGATACGCGACGAAGATGGCTGTATCTGTAACACGTCCGACAACGGCTATTATTTTCAGTGAGCGATTAAGGCGAAGGTTTGCAGTTGAAAAAAAAGAAAGAGTCCTAGCTCTACTCTTCACTCTTCTTTAAAAGACTGTCAACAAGCGACGCTGTTAGATAGTTAAACGATACCTAAGGCTTTGGCAGAGATTTTTCCGATGCACAGTCGTTTGTTTTCCAGCATTCAGAAGCCTTGTAACAACTTTGGACAGAGAGCGAGCAAAAGAGAGACGCTTAACCCACATACATTGCAATTATTACAACGCTGCTCCTCTCCGAGTTCAATGACGTAGCCGCATTAACGTGCGGTGGGAATTTCGCAAATCAAGATGCGTTAGGTAACTTACTCTCGGATTGAACAATCTTGTCTGCGAGATGAAATCGCGCTGCGTACGGAGCGGGTAGCAAGTGCGGCCCAAAACTCCGGCTACATGGCCGCCGAATGGATTGATCTAGGCCACTAGCGTAATAGTCTGTATTCGTTGACACACAACGCGTGAAGACTAGCTACTAGTATGCGTGAGGGGGAACTCTTAAGTCCGGTTGTCTGATATCATTTCATATATGTTGGCACCTGATTTGAGGTGCCAGAAACGCCCTACTAATTAAACAGTGATCAGCGTGCAAGACAAGTGGAGTAATGCACATCGCATGAATAAGACGTATCATCCAATTATTGGTTGGTTATACGTTCCAAATCAATGCAGGAGAATGCCTGATCCAACACAGCCTCATTACATCAGAACGAATAGTCAAGGATTTCGTTCAAATTTTGATTTTCATAAAGAATCTCAAGGAAAAAAGAGGATCATATTTCTAGGTGATTCATTTACGGCAGGAGAGGGGGTAGCAAATGAAGACAGATATTCAGATTTGCTAATGGATTCAATCGGGAATCTAGAATGTTACAATTTTGGATTAAAAGGATCTGGGACAGACCAACAAGTTTTAATTTACGAACACTTCGCAAAACAATTCGATCACGACATGATCTTCCTAGGGTTTTTAATGGAAGACATCGGTAGGCTAGGTCATGAAGTGGTTTGGCGTGCTCATCGATTTGCTGCAACAGAGTTTGAGGTAATACCGAAACCATATTTCTATGAAAAAGGGGGAGAATTACATCTAGGCAACATTCCTGTCGATAGACCCAGGCTGTCCAGAGATGCCGGAAAAAACAATGTGGTCCTGAATCGTGTCAAATATCTGTATGAACGCTCTCCAGCCATTGCGACATACCTTGAGCGTTGGGCGCGCGAGGCTCAAAGTTATTTCAGCGAATTGGTGCTGAGTTACATAATATTAGATAAGTACGGACGATATTACTACAAGACGGATGAAAACTGGCGTTTAATGGAACGCATCATAAAACGACTCATTAAAGATTCAGATAATAAAACAATAATGATTTGCCCTATTCCGGAAATCAGAGCACTGTCGAGCGTTTTCAAAGTCAAGCATCAATCGCTGTTTGAACATTTACAAAACGAATTTGAAAATGTCATTTTCCTAGACATAGTTGATTATCTGAAAGACTACTCTCGAGAAGACAGACACAACATGACGTCGATTAGCACCCTCCATCTCACTAAATTTGGCAATTTCATAATATCGAACGCCATTAGGGAATGTCTCATCAACAACGGACTAGTTTAACCAAATCGGGCCGTCAGAATGAACGTTAACTGCGCCAATAATAATGACGTTTTTTTATTAGGTATCTCTGCATTTTTTCACGATTCTGCGAGTGCTTTAGTAAAAAATGGAAAAATTGAGGCAGCCAGTCAAGAAGAGAGATTCTCTCGCGTAAAAAACGACTCAAGCTTCCCGTCTTGGGCGATAAATTATTGTTTGGAAGAAGGAAAGATTGATGTTTCGGATCTGAACGCTATAGTGTATTATGATAATCCATATCGCACTCTCGAAAGGATACTCTCTTCCCACCTCACCGTGGCCCCCGAGGGTAGTACCTTATGGAAGAATGTAATAGAAGAGTGGGTCAGCACAAAACTTAGAATACCCGAAATAATAAGACGCAATTTGAATTACGCTGGTGATATCTATTTCGTTGAGCATCACGTGTCTCACGCAGCCAGTGCATTTTTTGCATCGCCGTTTAGAGATGCGGCGATCCTTACTATCGACGGCGTGGGAGAATGGGCAACCTCATGTATCTGCCACGGACACGGTAACAAGATTAAGATACTAAAGCAACTTGAGTTTCCAGACTCTCTTGGGCTTCTCTATTCCGCATTTACCTATTTTTGCGGTTTTAAGGTAAATGACGGGGAATATAAGCTCATGGGATTGGCGCCATACGGACGTCCCGTGTATGTCGACGCGATTAGAGACAATTTGATCGACATCAAGGACGACGGTTCACTCAAATTGAACATGAAGTTTTTTGGCTACATGAAAGAGCTGAGCATGATAGATGCCAACTTTGATGAGTTGTTTGGCGGCGGTCCCAGAAAACGTGAGAGCCCCATCACGCAGAGAGAGATGGACATTGCGAGGTCAATCCAAACGGTAACGGAAGAGATCATCCTGAAGATGGCACGTCACGCGTATGACGTCGTTGGCAGTGAGTACCTGTGCCTTGCTGGCGGCGTAGCGTTAAACTGCGTAGCAAATGGGAGATTACTGCGCGAAAGCAAGTTTAAGGACATTTGGATACAACCGGCGGCAGGGGATGCAGGTGGTGCGCTTGGAGCAGCTTTGTACTTGTACCATACGTTATTTGATGTGGAAAGGATGCCGGATGACCGGGGTATCCCGATTCAGGCAGGATCCTATTTTGGACCTCGTTATTCTGAGGATGAGGTAAAATCGTGTTTGGATACATACGGATTCAAGTATGAACGCATCAGCCGAGCAGAGCGACCTAAAGTTCTGGCAAGATGCCTTGCAGACGGCAAAGTAGTCGGGCACTTCAGCGGACGAATGGAGTTTGGCCCCAGAGCATTGGGGTCGAGATCTATTCTTGGCGATCCGAGAGACGAAACGATGCAATCCAAACTAAACCTAAAGATTAAGTTCCGGGAATCGTTTCGCCCATTTGCCCCAACGGTTTTGATCGAGGACGCTGAAGAGTATTTTGATTTGTCCCACGAGAGTCCGTACATGCTACTGATCGCCAACGTGCGTCAAAATAGGTGTTTATACCCTCCTGGAGAGACAGATGTGATCAAGAGGGTCAACCAAAAACGGAGTGACATTCCTGCGGTAACGCACGTAGATTACTCAGCCAGAATTCAAACAATCGATCGGCGTGTTCATCCTGACTATTATGATATCATTAAACAGTTTAAAGCACTGACCGGATGCAGCGTTGTCGTAAACACGTCTTTTAATGTCAGGGATGAGCCCATTGTTTGTCAACCTTACGATGCGGTTAGATGTTTTATGAACACTGATATGGACGTCCTCGCCATTGAGGACCTTATCGTGTACAAATCCGATCAAGATCCTCTTCTGCTGAAAGAAGACACAGTGGAAACGTATCTAAAAGGGGACAACGTGGCATCGAAAAACGTGCGGAAAATTGGAAAAGCGTCGACAAGACTATTTTCGAAGCATCTTTTAAGAATCAAACAAAATATAAAAGAATCACCGATAGATTTGTCATTCGAACATAACAGCACACACTCCAACTGGAGAAATAACCGAAATAAACAGTATCATTGGCTTTTTAACTTCAACGGATTAAACAAAACTGCAGAAGTTGAGTTTATCCTCTCGTTTTGGGATCACTATGATTCAAACGAAAGAAAAATCATCAAACCATTGCTTGAAAGCCTGATAAAACTTGAAAAATCCGTTGATAGTGATCGCGCATTGACAGACGGACTGACTAGTGAGGATATGTATACCATGTTTTGAAACGCTCTGCCTCGACTCCAGCGTCCCGGGTCACCGCCCGTAGCGTTTCACCGACCTCCTTTTCACCATCTTCTCTCTATTTTCGCTGTTATCTCATCATGCGCTCGCGCATTCCGGCTTAGCTAAATGCATACGCACGTCGTTGCGTGCGCTGAAAAACAGGCGGATGCATCAAACAGCCTGCTCCCTACCTGCGAAACGACAGAAATCGATTGCTACCAAGCGTGCTCGCGTTGTGAAAGGGACTACGGAATAGTTTCGCGGCTCTTGATGGTCAGCTCGCACAGACTGGGAAACCGCAAAAGCACCTAACAAACCACGGCGCGACGTCCGTGTTTGCGAAGCTTAGGGAGCAAGTGCGTCTCCCAGAACACAGCACTACCTCACTGTGTCAAGCCGTCAGAGGCTGCGGTGATTGTGGCAAGCGATACTAAGTCTGCTTTATGCCGTATTAGCCTGTACTACGCGAGGATCTGGGGTGCGGCGATTGCGTGCAGCCCCTACACTGCAGTGTTTTTTCGGGGCCGCCCGATGATGATGCTGAGCGGGAGTCTGTAAATCAGGTGTACCGTGACGTAGCTTGCGACAAGCACCGACACAACGACGATAGGATAGAACAGCAGATCCGCAAGGCCTACCCCGAGCCTGATGAGCACGCCGCCAAAAACGGCGACGTAAAACATGTGGGTCAAGTATATTCCAAACGAATCTTCCCCAATTCGTTCCATCGAACGTGTAACAACGCTGTGCGGCTCACGCCAAAGTATACAGATCTTGAGAAAAAATACGATGAGTAGCAGGCTATACAAGGGCCCCACAATCGCGACGAGCCACACATAAACGGCGGATGGCCCCTCTGGTAGGGAGTAGTGGAAATACGCGACGCCGTAGTATAATGTCGCAGGTACGACCAAGATTGTCAAGGGGAGCAACGGTATCCGAGTTACCTTATTTTTTATGGAATCATAGTGGTCGCACACGAAGATCCCCAGCACAAAGTAGAATATCTGTGAAACGAACAGACCGCGCCATTGCCCACCTATATAAGGGGGCACAACGAGAGAGATCCAGGTATAGAGGATTTGCACGATAAATAGCGCGGCTAGGGCACCTACCATGATATTCGGGTGCTTCGCTGAGTGATTGTATACCTTTGCGATAAAGGGGTACAGCACGTACAGCTGCAAGATCAGCAAGATGAACCACATTTGTCCGATATTGCCGGTGGCAAGACTGATGAGGTATACGCAGAGGAGCTGGACGCCGCTCATGCTCACCGGTCCAACTGAGTGTTGAAAGACTGCGGGCGAGAGCAGCGCGCCAACGGCGGGGTAGAAGAAATAGAACGTCGAGAATATCAGGTAAGGCCATAAAACTGAGTTAACGCGTTTTTTGTAGAATCCGCGCAGCGAGAAATCACGCTTATACTTGTTGTAGAGTACGATACCAGAGATAAATACAAACTGGGAGACTGCGAACGACGTTGAAGCGGCAATGGTCGTCACTATTTCTCGTTGAGGGCTGGGAAGGAGCCAGATACCCGCCATGCTGACGGCGGCGACGTGAAACACAATGACCTCAAGAATGGCAAACGCGCGAAAGTACTGAAATTCGGGAAGCCACCGCTGTTGCATATCGCTCACGTCGAAAAAAGAAAGCGCGGTCGCGTAAATACCTTCCGAAACCTCTGCATTTTGGGCCCCCACTCCTGCGTGCACCCCGGTGCAGGGGGCGCTGCACCTAACACTACACTAGCACATCGCGATGAGTGCACGAAAAACAAGCGGTTCGGCCAGCACGCGATCAACATCAAGTCAGAGAACCTTGCGCAGTTGGTGCCCGAGCTTAAGCGTACCGACAACGGCTACCGTGTCCCCCCGCTGCACCGGCTGCGATAAGAAATCGCGTAGGTGTCGTAATTCCCTTTGAGCTGAAACGACCTCACGTCTGTCGCGACGACGCTTCCCGAGATCATGACGTTTCTGCCCAACGTACTGTGCATAGTTGGCGTTCAAACTGGGTGGAACCTGCGAAGACTGCTAAGTATCTTGAGCATGCGTCGCTAAATTCGACGTCACTGTAACGCGCGGGACGGCTTCCAATGCGTGAACGTTTTTCCTCCGCTGATATACGCCGTGGGATCCTGCGTTATGGTGTGCATATCGCCGATAGAACGGCGGATAGACTGGATCTTCGCGGAGCTTGAACTCGACGCGATACGCGCCGGACCTCAGCGCTTCAATGAACTTCTCCATTCGGAATTCAGTCAGCTTCGAGGGCTGGCCGATCCTCGCCCTTCTAGTCTTTTGTGTTTGCATGTCTTCTGTTTTTTTATGCACGCGGTCAGCTACAAGCACCTACACTTCTGAAATAAACTGATGAACTCTAGCGCGGACGCAATGCGAAGTTTGCAATGCTCGCGGCTCTATTGCACTGGAGAGGGATTGAGGACCCACGCGATGTATGTTTTTAAACCACACCCAAGATCAGTCTGGGGGCTCCATGATAACAGCCGCTGTGCCTTTGCGGTATCTGCCAGCGTATCGCGAGCGTCTCCCTTTTGTTGCTCGACGTGCCGTATGCGTGCCTTCTTACCCACAAGGCTTTCTATGCTTTGAATGAGGGCGTTAACGCTTATCGTGTGGCCTCCTCCGATGTTAAAAACTTCACCCTTGACTTCGCGTTGGGTCGCTAACTCGAGTGCGTCAATGACATCGTTGACAAAGGTAAAATCCCGCAATTGTTGCCCGTCACCGTAAATTTGAATCTCGCGTTCATTCAATATTGCATGCACAAATCTATGGATGGCCATGTCAGGACGCTGGCGTGGTCCATAAACCGTAAAGTAGCGCAAAGAAACGACGGGGACGCCATAGTTCTTCCAGTAGAGATAACAGAGATTCTCAGCCGCAAGCTTTGTGACTCCGTACGGGGACACGGGCAACGGTCGAGCATCCTCCTTCATTGCAGCTCGGCGTCTCCATATACTGACGAAGAAGACGAATAAATGAATCTTTTCAGTTCTGTGGAGCGATAAAACTCTAGCAATCGCTGCGTTGCTTCTATATTGTTCTTCGTGTACGTTGCAAAATTCGCGCCCCACGAAGCACGTACGCCTGGCTGTGCCGCCACATGAAACACGTGGTCAACGAGTGGAAATCTATCCATCTCCAAGATGTCTCGTCTGATAAGCGTAAATCTCTCATGACTCAATGCGCGCGACAGATTCGCAAGTTTTTGTTCTTCCGGAAATAATCGGTGAAGCAATCGATTCCTATCACATCGTTATCGTGTTGTAATAATCGCTCAACGAGGTGTGAACCAATGAATCCTAAGTCTACTCGCATTGACGTTTGTTACCATCGCTCTTTTGGTCTTACTAGACTTCTACGCGCTCGAGAAGTTTCGCATACTCATTACCATTGAATTCCTCGTGCTCGTTCGAACGTACGAAGCCCTCGGTGATCACTTTGACGTGGAGAAAAAACATCGCCATATTTGTCGTCATCTGCGTCATTGCGTTCGCCATCATCCTATCAAAGAACAGTGACTATACTGCGATGAAGTGGTGTACTTTATAGGTGGCCGTGCGGTAGTCGCTGGCTTAGTTTTGTGCTATGCATCGTTTTATTGCTTACTGCGAAATCGTCGATTGCGCCGTCAGAGCACGCCTGGCGTGTAGCTCCAGAAATCCTGTGCCCGTTATGAGTCTCGATCCGCGAACCGCCACGTCTGACGCCGCCACTTTGACCCCCTGTAGTCCCGCCGCTACACGGCGGCAAATGAAAGTCTTGCTCCCTTCATTTGGTCTCGTGGATTTCACGTTGCTGATTGGGGCGCAAAAATTGTAGCTTTACAACAATATTGTCTCAAAATGGCAATAATGCACGATGCAATGCACATTGACCGCATAGCGCAAGACGTTTATACCAATAAGCACGTGTGGTACGTGCTATGTCGCTAATTTCGATATTTACTACGAGCTCAAGTAGTCTGACGTCGACGACCTCGTCAGGGATCACGCTTAGTAATATCGTTACCGGCGCCGCCATTGCAATAGGCGCGCTTATCTTCTTGCTTGCTTCAAATGTGGTGATGTCTGGGCACCACTCTTGGAACGCAAGAACAGCGGGAGTCTTGCGGGTCATATTATTGCCCCTCATCGTGACGTTTTGCGCCTTGATCACGTTCAAGACAGCCCAAATCCTCTAAGAGCGAGGGCACTCACCTTGAGAACAATTCTGGTCAATGCGTAAAGAAGCCGAGCACGCCAAAGAGGATGTTGTTGTTCACGGCGTGGATCGTCACGATTAACGTCAGATTTCTCGTTTTTTAGAAAGCGACGCCCAAGAAGACGCCGGCCACGGTGGCAAAAAGCAGCTCGTAGACGTCGGCGTAGCCTGCGTGCATCGCACCGAAGATCACGCTCGTGATGAGGATTCCTACGACCGCACTGCTGCGCTCAACGAGCTGCGGCTGGAGGATGCCACGAAAGAGCCCCTCTGCGAGCGCCACAAAGAAGATTATTATGAACTGAATGAGTTCTGACACTGAAGCATTCGGAATAAGAGCCCGATTCCTAAGATTAGCGTGTACAATAAGCGAGCCCTGTCCGACAAAAAGGCCGACGAATAACAACGTGGAGTCGACCACGCCGCGCGTGGAACCCCA
>Ga0181527_1000717_pt1 | contig 37656 bp, 27 predicted proteins | sample PEATcosm2014_Bin_30_FD_119762 | JGI IMG/M metagenome (GOLD analysis project Ga0181527, IMG submission 119762) | Peatland microbial communities from MTU Mesocosm Facility, Houghton, MI, USA - PEATcosm2014_Bin06_60_metaG | ecosystem: Environmental > Terrestrial > Soil > Wetlands > Peat | place...
GCCCGGATGTATCTATGACGAAATCGGCAAACTTCCGTTTCTGTGCGAGCGGCATTTGCCGGCTGATGCGCGCGCGCACGTCGACCTCTTCCGCGCCGCCGCGCCGCAATGCGCGCTCCACCTGCTGCTCTTCGGCGCACCACACCAGGATGATGCGGTCGAATCGCTTATAGCTGCCCGTCTCGATGAGGATGGCCGCCTCCACGACCGCGATGCCCCGCGGCTCGCGCGCGGCGAATTCGGCGATCAATTCCTCCTCGCGCCGCACCACTCCCGGATGCACCAGCGCATTCAGCCGGGCCAGCCGCTCGGGCGAGGCGAACACCAGCGCGCCAAGCTGTTGGCGGTCGATGAGGCCGTCGCTCGTCAGAATTTCGCGGCCGAATTCCCGCACCACGGCGTCATAGGCTTCTCCGCCGGGCGCCAGCGCCTCATGGCCCAGTTCGTCGGCCTGGATCAGAAGACAGCCGCTGCTCACCAGGGCCTCGCCCACCAAGGTCTTCCCGCTGGCGAGGCCGCCCGTGAGCCCCACCTTCAACATACGCCGGTCCGGCGCTCCGCCGCTGCCACGGTGTTGGACATGAGCATGGCAATTGTCAGCGGCCCGACGCCTCCCGGAACCGGCGAGTACGCGGCCGCCTTTTCGGCCACGTCGAACGGATCCACGTCGCCCACCAGAACGCTTCCCTTCTTGTCGAAAGCCGCCAGCTTCCGCGGGGAGTTGCGGAAAATGCGCGCCACCTCGCCGCGGTCGTGGATGCGGTTCATGCCCACGTCGATCACCGTCACGCCTGGCGTAAGATACTCGCCGGTGATCATAGCCGCGCGCCCGATGGCCGCCACCAGAATGTCGGCCTCGCGGCAGACCGCCGCGAGATCGGCCGTTTTGGAATGGCAGATGGTTACGGTGGCGTGCTCGTGGAGCAGCAGAAAAGCCACCGGCTTGCCCACGATATCGCTGCGGCCCACCACCACCGCGCGCTTGCCGGCGATGCGGATGCCGTTCCGCTTGAGCAGTTCGAGGATGCCCGCCGGCGTGCAGGCGCGCAACCCCGGCGTCCCCGCCACCAGGTTGCCGATATTGCAGGGGTGCAACCCATCGACGTCCTTAGCCGGCGCGATCGCCGCCACAACGCGCTTGGCCTCCACCCGAAGAGGCAGGGGAAGCTGCACCAGGATGCCATCGACCTCGGGCCGGGCGTTCAACTCCGCGACCATGCCCAGCAATTCCTCGGTGGAGACGGAATCCGGCGGGGTGAGGGTCTCCGACCGGATGCCCAGCTCCTGGCAGGCCCTGACCTTGTTGCGGACGTAGATCTCGGAACCCGGGTCGTGCCCCGCCAGCACCACCGCCAGTCCCGGCGGACGGACGCGCGCGGCGAGGGCCGCCACGCGCGGCTTCAACTCACTCATGATTTCGTCGCGAACACGATTTCCGTCAAGAATTTGCGGCATTATTTTCAATCATAGCGTGGCCGCGAGCGGCTCCGGGGCCGCCGTAGCGCCGGCGTTACCACTGCAAATCGCGGCGGCGCCAGTACGGCTGGCGCGCGCCCATCGTGTAGACCAGAACAATGCCAGCCACAAACCCGCCCAGGTGCGCGAAAAACGCCGTGCCGCCCTGGGTCGTCTCGGCGATGCTTCCGAGTCCGCCGGCAAACTGGAGCCCGAACCAGTAGATCAGCATGAACCAGGCCGGCAGATCGAAGGTGAAAAAGAAGAAGAACCAGAACAGCATCACCACGCGGGACTTCGGAAACTTCACCAGGTAGGCGCCCATGACACCGGCGATGGCGCCGCTGGCGCCCACCATGGGCACGCGCGAGGACGGGTCGATGGCCATCTGCGCGATGGCGGCGGCCAGCCCGCATAACAGGTAAAACAGCAGGTACTTGCCGTGGCCCAGAATGTCCTCCACGCTCTCCCCGAATACCCACAGGAACAGCATGTTGCCAATCACATGAATCCAGTTGGCATGCACAAACATCGAGGTGAAGATATTGGCGAAATGAAAATACGCCGGCCTCAGGCTGTAGAGCGTCATGAAATGGTTGAGCGAATACGGGTCCACCATCTGCAGCCAGAATTCGTGCAGAAAAACCAGGACGTTGGCCAAGATCAGCAGCACGGTGACCACTGGCTTCGAGTAGCTCGGCTGCGTGACTTTAATGGGAAATATCATTTTCCGGCGATCGCCGCCGCGCGGGCGGCGAATTCGGGATCGACGCGTCTCTCCCCACGCGCCATCAGGCCGTGAATCTCTTCCAGTCCGCGGATTCCGCCGCGAGCGCCGAGCGCCGTGCAATTGAGCGCCGCCATGGCGTTGGAAAACTCCAGGGCGTCGCGCATCGGCATTTCCTGCAAGACAGCATAGCAGAACGCCCCGTGGAACACGTCGCCCGCGCCGGTGGTATCCACGCAATTCACCACGAAAGCGGGCGAGTAAAAGAACTCTCCGCCTTGTCGCGCCAGCGCGCCGTGCGCCCCCAGCGTCATGGCCGCCACCTTCATTCCGTATTCGCGCTCGATCAGCTCGAGCGCCTTGAAGGGATCGCTCTGGCCGGTCCAGGCCGTGGGAAACTCCGAGCTGGCCACCAGGTAATCGACGTGCGGCAGCACGCGGTCGAAACCGTGATAGATGGTATCGACGTCCACAGTGACGAGTATCCCATGGCTCCGCGCGATGGCCGCCGCGCGCTCGACCGCTGGCGTGTCGTGCCCGTCGATATGCAGCAGGCGCGCGCAGGCGATCTGTTCCGGCAGAATTTGTTCGGGGTCGATGCGCAGACCATCGTCGCGCCGCCACAGCACCGTGCGCTCGCCCGTGCTGCGGTCGATGACGATGTAGGCCGACTGGTTGGCGCAGTCCTTGCGAAGCTGCACGTGCTCGACATCGATGCCCGCCGCGCGCAGGCTCTCCAGTTGAATGCGCCCGCGCTCGTCGTCCCCGACCGTGCCGATGTACTTGGTGCGCAGACCCAGCCGCGCGCACGCCACCAGCGCGCTAGCCACCTGCCCGCCCGGTGAGACCACCTCTTCCTGGAACGGCACCTTCCCGGCATACGCCGGAAAGTGCGGCACAATGAGCAGCGTATCGGTGGCGTTGAGGCCCACGCCCACTACATCGAATTCAGGCATTAAGGATTATTGTACTGGGTCAGCCCCGCAGGGACGCCAGAAAGTAGCCCAGCGCGTTAGCGCTGGGACCCGCGCGCGGATCCCGCCAGCCCCGGTTAGGGGCGTAAGGAATTCTTCCGCCCCTAACCGGGGCTTTGTTGCTTCTCACCTTCTCCCATGGCTCGCGCCATGGGCTACTCTCTTTCGCCCTGCGGGCTGATCTTGGGCAGGTCTCGTGGCCGCAGCCGTCCGCCAGCGCCTATCGACAACGCTATCATCGAACGAGAGAACCACCATGCCCAAGCGGCTTCAGCGGAAACCGATTCATCCGGATGAGATCCTGCGCGAGCAGTTCATGTCGGAGTTCGGCGTCATCCTGAACCGGCGCGCGCGCGGCCTCCGGGTGCCGGTGACGCGAATCAGCGAGATCGTGAACCAGCGCCGGCCGGTCGCATCCGATACCGCACTGCGACTGGCGCGCTACTTTGGCACGACGCCGGAATTCTGGATGAATCTTCAGACCAGCTACGACCTGGACCCGCCGAAAATAACCCCCTTGACACGCCCGCTTCCTTATGCTAATTCTTTAGCATGATGCTAAAAATCCAGCAGGAGCCGCGGCCGTGAGCGCGCTGCCCGGCCTCAGCCGGCGGGAACGCCAGATCATGGAGATCCTCTACCAGCGCGGCAAGGCGTCCGTGTCGGAGGTGCGGGAGCTCATGAAAGACGCACCCGGCTATTCGGCGGTGCGCGCCATGCTGCGCGTGCTCGAAGAAAAAGGACACGCCAGGCACCAGGCGGAAGGGCTGAAGTACGTGTACCTGCCCACGGTGGCGCGCGAGAAGGCCAAGCGGTCGGCGGTGAAACACCTGCTGGACACCTTCTTTGCGGGAGAGCCCGACCAGATTGTGGCCGCGCTGCTGGATGTCTCCGCCACGCGCCTGACGCGCGAGGAGCTGGACCGGATGTCGGAAATGATCGAGGTGGCCAGAAGAGAGGGCAAGTAAATGTCGATCTGGAACGTGTCGGAATGGTTCTCTATATTCGTGAGCATGGCGCTCAAGAGCACGGTGGTGCTGGGCGCGGCATGGTTGGCGGCTTGGGCGCTTCGCGGGCGGTCCGCGGCCTTACGGCACCTGGTGTGGACCGCCGCGGCCGCGGCCGTGCTGGCGTTGCCTTTCCTTTCAGCTTCGTTGCCGGCCCTGCGCGTTCCGGCGTCCGGGGCGCTGCTTCCGTTTGACCCGGCCGTGGTCTTCCGGGTGGCCAGCTCCGCCGCCGTCGAGCCGCCTTCGCTTCCGTCCGCCACCGCCCGCCGCGCGATACATGCGCCGCGCTATCACGACTGGAGGATCTGGCTGATGTTGCTCTGGGCCGGCGGTGCGGCCGCGGCTTTCGCGCGCATGTTGGCGGCATTCATTGCCATGGGGCGCATCCAGCGCACCGCGCGTCCCTTCCCGGGTGACGGCCTCGCGCGCGCACTCGCCGAGTCGCTGGGGATTCGCCACCCGGTGCGCGTGCTCGAAAGCCGCCCGGGTAGCATGCCGATGACCTGCGGGCTGCTGCGGCCCGCCGTTTTCATGCCGCCCGAAGCTGCCGCGTGGAGCGAGGAGCGCCGCCGTGTCGTGCTGTTGCACGAGCTGGCCCACGTGCGCCGCGGCGACACGGCCACGCACTTGCTCGCGCGCACGGCCTTGAGCCTCAATTGGTGGAACCCGCTGGCGTGGTCCGCGTGGCGCGAGTTTCTGAAGGAGCGCGAGCGCGCCACCGACGACCTGGTGCTCAATGCCGGCGCCCGCGCGTCGGAGTACGCGGGCCATCTGCTGGAAGTGGCGCGCACCCTGCAATCCGCGCCGGCAACCGCGTGGGCGGCCGTGGCCATGGCGCGGCGGTCGCAGCTTGAAGGCCGGCTGCTGGCCATTCTGGATTCGGGCATCAAGCGCCACGTGCCGGGACGCATGGCGGCGCTGGCCGCCACGCTGCTGGCCGTCGCCGCGGTGGCCCCCTTCGCCGCCATGCGGGCGCAGACCCCGGCGCAGCAGACCGCGGCGCCGGCAGTGGGCGACCGGCCTGAAACGGCTGCCGCGCTTCTGCATCTGGGAACCGCCATATACGGAAAGGACCCCGCCCAGGCGCTCGACTATTTTGAGCGGGCTCTGAATGTGGCGCCATCCGGCCCTTTGGCCGGACCGGCGATGACCTGGCAGGCCATGGTGAGGCAGCACCGGGAAGGCGAAGCACCAGCCGCCGAATCGCTCTATCGGGCCGCGCTGGCCATCGAGGAGACGAACTCGCCGGATGCGGCCCTCACCATGGAATTCCTCGCGCATTTTCTGCGGGAGCAGGGCCGCGTAAGCGAAGCCGAAGCCTTGGAATCGTCCGCCAGTGAGATACGCAAGGCGCACGTCGCGCAATTGTCGCCCAAGCGGCAAGCAACCGCCCAAGCTTCAAAAATCGGCAACGGCATTGCCGCACCGATGCTTCTGCACAAGATCGAGCCGAGCTATTCCCCCGAAGCGCGCGTGGCGAAGGCCCAGGGAACGGTGGTGCTTTTCGTGGTGATCGGAACGGATGGCACAGCCTCCGATGTCCAACTGCGCAAGGGCGTGGGATACGGCCTGGACGAGCAGGCGCTCAAGGCCATTACCCAATGGACCTTCAAACCTGGCATGCGTGACGGCATGGCGGTGCCCGTGCAGGCCTCGATCGAGGTGAATTTCCGGTTGCTGTAAAAGTTGAATTAAGATTCCGACTTCTTGCGGATCTTGATGTCCAGGCGCTTGATCTTCTGGTTGAGCGTGGAGAGCGGGACGTGGAGGCTCTCGGCGGCGTCGGTCTGGCTGCCGTTGCAGTGCTCCAGGCGCTCCATGATGACCCGGCGCTCGAAATCGTTGACGATTTCGAAAAGCGAAGCGTCCGCCGGCAGGGGCGCGCCATCGCCGCGGCTGCGCCGGATGCCGTTGGCCTCGAGCAGAGCGTCGGGCAACACTTCGACCGGAACGGATGGCTCGGTGGCCAGCACCACGGCGCGCTCCACCACGTTCTCCAGTTCGCGCACGTTGCCCGGCCAGGCGTGCTCCATCAGCACCTGCAGGGCTTCGGGCTGGAAATGCAGAATCGACCGGCCGGCGGGGTCCAGGAACTTGTTGTTCTCGCGGCAGTAGTACGTGAAGAAATGCCCGGCCAGGAGGGGAATGTCCTCCCGGCGCTCGCGCAGGGGCGGCAGCGCGATGTTGATCACGTTCAGCCGGTAATATAAGTCCTCGCGGAATTTGCCTTCCTTGACAAGCTGGTGGAGATCGGCATTGGTGGCCGCCAGAATGCGGACGTCCACCTTGACCGGGTCGGTGGCGCCCAGCGGCGTGAACTCCTTCTCCTGGATTACGCGCAGCAGCTTGATCTGCGTTTCGGGCCCGAGCGTGCCGATTTCATCGAAGAAAATGGTGCCGCGGTCGGCCACCTCGAAATAGCCCTTCTTGGATTGAATGGCGCTGGTGAAGGCGCCTCTCACGTGCCCGAAGAGCGTCGATTCCAGCAAGTCCGGCGGCAGCGATCCGCTGTTGACGGCCACGAACATCTGGTCGGCCCGCGGCGAGTTGGCATGGATGGCTTTGGCGACGAGCTCTTTGCCGGTGCCGGTCTCGCCGGTGATCAAAATGGTGGAGCGGCTGGAAGCCACCTGGGCCACCAGGTCCAACATGCGGACCATGCGCTCGCTCTTGCCGATGATGTTGGGGAAACTGTAGCGCTGCTTGAGGGCGCGCTTGAGATGGGTGTTCTCGTATTCGAGCCGCCGCCGCACGATCATGCGGTCGATCTCGATGAGCAGCTTCTCGTTGTCCCAGGGCTTGGAGAAATAGTCGTTGGCGCCGAGCTTGAGGGCGTTGACCGCGGCCTCCACCGAGCCGTAGGCGGTGATCATGAAAATGGGGGTTTCGCGGTCGCGCTGGCGGACCTCCTGGAGCACGTCCATGCCGGAGCGGTCGGGCATCATGAGGTCGAGCAGCACCAGGTCGTAGCCGCTGATCTCCATTTTTTGGATCCCCTCGGCGGCGTTTTGCGCCTGATCGACGGAATAGCCTTCCGAGGAGAGCAGGATTTCCAGGCTTTCGCGGATATCCAGCTCGTCGTCGACTACCAGCACCTTGCCTTTGGCTCCGGGAGCCGTGAACTGGGGAGCGGTCATGTCACGTGACACTCACCGGCTTCCTCGCCGAGCCGGGCACAGCGAGGGGAAGCTCGATCCGGAACGATGCGCCGCCGCCCGGCCGGTTGGAAACTTCGATGGAGCCGCCATGCTCTTGAATGATACCGTAAGTCACCGAGAGTCCGAGGCCGGTGCCCTTGCGCACAGCCTTGGTGGTAAAGAACGGATCGTAGATGCGGTGCAGGTGCTCGGGGGCGATGCCATGTCCGGTATCGGCCACTTCGGCCCTGGCTCCCGAGCCATCGGACCAGGTGCGCACTTCGAGCGCACCGCCCGCCGACATGGCGTCGCGGGCATTCAAGATGAGGTTGAGAAACACCTGCTGAAGCTGGCCGGCGTTGCCGTGCACGGGCCGCAGGCCGGGGTCGAGATCGGTCTTGACCTGGATTCCCGACTTCTGAAGCTGGTGCTCCAGCAAAGAGAGCGTCTCCTGAATCACGCGGTTCAGGTTTACGTCGGTCAAGGAAGTCGAGGAGGTTCGGGAGAAGTTGAGCAGCGAATTGACGATCTCGCTGGCGCGGAAGGTCTGCTTGGCGATCTTGTCGAGGATGAGCGACTTTTGCGAATCGTCGCTCACCTGCTTGGCCAGCATCTGCGCGTAGGTGGAGATGACGGCCAGGGGGGTGTTGACCTCGTGGGCCACGCCCGCCGCCAGCAGGCCGATGCTCGACAGTTTGTCGGCCTGCACCAGCCGCTGCTCCAGCTCGGCGCGGTCGGTAATGTCGTCGAAGATAATCAGCCGCCCAATCTGTTCCTGGTCCTTCGAAACCAGAGGCGCGATGGCGATATTCAAGGTGGTTTCGCGAAGACCGGCGGGCGCACCGTGGCCGTTGCCGGGCCCAGAGGGCACCCCGTTGCCGCCGGCGGGCTTCAGCACGAATTTGTAGATGTGATGAATGCCGGTCTGGCCCCGCACGCGGCCAAATTCCCCGGCCAGTTCCATGGGGAAGAGTTCGGTGAGGGTCCGGCCCACGGCGTGGTCGCGCGGAATGCCGCTGAGGCGCTCGATCTGCGTATTCCAGCTTTCCACGCGGTCGTCCAGATCGGCCGCCAAAATGCCCACGTTGATGGATTCGACGATGTTCTCGCTGAATTCCTTGAGCCGCTCGTACTCTTCCACCTTGCGCTGCAGGGAGCGGTAGAGCGAAGCGTTCTCGATGGCGATGGCCACGTAGCCGGCCAGCGTGAGCAGCAGCTCCACGTCCACGCTGGAGAGATAATCGCCGTCGGTGGTCCGGCTGACGCCCATGTAGGCGATGGTCCGGCCGCGTACCGTGCAGGGCAGGTAGTAGGTGAGATCCAGATCGGCGATGGCGCTCCGCACGGTGGCCGGCCACGCGCGCGACACAGCGTCGAGCTGGTGGCGCGTGCGCTGGAAGAACAGGTACGGTTCCGGGTTCTTCCAATTGAGAAAGCTGAGATCCAGCTCCTCGCGGCCGGCGGCGGCCAGACGCGGGTTGCCTCCCATGGATTGCTTCAGCCGGAATTCAGGGCCGTTGGCCCCTTCCTCCGCCAGGAAAAACGCCATGTGCTTGATGGAGAGCGTCTGCCGCAGCCGTTCGCCCACGGAGGCCAGCATGGCGTCGAGGTCCGTCTCGGAGCTGAGTTCGCGGGCGAATTCGACCAGCGTGCGGCGGTAGTCGTAGCGGTCGCGGTAGAAGTGCTTGTCCAGCCGTTCCTGAATCCAGTTACGAATCGGCTGGAACAGGAAGGCGGTGATCAGCATGACGGTGATGAGGCCGATATTGCCGAGGTCCTTGAAACTCCTCTGCACCAGGATGGCCAGCGAGGATACGATGCCGTAGAACGCCGCCAGCACGCAGATGGTGGCCAGCGTATAGGCATAGCCGCGCCGGAAGATGATATCCACGTCCATCAGCCGGTAGCGCACAATGGCGTAGGCCAGGGTGAGCGGAATCAGCGGCAGCGAGAGCACCGACATCTTCAGGTAGGCGTCGGGAATCGCGCCCATGGCGTAGGGCAGCACGTAGAGCAGGGCGAACGGCAGGATTCCGCAGAATGCGCCGTTGCGCAGCCACTTGAGCTGCTGGCGCACGATGGGGTCCTCGGCCTTGCGGTATTCCACGCTGAGCGCAAACCCTCCGGCGACGTAGGGGACGGTCCAGAACACCATCCAGATGCGGTCCAGCATCCAGCGCAGTTCGAGCAGCGGAATGGCCACCGTCAAAGCGCCGGTGGCGAACGCCACGAAGACCGCGAACAGCAGCGCCGAGGGCAGATAGAGCAGCGAGACCCGGAAACGGCTCTGGAGCCACTTACGCGGCTCGGGGAAGGTCAGGCAGAAATGCAGGAACACGACCGGCGCCAACAGGCCGGCGGCCAGGTTGCCGAAATAAATGACCTTGTCGAATGCGTAGAACTGGCCGGTGTAGTGGAAGCAAAGGAAGACGAACGACGCCAGGCACAGCACATAAAAGTGCCTCGCCTTCTGCGCGCTGCCGCGGCGGAAATAGACGAACAGGCCGATCACCAGGTACGCCAATCCCACCAGGTACTGGTAGGTGACGGCTGGATCCAGCGGCACTTCTCCCACGATGACGGTGGTGTCGAAGTCCACCCCGCGGCGGCTGATGTGATAAACGGCCTTGCTCCACGACCCGATGCGCACCAGCACTTGAGTGACGTCGGCGGCATTCTCGATGGGAACTCCGTTGATCAACGCCAGCCGGTCACCGGGATGCACGCCGGCATTGGACCCGCCGCTGCCTTTGGTTACGTACAGCGCCTCGACGCTCGCATTGCGATCCACCCAAACCACGCCATCCTCAGGGAGGCGGAAACGATGCTGTTGCTCGAAATTAATGACGGCAGCCACACCCGCGGCGAGAGTGAGGATGGTTAATATCGCGGTGGAAAGTTGGAACTTGAGTTCCTGAAACATGGTAGCCGTCGTTACCTACTCGCGAGACACAATTCCGGCGTCTACGGAGCACGTTTAATGCCGCGCCAAATCCGCCGATCTTTTCCAAGAATAGCCGGATTTATCTATCACGTACAAGGAAGCCGCGGTTTCTCTCCGATTTTTGGGAGAATTACACTATGCGGAAGTGTATTCGTCTGCCCTGGATCGGGACATCCTGCCTCAGTCCCACTGGAGCTTGACTCGGAACATGGCCCCTTCTTTCGGCAGCGTGAGGCCGCGGGCGGGAGAGGCCGCGGGCAGGGACTTGGCCGGTGTCCAGACGCCATCTTTGTAGAGACCTTCCTCAACCTGTACAAATCTGCCTTCTTTATGGCCCGAAGTCACTGGCGGTCGGAAGTCGATGACGCTGTCGAACCCCAGGATGAGGAACTCATTCGGCTGCAACTGGGCGAGCAGCACGCGGCCCGAGGGGATGGTGGGAGGTCCTTTGGGCTCGGCCCAACTGGGTTGCTTGTCCATCGCGGGAGGGAACATCACCAGCACATCCCAGCGGTCGAAAGAGAGGGTACGGCCCGGAATGTTTTCCTCTTCGATGGCAGACTGCAGCTTCTTCGTCCCTTGCAGTTCCAAAATGACGGGAGCGGCGTTCCCCAGCAGGCCGAAATCCGCCGCCACGTCGGCGAACTGAGGGCCGAACTCGCCGTCGGCGGTAGCTCCGTATCCCTTGATCCCCACTCCGAACTGCGCAAACCCGAGGGCCGAGTATTCGCCGATGGCCATGAAGCAATACCGAGCGATCTCCAGTCCGCGTCTGGTCTCGACAATGAGAAGCGGGTTGTCGCGGCGGGCGTATCGCGAAAGGATGGTCCGGTAGATGACGGCGGAGCGGTGGTAGATATCGGGCGCGATGATATCGATGGCCGGAGCCGCGGCCTTCCAGAGCGCCAGCGTGTGGGATTGGCCGCCGCCGCTGGGGTAGCTGTCGCCGGGGCGGTCGAAGTCGTAGAACCGGTCGTTGGTCCCGGCCCCGCCCATCCACACGTTCTCGTACATGGGGAGCGGGTAGGCATCCTTCCCGGCCTGGGCGACGGAATTGATGTACCGGGCCATGTAATAGGTTGTGAAAGCCTCTTCCGCGAACTGGCGGCCGAAGGCCTGTACCCAGGTTCCGGGCTGCTTCTTGAGAGCGGCCGCGAACTCCGCCGGGACCGGCCCGTTGAACAGTTTGTTGGCTTCCGGAGAGTGATCGCGCGCGGGCCCTACGATGCCGGGCTCGTTCTCCACCTGCACCAGGATGACGGTGCGATCATTGCCGTCGATCTCGCGGATGTTCTTCAGGAGGGCGCCGAAAGCCTTGCGGTCGGCCTCGAGGGTCGCGGCCCCGTGCGGCGAGAGCGAATGGGACGCTTTTCCGGCGGTATCCAGCGCCTTGGGAAAACGCTTGGGATTGGAATTGATCCAGTCGGGGAGATAGGTGGTTTCGTCACCCTTCCATGTGCCGAACCAAAGCGGGATGGCCCGCAGACCGTGGGTGCGAATGTCGCGGACGATCTGGTCAACGGCGGTGAATTCAAACTGGCCTTCTTTGGGTTCGATGAGCTTCCACGGGACTGGGAATTCGACCGTGTTGGCATGGTACGACTGGAAGCCGGGCAACACCTTGGCCATTTCATCGGGGACATAGACACGGTTGTCGACTTGTCCTCCCAGCATGAGAAAGGGCTTCCCATCCACCAGGAAGGTGTACTTGGCGCCTTTCTTGACCAGTTGCGGAATGGGCTTGGCCTGCGGGAGCGCAGTGGAAGCGGCGGCGGCCAGGACAAGCCAGAGCGTGGCGAGTTTATGGAGCATGGTGAACCTCAGGATATACCTTTTCGGTAGCGCCGGCGATCTCGTCGCCGGTGTTTTTCCCAGTGCGCGCAACCCCACCGGCGACAAGATCGCCGGCGCTACTCTTCCCGCAGCGCCGATACGGGGTCGATCTTAGTTGCCCGCCGCGCCGGCAGGTAACAGGCCAGCATCGCCAGGCCCGCCAGTAGCTGCGGCGCTCCGACCAGCAGAAGCGGATTGTTGTCGCGCTGGCCGAAGCTCCGGGCCAACACGTCGCTGTAGGCGGAAAAGACGCCCGCCAGGGCATATGCGCCGCTGACGCCGAGCGCCGAGCCCACCACCACCAGCGCCGTCCCCTCTCTCAGCACCAGTCCCTGCACCTGTCGGGCGCGCGCGCCCAGCGCCATGCGGATGCCGATCTCTTTCCGCCGCCGCACCACCGCGTAAGCCGTGACTCCGCCCAGGCCGATCGATGCCAGCAGCAGCGCAAAAAAGCCCAGAATCACGTAGATCGCGGCATCCCATTCGACGAACGAGTTCATCCGGTCGAGGTCCTCCTGCATGGTGTGTGCGTCGAAAACCGTGAGATCGGGATCGAGCGACGCCAGTTGGTCCCGCACGGCCGCGATGGTGCCGCGCACCAGGACGGTGATGCGCCGCCCGGCGTTCTTACCAAGCCACTCGGCCGTAAGGGGCAGATACACCGTGGCCACGGGTTTTGGCACCAGCAATCCGGCCCGCATATTGCGCGCCAGGCCAACCACCGTGTAGTTCCGTTCCCCCTCGCGAATGCGGCGGCCAATCGGGTCTCCGGCGCCGAACAACGCGCGCGCGGCGGTCTGATTCAGGATGGCCGGCATGTCCTGTTCCCGGTCGCGCGGGTCGAACTCGCGCCCGCCCACCAGAGGCACTCCGAGCGTGGCGAAGTAATTCGCCCCGATGCGCTCGCGGTAGGCCGAAATCAGTACCTGGCCAACCTTCCCGCCGCCCGCGGGAGCCGACACGTGGGTAGCGTCCCCGTGGGAGGGCACAGCGCTGCCGGTCAACGCCACGGCGCGAACCCCGTTGACGCGCAGCAGCTCGTCGGGCAGGTTCGTGAACAGCGCCGCCGTCCGCTCCGCGGAATAGCCGTCCCGTACCGGGTCGAGTGAAACCAGGTTGAGATTGGCGACTTCGACGCCGGTGTCCATGCGGGCAGTGCTCAGGAAAGCCAGGGCCACAAACCAGGTGACCAGCAGAAGCATCAGGGATGCCGCCATCTGGCCGACCACGAAGAGATTGCGTAAACCGAAGCGGCGATAGCCGCGCAGCGGCGCCTGCGCGCCCTCTTTCAAAATGACACCGATGTCGCTGCGCGTCGAAGAGAGCGCCGGCGCCAGGCCGAAGCCAATGCCCGCCCCCACCGCAATCGCCAGCGTGATGGCGATCACATGGAAATCAAGCTGGCAGTTGAACTCGAGCGGGATCTGCGAAGGCAGCGGCAGAGACGAGATTATATGTGTGATCCAATAGGCCAGCACGATGCCGGCCAGCCCGCCGGCGAAAGACAGAAGCACGCTTTCGGTCAGGAACTGCCTCACCAGGCGCATACGGCTGCCGCCCACCGAAAGACGAATGGCGATCTCCTTCCTTCTCTGGCTGCCGCGAGCCAGCAGCAGACCAGCCAGGTTGGCGCACACCAGCGAGAGCACCAGCGCCCACAGCACCACGTTGAAAGTGTCGACGAGCGCGTGCTGCTCCGGTGTGGCGTAACCAACCGTGCCGGCCGGCATCAGGCGCACCACGCGGCCTTTGCGATCGCGGTCGTGCCGGACTCCGGTTTCCTGGTCGATATTGCGCGTCATGGCATCGAGAGCGGCTTCCGCCGCGGCGAGCGTCACACCATGCGCTAGCCGAAACACGACGCGAAACATCTCGCGGTCGCTGCGATGGAGCGCATCGCCGCTCAGTTCGGGAGCCAGCAGAGCGCCGCACGTTACGGGCACAAACAGATCCGCCGGACTCTGCGGCCAAACACCCAGAAAATCCCTGGGACCGATGCCCACGATGGTGGCCATCGAACCATTCAGCCGCAGGCCGCGTCCTACAGCTTGCGGGTCCGCGCCCAGATGAGTGCGCCAGAAGCGGTCGCTCACCACCACCACCGGAGCCATGCCGGGCTTCTCCGTGTCCGGCCCGAATACCCGTCCCGCGGCCGGCGTCACACCCAGAGTGGTGAAATACTCGGGCGAAACCAGGTGTCCGGAAACCCGTTCCGCCCGCGCGCTCTTGCCCTCCGTGAACGCCATGGCAAACGGCACTGGTCCCAGAACGGCCGTGGCCGCGGCCACCGTCTGGTGGGCATCCCGGTAGCGTTCGAAATACGGGTAGGAGACCGTGGTCCAAATGAAGGTCGCCAGCGTCGCGGGGTCGCGCAAGCCCGGAGCCGGCCCCACAATGGCCTGGCATTCGGCGAGCACCGCGCAGCACATCCCAATGCCGACGCCGAGCGAAAGCACCGCCACCGCCGTGAACCCCGGCGCCTTGGCCAGCGTCCGCAGGGCATAGACCACGTCCTGCCGGATCTCGGAGAGGTACTCGGCGGGCAACCGGACGGCAATATCGGTGAGCAGCCTCAGCAGGCCGAACAGGCCGTAACGGCGCCAGGCTTCGGGAGCGGCGTCTTCTCCCAACCGCTCGAGATCTTCTCCATACAGGATGCGGAACTCGTGCGGATACGCCGTCGCCAAGCGTCGATAGAGGGACAGGCACAAGCTCACTCGGGGGTTCATCACCAGGCCTCCTGTCTGCGCTTCTTCTGCACCATCCGCACCATCTCTTGCAGCCGCTCGCATTCCAGTTCGAGCACCGCTCGTCCCATCCGCGTCAACCGGTAGTAGCGGCGGCGCGCGTCATCCAGTTCGGCCACCGGCCGCTCGTCGGACTCTTTAATCAGCCCGTCGGCGATCAGCCGTTTCAGGGAGCCATACAGAGTGGCGGGCCAAAGGCGGACCGTTCCATTGGTTCGCTCCAGGACTTCCTGCATGATGCCGTAGCCGTGCTGCTCGGCGCCGGCCAGCGACAGCAGAATGTGGAACCAGTTGTTGTGAAGGGGGAGAAACGCCGCGGCCTCTTTATCTGTCATACATCATATATATATGACACGATATAGAGTGCTTCGTCAAGCCCTCAAGCGATTCGGGCCGCGGGGTGCCCTCTGGGCCGCCCGGCCGCTATGGCGCATGGGCGGTGCTCCCGCCCGTCAGGCCAGTTTCTGTAAGGCGACTTCCACGGCCGCGTAGGGTGAGATGCCGGGGATTTGCACGTCCATCCCCGTGTTCTCGGGCTCCAGTTTGAGTTCCACTGGGGCCTCCGAACCCAGGGTCCACATCCGCGCCGCGCGGTACTGCTGCGGAAACCATACCGTCACCTGGCTCGCCGAGAAGCGCGAGGAACCGGCGAAGTTGATGATCTGCAACAGCGCGGAAGCTCCGCCCGGCGCGGCGGTGTGCGCCGAGAGGAACGCCGAGAGGTTGAAGAAGCGCGACAGATCGCTGGCCCGGCCGAGCAGCACGTGAATATCCCTGGCCACCATGTAGGGGTCCGGAGCCTCGTCCTTGCAGACCGCAAACTTGCCTTTTCCGAGTTTCCGGAGATCCAATCGGGGGTGCGCCACGCCGGTCGGCGTGCCACCTTCACCCTTCCAGCTTTGGCTCACCAGAAGCGCCCCACCCTGGCGGGCGAAGTCGAGCAGCCTCTTACGCGCAGCCGGCTCGGGCATGGCCTCGTCGACCGAAATCAGCGCCTTGAACCCCGTCAGCGGCGCCGTGGCCAGCTTGGATTTCTCGATGATCCGGAACGGGACATTGCTCCGCACCATCAAATTCAGAGTTTCGGTGCCAATGGTCTCATTGGCGCCCGAAAAATCCGAGATCACCCCCACGACGCCCACCGGCGAGTTCGTCTCCCATTGGCTATGTTGCGCAAAGAAGGCCAGCGCGCCGGCGATCGATTTCCACGTATCCAGGGCGGCCTGTTCTTTCTGGGCGAGACTCGCCCGCAGAGCATCGTCGAGAGACACAACCCAACGCCCGCAAAAGGACCCCGAATCCGTAATCGCGCGCCGGTAGGCGTCCGCCAGGACCACATTGGCGCCCCCTGGGGGGTCGAACAGCAGCCACGGGATCTTGGAGGGAGCATACACTTTCGCCAGCCGAAGGAACCAGCCGTTGGAGTCGATCCATGGTTCGGAGGTGGGCCCCGCCGCCTGCGTGTCCGCTGCACGCCGCCAGTCTTGCGAGTTTAACCCCTGGGAAGCGATTCCCGGCCAGACATTGCCTTTGGCCACCAGCACGGGAGACGAAGAATTCCAGGGCAGGTGCGGATTCGCCGCCAGAGGCAGAATCGGCAGGCCCGCATTGGGAACCTCGCCTTCCATCATCACGGCCGCCAATCCCGCCGCCCGCGCGCTCTCGACCGCCGCCGCTTGGTTGGCCTGGCCTTCCACCAGCCCCACGAAGGAAAGCCCGGCGCTCTTGCCCTGGGCCAGCAGAGGCGCGAGTGCTTTCCGCTGTTCGGCGTCGGCTGGAAGCCCTGCCGCCCAACTCACCACCAGGCAGTTCACGGGCGTGCCGCGCAGAATCTCCAGTACGGCGGGGTCGAGCCAGCGCTCGAGGACCTCTTTGGACTTGGCCGTGAAGCCCTCCTTCTTCTCACGTTGGCCGATGTCCAGCGGACCGGCCAGCCAGCGCATGGGAATCCAGGCAGACAAGGCAGCCACTTCAGTTCCTCCCCCCGCCGGGCGGTCCGTCGGGAGGTCCGTAGGGTGGTCCGCCAGGTTCTCCGCCTCGCTGTCCGCCTCTGCGCCCGCCGCCAAAACCGTTGAAACCGGCCGGCCGCTTCTCGCGCAAAGTCTTGAAGTCGAATACGACTTCCTTGATGGATCGGCCGACCACCTCAATCCGGCTCAGATCGCAGGTCCCGACGCCGAGCTGTTCGGCCAGCCGCAGTTTGTTGTCGCACCGGTTGAACGGCATCTCACCCTTTTGCCCCATGGGATTGTAGTTCATGGCGGCCATAGTCACGGCGGAGGTGTTCACCACGTTGGTTCCGGCCACGATCCAGTTGGGTTTGACAAACGTGAGGCTGGGATTGGGGGTTTGCCCGCCGGACATGCTGGTGACGCCGTCGGTGATGGCCAGGTGTATGGGCCTGGCCGCCACCAGGTCCGCGATGGCACGACAGACGCGGTAACCGTCATCGCGCGGGCTTTTCGGATCGAGCTCGGCGGGCGCTCCAAAAGCGGGCTGCCCGGCGCCCTGGTGGAGGATGCGGATGCGGTCGATTCCGGCGACCAGGTCGTTGTCCTCCCACTTGCCCGCAAAATTTCCGTAGGCCACGAGCGGCGTGATTCCGAACTGGTTCTTCATGACCGTGCTGACGCCCGTGGTCCCGTGGTCTTTGCACTTGGCGATCGAGACGAACACGTCGCAATCCACGTAAGAGTGATTCACGTCGTACGCCGGGAATAGCAGGCCGCCGTTGGGCACCGTGATCCGCGACAGCTTCTTGGCCGAATTCAGGTAGTTGGTGTTCTCGAATTCCACGATCGGGGCGGAGCTGATGAAATCGTGGACATTCCAATTCGCCTCCAGGAAGTATTCCTCGAAGGGCGTGGTCCAGGGTATGGGGGCGCACTCCACCAGCCGCACGCGCTTCACGCCGGCCTTGGTCATGAGGCTCATGACGGCGCAGATGAGGTTGGGATTCGCCCAATGCGAATCGCCCAGCGGATGGTACCCCAGCCGCACCGTCGAGCCGCCGTTGAAATTGAGCTTGATGGCGACCGTCTTCCCCTTCACCAGCTTTCCCAACCCGCCCAGCTTGTCGAACATGCCTTCCAGCACCGGAAGCAATTCCGATGGCTCGTAGCTGGTGCATTTTCCGATGGCCACCGGCGCCGCCGGGGCCGGCACGTTGCCGCGCGCCGGACGGCCCAGGAACATTCCCGCCGCTGCGGCGCCGAGGCTGCCCACAGCTTTCCTTCTAGTGATGCCGCTTTGCATAAGTTTCTCCCGCTCCCAACGTCGCCGGAACCCTGGCAGAACTCATATTATCAGGAATTCTTGAGCTATACTGGCGGGCGGCGGGGATTTCTGAATTCCAATCCCGCCTGAAGGAGACGATTGATGCGACAATTCTGCCTGGCATTCGCGATGGTAGCCTCCATCGGTCTGGCCCAAGATGGCCCGTACAAAGTGCAAAAGACCGCCAAGGTAGGTGGCGATGGCGGCTTCGACTACGTTACCGCGGACGCCGCCGGCCGCCGGCTCTATGTTGGACGAAGCGGGAATCCCGGACGGGTGACGGTGTTCAACCTGGACACTCTGGCGAAGGTGGGCGAGGTTCCGAATACCAACAGAGTGCACGGCGCCACGGTTTCGCCGAAGTCCCATCACGGGTTCGCCAGTTGCAACCCGGTGGTGATGTTCGACAGCAAGACGCTGGCCACCATCAAGACCATCGAGGTGAAGGGAAACCCGGACGGCTATCTCTACGACCCGTTCAACGACCGCGTCTACATTCTCAGCCACAGCAAGCCGCACGCCACGGCGATCAACGCGGCCGACGGCTCCATCGCCGGCACCATCGACGACCTGGGCGGCGCGCCCGAAGAGGCCGCCACCGACGGCAAGGGCACCATCTACGTCGATATCGAGGACGCGCACAGTATCGCCGTCGTGGATGCCAAGACGCTCACCGTCAAGACGCACTACGACCTGGCGGGCAAAGGCGATGGCTGCGCCGGCCTGGCGCTGGATGTGAAGAACCAGGTTCTCTTCGCGGCCTGCCACAATCCGCAGAATATGGTGATCCTGAGCGCCAGGGACGGCAAGATTCTCGACACCCTTCCGCTCGCCGGGGGCAGCGACGGCGCCGTGTTCAATCCCAAGACCATGGAAGCTTTCAGCTCGCACGGCAATGGCACTCTGAGCATCATCAAAGAGAAGAGCCCCACCAGCTTCGCGGTGGAAGAGACTTTGAAGACGATGACGGGTGCCAAGACGCTGACGCTCGATAGCAAGACGGGCCGGATTCTGCTGATCGCCGCCGAGTACGCCGCGCCACCGGCGAATGCCCCGCCGCCGTCGGCTGAGAAAAAGGGAGGCCGCGGACCAGGCCGCCAGATGTTGCCGGATTCGTTCTCGATTCTTGTGGTCGGGAAGTAGGGAGCCGGGCAGGCCCGGCCCCTACACCATCGACACCGAGTGGGGCGGCAACCACACCGCCGGCGCCGCCAGATCGGGCTTTCGCCGGCGGTATAATCGATGCCGGCATGCTTCGTTTCGTTGGTGCGCTATTCCTGCTGAGCGCAATGATCGCTCACGGCCAACAGCCCATCCCCATCATTTTCGACACCGACATCGGCAGCGATATCGATGACGCCCTGGCGCTCGCCCTGGCGCTGCAATCGCCCGAACTGGATGTCCGCGCGGTTACCACCGTGAGTGACGATACGGTCGGCCGCAGTCGTCTGGCCTGGAAAGAAATGGGTCTTTACGGCCGGCACGACATTCCGCTGGCCACCGGCGCGCCGGAGCCTCTGGTTGGCTCCGCCTTGACCCAGCGCGTGCCGCCGCAGTTCCAGGTGCTCACGGCGCAAGACGTCCTGCCCGCCGCCGCCCGTCGCCGCGCCGCCGATCTCATCGTCGACACGTTGATGGCGTCGCCTCAAAAGCTGACGCTGGTGCCGGTTGGACCGCTCACCAATATCGCCCTGGCCCTGAAGATGGAGCCGCGCATCAAGGAGAAAATCGAACGCATCGTCCTGATGGGCGGCGCGTTCGGTCTGCTTCGCCCGGAATACAATATCCGGCGCGACTACATAGCGGCTTCCATCGTGTTTGGTTCCGGTGTGCCGATCACGGCGGTCGGCCTCGATGTTACGCTCCGCTGCCAACTGGAAGGGGCCGACCTGGAGCGATTGCGCGCCGCCGGCAACCAGGCGTCCCGCTTTCTGGTTCGGTTGATCGAGCTTTGGCAGAGCGGGCAGGCCGGCCAGTACCCGACGCTGCACGACCCGCTCGCCATGGCGGTGGTGTTTCGGGCTGGCTTGGTGGAGACCCAATTGGGCCGTGTCGAAGTCGAGACCGCGGGCGCCGTCGGCAACGGGCTGACGCTGTTCACTCCCGCCGACCGGCTCCCCGAAGATGTCACGCCATCGACCCTGATCGCCCGGCAAGTGAATGTTCGCGGATTTCTGGACCTGCTGGTCGAGCGGCTGTCGGCGCCGCCCCGGGGAAAGTGAGCGATGATGGCGAAATTCCTGCCGCGTCTGGGCACGTGGCTCGGCGGCCAGTCGAGGAAGCCCTTCCGCCAAGCCAAGTGGATGTGGAGTTGGTTCGCGGGAACCGAAGCGGAGGCCATTCAGGCCGAGTACGAATACGGACGCGAGTGCGCCCGGCAGTTCGCCGCGCAGTTCTCGGGCAAAGCTCCGCGTGAGAAGCAGGAAGTCGTAGCCGCGGTTGGGTCCAGACTGGCGGATGCCGTGAAGGACCGCCGCCGCCAGTTTCACTTCAGCCTGGTTCGCGCCAGCGTATCGAATGCCTATGCGCTGCCGGGCGGTTTCGTCTTCATCACGGAGCCGCTGCTCGACCTGTGCGCGCAAGACCCGGACGAGCTGGCTTTTCTGCTGGGGCACGAAATGGGGCACGTCTTACGAGGCCATGCCAGGAGCCAACTGACGGCGCGCACGTTCCTCAATGCGGTGACGGCGCGGCTCGCAGGTGCCGGTCTGATGCTTCGGCAACTGCTGAACCGAGGATATTCAAGGGAACTGGAACTGGAGGCGGATGGCGAAGGCGCCCGGCTCGCGGTCGCCGCGGGTTTCGATCCTCGCGCCGCCGCGCGCGCTTTGCAACGGTTGGCGCGAGGAGCGAGCGGCAATGCGGGCCTGATGGAGTACTTCTCGTCCCATCCCCCGTTGGCGGAGCGGGTTCGGAAACTGGAGCAGGGTTGCTAAACTGACGGCATGGTGGAAAACGTCCCCGATCAGCATCTTGTCGACCTGAACCTGACGGGCCACACGGCCGTGGTCACCGGAGGATCGAGAGGCATCGGGCGCGCTACCTGCCTGGCGCTGGCGGCCCACGGCGCGGCGGTCGGCGTGCATTACTCCGCCAGCCAGGCGCAGGCCACCGAGGTGGTGGAAGAGATCCGCCGCGGCGGCGGCCGGGCGGTCGCCATTCGGGGCGACCTTCGGGAAGCCGATGCTCCCGGGCGCATCGTCGCGGAAGCCGCCGCGGCGCTCGGCCCCATCGACATCCTGGTCAACAACGCCGGCCAGATGACGGATGTGGCGGTCGAAGTCATGTCCGATGAAATCTGGGAGACCGCGCTGTCGCTGCACCTGACCGCCACGTTTCGCTGCTCCAGGGCGGTGATCCCGATGATGAAAATGCGCCGCTGGGGACGCATCGTAAACGTTTCCACGCAGGCGCTGTACACCGGATCGAAGAATCACGCGCACTATGCGGCGGCCAAGGCGGGGCTGCTCGGCTTTTCATTTTCGCTGGCCAAAGAGGTTGGCGAATACGGCATCACGGTGAACCTGGTGGCGCCGGGGCGCATTCGGACCGGCCTGCTGCTGGAGCGTTCCGCCGGCCGCGAAGCGGAGTGGATGGGGCAGACGCCCATGCGGCGCTTCGGCGAGCCCGGGGAGATCGCCGGCGCCATTGTCTTCCTGGCATCCCCCGCGGCGGGCTACATCACCGGCGCGACGCTGCATGTGAACGGGGGTCTGGTGATGGATTGACGCCTCGATCTGGCGCGAACCGGCTATATTGAATTGTGAGCGATACGTGGCGGCGTACGCTGGCGGTCGGGATCGCCTTCGTGGTGGCGATCGCGGGCACTTTCGTCTTCGCCTACAGGGCCGGCCGGCAGGCGCGGCGGATCCGCACGGAAAATGAGCCCATCCGTGCCTGGATGTCGGTCCCATTTATCGCCCATGCCCACCACCTCCCTGCCAACGTGCTGTTTCAAGCCATTGGGGTTCAGCCGCGGGAGCCGCGTGATCGGCGATCCGTTCGCAGCATCGCTCACGATTTGCACCGCCCCGTCCCCGAACTGATGGCCGAACTGCAGCGCGCCATCGATGCCGCCGCGCAACCACCCGGTGGCCACCCGCGATGAACGAGCAACTCCTGGCGGCGGTTTCACAATACGGCGCGCCGGCCCTTTTCGGAATCGTGACCATTGCGGCCATCGGAGTGCCGCTGCCTATCACGCTCCTTCTGATTGTCGCGGGCTCGTTGATTTCGCAAGGCGCCATGAACCTGTGGTGGGCTATTGGCGCGGCCGGCGCCGGTTCCATCCTCGGCGATCAGGCCGGCTACGCCATCGGCAGATGGGGAGGGCCGACTGCCGTCGCCAAGATCGGCGGCCTGTTCGGAAGGCGCGCCAGCCTGCGGGCCGCGGAGGGCAAAGCCAAAGCCTGGGGCGGCCCCGGCATCTATATCACGCGCTGGCTGCTCAGCCCTCTGGGACCCTGGATCAATCTGGCCAGCGGCACGGCCCACTACCCGTGGCATCGATTCGTCTTCTGGGACATTCTGGGCGAGCTTACGGGCGCGGTGGTTTATATCTCTTTGGGGCGGTTCTTCAGTGATCGCGTGATGGCCCTATACGCCGTTCTGGGCGACCTGACTTGGGCCATTGCGGCACTGCTGGCGGCCATCATTCTCGGATGGCAACTGGTGGCGCGTCTGCGCCAGCCAGACACGGGATGCTAGACTCCTGGGCATGAGAACCTTGATCGGCATTCTGCTGGCTGCCGCGGCTTTCGCGGCCGAGCCCAAGGAGATTCCACTCTATCCCGGCGCGGCGCCAGGGTCGGAGAACGCCACTTATCCGGAACAGGAGACCATCGGGCCGCAGGACCACATACGGCGCATCTCAAACATCACGCATCCGGTGCTGCTGGTGTATCTTCCCGAGAGCGCCCAAGCTACCGGGACGGCTTGGATCGTCTGTCCGGGCGGCGGGTTTCGATACCTGGCCATCGATTACGAGGGAACCGATGTGGCGCGCTGGCTGAATGCGAACGGCGTGGCCGCGTTCGTCCTCAAGTACCGCGTCGCGCGCACCGGAGACGATGGCGAGAAAGACCCCGCCATCGCGCAGGACCGCCGGAAGGTGGCCACTGACTGGGCCTTGGCCGATGGGCAGCAGGCAGTGCGCGTGGTGCGTTCCCATGCCGCGGAGTGGGGCATTGCGCCGGACCGCATCGGCGTCATGGGCTTCTCGGCCGGCGGGTACGTGGCCGCGGCCGTCGCCTTGCACCACGATGCCGCCAGCCGCCCCAATTTCGCGGCGCCGATTTATCCGGCCGTGCCTCCCGACATCACCGTCCCGGCGGACGCGCCGCCGCTCTTCCTGGCGCACGCCGACAACGACGCAACCCTCTCGTCGGTGGATACCACCGTCCGGCTGTACACCGCGTGGAAGAAAGCCAACATCCCCGCCGAAATGCACATCTACCTGAAAGGCGGACACGGATTCGGCATGCGGAAGCTGGATCTGCCGACCGACACCTGGGTCGACCGATTCCACGACTGGCTGGGCTTGGAAGGGCTGCTGAAGCCCGTCCGGTAGCGGTGTGCCACGCTCCTGCACAGGGAGGGCGGATTTCCGGCCATCGATTCGAGTGGTATTCTGCAAAAGAGGCGCGGCGGACCAGCCACGCCGGAGACCTTTATGAGCAAACTTATCGCGACTCGAAGGCAGTCGATTTTCTTATCCCTTTTCGCGCTCGTCGTTTGCGCCAGCGCGGCCCGCGCGGACGTCAAGCCCGCGCCGTTGTTCAGCGACCACGCCGTCCTCCAGAGCGGCATGCCGGTGCCGATCTGGGGAACCGCCGCCGCCGGCGAGAAAGTGACCGTCACGCTGAATGGCCAGAAACAAACCGCCACCACCGGCGCCGACGGCAAATGGATGGTCCGGTTGACGGACCTCAAGGTTGGCGGTCCGTATGAGATGACCATCGCGGGCAGCAACACGATCACGGTGAAGGACGTCCTGGTGGGGGAAGTGTGGCTCGGCTCGGGCCAATCCAACATGCAATTCACGGTGTCGAAGAAGGTCGCCCGTTTCGCCGGTCTCATCAATGAGGAGCAGGAGATCGCAGCCGCCAATTACCCGAAACTCCGCATGTTCACGGGAAAGCCGGCCACGAACTACGACCCGCAGCCGGTCACGGAAGGGGAGTGGCTGGTGTGCAGCCCGGAAACCGTGCCGGGTTTCTCCGCGGTGGCGTATCTTTTCGGGCGCGATCTGCAAAAGGAGCTGGATGTACCGGTGGGCATGTTGGTTCTGGCGTTCGGCGCCAGCACGGCGGAGGCCTGGATTCCGCGCGAGGCCATGGCCGCCGATCCGCTGCTGAAACCGATGCTGGACAAGTTCGACGCGCAGGTTCAGTTCTTCAAGACCAATCCGCAAGCGCCGGCGGACCAGGCGCCCAAGCCTCCGCAGACCATCAATGCCCGTCCGGGCCGGGGCGGCGGGCAGCAGCGGGACCCGGCGCGGGACCAGCACGAGCCCACGGTTCTGTTCAACGCCATGATCCATCCCGCGATTCCGTACGCGATCCGCGGCGCCATCTGGTACCAGGGCGAATCCATCGTCGGCGGAAGTAACGGCATCACGCTTTATCCTCACGTCATGGAGACGCTAGTGAAGACCTGGCGCAAGCTCTGGGGAGAAGGCGATTTTCCGTTTTACGCGGTGCAGCTCCCGGCGTTGCAGAACATCAGCAACAATCCGCGGGTGCGCGAAGGACAGGCCGACATCCTCTCGCTGCCGAACACGGGGTTGGCCGTCACCATCGACATCGGGGACCCCAAAGATGTGCATCCACACAACAAGGAACCTTTGGGCGACCGCCTGATGCGAATGGCGCTGGCCAACGTATACCACCGCAACATCGAGTACTCCGGCCCGGTGTACGAATCGATGGCGATCGAGGGCAGTACCATACGCATAAAGTTCACGCATCTCGGCGGCGGCCTGGTGGCGAAGGACGGGCCTCTCAAATGGTTCCAGATCTCCGGCGCCGACCGGCAATTCGTGGACGCCGACGCCAAGATCGACGGCGACACCGTAGTCGTCAGCCGGCCGGAGGTGACCATGCCGGAGGCCGTGCGTTACGCTTGGGTCAACTACCCGGACGGCTGCAATCTATACAATGCAGCGGGTCTGCCCGCGGCGCCATTCCGCACGGATCAGTGGTGAGGGCGGCGGGGCCACGGGCAACACAGACGACAAAAGGCGATCGTCTGCGCCACTCAGACTGGCGGTGAGGTCGGACGGCGGAGCGGAAGGCTTCTCATTCGGCAGTTTTAGGTTTACCGTATAGATGGTGAGTGTCTTGCGGCCTGTAAGATGAACTACTACGAGGAATTTGGCATTCCACGGGACGCGCCGGCGGCGAAAATACGCCAGGCATACAAGACCTTGGCACGCATGTTGCACCCGGATGCCCATTCCGATGTAGCAGTGAAGGCCATGGCGGAGCGCCAGATGAGGCGGTTGAACGCCATGCTGGATACGCTGCTGGATCCCGATAAGCGCCGCGCGTACGATGCCAGCCTCTCCGAAGCAACTCATCGGCGGAAGCTGCCGCCAGCGGAGGTGGGCCGGGGGAACTCCGATGCGCACCGTTACCTGAGCCTGTCGTGGCGCCTGCAAGTGATCAGGGAGAGATCGGTACTGGCGGCTGGCGCTCACCATGCAGGTGGCCGGCCGGGCCTGATGCGGGCCGCCCAGCAGCACTGGCTTTGGATCCTGACCGGACTGATGCTGGCCGGCACGGGCGTGTGGTACGTCACGGCGAAGGACTCGGCGGTGGTGAACGGCGCGCCGGCGGAGACGGCAAACCAGGCGGAGAGTCCACGTGCCAACTCCGGCGGCGCGGGCGCCGAGACGTGGGCGGGGAACTGGGTCTACGCGCCGCAGCCGGAGGACGCGGCGGATGCCGGCCCAAGTGCGCCCTCGCATAGCGAGCTTCTGCTTGTGGAAGAGCATGGGAAGCTGACCGGCACCTATCGCGCGAGGTACAGAATCGGCGACCAGGCTCTTCCCGCGGAGGTGGAGTTCCGGGCGGAGGGCGCCGCGCCAAGTGGAAACTCGGCCAAGCTGGTCTGGGCATCGGCAGGCGGCGCCAAGGGCGAGGTGGAACTCGCCCTAAGCTCTTCCGACGTGATGAAGGTGACGTGGTGGACCACGGCGTTGGGGCCACGGGCGGGCTTGACGTCGGGCACGGCGACGCTCGTGAGGCAGCGGGTGCGCTAACCGATTTCGGCGGGGCAGGCTGAGGTGATGGACGATTCGTTCCGTGGCGCGGAACTCCGGGCCGCCCTGGCTGTTGGCACCACTGCGGGTTGGAGGCGGAAACCGCCCGAAACCCGCTGAAAACAAAGTGGCTTGTTTTTGGCAGGGGACTTCCCGCCGTTTTGCGCTTCAAACCACCCTCAGCTACGACGAAAGACCTTGCGGAGACGCGAGCAATGCCGCTACCCTTTGACATCGGGACAATCAACGCCAAGCGTACGAGGTGAAGGCCGTGCAAGCGAATGCCGTTAATCCCGTGATGGGGATTCTGATTTTCATGCTGGGCGGTCTGGCCGGGGCCGTGTTCTATCTGCCCTTCAAGAAGGTCAAGAACTGGGCTTGGGAAAGCTACTGGCTGGTCTACGCGGTATTTGGCCTGCTGCTGGTGCCTTGGATTCTCGCACTGGCGACTTCCCCGAATGTGCTATCGGTCCTCAGGGCCGCGCCCAGCGATGAACTGACCTACTGCCTGGTGTGCGGCGCCATCTGGGGTTTCGGCGGGCTGACATGGGGATTGATGATCCGCTACCTCGGGGTGGGCTTGGGACTGGCCATGGGAGCCGGGCTGACCTCGGCGGCGGGCACATTGATCCCCCCCATGCTCAAGGGGAAAGAAGCCGTCGCCAACATGTTCGGGACATCCGCCGGCCTGGTCTCGGTGGCCGCCGCCCTGGTGTCGGTGGCCGGCATTGTCCTGGTCGGCATGGCCGGCATGTCCAAGGAAAACGAGTTGCCGGAGGCGGAGAAGAAAAAGGCTGTCGCGGAATTCAATTTCAAGAAGGGGATCATGGTGGCGATCTTCTCCGGACTGATGAGCTCCGCCATGAGCTTCGGCCTGCAAGGCGGTTCGGGGATTCAGAAACTCGCGCTGACCATGGCGCCCCCTACCTCCGCAACCTGGGCGGGAATGCCCGTTCTGGTGGTTGTGCTGCTGGGCGGGTTTATCGTGAATGCGGGCTGGTGCATCGTCTTGAACATCCGGAACAAGACCGCGGGCGATTATGTCGCGAAAGGCGTTCCCGTGGTTCCGAACCTGGTCTTTGCCGGCGTGGCGGGCGCGATCTGGTGTTCCCAGTTCATCTGCTTCAAGACTGGCGAGCCGCAAATGGGGCCGACATCTTACATCGGATGGGCGGTTCTGATGGCCAGCATGATTCTGTTCAGCCAGGTATTGGGACTCATGCTGGGAGAGTGGAAAGGCACCAGTAAGAAGACCATGGTGCTTCTGACCGCGGGGCTGGTGCTGTTGATCGCCTCGGCGGTGGTGGCGGGTTATGGCGGGTATCTCGGACAGAAAAGCCTCTAGGAGAAAGTAATGAACGAAGACAAACTCACACAAACGTACCAGACGGCGAAAGAGCAATATGCCAGCCTCGGAGTGGACGCGGATGCCGCCATCACGGCGCTCGAAACCATTCCCATTTCTCTGCACTGCTGGCAGGGAGACGATGTGGGCGGTTTCGAGACAGTGGGCGCGCAACTGTCGGGCGGAGGCATTCAGGCGACCGGCAACTATCCGGGCAAGGCGCGGTCGGTTGGCGAGCTTCGCGGCGATATCGAAAAGGCGCTCAGCCTGATCCCCGGGACCCACCGGCTGAACCTGCACGCCTGTTACCTGGAGAACGGCGGCAAGTTCGTCGATCGCGACGAGATCCAGCCCGCCCATTTCCAGGGTTGGATCGACTGGGCCAAGCGCCACCACCTGGGAATGGACTTCAACCCCACGTTCTTTTCCCATGCCAAGGCGGCCGATGGCTTTACCCTGGCGCACGCGGACAACGCCATCCGCGATTTCTGGATTAAACACGCCATCTTGTGCCGTAAGATTGGCGCCGAAATGGGGAGACAGCTTGGCACGCCCACGGTAACCAACGTCTGGATTCCCGATGGATACAAGGACATTCCGGCCGATCGCACCGGTCCTCGAGAACGCCTGGTGGATTCGCTCGACAGGATCTTCGCGGAAGCCATCGATCCCAAGATTCACCTGGATGCGGTGGAAGCCAAGCTATTCGGCATCGGCGCCGAGAGCTACACCGTCGGATCGCATGAATTCTACCTGGCCTATGCGGTGTCCCGGCAAAAAGTGCTGACCCTGGACGCCGGGCACTTCCATCCTACGGAAGTCATTTCGGAAAAGATTTCCACTGTATTGATGTTCTGCCCCGGGCTGCTGCTGCACGTCAGCCGTCCGGTCCGTTGGGACAGCGACCACGTGGTGCTACTGGACGACGAGCTTCAGAACATCGCGAAAGAGCTGGTCCGTAGCGGCCATTTGCACGACAAGATCCATGTGGGCCTGGATTACTTCGATGCCAGTATCAATCGTGTGGCCGCCTGGGTGATCGGCGCGCGCAACATGGTCAAGGCGCTGTTGATCGCACTGCTGGAACCCACGAGCACCCTCAAGCAAGCCGAACTGGCCGGGGACTTCACGCGCCGGCTGGTGATGCTCGAAGAGCAGAAGAGCCTGCCGTGGACGGCCGTCTGGGATTACTACTGCGCGAAAAATGGCGTGCCTGTGGGCGGGGCCTGGTTTGATGAAGTCAGGTCGTACGAAAAGCAGGTATTGTCCAAACGCTGAGACCAGCGGGACCGCTGCAGCATTCAACTCGTGCTACTTTTCCAGCTCGCGCTGGTCGCCGAGGTCGATGTAAACGGGCTGGTGGGGATCGGTATACATCAGTTTGCCGTTCATGACCTTGAGTTCGACGACGTTAATGGCCGCGCCGCCTCGTCCGCCTCGGCCCGGGACGGCCGCGGCGGCGGGCGCGGCGGATGCGCCGGGCTGAGTGGCCGGGATGACTGCCCAGTTGATGTTGGCATTGCGGCCGTATTGGCCGCCGAAGTAGAACCACCACGCGCGATCCCCGTTGATGACGACGTCACCGTGGTTGCCGATGAGCACTCCATCCTGCGCCGTCCAATGCGTGCAATCGTCGGAGGACCACACGCCCTGTCCCGACCATGTGTCGGCAATCAGCCAATACTTACCTTGCCAATGAATGCACTTAGGCCCCTCGCCATTGCGGTCGGTGACGGCGTTCCCCTTGGCTTCCCACTTGTATAGGTCGGGACTGTCGGCATAGGAGAGGGCCATGGGCTTTTCCTCATCCTTGTAGAACATCCGCCAGTTCCCATCCGGCAGTTGGATCACGCAAGGGTCGATGACTTTGCCCGACTTGAGATCGACTTTGCCCACAGTGTCCCATTTGATGCCGTCCTTACTGGTGAGATGGACGATTTGGCGGGGGTGATTCCAGTCGGTGAAGATACCCGGGACATAGGAGAGGTACATGTGGTATCTGTCCGTGACCCAGATGACTTCAGGGGCCCAGTAGGTGTAGTCGGTAGGGTGCTGGTCCTGGCCATAGGTGATGCCGGCGGTGCCGAGGTATTTCCAGGTGGCGCCATTGTCGTCGGAGGCGGCCATGCCGATCTTGGTGCCATGGATCAGGGCGATGCCGCCGCCGCGGCGCTGGGTGTAGTACATGAACCATCTTTTGGTTTCGGCGTTGTAGGTGATAACGGGGTCTGTGGGGTTGTCGAAGGGAGGGTCGCGAAAGAGCGGACGCGCCGCCAGTTTGCCCGCGGAAACAGCCGGCATGGCGGACAATTCCAACCTAAGAATGGTTAGCGAATGCTTGGGAAACGAATAAGTGAAACCGTTGTTGGCCAGCGCGAGAGCGACCGTCCTGGTGGTTGGCCGCACCTTCTCGCTCCCGAAATCGTTGGTGGCCTCCAGGTCGGAGTGATTCATCTCCCAGACCGCGGCCTGGCTGGCGATCTGGCCGGCGACGCTGTCGATGCGCGCGCCGACGTCGGTCTTCTCGCTGCGATTCAGGACGTTCAGATACACGGCGTGGTCAGCCGCGTTGTAGGTTGACGAGACATCCAGGTAGCCGAGCGGCTGGCGGTCGCCGACCCGGTAGGTTGGGCCGGTGACCTGAACGTCCAACGACGAGTTGCCGCGCTGCTTTCCGTATTCCAGCAGCGGAAAGTAGATGGTCTGCAAGTACAGCCCTTGCTTGTTGGTGAAGATCGGCGCGATCACATTCACCAACTGCGCCAGGTTCGCCATCTTCACGATATTGGCGTGGCGGAAGAAGGCGTTGAGAAACATGCCGGTGGCAAGTGCGTCCTCGAAGTTGTAGTGCTCCTCCAGGCCGGTCCTGGCGATCTCGAATTCCGTGGTGCCGCTGCGCGCGCGGTACCAGGTGTTCCATTCGTCGAAGGCTATGTAAATGGGATGCGGCCGGGTCTGGCTGTTGCGCGCGGCTTTGATCTGACCCTCCACAATCGCGATGCGATCGTCCAGGTCCTGCGATTCCCCAAGAAACTTCTCCAGATTGCTCTCGGGGTTGCCGATGTAGGTATGCAGCGAGATGTAATCGATCTCGTCTTTGAGCGTGTCGAGGACCGTCCGGTTCCAGCCAATCCAGTCCGCATTCGGCCCGAAGTTGGAGGAGCCGCTGGCGATCAGCTTGATACTGGCATCCTCCCGCCGCATGGCCACCGCCGCGACCAGCGCAAACTTGGCGTAGTCCTCCGCGTTCCTGTGGCCCAGTTGCCAGGGCCCGTCGATCTCGTTGCCGAGGCCCCAGATGTTGACGTTCCACGGCTTCTCCCGGCCGTTCTTGGCACGCTCCTTGGCCCAATACGTGGGCCGGCTCTCGTTGCAGTACTCCACCCACTGCCGTGCCTGGTCGACAGAGCCCAACCCGGCGTTGATGCAGATATATGGCTCCGCTCCGATGCGCTCGCAGTAGCGCAGGAACTCGTCGGTGCCGAAGCGGTTGGTTTCAAGCGCGCCCCAGGCGTGATCGGAACGGGCGGGACGTTGGTCGCGCGGGCCGATTCCATCGGTCCAGTTGTAGCCGGAGGCGAAGTTCCCGCCAGGCCACCGAAGGATGGAAACGCCGAGGGGCTTCACCGCCTCGATCACGTCCTTTCGATAGCCGCCGGCGTCGGAAAGCGGGCTACCCTCCTCGAAGATGCCGCCATAAATACAGCGGCCCAGGTGCTCGGCGAAGTTGCCGAAGATGTGTGGGTGTACCTCGCCGATCACGCGGTTGGTATCGATGCGAATGTGCGCGGCCGGCGCCTGCGCAGCCATCCACGGGCTGGGCAGGAGACAGAGCAGCGCGGTATAGAGGGATCTTCTCGACGGCATAGTCAGCCTCCGAAACGGGCTACCGGGGTGGGTTGGGCTCGCGCGGAGCCTTCATATAGCGGCCGGCAAACGTCAGGAACGTCGGCCAGTTCGGCAAGTCGGTGTGGCCGCCGCCATGCTGACGGTAGGCTACGTCGCCATCGATCAGAGCGGTTTCCCCGGGCGGGAACTCCGTGGTCCCCAGGTCCTTCTTGCCCAGGAGCTTGTACACCGGGCCGGCGCCCACCGCGGCCAGGAACATCCCCTTGGGGTCCGCCCATCCGTCCCCGGTAGCGATAGGCCGGCCGGCGCCGATGAAGACGGGGCGGGGGGCGCACAGAGCCACCAGTTCGTGCGAGTCCACGGGCAAATCGTTCCAGTGCAGCGGACCGGCGTACCTGAGGAAGTTGCCGGCCATCCAGTGGTATTCCCCTCTGCCGGCGATGTTCTCCACCAGTTCTCCCCAGTTGCGGCGGTGCAGCTTGGTGCCGCCTTCGCCCGAGGAACTGTCGTAGACAATCGCGAAACGTTGGTCATAGGCCATGGCGATGACGGCTGCCTTGCCCCAGCGCGAGTGGCCCGCCACGCCGACGTGCCGCGCGTCCACGGATTTGTCCGATTCAAAATAGTCCAGCGCGCGGCTGGCGCCCCAGGCCCAGGCACGCAGCGCACCCCAATCGTCCAGTTTGCGCGGCTGGCCTTTGTTCGCCAGACCGATGATGCCTTGCGTCAAGCCGGCGCCGTTGTCGGCCTGGATGCTGGATGTGGACAAACTGGCGTAGCCCCATCCCTTCGCCAGAATCAGTTGCTGCGCGCTGGGCCCCGCCGGTCCGCGCCCCGGCCCACCCACGGCCGCTGGCGGCGCGCCCGTGCGGCCCGCTGGCGGCGCGCCCCCGCCGAGCAGCAGCATCACGGGCACCGGCCCCGCCGCGTTGGCCGGCGTGGTCAGCGTCAGTTGGATGTCTACCGTGATCTGCGGGTACGCGGAGTTGTCCACGTGGCCCAGCAGTTGTTTCGTGATGATCGGCACATCGCCGTTGGTTCCGCTCGTGGTGTTGGCCACTTCCCACTTCACCTTGGGTAGGTCTTTGGGGACGCGGCCGTAAATCTCCCGGTCGAACAACTCGACAATCTCGGGACGGCGCTGCTGCCACCACACCTTGGCCGTCTTGACCTTCTTGCCGTCATTCAACACCAGCGGGTCCGGCAGCTTGGGATACGGATTGGCCTTGGACTCGTCGAAGTTCACGCCATTCGGCCCCTGCGGGTTCCTCTGGTCAGCACCGGGCCGGAGGGACGTAATGTGCAGAAGATCCATCAATCTTTGGTGGTCTTGCTCCGCCGTGAGTGGCGCGGGCCCAGCGCCGGCCGCGGGTTGCGACGCCTGAAAAGCCTCGCCGCGTCCACTGGCGATCGAAACCCTGAGCAGTACGACGCCATGCTTCGGGACCGTGGCCGTGTAAGTGTCGCCGGAAACCTGCACCGGCTCGTGCTGCCACAGATCTTGCGCCTGCAATCTACGGAAACCATAGAGCCCCGTGTCGAATTTCAGGGCGTCCCACCGGAAACCGATTTCAGCCGGCTGGTCTCCGCGGTTGAAGAGACCGACCGCGAAAGCGTTCCCGCCGATCGGCCGCACCAGCACCTCGGACTTTCCCTGCTGCGAAAGCCGCTCGACCGGCTTCGGCTCCCGGTCCTGATCGATGGCGATCGCATCGGGATTCATGAGAATCGATTTTGTCTCTTCGGTCATGGTCCGCAGGTCGTTGCCCGCCATTAGCGGGGCCGACAACAGGCACCAGAGGCTCATGTGCGTCCGATACTCGCCGGCCGTCATCCCGCCGTTGCCCACTTCGAGCATGTCCGGATCGTTCCAATGACCCGGCTGAGCATAGCCGGCGATATCGATCTGGGCGAACCCGATGCGCTCCAGGGAATCCCAGCGGTCGCCGATGTCAGACGTAGTGCGCCAGAGGTTGCCTCCCGTTTTCGCTCCCCACTTCCACACATCGGCCGCGCCGTACTGGCACAGGCTGTAGACCATGGGGCGTCCGGTCCTCAGCAGGGCTTCGCCCATTTTCTGATAGGCGCCCCGCTCTTCTTCACGGGTCGATCCATAGACGCTACCGGCGCTGCACCAGTCGTATTTCAGGTAATCGTAGCCCCAGTCGGCGAACGTCCGGGCATCCTGCTCCTCGTGTCCGTAGCTGCCCTGGTATCCGCCGCCCATTTTTCCGCTGCACGATTGCGGCCCCGGCGAGGAGTAGATCCCGATCTTCAGGCCTTTGGAGTGGACATAGTCGGCCAGCGCTTTCATATTCGGGAACTTGCCGTTGCCCACGATATTGCCGTTGGCGTCGCGCCCGCTGGTCCAGCCTTCGTCCACCACGATATAGGTGTAGCCGGCCTTACTCATGCCGCTTGATACCATGGCGTCGGCCATCTGCCGGACCGTGGCGTCGTCGAACACGTCCTGGAACTTGTTCCAACTGTTCCAGCCCATGGGGGGAGTGCGCGCCAGGCCGTTGTCCGGCACGTCGCGTAATTCCGGCAGGGGAATGCGGGCGGGGAACGCCTCTTCGCGCGTGACGCGTTCGAAAGTGCCCGTCAGAGGGTCGCGGCCGGTGCCTTGCATCGTGACTGCGATCCTGTTGGCGTTCTCCACCACACCGTCGTACACCGTTTCGCGCCGCGCCTGGGGCGGGGCAGGGGACTGACCGGCAGCCGCCGCCGGAGCGGGGGCGGGCGTGTTGAACGTCGTCACCAGGTGAAGTTTGCCGTCACGCAACGTGCCGGCGAGCGTTCCTCCGCGGCCGCCACCCCGGCCGGCGCTTGGGACGCTGGTGACGTTGTCGCCGGTCTGCTGCAACTGGAAGAAGTTCACGCCCCCGTCCTTGACACGGAAGGCCCAATAGCCGGTCAGATCGATCTGCGCGCTTGAAACCAGCGCGCCAACGAGGACGAGAAGGACCGGTGTCGCCGCAACGGCCCAACGGAGCGGGTGAAAGGGTGAGATTTTCATATGAGATCCAATTCGACAGCGTGTAGCCCGGTTGCGTCGAGGTCGCACCAGGAGCGCCCCGGCGTTCGAGCCAAGTTGCATTGTATCTTCGGCGTGCTCGCGTTGTCTAACGCCGATCCCTCTACGCAGGGATCGCAGCCGGTTTATGCTATAACCTGGAAAGACACGATCAGCCGCTGGGCAAATGAAGAAACTTCCACGAAAGGGTGATAGCCGTTCAGGAAAGCGGAGTCGCTTTTCGGACCACAAGGATCGGCGGCAGCCTCGTTTCTCACGGGAGCTTCTCGTGCTTTACGAAGACAATGCCGTGGTGGTCCTCGATAAGCCTGCCGGACTTCCGGCTGTGCCGGTCAAGGGCTCCGATACTCCGTCCGCTCTGTCGCTTCTCTCCGCAAAACTCAAGCTGAAGGGACAACGAGCTTTGGTGGTGCATCGCATCGATCGTTTTGCGTCCGGGGTTCTGCTCTTTGCGAAAACCGAGCCGGATCGCGATACACTGGTTCGACAGTTTCTCGCCCATACTCCCATCCGGCAGTATCTCGCGGTTATTCGCGGGCGTCCCGGCGCCCAGGAAGGGACGCTCGTTCACTACTTTCGACGTGAAGGAATGTTTCAAACGTTGCGCACGGAGAGCGACTCCACAGCGGCTCGTGCGGAGCTTCGATATTGGGTCGAACGCCCTCTCCGGGGCGCTTCGCTGGTCCGAGTGGCGCTGGCGACGGGGTTGCAGAATCAGATCCGGGTGCAGTTTCGAGCGATCGGCCATCCGGTCGTCGGCGACAGAAAATACAACCTGGCGGAATCGTCGGAGCGGCGAATTGCCCGCGTTGCTCTTCATGCGGCGCATCTTCAGTTCATGCATCCACGCTCAGGAGAGAGCGTCTCGATCGACTGCGAACCGCCCCCCGATTTTCAGTCTCTTCTTCGGGCATTATCGCTACCAGCCCGCCCGCGCCGGTGAGCGTTTGAGCGATGCAGTTGTCACAACGAGGCGAAGCTCTATTCCCGGCCTGAAGAATTGCGGTAAGGTGGATGGTACGAAAGGCCGACATGCCAACACAAAAACTCACAGCCGAGATCATTGCCGCCGCCATTGGCGGCTACGAATTCCAGAAGACCCGCATCGACGCCAGGATTGCGGAACTTCGGGCCATGCTGTCTGGCCCCGCCACCGAAACCGCCGCCGCGCCGCAACCGCCGAAGCACAAGCGGCGCAAGATGAGTGCCGCTGGTAGGAAAGCGATTGCCGAAGCGCAACGCAAAAGATGGGCTGCTTCCAAAAAGGCGGCTAAACCGCCAGCGTCAGCCACGCCGGAAGCACCAAAACCCAAACGCCGGATCAGCAAAGCCGGTATGGCAAGAATCATCGCCGCAACCAAGGAGCGGTGGGCCAGGGTCAGAGCCGCCAAGGCGCAACAGGCGAAAGCCGGACAGTAAAGCGGCGGTGCGGACGGCCCTCGCCACGGCCGGCATGAAGTGTTCCTCCGCTTGATTCGCCCCAGCCATGTCCCACATCACCCTGAGGCAAAGCTACAAGCGCCTTTCCGACCGGCTGAACCTGTTTCCCCAGGGGGCTCCGCCCACGGAACTGCTCTTCAGAATCCTGCAGTTGCTGTTCACCCAGGAGGAGGCGGCCCTGGTGGCGCTGCTTCCCCTAAGGCCATTCACGGCCACCGCCGCTGCCCGCAACTGGAAGCAGCCGGTGGCCCAGGCCCTGGCGACTCTGGAGAACCTGGCTTCCCGGGGAATGCTGCTGGACCTCGAGCTGGGGCAGGAGCGGTTTTTCGTGCTTCCGCCGCCCATGGCCGGTTTTTTCGAGTTCTCCATGATGCGCGTGGGCAACGGGTACGACCAGAAGCTGCTGGCCGAGCTCTACTACCAGTACCTGAACGTCGAGGAGGATTTCGTGAAGGACCTCCTCTGTCGCGGGGAGACCCGCATGGGGCGGGTCTTCGTGAACGAGAGCGTCCTGGGCGCCGGAACGACCCTCCAGGTGATGGACTACGAACGGGCCACCGAAGTGATCCGCACCGCCTCCCGCATAGGCGTAGGGACGTGCTACTGCCGCCACAAGATGGAGCACGTGCACAAGGCCTGCGGCAACCCCTTGGACATCTGCATGACCTTCAACAGCACCGCCGGCTCCCTCATCAAGCACGGCATCGCCCGGCAGGTGGACGTCCAGGAGGGCATGAACCTGCTGCAAGAGTCCCTGGGCCGCAACCTAGTCCAGTTCGGCGAGAACGTTCGGGAGCAGGTCGCCTTCATCTGCAACTGCTGCGGCTGCTGTTGCGAAGCCCTGCTGGCCGCCAAGCGTTTCGCGCTCCTCAGCCCCATCGCCACCACCAACTTCCTGCCCGAGGTGGATCGGGGAAACTGCAACGGCTGCGGACAGTGTGTGGAGGCCTGCCCGGTGGAGGCTATGGGCCTCGTCTCAGCCGGAGATCCCCGCCAGCCTAAACGCAAGCAGGCGAAGCTCCAGCAGGACCTCTGCCTGGGCTGCGGCGTGTGCGTCCGCGTCTGCACCCGGAACGGCTTGTCGCTCCGCTCTCGTGCGAAACGCGTCATCACCCCCGTCACGACCGCCCATCGTACGGTGCTCATGGCCATCGAACGGGGCAAGCTCCAGAACCTCATCTTCGACAACCAGGCCCACTGGAACCACCGGGCCATGGCCGCCATCCTGGGCGCCGTCCTCAAGCTCCCCCCCGTCAAACAGATCATGGCCAGCCGGCAGATGAAGTCCATCTATCTGGACAGGCTGCTGGGTTCACCGGGCTCCCATCCGGAATGAACCCCAGTCGCGGCTACAACCCGAAGGCTTGGCGGATCTTCTCCAGAAAGCTCGCCACCCTCACGCGCGGATCGCCGGCGCCCAAGGCCTCAAACGGGACGTAGCCGCGGTAGCCGGAACGGTCTATTATGGCCTTGATCTTCGCCAGGTCCGTGGGCTCGTCTTTGCCCTCGCGGCCGACGTTTTCCTTGATCTGCCACGAGACCGCGTAGGGCACCAACTTCTCGATCTCCGCGTACGGGTCGCCCGAGCGCAGGCTGCCGATATCCAGGATGCAGCCGAACCA
>Ga0181527_1000718_pt1 | contig 37645 bp, 39 predicted proteins | sample PEATcosm2014_Bin_30_FD_119762 | JGI IMG/M metagenome (GOLD analysis project Ga0181527, IMG submission 119762) | Peatland microbial communities from MTU Mesocosm Facility, Houghton, MI, USA - PEATcosm2014_Bin06_60_metaG | ecosystem: Environmental > Terrestrial > Soil > Wetlands > Peat | place...
ACACAACGCGATTTGGGGCGTCTTGTCGTGCTGGATTTCCTGTTGGCCAACGACCAGCGACTGAAGGACTACAGTTCGCATCTTTCCGCAGTGGACCGAAACGAGGCCAAGGTGCTGCTGGAGAACCAGCGGACCCAGCTTCGGGAAAGGCTGAAACGGGCCTTGCGGCAGGCTTATGGTGTGATGGCCTCAGATAATGGCACATTGGACCCCGCTTATGAGCTGGAGCCTAGCCAGCAATTCCAGTCTCTGGAAGGTTCATTGGAGCTGCGGCCACCGGTGGCGGCGACGCTAGCGGACGCTCTACGGGGGATCTTAGCTCAGGCGCTTGAGTACGAGTTTCCCGGACATCCCGACTTTCACGAGGATGAACTGCGGCTGACCGATGGTTTGGTCCGCCGCGCTTTCGATGAAGTGCGAAAGGCTCTGGGCTCTACTGAACTACGTACGCTGATTGACCGCGATACCAGAAAACAGCTAAGACCATTGCTAGAGCCGCTTGGGCTAGCCCACGTCGGAGATCAGTGGCTGGTGGCCGAACGGGACTGGATGGACCACTTCGATCGCTACGAGGCGCAGCACCAGGGCCCGGTAACGGTGCGAGATCTTCGTGGTTGGATTGACATCCCGAAGGTTAAGGGGCTTCCGGTGTCACTGCAGAATCTCATCATCAGCGCTTACGTCCTGCAGTCCAATCGACTTCTTGTGTACCAGGGAATAACGATCGAGCCCGGGGCTACCCCACTTAGGGATGACACCGTCGTTGAAAAGCAGGAACTGCCAACGCAGCAGATGTGGACCACTGCCGTGGAACGCGCGGGCAAAGTGTTCGGCGTAACCGGCTCGCCCTTGGCCAGTGCTCAGAACATGGCCAAGTTGACGCAGGAAGTACAAATAGTGGCAGCGAGTTGTCGCGACGCTGCCGATGCATACCTGCGTCGCCTACGTACATTGTTGGACAAGTCTGGCCTCAGCGAACCCAAACCGCCTCGTCTGATCACGGCCGAATCCGTCACTGCCACACTGCATGGCATCGGGTCAGTACAAAAACCCATCGAGGTAGTGCGCCAGCTTCATGGCATGGCAACCGCGACCTCAGAAACGGCCATGGGCGTAAGCATGAAGAAAGCACAAAGCATGCTCGATGCCCTAAATAATCTCAACTTCACGATGTTTGAGGGCTTGGGTCGGCTTACGGACGAGCCAAGGGCAACGGCGGCGAAGGGTCTGATGGAGCAACTTCGGGAGTGCTTGGCGAATGATGATCACGTGTCGCAGTTGGCTGCCGTACTGCCGAACTTGGAGAATCGGGCAACAGAACTGATTGTTCGCAGCATACCGACTGGCACGGCGATTCCTCCCCCGCAGCCGCATGGGACCAATACTGCTGAGCCGGGCGTTAACACTGGCTCGCAGCCACAGACTATTGGCCCGGCGGAGCCACCCGTTGTCTCCCCGCCAGAACCAGGGCCAAGGGAAAGGATCGTTGCCAGCGGGAGCAGAAGAGTAAGGGGAGTTACGGGCTGGAAGTCAATTCTAAGCGAGATTGAGCGCGATCTCGACGACTCCGCCGAGATCAGTGTGAGCTGGCAGATAGTCAAGGAGTCGGGTGAATGAACGAGCAGCTTCTGCTATCGCTGGTCGCACCTCATTGGCGAGCGACACGAGAGAAGGACAGGACTGCTCCGGCGATAGGAGTGCAAAGCGATTCCAAGTGGCAGGGACCGGAGATGGTCTCACTCGACAGCGAGAGTTTTCGGGTTGTCCAGTGCGATTCCGTGCTTGAGGCACGTGATGTACTAGAGACTCACGGAAACGGCCATCTCATCATGGTTACGCCATTGGGCGACAAAGACCTGGGAGTTGACGTAGCCGCGAGGCTACTGCGTCACAAGCTCTTGCGAATTGAGCCTTGGGAGGCCCTGCGAAACCGCTTTAATGCTAAATCCTTCGATGCTGCGTTGCTCGGTAAGCGGGCACTCGCCGAGGCTGCGGTGGAGAGTCTTGCCGCCGGCGAGCCCGACCCGGCGCCGGCGGGCGTCCTTACGGCCGAAACAATCTGGAAATTGGTATTGGGAGGACGTCTCGGCCTCACCGATGCCAAACCAGATGCGCGAGCATGGCTGGAGTGGACTCTGGATGGCGATCATCTGTTACGTTGGCGCGGCGTCAACAACGAACTTAAGTCACTGCTAAAGGACTGGCTGTCGGGTTATCTGGGCGAGTGGGCCTCATCTTTTCTCGGCTGCCTGGAATCAGGTTACGGACAACAGGCGATGGCAATTGGTTTGGCATTGAGCGTACTCCGACAAGAGGTACCGGACGGACAAAGCCAAGTCACCCTGGCGCAGGCGAGAGGCAGGCTCGAGCAGTACACCGGGGGACATCCCTTGTCGCCTCAGGCTCAGCGGGTGTGGGCCGAGTCCGCTAAGCAGTGGGCTGCAGCAAGCTGTGCCAACAACGCTCAGTTGACAGAAGTTACAGAGAAACTGGTCGAAGCGGATCGACTACTGGAGAAAACTGGAGCGCTAGCTCTCGCCGGATTAGGGTGTTGGTCCCTTGCTGGATTCCAGCAACGGCTGGAGTCCTTCAGCGATATTGTCGGCCGGTTTGTCGAAAAACAAGCATTACTGGCTGATGTCGAGAGGGGTATCGACGAACTGAGCCAACACCAGACGCCAAAATGGTTTGCGCGCGAGAGAGCATTGCTACACCGAGCGCACATGGCGGCTCGTCTTTGCCGCTGGCTGCAAACTCCCGAAGAGACTGCTGATGATTGGGAAGCGGCCGTGGGCCAGTATACAGAAGTCAGCGCATGGGTCGACGTGGCACGGCAGGCGATACTGGGGGGGAATGAACCAGAACTAGTGGCCCGCCGCTGGAGCGCGCTATTCACAAGAGTAAGCGAAAGAAGAGAAAGACAAAACAGAACATTTGCGATACAGCTTGCCAAGGCCGTAAGCGAGGACCACGTTTCTGGGCCTGCAGTGCCGATCGAGGACACCCTCGAACGCGTCGTTGCACCATGGGCAAAAGAGAGGGTCTTGCTAGTAGTGATGGATGGGATGAGTTATGCCGTCTGGCATGAGATTCAATGTGAGGTGCAGGACAGGACATGGAAACCGCAGAGTTGGCGCGATGGAGTCTCCTTGCCGCCTGCGATTTCGGTTCTGCCCTCGGCCACCGGCTTTTCAAGGTGCAGTCTTTTGTGTGGGCGCCTGTTAACCGGCGGTCAGGAAGTCGAGAAAAAGGGCTTTGCCGAACACAGAGCGCTGTTGGCCGTGTCCAAGGCCGGCTTTCCTCCGCTGCTGTTTCACAAAGATGAAGTGGGCTCGGGTTCACATAACCTTTCTGACGGCCTTCGCGCCGAGGTGCGGAACGAAAATCGTCGGGTTGTCGGGGTTGTGGTCAACGTCATCGATGATTCCCTCACCGGCCCGGAACAACGGCTTTTTCACTGGACGCTCGATCAGATTCCGATCCTCCGCACCCTGTTGCAGGAGGCTGAAGATGTGGGGCGCACGGTTGTCATTACGAGTGACCACGGCCATGTGCTGGACCGGGGCGCCGTCATGCGTAGAAACGCAGGAGCGGATCGCTACCGTTCGACGGACTCGCAGCCACCGGCGAAAGACGAAGTGCTAATCTCCGGGCGGCGCGTATTGGATCAAGCGGGACAAATCATTGCGCTTGCCTCAGAGAATGTTCGCTACTCAAGCGTACGTAAGCTCGGATACCACGGAGGGGCGACTCCCCAAGAGTGCCTCGTGCCAATTGCGGTGTTGACACCGCCAGAGCGCAAACTGGATGGCTGGTACGAGGCGACAGAGGCGACTCCGCTTTGGTGGTTCAGCGGTAGCATAATCGAGGAGCATCGCGAGCCAAAGCGGGTTAAAGTGCGTCGCGAGCCCCCGGCGCCGCTATTTGAGGGAGTTCCCGCGGTGGCGAGTGATTGGATCTCCAGACTGATGAGATCCGAGACCTTGGCAGATCAGTTACGTGTTGCCGGCGGTCGATTGGAAGCCTCAAGGATAGAGGAGACAGTGAGAGCTCTTGCAGTGCGAAACGGCGTACTGATGAAGGCTGCCCTTGCCCAGAAGCTGGACATGCCACTGCTGCGGATCGATGGGTTCCTTTCCAATCTGCAAAGAGTCCTTAATATTGATGGATATCCGGTCGTCTCGATTGATTCCTCACAGACAGTCCGACTGGATATTAGTTTGTTGAAAACGCAGTTCGAAGTGGAGTGACTATGACAGTCAGCCCGCAACGGCGCAAGGACATTCTCGATGCTCTTCGGGCCGGAACCGTGCCTCGGCGGGGACTGGACCTGTTGGCCGTTGGCATGCAGCGCTTCGAATCCGTGATCGATGAAGAACTGGCCGCCGTCCGGCAGGGAGCCGGCCGGCTGAAGGCGATCCGCGGCGAATACGGTAGTGGCAAAACCTTCTTTGCGCGCTGGGTCGAGGAGCGAGCCAAGCGTGCTGGCTTCGCCGTTTCTGAAGTCCAAATCAGCGAGACAGAGACTCCGTTACATAAATTGGAGACGGTATACCGCAGGCTGCTTGAACGGCTTTCCACTCCTGACCAAGAACAGGGTGCTTTCCGCAACGTGGTGGACGCCTGGTTTTATGCATTAGAAGAGGATTTACTGGCTTCCGGCGAAGTGACCAAGAACGATCCCGATGCGCTGCTTTCGAAGAGCAATGAGTTGATGGAAAAACGCCTTGCTTCCATCAGCCAGTTGGCGCCGGCCTTCGCGGCTGCACTGCGAGGATACCGGTCGGCGTTAGCGCGAGGAGACATGCCGGTCGCCGAAGCGCTGTTGGCCTGGGTATCCGGCCAGCCTAACGTCGCTGCGGCGGCCAAACGTGCCGCCGGCATCAAAGGTGAAGTAGATCATTTTGGGGCGTTGTGCTTTCTCCAGGGACTGCTGATCATGTTGCGCGACGGCGGCTTTTCGGGCCTTGTCCTCGTGTTGGATGAAGTTGAGACGTTACAACGAGTAAAGGCAGACGTTCGCGAGAAGGCCCTCAATGCTTTACGTCAGTTGGCCGACGAGGTTCATGGTGGCCGGTTCCCAGGACTGTACCTTATCTTGACGGGTACGCCCGCCTTTTTCGAAGGACCTCAAGGGATTCAACGCCTTCCGCCCTTGGCACAACGCCTGCACGTCGATTTCGGCTCCGATCCTAGGTTTGACAACCCACGTGCCTCACAAGTTCGTTTGCACAACTTCGACCTACCCGCTCTAGTGGAAGTAGGACGCAAGGTCCGAAACCTATTCGCCAATGGCAGCGAACAGGCCACCCGAATTATTGGTTTGGCCGACGATGAATATATCGAACTCCTGGCTCGCGCCGTTGCTGGGCGGCTTGGGGGCAAGGTCGGCTTGGCTCCGAGACTATTCCTGAAGAAGTTGATTGCTGATGTGTTGGACCGAATTGAACTCTTCGCCGATTTTGATCCACGGCAACACTACGGGCTCACGGTTTCCCATGCGGAAGTCAGCACTGAAGAGCGCGAAGCGTTAACCGTTGACGATATTGAGCTGAAACTGTGACCAAGTTTGATCGGCTACATCCTTCTATCCAGCACCACATCGTCAACTCGCTGCGATGGCCGGCTTTGCGTCCGCTGCAGGAAGAAGCAATCGATCCAATCCTGGATGGTAAGAACTGCCTACTACTGGCGCCCACGGCAGGGGGTAAGACCGAAGCTGCCATTTTGCCAATCCTCTCCGTGATGCTAGGCGGGAGCTGGCAGGGTCTGGCAGTTCTGTACGTTTGCCCGATCCGCGCTTTATTGAACAATCTTGAGAGCCGACTATCGCACTATGCAAATTTGGTTGGCCGCCGCTGCGGACTTTGGCACGGTGATGTTGCCCAGGCAGCCAAGTCGCGGACTCTGAAGGATCCACCGGATATTTTGCTTACTACACCGGAGAGCCTCGAAGCACTCCTAATCTCGACGCGCACGGACAAACAGCACTTCTTCGGCTGTCTGCGCACCATCGTTGTGGACGAGATTCACGCATTCGCCGGGGATGACCGTGGCTGGCACCTGTTGGCGGTGCTTGAGCGTATCCAGAGGTTAGCGCAGACGGACGTTCAGCGAATTGGCCTGTCTGCAACGGTTGGCAATCCGGACGTGCTTCTGCGCTGGCTCTGCGGGACATCTCACCGCGAAGGCCTAGTTGTCGCTGCAGCCAGCCCCGGCGTGCCTGATGCCGACGTGATGATCGATTATGTTGGCAGTCTCCAGAATGCCGCCGAAGTGTTGCGATTGCTCCACCATGGAGAGAAGCGGCTCGTCTTCTGCGACAGCCGCGCGCGCACGGAAGAGTTAGCCGTACATCTGAGGACTGCCGGAGTGAGGACTTATGTTTCTCACAGCTCCCTGAGTGTTGAACAGCGAAGAGATGCCGAGGCGGCGTTCCGTGAGGGTCGTGACTGCGTCATCGTCGCGACCAGTACCCTTGAACTTGGTATCGACGTTGGCGACTTAGACCGCGTGATTCAAATAGACGCGCCAAGCACGGTTTCTTCCTTCTTGCAGCGTCTGGGCAGAACTGGCCGACGTTTGAAGACCAAGAGAAACTGCACATTCCTTGCGACCACTCGATCGTGGCTACTGCAGGCAGCGGCACTTGTTGAGCTTTGGCAAAGCGGCTATGTCGAACCCCTTGAGCCACCCGTGAAGCCATATCACCTCGTAGCGCAACAACTCCTTGCTCTGATCTTGCAGGAACGAGGCATCGGCCACCGTGCTTGCCGAGAGAGGCTCAAGCCTCTTTTGGAACAGGCCGCGATTCCGGCCGACTTGCTGGAGGTAATCATCCCGCACATGCTCGGCGCCGAAATCCTGGCCGATGACTCCGGCCTGCTTGGAATTGGGTTGGAAGGTGAGCGATTGTATGGCGCCAAGAACTTCATGACTGTCGTCTCGATCTTCGACACTCCACCCCTCTTCACCGTCTATTGGGGACCAAAGGACCTTGGCTGTGTCCACCCGATCTCGTTTCGGGGTCACAACGATCACCCGGCGATTCTCTCGCTAGGAGGACGTTCGTGGCAACTGACCCATATTGACTGGGAGCGGAAAACAGCCCATGTGACTCCGTCTGAGCATCTTGGGCGCTCAAGATGGTTGGGTGAAAGCCAACCACTGCGTTATGAACTGTGTCAGGCAGTGCGGCGGATACTGTTGGGAAGGGACGAGAGCGAGTCTTGGTCGAACCGCGCAAAGGCCGAGATCAAGCATGCCCGAAAGGAAACCACGTCGGTCGCGCCCGACTCGCTGGTTGTGGAACGTGATACTACTTGCGAACGGACAACTTGGTGGACGTTCGCCGGCCTGTTTGCCAACTCCGAACTCGCCCGCGACTTACCCGCCGGCGCTCGCTCCGACAACTTCACAGTCACGATCGACAAGACGGTACCACCCGAACAGCTCTCACTCCGCGGACGGCCTATCAAGACCCAGCCCCGTACCTTGACTCGCGACGGAACGTCAGTCAAGTTCGGAGAGTGCCTTCCGGAGGAGTTGCTACAGGATATGCAGGCAGCACGCTCACTCGACCATGTTGGAGTTGCGCGCGTGGCGGTTCAACCACTGTTGATTCGGGACGCCGATTAGGCTTCTGTTCGGAGGCTTCCGAAAAACAGTTCATTTCGGAACGCTCGAAAGCTGGTACTCCAAACCCGAAAATCCAAGGACTTAGGGGATTGCCGGGGAGAGGGATTTCGGAACATCTCCAGATCCCGATGAAATGATGAAATGCGCATGGGGGAGTCAGGCCTTCTGAATGGTGCGCAACGCACTCGGCGCGGATAAGTCGACATTCTCAATTTGCTTTATCGCCACTTCCAGTTTGCCGCGTTTTGATTTCATTGCTTCAAAAGAGGCTCAAATCCCATCGCATTCCTCATCCTTCGTCGCACGGGAATGGCTGCTCTCCATTCGCCTACTCCAAATATTCATAAACAACTCCGACGCTTTTTACTCACATTGCGTTTGTGCGGGTAGATTTCAGGTGTGAGCGGTAATGCGCGCATTACCGCTCTTGGAACCGGAGGCCATATGAAAACAGCGCTATACGCCCGTGTTTCAACGCTCAATGGCCAGGATCCCGAAATGCAGCTCCGCGAATTGCGCGAGTATGCCGCCCGTCGCGGCTGGGACATCGCCGACGAGTACACGGATCACGGCGTTTCCGGCTCGAGGGACTCGCGACCTGAACTGAACCGCTTAATGGCTGACGCCCAGCAGCGCCGGTTTGACGCAATCCTCGTTTGGAAGGTGGACAGGTTCGGCCGTTCACTACGGCACCTCGTCAATGCATTGGCCGAGCTCGGGGCCCTCGGTGTGGCCTTCGTGAGCCTCCGTGACAATCTGGACCTCAGCACCCCGTCTGGCCGGCTGATGTTCGCGGTCATTGGCGCGATGGCCGAATTTGAACGGTCGTTGATTCAGGAGCGCGTAAAGGCTGGGTTGAGCAACGCTCGTGCGAAAGGCCAGCAGCTTGGCCGCCCGCAGCGAATCGTGCACCGCGAAAGCATTCTGCAGATGAGAGCGGAAGGGCTCAGCCTTCGGCAGATAGCCGAACGACTCGGGCTCGGGTATGGCACGGTGAGAGCGCGGTTGGCAGGCGAGCGGAAAACCCTTTGAAAACGTCCCTGATGGAATCGCCCAACTAAAGCACTTAGGAAGCGCGGGCGGGCGAGCGGCAAACTTTTGTTTTTCGCTCGCTGGATGTATCCCAGATGGCTGGACGCCGATATCGCTGAATTTGAATTATTAGGGGGTTGCTCCCAATGAGCCGATACTGCCAATTGAGTGCCGAGGAAAGGGCAGCTATCAAGCTTGCCGCGCGCCAACGCGTCGAAGCCGTATGGACATGCTTGGGTGTTCTGCGTCCCGATCTGACGCCGCAGGGTAAAAAAGCACTCGCCGAGAAGGTATTTGAACTGTCCCGTGGGGAGGATCGTAAACCGCCTCGAATTCAGATCACCCCGGCGCAGGTGACAAGCATTGTTTGGTCAAACATGCAGTGCATCAATCCCCGCTGCCCGATGCTGCTGTTTTCAAATCAGATCGCAGACGAACTCAACGAGTTTTTCAGGGGAGAAGAATAAAAATATTTGCTGGCAAACACTGGAAAGGAAAGCAGGCGCCTCATCCCAGCAGGATAGGCAACAGCACACCCAGGCCCAACGCGAAAAACCATAACGCAGGTGCTGGCGTGCCCACCGGACGAATGCGGCGCTGTGCGCGCGCCGCGATTCGGGGATCCAGCAGCAGCCAGCGAGTGTAGCGATGCTCTAGCAGGAGAAACGTAGATGCGGTCACCGCACCGTAAATCAAGTGACCCATCAGGGATGGGAGCAAGGCGGAAGCGGCATCGGTGCTCCAGTCGCAAACACCAGTAAGCATCAGCGGAAGAAGTGTCATCGGCCCCACGTACCACCAGATCATACCGAAAACCCATCCCCAAGCAATCCCGAGCCCAACGCTGGAAGCCTCGTTGCGAAATAACAAGCCGTAGCTCATTCCAATTAGTGCGCTGACCAACAGGTGAATGAGTAAGCCTCCGAAGCTGGACAGCCGCGTGTCCAGACCAGCAATGGTCGGCAAGACGCCGGTTGCCAGGAGAATCGGGCTGGAAGCCACTCCGCCCACCAACCCGGCCAGCGCCCCCCATTCCAGCGAACGTAGCAGACGCAGGCCAGGCCCTTCCACTTCGCGATTCAGCGGGTCCGACTGAACAAACAACCGCACCCACAGACGGTCGAAGGCGGCATAGGTAACGCCCAGGATCAGACCATAAAGGATGTGACCAACCAGCGAGCCGAAGACGACGCTGGCTTGTTCCGCCGACCAGTCCAGCGGAAGTCCAGCCGCCGTTCGGAGCAGTGTGAGCGGGCCCATGAACCACCAGAAAATCGCGTATCCCAAGCCCCAGCCCATGCACGATCCAAAACCACGAACATCTCGCTGAAAGAGAACTCCGAAGCTGGCGCCGATCAGCAGCGCAATCGCGAAATGCAAGCTCACGGTTGCGCTCCGCGAGTTGAGTTCTCCAAATCCAGCAAGGAGCGGGTAATAGTTTCCTGAAGAGACCCACCTACCGAAGACGAAGCCGCCAAGTGTGCCCGCCAATCCGCCGGCAACTACGGCTCGGCCCCAACTGAATTTCGGCTGTTGCCCTTTGGAGTGCGCTTCTCCCCAGATCCCGAGCGTTACCCCTACCGGCATTCCGAGGCAGATCAGCACACCGACAAGCTCGGGAAATTGTTGGCGGGCATCTTGCAGCATGGCCATGGAATGGCCGGAGCCGGAAAGGAGCCGCAGTATTCCGGCGGGAAACAGAAGCCAGGTGAGCAGCGCGAGGGCCAGACTCCATATCAGTCCGGCCCCGGGACTGGTCGCGCGCTGAGCAAAGAACAATCCGAACACAAGCCCGAAAACCGCCCCCCACAGCACACTGCGGCCGACGGAAGTCGCCAGCAGCGCACCCTGCACGGCGCCGCCCAGCGCGCCAATGCACAGTCCGAGCACAGGTTCGATCAACCACGAGACTCCAACACCCTTGCCCGCTTGCGCCACGTTCACTGTTCCTGTCTGTGACATACGTCGGCTCCTACTTTAGGTCGATTGTCTGGACAATATCGCGCGGGAAGAAAAGTTCGATCGTCCAATCCATCAGCACGCGAATCTTTCGCTCCAGGCCCGGTAGTTTAGCTAAGTAAATTCCCCGCCACATTAGCCAAGCCAGTAATCCGGAAAAGCGCATGGACCGCTGACGGGCAAAGGGCACGGTCAATTCGGCGCAAGCCGTTTGGTGACCGACCACGCAGAGAGCACCCAGTGAATCGAAGTGGAACGCGCGCACAGGCCGGCGTTCCAACTGCGCGAGAATATTTTGAGCAAGCGTTTTCGCCTCACGCAATGCAAACTGTGCAGTCGGAGGGCACGGTTTTTCCGTTTTACTATCGATCACTGCCGCACAATCCCCGAGCGCCCATAGGCCCGGATGGCCGGGCAGAGACAACGTGCTGTCCACGATGAGAGCTCCGCGTTTATCTTTCTCGACGGCCAGCGTCTTCAGCAGCGGATTCGGCGCTGTGCCTGCGGTCCATACGAGTGTTTCGGCGGGAATATCGCCGTCACTGACCACCACCACTCCGGGGCGAGCGTCTGCCAGGCGCGCGTTCAAGCGGAACACAACGCCGCGTTCTTCCATCCTTTTCTGCGCATAGCGAGCTAGAGATTCGCTCAATTCCGGCAGAATACGGTCACGGGAGTGCACCAGAATGACGCTCAACTCCTCCGGACGCAATTTCGGATAGTCAGCTAGTATCCCACGCGTGAAGTCATTGAGGGCACCCGCGACTTCCACTCCGGCAAAGCCTCCACCTGCTACCACAAATGTGAGCAGCGGCCGGCGAAGGGCGGGTTCGGATTCGCGCTCCGCACGCTCAAACATCTCGATGACGTGATTGCGAATACGGATCGCGTCGAGCAGACTCTTGAAGTTAAAGGCGAGCTTCTCGACGTTCGCCATGCCCAGATAGTTGGAAACCGCACCGAGCGCAAAAACCAGGTGATCGTAGGGGATTTCGCGCTGCGCTGTACTGCCATTGTTGCGCGGATCGGCCTCGAGAATTACGCGGCGTTTGTCGAGTTGAATCTCCGCCACACGCCCGCGGATGAACTCCGTCTGATGCAGGCTGCTACGTAAGGGCGTGCTGATGTGGCTGGGTTCCAAGCTGCTTCCAGCCACCTCGGCGAGCATGGGGGTGAAAAGAAGTGCATTTGTCTCGCTCACCAGCGTGACGGAAACCTGTGCGTTCGTGCGGAGCTGCTGTTCGAGACAGTCCGCGGTAGTCATGCCGGCGAATCCGCCACCCAGTATGACGACGCGTGTTTTCTCTCGCGCCGGTGGCAAACGTGGGGCTGCTTCCGGGCCAAAGAAATGCCCTGCAATGTCGCTCAAAGCCTGAGTAAACAGTCCCAAGCTGGCACCGTAGATCACCCAGCCTACCAGCGAAGGAAAATGTTGTCGCATCTGCTCGGCTCCCCACTGCGGCATCTGACCAGAAAGCAACGGCAACGCGATCACGCTGACCAAGCCCCAAAGCGGCACGCCGAGTGCTCCCGCCCCCATCAGGTTGTCGACATAGGTGCCGCGTGTCGGGGGCAAACTGGCTGAAAACGCCGCACCGAACGCGATGCCCAATGCAGCGCCCAAAAGCGGATTACCAAGCGTAAACACCAGTGCCGCGCTGGCGAGCAGTCCCGCTGCTGCCCCGATCAGGCTTCTCCTGGCAAATCGGTTCATCGCTTCCTCGAGTCGCTGGCGATTCGCATTGTTTGTTCAACCGGAAGGTGAGTCACTCTTCGCGGCTGCGCCGATGGTCCTTTCGGCTCGAAAATGTTAGTCTCCGGCGATAGCAGTGAGACTTTCGCTGTGCTTGACCTCGCCGCTCTGTTGCAGCAACTTGGCCACCAGCGCCGTCCAGCCAGTCTGGTGACTTGCACCCAAGCCGCTTCCAGTAGTGGCGTGGAAGTATTCGTGAAACTGGATCAGGTCGCGCCAGTGCGGATCGTTCTGGAATTTCTCATTCGCTCCTTGTGCCGGGCGGCGGCCGGTTGCGTCGTGCGTAAAGATTCGGCTCAATCGCTGGGATATCCGCGCAGCCACTTCATTGAGTGTCATCGTGCGGCCAGAGCCAGTTGGGAACTCGACCTTGTAGTTATCCCCCAGGTAGTGATGAAATTTCTGCAGCGACTCCACTAACAGGAAGTTGACGGGAAACCAGATGGGGCCTCGCCAATTTGAGTTTCCGCCGAACAGCCCCGAACGCGATTCCGCGGGTTCGTAATCGACACGGTGCTCCGCGCCGTTCAAGTGCAGCACATACGGGTGCTGCTCGTGGTAACGCGAAAGAGATCGGATACCGTACTCCGACAGAAACTCGGACTCGTCCAGCATGTAACGCAAGACGCGGCGTAAGTTGTCCGGCGTAAGAACGGACAGCAATCTGCGCTCTCCCATACCCTCGGTTTGCATACACGCGACATTGCCGGTCAGGTCGGGCCGGTTTTCGACAAACCACTCGAGCCGGCGGCGAAACCCCGGCATTCGATTGAGCAACTCCGGCTCCAGCGTTTCAACCGCGAATATGGGAATCAGCCCGACCATCGAGCGCACCTTCAACGGTACGCATGAGCCATCCGGCATGTGCAGAACATCGTGAAAAAAACCGTCGCCCTCATCCCACATGCTGGTGCCATCGGTCCCGCGGTTGCACATGGCACGTGCTATGTACAGAAAATGCTCCCAGAACTTGCTGGCTACGTCTTCGTAGGCCGGATTCTCCGCCGCCAGTTCCAGGGAAATTGCCAAAAGATTCAGTGTGTACATCGCCATCCACGCCGTGCCGTCCGACTGCTCGAGAAGTCCGGCGGTTGGCAGAGTACTGCGGTCGAATACGCCGATGTTGTCGAGCCCGAGAAACCCTCCCTGAAAGATGTTCATGCCCCCGGCGTCTTTGCGGTTTACCCACCAGGTGAAGTTGAGCAGCAGTTTGTGAAAGACGCGTTCCAGGAAGGCACGATCGCCACAACCACGGTGCTTTTTGTCAATCTTATAGACTCGCCATGCAGCCCACGCGTGGACCGGGGGGTTTACATCACTGAATGCCCATTCGTAAGCCGGCAGTTGACCGTTCGGGTGCATGTACCACTCGCGCAACAACAACACGAGCTGTTCTTTCGCAAACTCCGAATCGATCAGCGCCAGCGGCACGCAGTGAAACGCCAGGTCCCAAGAGGCATACCAGGGATATTCCCATTTGTCGGGCATGGAGAGCACGTCGGCGTTGTAGAGGTGGGGCCATTCAGCGTTGCGCCCGTGCTTGCGTTTGGAGGGCGGCGGCGGTTGTGCCGGATCGCCGTTCAGCCATTGCTCCTGCACGTACTGGTAAAACTGCTTGGACCACAGCAGGCCTGCAAAGGCCTGGCGCATGACATTGCGGGCATCGGCCGAAAGATCCTGCGGGATCACCTCCGCATAAAACTCGTCGGCCTCAAACCGCCGCGCCGCGAAAACTCGGTCGAATTCCCCATGAAGGGGATCGGTACCCGTCACGACGGCCTCAGCAGTGAGGCGCAACCTAATAATGATCGTCTCGCCAGCAGCGACCGTGGCCGGGTAGTGCGCGGCCGCCTTCGTTCCCTTGTGCTCGGGATTGACCGCCGACCGGTTCTTATTGACGACGAACTCATGGATGGCGTCTTTGGGATACGGCGCGCCCTTCACTCCATATAATCGCTTCAAGTTCGTCTCGTTTTCACAGCATAGGACGTCGGGCTGACGTTGACAGTAGAGCCAGCGCTTGCCGAGATTAGGCTCTTGCAGGCTGATGACCGTGTGGTCTGGTGAGCGGTTTCCCAGACTCAACGACGGTTTCCCGCCGTCGTAACCCCAACTCCAGGTATTCCTGAACCATATGGTTGGCAGCAGATGAAGGCAAGCCGGCTCGGGTCCACGATTTGTAGCGCTGATACGGATCAGGATGTCTTCCGGTGTTGCCTTGGCGTACTCAACCGCAACGTCGAAATAGCGGTCATCTTCGAACACTCCCGTGTCAGCCAGCTCAAATTCCGGGTCTTGTTTGGTTCGACGGCCGTTTTCCTCCACTAGCCAGGCATAAGGGAATTCCGCCTGCGGATACTTGTAGAGGAACTTCATATAGGAATGCGTGGGCGTGCTGTCGAGGTAATAGTAGTATTCCTTCACGTCTTCGCCGTGGTTTCCCTGGTTTCCGGTGAGACCGAACATGCGCTCCTTCAGGACGGGATCGCGCCCATTCCAGAGTGCCAGCGCGAAGCAGATATACTGATGCCGATCACAGATGCCGGCGATTCCGTCCTCGTTCCAGCGATAGGCCTTTGATCGCGCCTGATCATGCGGCAGGTAGTCCCAAACATCTCCGTTCGCACTGTAGTCTTCACGCACTGTCCCCCAGGCGCGTTCGCTAAGGTACGGACCCCACCGGTTCCAGTGCGCACTCCTGTTGCGTGATTCGGCTAGCCTCTTTTGTTCGGAATTCATGACGGTCGCTCCGTATTGTCCGCTTGCCCGCACCAGAAGTACGTGTCGCACAAGTGGGGCGAGTCACAAAGAATGGCCAGTGCTCCCCAGTCTTGTAACTTCCGGCGTTGCGGCACCATTGTGGCTGTCGGCGCAAAAGCCCGCATCTATGGGCTGTCGTAAACGGCCCTGTCGCACACGCCTACTAATCCGATTCGAGTTGACGGAATTTTGTTACAGGTAGACCGAACAAATCGCGAGCTGCTGCTGAATGGCCAACGATCAGGGTTGAAACAGAATGGGTGACAGGCCTTTGTTACTTTTGAAGTGCTTCATCCAGCAGAGCGGAAATCTGGTCGCTTCCGACTTCACCTGCTGAGTTGTAGATCGCATTGCCGAACTTGTCGAGTAACACTACGTGCGGAATGGAGCCTTGGTAGTACTTTTTCAGTAATTCCTGCTGTGCAGCGGATTGTCCGATGTCGAGGTCTACGATAACGAAGTTAACTCTGCCCTTATACTTTTCATACAGATCGACCGTTCGCTTCGCTTGTCGCTTGGAATTGAAACAACTTTCCCCATAAATAATGATGTAGTTGGGCTGGCCGGACTGAACTCCTGCACCGAAATGGTTCCCGGTAATCAGGGGACCATCCGCGCTGTCGCTCGAATAGTCCAGCCTTTGGTTTAGCCGCAAGTCATCCGCCGCGAACGCGTTTGCCGCGACCACAGCAGCGAGTGCCAGAACTGCGAGCGCCTTGCTCATTCGACTCCCTCCAGATTCAGATTGAAACAACCTCTCATCAACTCAGCAGTTCGCTCGGCTTGCTCACGACCCATCCGACCGCTTGCCCGATATTTGTAATTCCAAGCGCTGACGGAGACGCTCGCTGAATCCCGCAGGCAATGTGAAGACGCGCTCATCCGCGACCAGCACCACGACGTTATGAACGCTATCTACCAAGGCTGCGCAGTGGCGGCACTGAGCAAAATGCGCCTCCAGAAGCCGGCGAGTACCGGGCGTAACGTCGTCGTCAATATAGTCCGAAATTTGGCGCCACACTTCTTCGCAGCTCAAGCTGATCATTTCCGCCCCTTCCCTACCGCGCCGCGGGTCGAGCCCGAACACTGCGCGATGAAAGAATCGCGCAACATGAGACGTGCTCGCAGCAAACGAGTCTTCACATTCGGAAGACTCAGGCTTAGCGCTTCTGCGGTTTCGGCAATACTGAGACCATTGATGTCCCGCAGGACTAATACCTCACGGTAGTTGTCCGGCAAAGATGCCACGGCTGCTGCCAATTGCGTCTGAAGTTCTCGTTGTTCGAGAGCCTGACCTGGAATCTCGCGCCAGTCCGCCAATTGTAACGGGGCATACGTGGTTTCCTCAGCGCCGTCAGCCTCCATCAACTCGTCGAGAGAAACTTCCCGTCGCTTGCGCAATCGCATGCGCGCTTCGTTCACCGTTATGCGATATAGCCAGGTCGAGAACTTCGACTCGCCTCGAAACAGTCGCAGATTGCGAAACGCCTTAAGGACCGCCTCTTGCGCGACCTCCTCCGCATCGGCTTCGTTCTGCAGAATCTCCTGGGCGGTAATGAAAACGAGGCGCTCACAGGGCTTGACCAGTTCATAGAACCGCTCGACCCTGCCCGCGAGGACTTCCGCGACGAGTTCCTTTTCGGCTGCCGCGAACTCCGTGGAACCCAGGCCTCGGTCTCCGTCCATGTTGCTCCCGCTCTTTCCCGCTCGCTCGGATGCTATCATTTGGGGGCGGCTCGCGCACCCACGCAACGCGTAAAGCTTCGGCCTGTCCCGTCCGAACCGAGCTCCGAGATGGATATGTGATTCGCGGAATCGCCGCAAGTTACAGGTTGTGTGGCGCGCCTTGGGAAAAACAGCGCAATCTGACCGGCTTTGTCACTTTTCAGGATCTGGCACATCGAACCAAAGGGGTGCCTTTGACTACGACACAAAAGGCGATGGACCTTAAGGCTGACCAGCCCGCTAAGCGAGAAGCAAGATTGCCCACTCTGCTCTCGGCTGCTTCACTTGTCGGGGCAACGATTCAGGGCGTCTGCGCCATCTTGGTAGCCAGTAGTTCTCTGAAGGTGCTTCTCGGAGTTGCCGGCATTGCGGCTGCAGTGAAAACTTCTTCTTTCCACTCCGACAAAATCAGGGTGCCCTTCCTGCTGGTCTCGGCCGCGCTAGCTTCGCTGACTCTGTATGTATTGTGGAACGGATGGCGGCTTCGGAGACGGCCGGCCGCACGCTGGCGAATTCGTCCACTGTCACGGGCTCAGAAGCTAGGTATCGGGTTCAGCTTTCTCGCTTCGCTTCTGACTTGGCTGCTCGTGATCGTCGAAGTAATCGAGCACCCCATCGCCTTTTAGTCCGCGATTCTGCAGCAACACCTGCAATCGTCAAGTGCGTGTAGCGCCCGAATCATCCAAGCGAAAATCAACGCGCCGCCATGGTTATCGCGCGCCTGCGACTGACCCGACAACCTCTCCGCGCAACTTCAGTTTCCTAGCGCTCCTGAGATTCCAAAAAAGATTCCCGCCGGTTGTAACTTCCTGCCGAACCGTGAATCCCACACCGCATGCAGCGCGGTCCAGTTCAAACGCGGATCGCGACTCAAAGGAGCTTGAAATGACCAAATCAATGAAGACCATGATGATCACCGCTGCACTTTCCGGCCTGTTGGGCAGTGCCGTGGCCCAGAACACGCCTCAGTTTGGGTATAAGACCAACACCCAGTCGCGACTGCTCAAGGCCAGCATGGAAGGCCAGGCTGACACAGACAAGCATGCCTGTAAGGGCAAGAACGACTGCAAAGGCAAGGGCGGCTGCAAGTCGAGCGACAACGGTTGCAAGGGCAAGAATTCGTGCAAGGGCAAGGGTGGTTGTGCCACCGATGGTTCGAAAATGCAACTCCAAGCTGTCTAGTTCCGCACGCCGGTCTGGGGCCGGCGTACTTCCTTCCGGCCCCTTAAAAATCAGAGATTCAGATATCAGATAATGGAGTGAAAATGCCAGCCAACCGTTTTAATGGCTTCACTGAATACGGAGTCGGCATCGGGCTAAGAATTCCGCACTACACCCACATCCTCACCAGAAGGCCGGTGGTGGACTGGTTCGAAATCATCTCTGAGAACTACATGGTGGATGGCGGCCGCCCGCTTGCAATACTGGATCAGATTCTCGAGCAGTATCGCGTCGTTCAACACGGCGTCTCGATGTATTTTGGCTCGGCACAGCCGCTGAACCGTGAGCATCTGAAACGACTGAAGGCGCTCGTGCGGCGCACGAAAACCCCCTGGCTTTCCGATCACCTCTGCTGGGGCAGCGTCGACGGCCGCTACACTCACGACCTGCTGCCCATACCGTACACGTGGGAAGCCGTCAAGCTGACCGCACAAAAGGTCCGGCAGGTGCAGGACTACCTCGAAATACCGGTTGCTGTCGAGAATGTCAGCAGCTACGCGGAGTTCCACGACTCCCAGATGACGGAGTGGGAATTTCTTAATGAAGTGGTGGAGCGCGCCGATTGTGGCATTCTGCTGGACGTCAACAATATCTATGTCTCGTCGATGAACCACAGTTTTGACCCACGCGTTTATGTGGACGCCGTTCCCTCCGAGCGCGTAGCACAGATCCACATTGCCGGCCACTCGCGGTATGAGAGATATATCCTCGACACGCACGACCACCCGGTGATTGATCCCGTCTGGTCGCTGTATGCGCAAGCTATTCGCCGCTGCGGCCCGACTGCGACCCTTTTGGAGTGGGATGACAAGATTCCATCGTTTAACGAGGTCCACGGCGAGGCGTTGAAAGCGAACCGCTTCCTCGCAAGCAATACACGCGTTGCTCCAGTGCCAAATCTGGAAGTGAGCGAACTTGCGGAGGCGATCGCATGAGCGAACTGCTACACTTGCAGCGCTGGATGGCCGCTGTGGTTATGCAGCCTCTGACACGGAGTTACCGCATGCGGCATCAAGTGGGCGGCCGATCCGTGAAGCAGCAAATTACTGATGTCATCAAGCCGAATGACCGATTGTCCAGCTTCGAGCGGCTTGAGATTTATAATCGCCAGTATTGGCTTCGCGTGCTCGACTCGTTCGCCGAGGATTTCCCAGGCCTCCGTGCCGTAGTCGGCGCGGCTGCCTTTGACCAGATCGCCATTGCGTACCTCTCCCAATGCCCATCGCGGTCCTACACGCTTGCCGCACTTGGGTCACGGCTAGCGTCCTGGATGTCGGCCAATCCCGGTCTCCTTGGCGACCACAAGAAGCTTGCGCTTGAGATGGCTAGGCTGGAGTGGGCACACATTGCGGCATTTGAGGCAGCTGAGCATCCTGCGTTGGCTACCGCAGATGGCATCGACGGCAGCACTCGACTGAAGTTGCAGCCGTACCTGCAGCTGTTACATTTCCACTATCCCGTCGATGACCTACTGCTTGCCGTTCGACGAGCAGAGAACAATGGCGGGCTTTCACCGCAAAGGCGGCGGCAGCTACTACGCGATCTCGCCCCTGGCCCGATATATCTCGCTGTGCACCGAGCCGAATTATCGGTGCACTATAAACGACTCGACCCCGAAGCCTTTCGACTCCTCCGTAGTATTCAACGTGGTGCGTCGCTGGGAGATGGCGTCGAAGCTGCGTTCAAGGGCTGCAAAATCCCTGCGGACCATTGGCCGCATTTGATTGAGAGATGGTTCGCTAACTGGATGGAACTTTGCTGGTTCTGCGCACAAAGCGCAGCTCAGAGCCGAAATGATCTCAAGAGCTGTGGAAAGGTGATTTGAAGAAGCTTATGCACAACACTCGTGTAATTCGCACTATTTCTGCTGGCTATGCGCTCCTCGTGCGGGTCGCTTCTTCGTTGCAGTCTCCATTCTTGTTGGTCGTGCGCTTGTACTGGGGCTGGCAGTTCATGCAGACGGGATGGGGAAAGTTCCACAACCTTGCCCGTGTCGCCCAATTCTTTACGTCACTGGGCATACCTTTTCCCCACGCGAATGCCGTCTTGGTAGCGTCCATTGAATTCTTCGGTGGTGCGCTCCTAATCATCGGCTTGGGCTCCCGCATCGTGGGTCTGGTGCTCAGCTTCAACATGTTGGTGGCCTACATCACAGCCGACCGCGAAGCTTTGAGCTCGATCTTTTCCAGTCCTGGCAAGTTTTATGGCGCCGATCCCTACACGTTCCTTTTTGCGGCATTGCTGGTGCTTATCTTCGGTGCAGGTTTGTTTTCTCTAGACCGCCTTTTGGGGCGCTTCACGTGTAGGAAGGACGAGGTTGATCTAACACCCATGACTCGGGCCCAGGGCAATGCTACGTCCGCTTGAATCGCTTCGACCCCTTATGCGATACAGACTATCGCGATACTCATACATTTTTCTACGCAGGAAGTCGCCAGCACAGTTAGGACTACAGTGGTTTTCGCCCCTCATGGCGAATGCGAGAATCTAAGACCCATACCGAAAGCGGGTAGAGGAAAAGGCGTATTGACAAGATTAAAACGTCTTGACATCGTGAAGGCCGGCAGATGAAGACGAAACGGAGGTGACGGGTTGTCGACCTTGGAAGGTTCGTGAGCGGCAGCATTTCGCATAAGGGCACTCGGCATGCTGCGTCAATAACCACCAATGTTCGTGAACGCCTCGTCCCGCGCTGCTGCACCTTTATGAACTTTTTATGCCGTCTCTACTCGTGTTCCATTTCTGTGATCATCTAACATCGGTGATGGTGACAATATCGAGGCCAAGGATACGAACCGTGCAGACAAGCGCACCACTGCCGCCACAATCTCCGTTAGCTGCCACATCAATACGAGCCAAGCTCGTGGCGGCGGCAGGCGGACCAACGGCAGGCGCTCTTCTTAGCCTAATGGCTGCTCTAGTTACCGCGAGGGCCTTTGGTCACTCGCAATTGCGCGTGGTCGTGCCCCTTGGCTTTGTGGCGGTATTGATCGCTTTGGCTTCACGCTTCGGTCCGATCGTTAGTGTTGTGGGGGGCGTGCTGTCCGCAATGATTTTTGCTTATTTTCTTTTCCCTCCGTTATTCAGCCTGCGCGTGGAAGACCCGGCAGCACGCGAGAACCTTTCGTGGATGGTCCTCAGTGCAATTGCACTTTCGTACCTGCTGTTCCCACCGGGAAAGAACCAACTTCGCTGACATGACAGAGATGACAAGATTTGCGGTCACACTGGCTTCTCATTCGCACGTTCCCGCTGGGAGCTCCTCTTCCGGCAAGCCGGGGTTTTCCTGCTGGTCGTTTACCGACTGCCGCTCGCGATTGCGAGCGCTCCTTGAATTTCAGGGTAAACGGTTAAGCCCCCTTGATAGTGAGCACAGGAATCTTGCTGTCCTCACGACATAGTCTGGCAACTCCGCCCCAAATCACATGCTCCATTTCCGAGTGACCGTGCGGGCTCCAGTAGCGAAGCAGCCGCCTGATCGGTGCTGGCTTTTAAGGTGTTACTTGTCATCAAGAAGCCGTTTCGACCTCTGGACCTCGGTGAAGGTGCTTCTCACGGTGACTGAAACCCGCCGCCTGAAAGTCCGCTACGAAACGATTGTAGAGCCACGCACAGAGTGCACCTCCGACCGCCCCGTCGACCACGCCGTATGCGGTTCCGATGGCAACATTGCCAAGCGTGGGACGCGCGTGATATCCGGGATAGATCGAAGCGACCACCCGCAGGAATTCCTTGCCGTATTTTGGCCGGATGATGTTAGCAACTCCCACAGTTAGGACGGCTCCGCCCCAAACGACCGCAGAGGTCATTGCCATTGCCTTAATGCTCAGTTTCATAACGATTAACCTCGTCTTTCGCATTTTTCGCCGTATCCGCATCCACCTTCGGCTCGCACGCCTAAGGTGGATGCGATTTTATGCAGAAAGACTGCCCACGTTAGAGCTCGCCATGCCAGCCTTGAGCTACGAGACTCGCTCCGCTCCCTTACCAGTCCAAGCTCGTTGCCAAACGAGGTCAAGGCGAATACGCGAATGTGGGCTTCCGCCATACATGATGGGATATCACTGGCCGTGCGCGAAGTGAGCACGGCGATTTTGCTGCCAGCACGCTTCGTTGTGTTCGGTACAAATTGGCTTTTCCTTGCCGTAGCTGATGGTCTTAATCGAGCTGGCAGGAACCCCAAGTTTCACCAGCGCCTGCTTGACCGAATTAGCCCGGTTTTCACCAAGCGCTATGTTGTACTCGACGGATCCGCGTTCGTCACAGTGACCCTCCAGGGTGAATCGGATGTTGGAGTGGCTCTTGAGGAAGGCTGCGTCGGCCTGTAGGGTCGATTGATCCGACGCTCTCAGCTCATAGCTGTCGTAATTGAAGTACAGGTCCTTCACACTGCGGGCAAACAACTCCTGCTCGGCAGCGGACTGAGCTGCGGTCACGGGCGGCGGGGGCGAGGTCACTGTGACGCGGGCGGTTGCTTCCTGCTTTCCACCGTCCCCTTTCGCGGCAAGACGGTACGTGGTTGAAGTGGAGGGCGTCACCAACTGCGAACCGCTGGGGCCGACACGTCCGATTCCTTCCAAGGTTACCTCGGTGGCGCTTTGGGTCGTCCACGAGAGCGTGCTTGACTGGCCTTGCTGAATGGCGGCTGGGTTCGCCGTTAAGGACGCAGTCGGAGCCTGGACTGCCGGTGGCGGTGGCGGTGGAGCAGGTGCAACCTTCTTTTTGCAGGCTGAAACCATGATGATTGCTGCCATTGCTAATACGACGAATCCCAACTTTCTTTGGTGTTTCTTCACAATTGATTCTCCCTGTGCGAAAAGATTCGCGGCACAAACTTCGATACGGTCTGCGACACGTGCAGCCCGCTATTTCCAAAGCGAACGTTCTTTCCTCAACATCAGCATCGTTCGCCGAGAGCTGCGGAAGAGGTGTATCAGGGGCAGTGAAATCGCTGCATAAATCAGCGAATTCACGACAAGGAAAAGGGTCAATGTTTTGTATCATTCACACCCGATTTCAAGCCCCTGCTTCTGGCATGGGAATGTCAAAACCGATGCCAACAGTCCCGGGAAAGTAAATGCGTTCAATGTGATTTGCCACGACATGTTAGGCTCATAGATCACGTTTTTGATCCATACTGCGAGACAAAAACCTACAGTTGCAGTCACCCCTAAAGCTAGTGCAAGTATCAGGCTTCGCTTCATGATCCGATCTCCGCAGACCCAAGGGTCTGACGAGGCATAAGCGAAAGAGTCGGGCATGGAATCGAGGGCGATTGTCGTACATGTGTCGAAGCAGATGACAATCCGTCACATGGATTTCCATGCCCTTGAAAAGGTGCAAGTGAATCAGGACTGGCCCGGGGGAACGGCTAACAGCGCAGACTGAAGGGTCCTAAATCATTACCGTCGCACCCGGGAAGAACCGGGGTGACAGTCATTGAACAGGCAGGTAACTGAAGCAACGCTATAAGCAACGAACTGCAAAGCAGCATCAGGAGTGCTTGAACTGCGGCGACGGCCCGAAAAGCAGTCGCGGGCCCGTTCGTCACGGTGAATGGTCCGCAAGCAGCCGGAAAAAAGAGAACGAAAAGAGTCCCGACCATCGCCAGCAGTGCTATTGTGCCGATTCGAGACATCATCTCTTGCTCCGGAGCAGTTCAGAACTGTTGGATAGGATAACCCGACATCAACCCAGAGCGCCAGAAGATTATCAAAAGATGTGGATTGAGATCGTTACCTAAAGACAACGTGATTGGGGCAGGACACGTCCGGCATAAACCTTAGAACAGCGTTTGGTGCATATTTGGACTGATGGGCTTCGGCAATCTTCGGTACCTGTACGCGTGATGGTCGACAGTCCGACCAAAGGGAACCCGCTCCCCTAATACGCCGTTGCCGATCTGATAGGGCAGCGATAACGACGTGTACCAATCTTTGCCAGGAAAACCGGAGCCAGTCGATCAGAGTTCCGGAAGCGGTTTCTAGTAAGCTATCTTTGTGACTGTTACACCTGCCCTCAAAAACCAGCCAGAAAAGAAATGGCGCACCGCGCTGTGGTCGCGCTGGATTTCGCTTCTTCAACAGCGAGAGGAGCAAGTTTTTCTGGTCCTGACGCTGCTGATTGGTGCCCTGACCGGACTCGCCGTTGTCGGATTTATTGTTCTCACCGAGCGGTTGGGGATGCGGCTTTACCCGGTCGGTAGTGCCGCCTGGAGGCGCGTGCTGATACCGGTGGCCGGGGCTCTGGCCATGGGCTATTTGCTCTACCGCTATTTCCCGAACGCCCGAGGCAGTGGAGTGCCGCAGACGAAGGCTGCTCTTTACGCGCGTGATGGTCACATCTCGCTCCGCACGGTTTTGGGCAAGTTCGGCTGCACAGCGGCCACTCTCGCCAGCGGAATTCCGCTCGGCCGCGAGGGGCCATCCGTTCAAGTGGGCGCAGGCATAGCCTCCGTCCTCGGTCGCGTGCTCGGGTTACGTCCGGAAAAGGTGAAAGCCCTTATACCCGTGGGCGCAGCCGCTGCCATCGCTGCAGCGTTCAACACGCCGATGGCGGCTGTTCTGTTTGCTCTGGAAGAGGTAGTGGGAGATATGCACGCGCCGGTTTTGGGATCGGTGGTGCTAGCCTCCGCCACTTCCTGGGCGATGTTGCGCCTGCTCCTGGGCAACAACCCGTTGTTTCACGTACCGCAGTACGAACTGGTCCATCCGCTGGAATTCGGCATTTACGCAGTGCTGGGCGTGGCTGGCGGATTTCTGTCCGTGGCCTTCACCAAGCTCTTGTTGGGGATGCGCCAGCGCTTCTTGCTCTTACCCCGGAACAGTCGCTGGTGGCATCCAGTGGTGGGCGGAGTGACGGTCGGGCTGATGGGCTGGTTCGTACCTCAGGTTCTGGGCGTTGGATACAGCTATGTCGGCGACGCTCTGAACGGAACGATGGCATTCAAGTTGATGGCTCTGCTGGTGGTGCTCAAACTGTTCGCGGTTACCGCCAGCTATGCCTCCGGCAATGCCGGTGGAATCTTTGGTCCGAGCCTGTTTCTTGGCGCAATGCTGGGAGGCGCTGTCGGTACCGTGGCCCATCACTTGTTTCCGACCTACACTGCAATGCCCGGGGCTTACGCACTGGTCGGCATGGGTGCGCTGTTCGCCGGCATTGTGCGCGCTCCCATGACATCCGTGCTGATGATCTTTGAGATGACACGGGACTATGCTGTCATCGTGCCGCTGATGATTGCCAACCTGGCGAGTCTTTTCATTTCATCGCGATTCCAGAGACAGCCGATTTATGAGGCCCTGGCACGTCAGGATGGCATCCATTTGCCGAACCACAAGGAACGGGAGGAATTCGGCCAACGGAAGGTGTTTGAGGTGATGCGGGATGCCAGCGAGACCCTGCCGGCGGAGATGAGCGTTCATGAAGCTATTGAACGAATGCGCTCGAATCAATTTCGCGCCTGGCCGGTGGTGGACGAAGGAAGCGTTGTCGGTGTTTTGAGCCTGGCGACACTGGAGAACGCCCGTGACGATGGCAGAGCAGAACAGAAGCTGATAGATCTCTTCGAAACGATCGAGTTTCCGCATGTCCACAAAGACCATGCCTTGCATCAGGCGCTGGAACGTATGAGCAATGCCCACGTTGACATGTTGCCAGTGGTCAACCGAGCAGATATCCACAAGTTGGAAGGCATCGTAACTCTGCGAGACGTGCTGGATTCGTACGGTGTGGACTCCAGCGGCTCAGCATGAAGTCCGTCTGCAAGGAACTTGATGTGTGCAACTAATCTGAGGTAGCTAGCAGCAACGAGACACGGTGATGCCGGTGTGCGGGTGCAACTTGTGATAGTAGTCCAGCACGTCATGGCCGAGCAGCGGGGCAAACACTTCCGTTTCCGCGCAAGTTTCCGCGTTTACAAATGCCAGCGGGTCCAGGACTACATTTGGGTTGCCGGGCACATCGTGCTCGTGACCTGTGGGATATGCCGGCAGCACTACGGATATTTTCTTTCCTGAAATCAAACTCTCGCTGCGGACGGTTATGCGGTCGCCACGCACTTTCTCGATTGTGAATCGGCAGTCGGAAGTACTGATGGTTTCCAAGTGCTCCCTCAGCGTACTCAGAGTAACCACGTTCACACTCTGAAAACGTTTCGAAAGTATATGCACGGTGCGCCCCCAATCGTTGCCATACCCATATATTGTGATGCACGACTGGCCGCGAACGGTTCTCAATCGTTACCTGGAAGGCGGCTCGCATATCTTGCATCGCAGCCGTAACAGTTTTCGGTCTCCGCGCAGGGAATCAATGCCGCCGCACTACATCCCGCGCTAACTGGTGGCGGTTTAGCAGCCCGAAGAAAGTCGCGGTGCGTTACTGAATTGGACATCTCCGTTGCCCCTCGGATTATGAAGTGCTCCGTCGATTACGCCGAACCGTTGTTGCAGCATCGATTGGGTTAATTGTGTCCGTCAAACTGGCTCTTGACCGCTATTCCGGCGATCTGCGGGCTAACAAGTGGAAGTGAAACTCTGAAATGCGAATAGTCGAGCTTGGCAAAGCCAGCGCGTTCGAGCGCCACCCACGTCTCACGATCAGGATGGCACCCCTCCCCCAATCTCTTCCAGATTGGCGTGGCCCAGGCCTGAAAACGCCGTAGCCGCGTTCCTCGCGGTGCGGCAACATGCTCGACAAAAACCAGACGCCCGCCTGGCTTCAATACCCGTAATATCTCCGCAAGTGCTTTTGCGACGTCGCTGACGGAACACAGAACGAGAGTACTGACCACGGCATCGGCACTGGAATCCGGCACCGGCAAATTTTCGGCGGTCCCGCGCCGTATCTCCAGATGCAGGCCAAGCGCATTCGCGCGCTTCCAAAGATACTTATCCATAAACGGGTTCGGCTCAATCCCAATCCAACGAATATTGTGAGAGAAATACGAAAGATTGGCGCCGGTGCCTGGACCGATTTCGACGATTGTTCCGGAAATACCCGAAAACAGGGTTCGCTTAGCAGCGGCCAGTTTCTTTTCGTAATTGCTGTTGAGGTGCGCAAGCGCCCATGCAAACAGACGCTGGCGCCCGCTTGCTATGAGTGCGCGTGTATATCCCAATGAGCGGAACAATGCAGCCAATCCAGAAGTAAGATAATAAACTGATTTGAATGCAATCCAGTATTATTTGGAAACGGGACCGCAGCAGGGCATTCGAAGCAGGTAATTCCACATGAATTCGACGAACTTCTACTGTCCCCATTGCCGCAGAAGCCTGAGCAGGGATGCTGCCGCGCCGTGCATAGCTTTCGGAAGCCCAACGATGACCTGTCCGGCGTGCCGTTGCGAAATCGAATCGAAAGCCATTATCGCCGGTGTATACGACCGCCTTCCCGGCGCGGGAAAGTCCTGGACAAGGATCGTCGCCTACGCGGGAGAGTACTGGACCAGCACCGTTGCCTACGCGAGACACTCCTGGATCAGCATCGTCTCCTACCTCTTGCTGACAGGCGTAACCCTCCTGCTGATGGCGAATAGTGTTTCTTTCTGGCTGGCTCTGCTGAGCGGCTTTGTCGCGATGAGCCTGTTTGAGTTCGTGGCGAGGAAGGTCTGGAAGTAGCCACAGCTTTGCGGTATTTTTGAGTTTTCAGTGGGCTGGCCACCAGGGAAACTGGACAGAGTTTTTGTACGCTACGGCGTACAATCTTATTGCTTTCGAAGTCAAAGAGAAACTTGCGGTCGGAGGAAAGATGGCGGACATTGCTTATGTTTCGGAAGTTGACCTAGAACGAGTTGCCGGCCCTCTTCGGGTAGCTCACCTGCCGGGCGAGCCGAATCCGGTTTATTTCAGCACTCACGGGGCGGTGGCCAAACACTACGGGGTGAACCCGGAGAACCTCAAGGAAACGCACGCAACGACTCTGGACTATATCGTTGCCGCGACCGCTGGTTGACTCTTGGGCACATTTGCCGGCGCGCTGGCAGCGCGCAAAATCGAAGTCGATAACGGGAAGGTCCAAGCTCACGCTCGCGGCGAAGTGGAAAACGAAGGCGGAACGCTGATTATCCGCCGCATTCACGTTCACCTCAAACTTGCGGCACCTGAATCGGCGCGGGAAACTGTGGAGCGGGTTCATGGCATGTACGCCGAGAAATGTCCGATTTATCGCTCGCTGATTCCCGCTATCCAAATTACAACCAGCTATGAGTTGATAGCAGGCATGAAGGCCACTGGTTGAAGAGTGTCATTCTCACGAAGCGAAGGATCTGCCGTTCCGAGTCGGAGAAGGCCAGATCCTTCGTTGCAGTTCTTAGCTCTTGCTCACCACGTCCACCAAGTCTGTGAGCTTGTGCTCTTGGGCTCGACAATATTCCGGCAAGAATAGGAGATTCCGTCATGGTAAAGATTCCGCAGTACGTGCAAGACTTTTTCCCAGGGAAAATGGGTTGGGTAGCCACGGCGACACGCGAGGGCGTGCCCAACGTTACTCCCAAAGGCACAGTAAAAGTTCTGGACGATCAACACCTGATCTTCGCGGACCTCTTTTCTCTCAAAACCCGACAAAACCTTGAGCAAAACCCGCAAGTTGCTGTCACAGTGATTGATCCGGCCACAAAAAAGGGCTACCAAATCAAAGGGACGGCAGAACTGATCTCAGCAGGCCCGCTTTATGAACAAATGGCTGCAGGACTGAAGCAGGCATCGGCCGCGCTACCAACTCCGAAGTACGTGGTGAAGATCAGCGTCGAGTCCGTTTACGATCAGTCGGTGGGAGCGGAAGCCGGCAAGCAGATCGCGTAAACAGTGGGACGAGCTTCCGTGTGGGGGAGTTCTGCGCCACGAGACTTGACTGAGAGCATATTCAAATGGCCTACGATGTGCCGAAAGACCTGGCAGAAAAAGCTGCGATCATGCGGGAGTTTGGACGGCGGCGAGCCGCCGGGGAACCGGTCTCCGATGAGTTGTACGCCAAGCACGTAAACGCAACCAACGACCGCTACGCCACTGGGCCAGAGTCCGGCCAGCACATTCCGGATTTCGCCTTGCCGGATCAGTACGGTGTTTTGAGATCACTCACGAATCTCGTCGGGCCCAACGGCTTGCTGCTGGTGTTTCATCGCAGCGCGCATTGGTGACCATACTGCCGCTCCCAACTGGTCGAGTTGGAACAATCACGTTTGATGCTGGAGAAGAATGGCGTGCGAATCGCCGCCGTCAGTTATGATTCCCAGGATATTCTTAAGGGCTTTGCGGAAAAGCACGGAATCGGATATCCGCTACTCTCGGATCGGGATAGCGCCGTGATTCGCCGCTTTGGGATTCTCAACGTCAACATTGCTCCAGAGCTACGAGCCTATGGCGTACCGCATCCAGTGAATTACCTTGTGGCGCCGGACGGCATAGTGATCCGGAAGTATTTCGTACCGAACTACCAGCACCGGGTAACTGCGTCCGCAGTGGTTCTGCGGGAATTCGGCGCGGCTGGCGAGGACGCTGCAACGGTAACTCTCCGGAGCAACGCGCTCACGATGGAAATCGGGCTTTCTAGCGGAAAGGCGTTTGCAGGCCAGGAGATCAGCTTCTTCGCGAAATTCGAGCTGGAACCAGGATGGCACGTCTACGGCACGCCTCTGCCAGACGCGTACGCGGCCACATCGATTACTTTCGACGATTCCAAAATCGTCCGTCAATCCTTTGAGCTGCCTGAAGCCGCGCCGATGAAGATCGCAGCGCTTGGGGAAATGCTGCCTGTGTACGACGGTTCTTTTCAGGGCCGGGGTTCCCTACTTCTCAAATTCCCGATCGAAGCGGGCCGGATCGTGTTGTCAGGCAGAGTTTGTTTTCAGCAGTGTAGCGACACCGTTTGCGAAGCGCCCGAGACGGTCCCGTTCGAGGTGCCGCTGACCATCGAACCGTTTGTGGTTCCAACACCGAAGAAATAACCCATCAATCTGCGATCGCTCGGGCGGGCTCACAATGGACAAAAGCATCGGTGTTGACATTGAGTCGCGTGTCCGCGACAAGTGCACATTGCTGACCAAGTGTCGCGGACAACGCATCTCAAGATGTTTAGGTTAGGCGACCCGCATGGCTTCTACGGGCGGTTGATGCACGTTGATCTCTTCGGCGCCGGCGCTTTGCAGAACATTACGTGCCTGCTGGACTTCATCGGCAGTTCCGTGCGCGATCAGCAGGAACTTTCCGGCTTTGATCGACGTCTCGTACTTCACCACGCTGTCCTTCGGGATGCCGAGGCTGAATAGTCCCGCCCCCAAGGCACTTATTCCGCCAACCATAATCGCGCCTTCCAAAGCACCGATGATCCAGGAGACGACGGGGCCTGCAGCAATGATCGGACCGATTCCAGGGATGACCAAGAACGCCGCTCCAAATAACATGCCCCAGAGCCCACCCCAGAATGCGCCCGTTTTGCCCCAGTACTTCATCCTGTCGCCTATGTTGTAGAAGCCGACCACATCTTCGTTCGAATGGTAATCGCTTCCCACAATCGAGAGTTTCTTGATGTCGAACCGACTAGCCTTTAACTCTTTGACTGCATTTTCAGCTCCAGAATGCTGTGCGAAAACTGCAACGACGGAATTCTGTGGATTTTGTTTCGGCGCATTAGCCATCTTGAACTCTCTTTCTACCCTTTAGGGTAATGGTTTTATGTTGTGCCCGGTGTGCGTTCTTCTGTGGCCGGGTACTACGATCAATCCGGCTGTAAGCCACCCTCGCGAGGCTCAGCGTCGCCAAGACTATCAAGTGCAGAGATGGGCGTCAGTCCAATATTGCTCACATAGTCGAAAGCATCGGGCGCCGGCGATCATTGGGCTAAGCAGCAAGCCGAAGTTTTGCGAAAAGCATGTGCTACGCAGTTGATAGCTCCGGGATACACCGACTTCAAAACTGGCCTGATGACTGAAGATAGTGGATAGCTGCACGGCATAATGCGGCTTGGGGGAATCACCGTGTGTCACGTGAGCCTTATTGCTCAGACGTCTTGCTATTGAGTTGGTAACGTGGAAATTAGCGCGGCTCCGGTTGGACGTTTAGCACAACGACGACTCGAAGAGGTTGGAATGTCTACTTTCAAAAGCTTGATCGCAATACTGCCTCACCCGCGGGGCGAGCTCAGTCAACCGTTAGTACAAGATGCCAGCCCACCTGTTAGAAAGCGGGTCATTCAGGATGCTGTGATGAGACAACGGCCCGGCGGGCTCATACGTCGATTCGGTGCGTTTGTTCGCGAATGCTGGCGGAGGATGAGGGTCATGGAAACCGCGTCCGAGCGATTGGAGTCAAGCGACGGCACTCTATCCCGTGAACGAAGCGAAGAGCGACTTCGCGACGAACAAGCCTTGTCGGAAAACGCCAGGTGTGCCAAAAATCGAATTGTGTAAGAGAGGCTAAGAGTAACAGATGGCAAACACCTACGGGCCAAAAACAAACGTCGAGGTGAAGGCAACCATTCAAGCAGTGCTTGACAAGATTATGGAGGACTTCAGCAACTCCCTCAGCAGATGCCATGAGGCTGCCGAGTTCCTGATGAGCGGATCAGAGCGGCAGTACAACGGGGCCAAGAAGTTGAAACTGAGGCCGGGGTGCTCCGATCTTCGAGGGTGTTCCAAGGGCCGACAACAGGCCGATCCGCGCCCAGACGGTATTGGGTTGGGGGGCGAGGGCTTGCCCGGTATGTAGCCCTCCTCGGGAACAGCACCTCGCGGCGTGAAGCGAAGCGGAAGCTGACCGTCAACAATTTTGCATTGCAACCTCACTGGGAACGTCGCGAGCAGGCAAAATGGGCGCAGTGCGGCTGCCATTTCCGAGGCAAAGGAATTCCGGATGACGGAGAGCAACGCTAATTCTCAACATGAACAGTTAGATCTCGACCACGAATTACCCTTGTCGAAAGATAATGTAGACGATAGCCAGTGGCCGGCGAGGCGGGCGGTAACCGCAAAAGAGAGCTCCCCTGAGAAAGTCAAAACCGAGCTAGACGCACTCCGTGATCGCATGGCCCGCCTCCAGGCGGACTTCGAAAACGTGCGCAGGCGCGCCGCCAAGGAACAGCAGGACTTCAAGAATTATGCTCTTGTGGATGCACTCAAATCCTTACTGCCCATTTTGGATAGCTTCGACCTGGCCTTGCAGGCTCCTGCTCGGAGCCCGCAAGAATACCGCTCAGGGTTCAGCCTGATCCGAAAACAGTTACGCGACGCGCTGAGCAAACTTGGGCTCACAGCGGTGCCGGCGAAAGGCGAGCTTTTCGACCCGTTTACGCACCAAGCCGTCGACATGGTGGACAGTACGACCACTGAGAACAACCACGTGCTGGAAGAGTTACAGCGCGGATACAAAATCGGAGACCGGTTGTTGCGCCCTGCCATGGTGCGTGTTGCGCGTAATCTCAAACAGTAAATCCGGTTAAGTCGCCGAACTTGGCCGCGATCGCTACCGGAACGGAAGCTTGCTCGCAGGTATTCAGGTTGGCTCCCAGATACAGGTATCCCCCAACCACAGGAACTATTCAGCTACGACGATAAGCGGGCGTACGAAAAGCACATTACTGTGAGGTTTGCCAGCAGGACTACTAGTCATGAAGCACGACGCTGACGAGCGAGCTGTGGACGTGCATGCCGCCGCCGTTGTAGTCAATGAAGCCCAAGTCCCTGAACCGATTCATAAAAAAACTCACTCGGGAGCGCGTTGTGCCGATCATTTCGGCAAGAGTTTCCTGGCTCATTTTCGCGATGAGCGGTATCGGCTTGGATTCCTGGCCAAAATTGGCCATCAGCAGGAGAAGACGAGCGAGCCTCTTTTCGCTGGAGTTAAAGAGGTGGTCCACTAGGTCAGCCTCCATTCGAATGTTGCGGGAGAGCAGATAGGCGAGAAAGCGTTCGGCAAATTCCGGCTCTTGGTGGAGCATCGCGACCATTGCCTGTTTCGTCACTCGAATGATGGCGGCTCGCTGTAACGCAGTGGCGGTTGCCATGCGAAGCGGTTGGCCTGCCAAACAGCCCTCGCCGAAAAAGCTCCCTTCCGGCAGAATGGCAACGACGGCTTCTTTGCCCTGCGCGGATACAGCTGTGAGCTTCACCTTGCCGCTCTGGATGTAGAACACCGCGTCCGCAGCGTCCCCTTGCGAGAAGACGACCTCATTATCTTTGTATTCTCGACTGGTTTTTCCAGTCCCGAATTTTGTCAGGAAAGCGCCCGGGTTAAGGGCGGCAGCTCCATTTTGGGATGCATGAACCTTGGCCGAGCTGACCACCACGCCGTGAGTTGTCCCCGGGGCGACGGGACGATCTTGTTTATTTCGGATGTTTCCAACCATTTTCCCACTGCCGAGCTTTGGGACAGCAGCGCCCGGATCAAGGGAGAGAGGGCGTTTGACGGCCATGGGAATCTCCTACTCGGAGAATGCACGCGACGGCCCTCGCCGAGTCGTGCGGTGCCTCGCCGAGTAAGAAAATTATAGTCCACCTCAGCGAAGCTGCCTGCGATTGACGTTCCACTCGCCATGCGGAGGCGCCCGTCGGTCCCTCCCGATTTGGACCCCAAAAAGCCAGGCACTATGGAGCTACGCTGACAAACCGCCCGGAATCAGTGTAATGACGCTACTGCGCGCGACACTTCGCCCTTAGGGAGAGTTGAAGCCGTATGTTCAAAGTTGCTAAAAAAAGGCACATGCTCGCACTTTGAAATGGCAATTGCTGGCCAAAATTTCGCGGAAGACGGGGTGTGAATTCATCTCAACGCCCCAAGCCGTGCAGACGGCCGAAGATGCGCGCTAGATTTGGCTGATGGAAGGCGCAGACGATGGAAGAATCGCAGCGCCGAGTCTCTGCTGAAGCCAAAACCGCCGATAAGCTTGGTTCCTTCAATAGTTTGCAGCCTTCTTGTCCTCGCCTTTGCTGCTACGGGACGACGGCAGTTAGACTCTCGCGGCTGCCGAACAGCACATACGCACAAATGAGCAGATCACAGCAGGACGGATCCTCTACACAACCCGGCCGGGAAGCCTGTGTGGTCACGTGAGCATTATTGCTCAGACGACTTCCATCCTGACCGCTAACGTAATAAGCACCTTCGTGCGCTGTAAATGCGCCTGAAGCAAGAGACGCGGCGCCGGGGGCAGAAGAAGAGGCGAAAACCGTGAAGAAACTAATGCTGTTCGTTGCGTTGCTGAGTCTGGCCAGCTTCGGCTGGGCGGAGTCGAAGCTCGATTCATCGACCGATCGACTGGATAATGCGGCCAAAGTGCTGCACGAGATCATGGCCACGCCTGACAAGGGCATTCCGGAAGAGGTTCTGGAACACGCAAAGTGCGTAGCCGTGGTACCGCACATGATTAAGGGCGGCTTCGTGTTTGGCGCTGAAAATGGCAGAGGCGTAACTACATGCCGAACTGCCAATGGCTGGAGTGCACCAGCGTTCTTTGCCATTACGGGCGGTAGCTGGGGATTGCAGATCGGGCTTGAGGGCGTAGACCTGGTGATGATTATCCAGAATGAAAAAGGCATGCAGCATCTGCTGGCCAGCAAGTTCCAACTGGGAGCAGACGCGTCGGCGGCTGCTGGACCGGTAGGTCGTCATGCTTCGGCCGATACCGATTGGAAACTGGATACCGAAGTCCTGACCTACTCTCGCGCCAAGGGCGCCTTTGCCGGGCTGACATTGACCGGCGCTTCGATTCGTCGCGACGACGATTCCATGCAGGCGATCTATGGGCGTCATGTCACGACCCGGAACGTGCTGATGGGCAAAGTAGCGGCGACACCTGCGGCACATTCGTTCCTAAACGCAGTCAGGGGCGCGAAGGCGCAGGCCATAGCTGCAGAGTAGTTAGATTGGGAACGCGCGAGTGCACCTGAGAAGGATGTCAGGTCTGGGGTGCCCTTGATGCGGAGAGAGGGCGCATGCGATTGCCGTTGACACTGTTTGGTTAATTCGCTCAGGCCGCCCGGGAGCGATTTCCGGGCGGGCACATCCGCACCGGCAGTGAAGCAGATGCGACCCTAAGGAGTTTCAAAGAACTTCTGAACGAGCGCTCTCGACACATGCGCCGAATGAAGGCCGAGTTCGAGCGATCTGAAGGGTGCAGCGAAGAGGCTAAGGACTTGAATGAGCACCTCGCGCCCGTTGCCACAACCAAGGAGATATGAATGTCGTCACAAGAGCGCGCATCGTTGAGAGGACCCTTGGCGCAACTCAAGGTAATGCGTACGCCGGTGCTCGAAGAACCAGCGGCGTTGTTGCAGTCGAGATCCAACGCTTCGCTTACAAGCCGGGTAGCGGTTATCGGGAACCACGTTCCTCGGCAGTGTGGAATTGCAACTTTCACAACCGATTTGTGTGACGCAATTGCGGCTGAGTTCGGCGCCGCTGGAATGTTGGTGGTAGCTGTCAATGATCCGCAATCGGAGTACAGCTACCCTGCGCGGGTGCGATTCGAGATAACCGAGGACGACCTTTCAACCTATCAGGCAGCCGCCGACTTTCTTAATTCCAGCCATGTCGATTTCGTGTGTTTGCAACACGAATATGGGATTTTCGGAGGGAAGGCCGGCAGCCATATCTTGCGGCTGCTGCAGCACCTCAAAATGCCAGTGGTGACAACTCTGCACACGGTTCTTCGTGAGCCAGACGTCGATCAACTAGTCGTCCTGCAAGAAATCGCCGCACGCTCTGATCGCCTTATTGTGATGAGCAAGCACTCTTCGCGGTTTCTGCAAGATGTATTTAGAGTTCCGGGCGAAAAGATTGACCTGATTCCTCATGGCATCCCTGACTTGCCCTTTACGGAGCCGGGTCTTTACAAAACTTCGTATTCACTCGAAGGAAAGACTGTATTACTCACGTTCGGCTTGTTGTCTCCAAACAAGGGATTCGAAAACGTGATTCACGCCCTGCCACGCATCTTGTCGCGGCACAGCGACGTTGTCTACATCATCGCAGGCGCCACTCACCCGCATGTCAGACGCCGCGAGGGCGATCGATATCGGCTCCAGTTGCAGGCCTTAGCCAAGGAGCTAGGAGTTGCGGAGAACGTGGTCTTCCACAACCGGTTCTTCAGCCCTCAAGAAATGGCTTCACTGGTTGGGTCGGCCGACATTTACGTCACGCCGTACCCCAACGAAGCACAGGCCGTATCCGGAACACTCGCGTATGCCTTGGGTGCCGGGAAGGCGATCATCTCGACTCCGTACTGGCACGCCGCAGAACTCTTGGACGATGGGCGAGGGGTTCTAGTCCCGTTCAATGACTCAATTGCGATTGCGAGTGCTGCGATTGAACTTCTGGACAATGAAGCGGCCCGCCACGCCATGCGCAAACGTGCTTACCTCTATGCACGCCACATGGTCTGGGACAGGGTAGCGCAGTCTTATATGCGGGCCTTCGTACGAGCTCGCGCGAATCGCATGCGGCCTGCTCGCGTGGCATTACCCCGCCAAGCTGCCGAGAAAAACGCTGAAAGCCGGCTCCTAAGCGCCTGAGCGCTTTTCCAGTACGGATCGGATCCGTTTTCGGAGAAAGGTGTTGCCATCGTGAAGCCGCCTCTGCCAGTGCCACATGGTTTTGGTGCCTGCGCGGATCGCGGAGAAACCGATTTCTCACACAAGCTGTGAGCAGGTCGCTCATCGCGAACAAAACGAAACTCAAAGAACGAAAGGACAACTTTTATGCTCGACAAAGTCACAACACTGAAGGGTTACAAATTGCACAGCCTCGACGGGGAAATTGGGAATGTCAAAGAATTCTACTTCGATGACCATTACTGGACGATTCGCTATCTAGTCGCCGACACAGGTAGCTGGCTTACGGGTAGGCAGGTGTTGATCTCCCCGTATGCGCTGGTCGCCGTGAATAGAGAAGAACAATACATCTCCGTCGATTTAACCAAAAAGCAGATTGAGGAGAGCCCATCCTTGGCCAGCGACAAGCCCGTCTCGCGACAATACGAGGAGACCTACAGCGGATATTTTGGATGGCCGTTGTATTGGGATGGCGCATATACCTGGGGATCTTCTCCTTACATTGTGCGTGACCAGGAAAAGTGGAGAAGATCAATCCGGGGTGAGAAGGCTTGGGATCCCCATTTGCGCAGCACTGCTGATGTGAGTGGCCATCACATCCAAGCCAGAGACGGCGAGATTGGCCACGTCGAGGACTTCATCATCGATGACGAGACGTGGGCGATTCGTTATCTCATCATCGATACACAGAACTGGTGGCCGGGAAAACAAGTCCTGGTTTCACCGCGATGGATCGAGAGCGTTAGCTGGATCGATTCGAAAGTCTGCGTCAATCTTTACCGCGAGACCATCAAGCAGTCGCCGGAATTCACGGACGTGTCCCTGCTAACCCGAGACTACGAGATCGGACTGCATCGACATTACGATCGCCAGGGATACTGGGTTGATGAACGGGTTGCCTAGAAGCTGTTTCATAACCTGATTCTGAATCGAGGGCGGTACTTGGCGAGGCGGTTGGCATTGGGCGATAAGGTGGCAGGAGGAACTTTGAATGCCACGAGGCGGCCCGATGTTGACGGACC